>ERZ773265.644-NODE-644-length-20550-cov-19.757746_pt1 | contig 20550 bp, 19 predicted proteins | sample MGYA00580512_ERZ773265 | MGnify/ENA primary metagenome ERZ773265 (study PRJEB29015, sample SAMEA2738169) | human oral metagenome | biome: human oral; feature: human-associated habitat; material: saliva | place: China | collected 2183 ... | reverse complement strand
AGTCGTGCTCGACCAGTGGCTTGACCAAAATCGAACGAATCCCGGCCCGATGAGCTGCCCGAATATCCGTCATGAGCTGATCGCCCACCATGACCACTTCCTTTTTTTCAAAATGAAAAAGCTTGAGTGCTCGGTCAATTCCCCAAGTGAAGGGCTTCATGGCCCAGTAGACATAGTCAATGTCAAACTTTTCAACAGCTCGCTTGACCCGTTTTTGGTTATTATTGGACACCACGATAATCCGAATGCCTGCATCCCGCAAATCATGGAGCCACGTCTTCATCTCTGGGGTTCCGTCAGGATTATTCCAAGCAATCAGGGTGTTATCCAAATCCACCAAAACAGCTTTGATCCCCTGCCTTTTCAAACTCTCTACTGTCAAATCGTAAACCGCCGCGACCGCAAAGTCGGGCATGTAATCTTCAATCGCCACATCTCTCTCCAAAAATCGTATTCTCATTATTATAGCATAAAATGGGCTTTTTGGCACCTATAACCCCATTTCTTCCAAGAGCCATTGGGAGATTCCCACTTCCTATTTCCCAAACAAATGAAAACAGCTCCCCAAGCGGGAAGCTTCATTTAAAATGGAACAAAAATCATGCTCATAAGACCTCTATCTATTTTTTTCGCTCTCTAACTTTTTTTCATAAAGTTTTTGAAGTTTAGAAATAATACCGGTAGCACCCTCTGCTTCATCTTTTTTTATGTGAAGAACCTTAGAAAATTTCTGAAAATCCTTCTCCTCAATACCTGGTGCAATGCGAATATCAACAGATTGCCATTCACCATCTTTCTCTTCGTAGCCTACTAAAGCAACTAGAAATAATTTCCCCTCTATATGACCACGTGTAAAGAAATCTGCCGTATCATTAAAAAGACCACCATAATACGTCGGATTAGATAAAGCAAATAGTATAATATTTTTTCTCTCCAATTTTCCATCAACACTAGCTATGGGAATCTCATCTACCTTCTCAAGCATCGGAAGAACGGTTTCAAGTTTTAATGAAGCAATGAATAAAGAATTGTTGTATGGAGAAGATGGATTCATAATTTTGCCATAGCTATTCACAAACTCTGCGACTCCTCCCAAAAGGAACAAGGAGAAATAACTAACTATAATTAGTAAAGTACATTTTTTTTGAAATATACGTAACAGATTAAGGAAGAAATAATCAAAAATAATACAAAGAGAATAATTGTATGAGGGTGAAAAAATAGATTTATGAGATTCTCATATGCAATCTCCCACAATTTCTGATGATATAAGTTTAGAAATTCCTCCACTATAACTCTCCTAACTCATAGAATTTTTAGTTCGAGCACAAGCACTCTCCCTGATTTTTGAATGCTCATAGATTATTGCTCACCAGTCACATCATTATATCATCTTTTATACTTTTTAGCACCTATAGCTTCAAAGCTTACAAAAATGGCAAAAGATGCTATAGTAGATATAAGAATAATTCTCTTGGAGGTGCCTATGGCAAGCAAGGATCGAGAAATGAAAACTGTTTCTCCCTTTTTGCAAAAAATCATCAACTGGTCGTCCATCATCGGGGCTGTGGGGACAGTGGCCTTTTGTATCTGGGCTTACTATGCAGGGATTCTCCAGTCCAAGGAAACCTTGTCTGCCTTTATCAGACAAGCAGGCATCTGGGGACCACCTCTTTTTATCTTCCTGCAAATCTTGCAGACTGTCGTGCCCATTATCCCTGGCGCCTTGACCTCTGTTGCAGGCATCTTTATTTACGGGCATATCGTCGGCACCATCTACAACTATGTCGGCATCGTCATCGGCTGCGCCATCATCTTCTATCTAGCTCGCACCTACGGACCAGCCTTTGTCCAGTCCGTCGTCAGCAAGCGGACCTACGACAAGTATGTGGGCTGGCTGGATGAGGGCAATCGCTTTGAGCGTTTCTTTATCTTTATGATGATTTGGCCTATCAGCCCCGCTGATTTCCTCTGTATGCTAGCCGCCTTGACCAAGATGACCTTCAAAAAGTACATGCTGATTATCGTACTCTGCAAACCCATCACCCTCATCATCTACACTTACGGACTGACCTATATTATCGATTTCTTCTGGAAATGGCTCGCAAAATAAGGGTCACGGGCATTAAAAATCGCTCAAGCTAGTAAGCTTGGGCGTTTTGTTTATTCTGAAGATGCTGATGTTGCAGGGTGATCGGCAGATGATGCTGACGGTGTCGGAGCTGGCGTAGATGCAGGCGCAGAACTTGCTGGCGGTTCACTGCTAGCGCTCGGCTCAGGAGGGGTCGGTGTCGAACTACTATAGTTGGCACCACCATAATTGCTCTCCGTTGGTTGATTGTAAATCGGCTGCTCATCATGCTGATAAGTTGTCGAAGAGCTAGAATTAGAAGAGCGCAAGCTTCGGCCTCCCATCAGATCTTCATATAGTACGGCATTGGTTTTCAGAGTCTTAACTGAAGACAAGCCCAACGTTTTCCGAATCAAATTTTGCATTTCCAGCAAATGATCAGACGTAACCAGCTGATAGCTACCGCCATCAGCCAAGGTAGCATCTTCCCCGCGCAATTGTTCAGACTGAATGCTTCTAAAGGCGTCTTTGTAGCCCAATAACTGAGGAATACTTCCCGCATCCAGCGCTACATTGGTCTGCATATTCTTGCTGACTGCTCGCAAAATAGCTTGATAATGACTGATACTATTAAGGCTGAGCACCTTCTCAACGACCTTTCGGATCACCTCACGCTGACGTTTCTGACGACCGTAATCCCCCTCTGGATCCTGGTAACGCATGCGGGCATAGACCAGAGCTTGGTCTCCGTTGATCAAATGCTTGCCTGGCTCGACAGTTGCAGTATATTCCGGTTCATTTTCTTCGATGGAAATAGGGAAATCAAAAGTATTGTTGACTTCAATACCGCCAACTGCATCAACTAGCTGAACCAGTCCTTGCATATTGATCATCACATAACGGTCAATATGAATATTCATCAATTTCTCAATGGTCGCGATAGCCAATTCTGCACCGCCATAAGCATAGGCGGCGTTTAGTTTGGCTTCTGTCGTTTCGCCATTTTCATCGATTTGAGTCAGAATATCCCGCTCCAAGCTCATCATGACCGTCTTTTTAGTCTGAGGATTGACAGATAGGAGGAGCATGGAGTCGCTATTTCCCTTCCAGGTATCAGACCGAGAGCCGCTTCCTGTATCTACCCCCATCAGTAATATCGTCAAGGGCTTAGTTTCCGCAATAACGTTCGTCTCATTCCCAAAACCCTTGTAAGTATGGGACAAAGCGTCTGTTGACTGATTGTAAATAGTCCAAGCATAGCCTCCTACTCCAATAGCTGTGACAAGCAACAGGCTCAAAAACATTCGTACAATTTTTTTTAACATATTTCATCAATCTATCAGTTTTCCCATCAGGTAAACATCTAGAAATATCCCTTCTCTTAAATAGGCCCCTCTTTTTTGCAGGCCTTCGATTTCAAATCCTAATTCTTTATAGAGATGAACAGCTCGCTCATTTCTAACCTGGACAGTTAGTTCCAAACGGCGAAGACTACTTCCATTTTCTGCCCAGTCCACAGCTTCTTCTAGCAAGATACGACCGAGGCCTTGATTCCAAAAGGCTTTTTTGACAACGATAAAGACTTGCCCAATGTGGCGAATCCGCTCATGAAAATCCGCTGTGATACTGACAATCCCAGCGATTTCATTATCAAGCAAGGCCAAGAGATAAAGCTGATTATCCGACTCAGCTTGACGCTGAATGAACTGACCCATCTGATCTTCATCCATCAAAATCCCAGCCTCATCCAAGGTCATGTAGTCTGACTCGGCTCCGACTTGATTTAAGAAGCGAATCAAGTCAGCGGCATCCGCCTTTTCGGCCTCCCGCAAGGCCAATTCAAACTCAGCCATGCAGTAATTCCTCCAGTAGTTCCTGAGAACGGCGTCCCTGACTTTCAAAGACTAACTCACGACCGTCGTCTTTCTTTAGAAGAGTCAGTTTCAGATAATCATCTGGTAAACTCTCACCTAGCAATTCTCCCCACTCGATGACCGTAACTCCCTCACCAAAGAGAAAATCATCCAAGTCAATCGAGTCCGGATCCTCACCAATCCGATAGACATCTAAATGATACAGTGGCAAACGTCCTTCATACTCCCGAACAATGGTATAGGTCGGACTTTTGATCATCTGCTTGATTCCCAGACCTTGAGCCAAGCCCTTGGTAAAAGTTGTCTTGCCTGCACCCAAGTCTCCTGTCAAGACCAAAACATCTTGCTCCTGAAGCAAGCTTCCGAGACGCTGGCCCCATTTGATTAATTCTTCTTCATTATGACTAAACATTCTTTTATTATACCAGAAGATTTGCGTTTGCGCTCAATTTTCTAATAGAGGAAGCAAAATGTTTGAAAAAAATTAGATAGACCTCCAAATCTTTTATCAAAAACAAGCCACTCACTTCTATCAAAAAGAAACTAAGATCATTCACAAATATTTTTCTCGCATAAAAAAGAAGCTGGAAGATTTCCAACTTCTTAACAATGATTCTTAAGAAAGAGCTAGGCTGATAAAGTTAAGGATAAAGAGCAGGTTTAAGATCCAAATCATTGGATGCACATCCTTAGCTTGACCTTTGATGACTTTCACAAGAGCATACATGATAAATCCTGCTGCAATCCCGTTCGTGATACTGTAAGTGAAGCCCATGAAGATAGAAGTAAAGAAAGCTGGGACAGCTTCTGCCATATCATCCCACTGGATATTTTTCAGACTGCCAAGCATCATGATCCCTACGACAATCAAAATTGGCGCAGTTGCTGCTGTTGGAACGATGGCCAACAACGGGCTAAAGAAGCTAGATACTGCAAAGCAGACCGCTACAACCAAGGCTGTCAAACCAGTCCGTCCGCCAGCTCCGATACCAGCTGCAGACTCTACGTAAGTAGTAACGTTAGACGTTCCGGCGATTGCACCGATAGTCGTACCGATCAAGTCTGAGTACAAAGCCTTGTCCAAACCTTCTGACTCATGGTTTTCACCAGAGCTTGCGACGATCCCTACTTTTTCACCAGTTCCGATCAAGGTACCGATAGTGTCAAAAATATCAGTCAGTGAGAAGGCTAGGATGGCCATAAATGTCTGAGGCAGGCGGGCCGTATCAGCAAAGAGAGCTCCCAAGCCTTCTGGACCTACCGCAACCCCGAACACTTGTCCAAGTTCTTTCAGAGCTGTTGACAGATTGTGCTGACCGAAGTCAATCGCAGACAGGTTTACCAAGCCAACAGCAATCGCTACAACTGTCGTTGTAAAGATAGACAAGATAATACCACCTTTGATGCCCTTGATAACAAAGAAAACTGTAATCGCTAGACCAAGTAAAGCGAGCAAAACTGCTGGATTATTAAAATCAACTAATCCTGGAGTCGCAGCTGAGTTTGCTGTAAGAGCAGCCTTCGCTTGGTCAGCTCCCTTACCAGCCACTACATAGTTGCCAGGATCAATCGAAAACTTCAAAAGTCCGGCATTTTTAATCCCTACATAAGCTAGGAAGACACCGATACCAGCTGAAATAGCTGAACGCAAAGCTGATGGAATAGACTCGATAATAGCCTTCCGAATCTTAGTCAGGGTAATGAAGAGCGAGATCAGACCACAGATGAAGACCATGCCCAGAGCTTCTTGCCAAGTATATCCCAGACTAAAGACAACGGTGAACGTAAAGAAAGCATTGAGACCCATACCCGGCGCCTGTGCGTAAGGTAGGTTGGCATAGAAGGCCATCATGAGCGTGCCAGCAACGGAACCGATGATCGTAGCCAGAAAGACACCTTGAGCTGGCATACCCGTTTGCGACAGCATGGCTGGATTGACAAAGAGGATATAGCTCATAGCAAAGAAAGTTGTTAACCCAGCGAGAACTTCCGTACGAACATCCGTACCGTGCTCTTTGAGTTTAAATAATTTATCCATTATAGATAATCTCCTAAATTGTTTTATGGCAACTGATTAAAAGAGAACTCCTGATTTTCTTTAAAACAGCGCTGCTTATTCGTTATTTACGAACAATACTATGATTATACTCAAAAACATTCACTTTTTCAAGTCCATTGCTCCAAAAAATACTTTAAAGTGTCTTATTTTTTATTTTCTCTGTTTAAAAAGAGCAAAGTCATGATTTGGATAAAGGTAAATCCAAGGATAAATACCAGACGATCCTTATGAAAGGTTTCCAGTAGCTTTTGGACAACTAGCTGGGGCCGCGTCACCAAGTCCCAGGAGTTGAGACGGTCATAACGGCCGATATAAATGGCTAGACTCGATAGATAAGACAGTCCTGCAACCACAAGCATATCCAACCACCAAGTCCACTTCCAGCGCTCGCGCAAAATATTCCAGCTTTCAATCCCGCAGTAGACGCCAAATAAAATGCTCGGCACGAAAGCCATAAATAGACGCATGCTGACAGGGTTCCACAGGGTATCTCCCACCCAAGTCATGTGCACTAAGTCCGTCAGCATATAAAAAGTATTGGGATAAAAGGCCAGCCAAACTACCAGCAAGAGCGGATAAAGCCACTTCTGCTTCTTAAACATCGTCGACAAGACGGCAGCGTCATAGGCAATCAAGGCCAAAATCATATTCCAGACCAAGTCTGGTCCTTGGGTCCTAATCCCCTGAATATACACGACAAATGCAATGAGTAGGAAAAAAATATGAATCAAAATTGGTTTACGCATGCAAGATTCCCCCTTTACTCCGATTCTCTTCACTCATAAACTATCAAACGATCTAACTCGTCTTAGCTATTGAGGAAACATTATACCACAACTTGTGGCATTTATTCTTAATTCTGTTATAATAGACTTTACAATACTTAGCGAGACTGTACGAGGAAAAAGAATGACAAAAAAAATTATTGCTGTAGATTTGGACGGAACCTTGCTCAATTCTGAGAGTAAGCTGTCTGATTTTACCAAAGAAACCATCAAAAAAATATCGGCTAAAGGACACAAGGTCATCATCACTACTGGCCGTCCTTACCGCATGGCTCTGGACTTCTATAAGGAATTAGAGCTGAATACCCCCATGATAAACTTCAACGGATCTTTGACCCATATCCCTGAGAAAAAGTGGGAATTTGAGCAATCCTTGACGGTAGACAAGTCTTTCTTGCTGGATATGGTCCAACGAAAAGAAGAAATCGAAGCCGATTTCATCGCTGGTGAATACCGTAAGAAATTCTACATCACCAATACAAACGAAGAAATCGCAGATCCCAAGCTCTTTGGAATTGATAATTTCAAGCCAGAAAATCAATTTCAGGCCCAGCTGGTCACTAAAAATCCAAATGCTATTTTGCTGCAAACACATGCCACAGACAAATATGCTCTAGCTGAAGAGATGAATGCTTTTTACCAGCATGAACTCTCCATCAATACCTGGGGCGGTCCGCTCAATATCCTTGAGTGCGGTCCTAAAGGTGTTAACAAGGCCTTCGCCCTCCAGTACTTGCTCAATATCCTCAATGTCGACCGCAAGGACCTGATTGCTTTTGGTGACGAGCATAATGATACTGAAATGCTAGAATTTGCAGGAACAGGCTATGCCATGAAAAATGCCAGCGAAACCCTGCTGCCCTATGCTGACCAACAGCTTGAACTCACCAACGACCAAGATGGTGTAGCCCACAAGCTAACTGAACTCTACTTGTAGAAATCAAAACAAACATAATTTGAACCGCACCTCAACTGCTAGACTTTTTCTGTCTAACTGTTGAGATGCGGTTCATTTTTTAAGTCTGATTTTTCTACTTGACCAACGCTTCTATTCTACTTTTCCACCTTCAACGACGAGGTCGTCTGCTTTTGCAGCATCACCGTAAGTTGGGTGAAGAGTCTTTTCATAAGCTTTGTGGAAGAAGTTTTCCTTGCCCAACTTTTCAATGTCTTTATTGATGAAATCAAGCAACTCTTTGTTTCCTTTTTGGACTGCTGGTGCGATGGTATCTGGGTCACCGAGAGAAGTAATTCCTACTTCATATCCTTTATTTTCAAGAGCCCAAGCTAGAACTTCAGTATTGTCAGTCGAGAAGGCATCTCCACGTCCATCCAAAAGAGCTTGGTAGGCATCACTGTATTGGTCATATTTTTGAAGTTTGACTTCTGGATGATTTTTCTCAAAATAAGTTTCAGCGGTAGTTCCTTTTGTGACAATCAAAGTCTTGCCTTCAAGCTGTTTAACATCTGTGATGACACCTTTCTTAGGAGACACAACACCCAGCGAAACCTTCATGTATGGAAGGGCAAAGTCAACTTGTTTCTTACGTTCGTCTGTGACGGTAAAGTTGGCAAGTGTGATGTCCACCTTGTTAGAAATCAAGTATTCCGCACGGTTGGCAGCATCAACAGAAACGTATTTTACCTTAACACCGAGGTCTTTAGCCAGCTGATTTCCCAGTTCGATGTCATAACCTTGGTAAGAACCGTCGTTGTCTACATAACCAAAAGGTTTCTTGTCTCCAAATACAGCAATTCGAAGTTCACCACTTTTTTTGATTTCCTCAATAGTGCGAGCTTTGGCAGTAGTTTTGCCAGATGAAGAAGTAGCATTTCCGCCTGAGCCACAAGCTGTGACAAAGATAAGGGCAAAGGCAAGTGCAAAAAGAGTTAAGAGGGGTTTGAGTAGTTTCATAAGAATCTCCTTTATAAATATGAGCCAAACTGGCTAAAGTCAAAAACGTTTAAAAATTCTTGTGCTCGTTTGGTTTGTGGATTGGTAAAGAAGGACTGAGCCGTTCCTTCTTCGGCAATCTTCCCTTGGTCGAGGAAGATAATCCGGTCCGCAATGGCTTGAGCAAACTGCATTTCGTGGGTCACCAAGATCATGGTACGACCTTCTTGAGCTAGGTCGTTGATGAGTTCGAGGACCTCACGCACCATTTCTGGATCAAGCGAAGCCGTCACCTCGTCAAAGAGGATAATTTCTGGATGCATGAGCAGGGCACGGACAATGGCAACCCGTTGTTTCTGACCACCAGATAATTGGCGAGCGAAACTGTGTTTTTTATCGAGCAATCCGACGCGTTCCAGTAATTGCAGGGCTTCTTCCGTCACTTCTTTCTTATCCCGTCCTTGTGCTTTGATAGGACCTAAGATAAGGTTCTGCAGGACGTCCAGATGAGGAAAGAGTTCATAACTTTGAAAGACCATGCCAATCTTTTGACGAACCAAGTGAAAGTCTTTCTGGTTTTCAATAATAGACTGGCCATCCAGAAGAATATCTCCACCCTGAATGGTTTCTAGGCCATTAAGGCAACGAAGGAGGGTGCTTTTCCCACAACCAGATGGTCCTAGAATAACCACTACTTCCCCTTTTTTGATTTCTAGGGAAAGTCCTTGGAGGATGGGATTGTCTCCGAAGGATTTTTTTAGGTCCTTGATTTCTAATATGGTATCAGACATTTAGTTCCTCCAGTGTTTTTCTAAGTGAGTGGATAGCTTGGAAATAGGGAAGCAAACTGCGAAATACAGAACCAGTATGGTGCCGTAAATCCAAAAGGAGGCGGTTGGAATGGTCAAACGATTGCTATCGATGATTTGCTGCCCTACTTTTGTGACTTCAACAACCCCAATCAAAACAACTAGAGAAGTCGTTTTAATCATCCGAGTGACCAAGTTGATGGCCTGCGGAAGCAGTCTTCTCAAGACCTGCGGGATGATGATGTGGTAGTAAAGTTGGAAATTCGTTAAGCCCAGCGCCTGTCCGCTTTCAAACTGATGTTTGGGAAGGGAAGTGATGGCTCCACGAACCAAATCTCCCATCTCAGCCGTTCCCCAGAGGGTAAAAACGATAACAGCAGAAGTCCCTCCAGAAATGTTGATATTAAAATTTCGGGCTAAACCGAAATAAACAATGAAGAGTAGCACCAGCTGGGGCATGATGCGGATGAATTCTAGATAAAAGCGTGTCAAGAAACGAATGACTCTAGAATGAGAGGTCATGATGATTCCCATGACCGTGCCGAAAATCATAGACAAGAGGACAGAGAGGATGGAAATACCAATCGTGACTCCCAATCCCTGTAAGATCCGCAAGAGATTATTTCCCTGAAAGAGTACTTGTATTCCCGAATCCTGCATGACGGAGCCTCCTTTCTATCCAACTAAAGAGCAATGAAATAGGCAGTAGCATGATAAGATAGGCTACTACCAACATAGCCAGTGCGATGTCTGTCTCATAGTAAAGCCCAATCAAGTCCTTGGCAACGTACATGAGGTCGGCTAGAGCAACCGCAGAGAAGACAGAGGTTTCCTTAATCAGGAAAATCACATTGGCACTGAAGGACGGCAGAGCCACTGCTGTGGCTTGCGGCAAGACCACGTATCGAAAAACCTGAACGGGTGTCAGACCGATCGCTAAGCCAATCTCATGCTGGGTTTGACTAACTGCTTCTAGCCCGCTTCGGAAGGATTCTGCCATATAAGAGCCTCCCAAAAAGATGAGACCCAAAGTTGCGCAGACCTCTGAAGAAAGGACAATCCCAATCCGAGGAAGCCCGAAGTAGAGAAAGAAGAGTTGGATCAAAAGCGGCGTATTTCGCGACAATTCAATATAAGCTGTGGCTAGCTGTGCCAAAACAGGGATACGATAATGCCGGATAATACTAACAAGTAAACCAACTAGAAAAGCTCCCAAAATGCCCCAAACTGCGATATGCAGGGTTAGAAAAAATGCCTTTTGATATAATGGTAGATATTGTTCAACAATGGACCAATCCAAAAGAGAACCTCCCATCTAGGAATAATACAGCTATTGTAGCACTAAAAGGCATGTTTGGATAATATGTATTTTCTATCACAATGATAAAAAATATTTATCGTCTCTATTACAATCTGAAACTTCCAGACAAAATTTTTGAAAATGACATGAAAAAGAGTTAAGATGTTCCTGTAAATCAAAAAAGTAAACGTTTACTTTTATCAAGGAGGACATTTTATGTCATACAAAACAAGCAATGCCGAAGGCCCTGTGGATTTTATCAATACCTATGATCTAGAGCCTATGGCGCAGCAAGTCATTCCTAAAGCTGCTTTTGGCTACATCGCGAGTGGAGCTGAGGACACGTTCACTTTACGCGAGAACATTCGAGCTTTTAATCATAAACTCATTGTTCCTCATACGCTCTGTGATGTGGAAAATCCAAGCACTGAGATTGAATTTGCTGGAGAAAAGCTGTCTTCACCAATCATCATGGCGCCTGTTGCAGCCCATAAATTAGCAAATGAGCAAGGGGAAGTCGCTACTGCGCGTGGTGTACATGAGTTTGGCTCTCTTTATACAACCAGCTCCTACTCCACTGTTGACCTTCCAGAAATTTCTCAAGCCCTCCAAGGGACTCCACACTGGTTCCAATTTTACTTCAGTAAAGATGACGGGATTAACCGCCATATCATGGATCGTGTCAAGGCAGAAGGCTACACAGCCATTGTCTTAACTGCGGATGCGACTGTAGGGGGCAATCGTGAGGTCGATAAGCGCAATGGTTTTGTTTTCCCAGTTGGCATGCCGATCGTTGAAGAATACTTACCCGAAGGTGCTGGTAAGTCCATGGACTTTGTTTACAAATCAGCTAAACAACGCTTGTCCCCACGAGATGTTGAGTTTATCGCTGAATACTCAGGTCTCCCTGTGTATGTCAAAGGTCCTCAATGCCGTGAAGATGTCGAGCGTTCGCTTGCCGCAGGTGCTTCTGGCATCTGGGTAACCAACCACGGTGGTCGCCAAATCGACGGTGGACCAGCTGCCTTTGACTCACTTCAAGAAGTTGCTGAAGCGGTTGATAAACGTGTGCCGATTGTCTTTGACTCTGGTATTCGCCGTGGCCAACACGTCTTTAAAGCCTTGGCTTCAGGAGCAGACTTGGTAGCCATTGGACGTCCTGCTATTTATGGTTTGGCTCTTGGTGGTAGCGTCGGTGTTCGCCAAGTCTTTGAACACCTAAATGCTGAACTAAAAACCGTCATGCAACTATCTGGAACTCAGACCATCGAAGACGTCAAACACTTCAAACTACGTCACAACCCATACAACCCAACCTTCCCAGTTGACCCTCGTGATTTGAAATTGTATTGATAAATAAAATAATTTATAACAATTTATAATGAAAAACCACACCCCAAAAGTTAGACATAAAATCTAACGATTGGGGTGTGGTTTTTAATCAGAGTGTATCTAAGCTGGCTCTATGGCATGGATTAGACAAAGCCTCTGGTAAGTTTGACTTGTTTCTCTAATATTTATTTCTTACTTTCTATTAAGCCTTTTCTTGCTCTAGTGGGACGACGACTAGGGTCTTGCCAAGGCTTGCTAATACTTTCAATACCGTATCCAATTGAGGGTTGGTCTTTCCTGTCTCCATTCGAGCGATGACAGGTTGACTGACCCCACTGAGTTCTTCAAGCTTCTTTTGGCTAATGCCTTTTTCATGTCTGGCCTCGATCAGCTCTGTCATAATCGCTACCCGCAGATCACTTTCTAGGATTTCTTCCTTGGTGAAAAGCTCTGCTCTTGCTTCTTTCCAATTACTACCGATGGCACTATTCTTCATCTTTTAGCCCTCTTTCTTTCAAATCTTGCAACTCTCGTTTGGCTTTCTCAATTTCCCGTCTAGGTGTCTTCTGCGTCTTTTTAACAAAATGATGCAGTAAGACAAAGCTTCCATCTATCCAAGCCACAAACAAAACCCGATCCCGTAAGGGTCGTAATTCCCAAATCTCTGCCTCTAGATGCTTGATGTAGGGCTCACCGGCACGAGTTCCCTGTTGACTCAAGAGCTCGATATAGTCATTGAGCTTGTTGAGTTTGATCCGGCTATCCTTGCTATTGAGACTAGCCAGCTCCTTCATATAGTCCAAAACTGGTTGATTCCCATGTTTATCTTTATAAAAATAAATAGTGTGCACAAAGCATCCTCTTTTCGAATTTATTATAACTCAAAAGCTATCGAAAGTAAATGCTTTTAAGTTATCAAATACTGATAAGTCCCCTTTGAAATATTCAAAAGGGACTCATTTATATAATTCGAAAATAGCGCCCTTATTGGTGCAATGAGGACAGTATTCATCTTTGTGAGAACTAATAAGATTAGCAAGGTTAGCGAAATAGACAACTATGCTTTGTAACCATATTTTATCAATACTTTTGTTTTAAACCTATGATAAAAAATCATAACTTCCGATTCGGTATAACTGCAATAGCAATACCCTTATAATCCTCAAAAGAACCTATAAAAACTAATTCTTCTTTTCAAGAAACTATAGTCTCTTGAGAGACCCTCATCTGGCACTTGTTTTTGACGACAAATGACCGAGGGGCGATGGAACTTATAACTAGAAATGAAAAGAGCCTTCTAGGCCTAGATTGCAATGATTCTATAGGAAAAATAACCGGCCGAGGCCTAGATTGCCACGAAACTATAGGAAAAATAACCAGCCGAGGTCTAAGTTGCCATGATTCTATAGGAAAAATAGCCAGCCGAGGCCTAGGTTACCATGAATCTATAGGAAAAGTAACTAACCTAGACCTAGGTTGCCACGAAACTATAGGAAAAGTAGCTGGCCGAGGCCTAAGTTGCTATGAATCTATAGGGAAAGTGACCAGCCGAGGCCTAAGTTGCCATGATTCTATAGGAAAAGTGACCGGCCGAGGCCTAGGTCACTACAAAACGTCATTAAAATACTAATAACTAAGATATCAAGTAGCTTGATTTCAACTAAAAAGATGTCCGTCTAGCGCTTAAAAATCCACTCCATCTGGATTAGGGGCTCCGCCTTCCAAACCGCTGATATTTTTGAGAATCTCTAGGTCAGCTGGACTCAATTCGATGTCAAAGCAGTCTAGATTGCTAGCAATCCGACTCGGAGTGACTGATTTAGGCAGGGGCAGGAAGCCTTCTTGTAGGCTCCAAGCTAGAGCGATTTGGGCAATAGTCTTGCCATACTTATCTGCTATCGCCTGCACAGCTGAATTTTGGAAGAGTTCGCCTTGGCCAAATGGTCCCCAAGCTTCAAGTAGGATATCATGGGCACGGCAGAAGTCCACTGCCTCTGTCTGATAGACACCTGGCGCTAGGCGGATTTGGTTGACGGCTGGAGTGACACGCGCTGTTTCTAGGAGAGCCTCTAGGTGATGAGGCAGGAAATTGCTGACGCCGATCGCTCGGATCTTACCAGCTTGGTAGAGGTCCTCCATGGCCCGCCAAACTTCTGCATTGCGCTTTTGCCAAGCCCCATCTTCTCGTACAGGCTTAGGATTTGGCCAGTGGATGAGGTAGAGATCCAGATAATCCAGCCCTAACCGCTCCATTGAGCTGTCAAAGGCTTCCATGGCCTCTTCATAAGTATGCTTGCTATTCCAGAGCTTAGTGGTGATGAAGAGCTCTTCACGCGGAATGCCGCTGTCTTTAATTGCTCGACCGACACTCTCCTCATTCTTGTAGATGGCTGCCGTATCAATGTGGCGATAGCCAGCCTTAAGAGCAGCCAAGACTGCCTGATATGCCTCTTCTCCGTCCTGAGCCTTCCAAGTACCAAAGCCCAAGACTGGAATCTTGACGCCATTGTTAAGGGTATAATTTTTCATATCTGTTCTCCTTATTTTTTCTTTCTTTTGGCCAATTTTGGCTTAAAGATATTTTCCTTGGTTGGAGCCATACCTCGGCTGAAAAAGCTGTAAATGATAAAGGCCAGCCCAGCAATAAATATCAAGAAACGATGCAGTAGCAATCCAAAGAAGAGGAACACCAAGCCCATTCCCATAAATTTATAATCAATCTTTTTCATCCTGTCCTCCTCGTTTGTGATAACCCTATTATAACATCTTCTCTTTCATTGAGAAAGCCTGACCATCTGTTAAGAAAAATATCTCATAGACTTTCTAGTTGCGCCAACCATTCTAGCTTTGCCCAAGTCCCTCTAGTAAATCCTAGGGAAAAGCAGCAACCCTACATTAAAAAGGACAGGTCACCCCATCCTTTCTAAAAATATAAGGAGACTCAATTAAAGAATACTGGAGGCAGCTTCAAAGCGTTTTTCGCCATCCAGATAAGTAGCAACCAGCTCCAAATCCTTGTCCAGCACGATAAAGTCGGCATCATAACCTTCCTTGATCTGGCCACAGACATCGTCAATGTGGACGGATTTTGCTGGGATGAGACTGGCCATCATGACTGCTTGGTGAGGATTTGCGATGCCCCACTCAACCACATTTTTCAGACCGTCTTTGAGCTGCAGGATTGATCCTGCCAAGTTGCCAGTCGATTTGAGACGAGCTGTGCCATTGGCTACCACCACCGGAAATTCTCCCAGCATATAGTCGCCGTCTTCCAGCCCACCTGCAGTCATACAGTCTGTGATGAGGGCTACATGTTCATGGCCCTTTTGCTTGAGCAAAATATCACAGGCCTTGGGATCTACGTGGTGCCCATCACAAATCAACTCTGCGTAAGTGTGGGGCAACTCGTACATAGCTCCAACCATGCCTAGCTCCCGGTGGGTCAAGCCCCGCATACCATTGTAGGCATGCACCCAGACACTAGCACCTGCTTCGACCGCAGTCTTGGCTTCATCATAGGTTGCGTTAGAATGCCCCAGAGCAACTGTCACACCTTCATCAGTGATGGTGCGGACAAATTCTTCCACGCCCTCACGCTCAGGTGCCAAAGCAATCTTATTTAGCAGGCCATTGGCTGCCTTTTGCCAAGCACGAAATTCATCCATACGAGGATCCTTCATGTAGGCTGGGTTTTGGGCACCCTTGTACTTTTCAGTGAAGTAAGGCCCTTCAAAGTAGAGACCGCGAATCTTGGCACCACTTGCTTCTTGATAGCGCGCACCGATATTTTCTGTCACAGCCAAGAGTTGCTCGTAAGATGATGTCAGCGTAGTCGGCAAGAAACTGGTCACCCCAGTCGTCAAAAGTCCTTCACTCATGGTATGAAGAGTACCTTCGATGTTATTGTCCATGACATCGACTCCACCAAAACCATGGATATGGGTGTCCACTAGACCCGGTGCGACAGAGTAACCTGTATAATCCACCACTTCCGCATCTGCAGGGACTTCCTGTACTAATTTTCCAAATTTTCCATCAATCACTTCTAAAAATCCACCCTTGCGAATCCCTTGAGGATAGAAGAACTGATCGGCTTTTATATATTTAGGCATCTGACTGCCTCCTCTTGTTCTATTTCTATTGACTCTATTATAACGCTTTCTATTTTATTTGTAAATGGTCTATACCTCTTTTTTAGAAAAATTTATTATATTATTTAAATCAAGAAAAGAGAGTGGGACAGAAATCGGTAATTCGTTAGAATTCGATTTCGTCGTCCCACCTCCGCACAGTTGAGTAGGGCTGTAAAAGCTGATGAAATCAGCGTAGTAGAGCCCACTCAACCACTGCGTCTTACTCGACAATCCAAAGACAATTGAGAGGCTAGGACTTCTGTCCCAGCCTCTTTCTGTCTTAAATTTGTTCCATCTGTACTTTCTCAGCCAAATTCATGGCGTGGTCAGCAACTCTGGTATAGTGGGAAATAATATCGATGAAGTTGACCCCAGCCTGAGGCGTACATTCTCCCTTGTTAAGACGGACAATGTGGGTCTTGCGCAGGCTACGTTCTAGCTTGTCAATAGCTGCATGCTTGGCTTCTAAAGTGTTGGCCAATTCTACATCATTTGTTTCCACAGAAGTCAGAGCTTCTTTGATAAAGTCCAAGGTCAGTTGATATATGTTTTCCAACTCTGCCAAGGCAGCTGGTGAAAATTCCACTTTCTTGCGGTGCAAGTAGTCTGTCAAATTCAGCAAAGCTTCTGAGTGGTCGCCAATTCTCTCCAAATCACGGCTAGAGTCCAGAATGCTAGTCAAGACTTCACTCTCTTTTGGATTGAGCTGCTGACCAGATAGGACAATCAGATAGCGAGTCAATTCATCATCAATAGCGTTGATGGCTTCCTCAGTCTTATGGCCCTTCTCAGCGGATTTTTCTTCGTAGTTAATAATATAATCATAGGCCAATTCGAAAGATTTAGCCGCGTAGCCACCCAAGTGAAGGAGTTCCTTTTTAGCATTTCCCAAAGCCAGTGATGGCGCTTGATCGATCAAAATCGTATCTAGGTAGAGAGATTCGTATTTAACGGTCTCATCCTCACCCGGAATCAACTTGGTAACCAAGAAAGCTAAAAAGCCAATAAAAGGAAACTGGATAATAGTATTAGTAATATTAAAAGTTCCGTGGGCAAAGGCAATGGTCATTTCTGGTGACAAGTGCAAGGCTGTCTCAAACCACTGAATCAGCGATGTAAAAGGCAACAAGAAAATCATGCAGATGATTGTCCCTAACACGTTAAAGGCCACATGGGCTCCAGCAACACGCTTGGCTGCGATATTAGCACCCAAGGAAGCGATGATCGCTGTAATCGTCGTTCCGATATTGTCACCAAAGAGGACAGGCAAGGCTCCATGCAAATCAATGAGATTGCTGGCATAGAGATTTTGTAGAATCCCAATAGTCGCTGATGATGCCTGGATGAGCAGGGTCAAACCCGTTCCGACAAAGACACCTAAGACTGGATTTTTACTCAGTTGAACCATGTAGTCGCGAAAGACTTGCAGATCTTTAAGTGGCTCCATGGCCCCACTCATGAGATTGAGGGCAAAAAAGATCCCGCCAACACCAAAGAAGATGCGCCCGATATTGTTAACAGAGCGATTTTTTGTGAAAAAGAGGCAAACCGCACCGATAAAGAGCAAGGGAAGTGCATAATCACCCAATTTAAAACCAATGATGAAGGAAGTCACGGTCGTACCAATATTGGCACCCATGACAATCCCGATAGCCTGACGCAGGGTCAACAGCCCCGCACTAACCAGACCAACTGTAATCACCGTCACACCTGAACTAGACTGGATCAGGGCTGTCATCCCAATCCCAACTAGCACACCTAAAAAAGGATTGCTCGTGTACTTATCAATGAAATAGCGCAGACGGTCTCCCGCTGCCTGCTGCAAGCCGTCACCCATCATACGAATACTATACAGGAACAGCCCCAAGCCTCCTAAAAAGCTAAATATAATTTCTTGCCAATTAATGGACATTTCTTTTCCTCCGAAAAATAAATAGCGGATAATCTCCTATACTATTTTAAAACATCCAGCCTAATCTCACAAGCCTTTTCTAAAAAAGAATTGAATTATTTTTGCTCATTTTGAAACTTTTATTTTCTTCACATTTAAGAGCAAACTAGAACAGGCGGCAAGGCCCTCTCACTACAAGAAAAGACAAGCAGGCAGAACTAAATTTCAAAATATTTGACTTGGTTCACCGCTTTCTAGTCTCAGGCTTAAAACATCTAAATTGCCCAGTTTATCTTTTATCTCAGCACAACTCATATTCTATATATGCAAAAAGCAAAAACCCCAGATAGCCTATGGCTATCTGGGATTTGCTTTCCATCGCTAAAGTGCTGGTATCATTTTAGCTAGGTTTTAAGATTAGTCTTCCAAGTTCACATCAGATGTTGATTCTTTCTTCTTTTTGTTCTTAAGAAAGGCTGATGCCAACGTTGCTATTCCTAATCCAAGCACTGCTAATGGATTATGGGCAGTTCCTGTATTTGGTAAAGCTTTAGTATTTGGAGTAACCTTGACTTTTTCTGGTTGTGCAGGCTGCGGCTTAGGTGCTTGAGAGTGATTTGTAGCACTAGATACAGATGCACTTTCAGACAGACTAGTAGAGACGCTCGCGCTATCACTCAGTGACACACTTGCTGATGTGCTCAATGAAGCAGAGACACTCATGCTCAAGTAGGCACTTGCTGAAAGTGAATCGTCGGCAATAGCATGACTGGCACTGATTGATCCTGAAATGCTTGCACTTGTACTCAATGAAGTAGAGATAGACTGACTATCACTTACAGAAGCTGAAGTACTTGCACTTACAGATGCGAGGTAGCTTGGCAGGTTAAACTCTGGCTTAGACTCGCTGGTTGGATCACCCTTACTGTAGCTGAATGAGTTTGACTCTTGTGACACACTTGTACTCAAGCTACTTGAAAGGCTATCGCTAAGCGATGTAGAGGTACTTACACTTATGCTTGCTGAATCTGACGCACTGACTGAAGCCGATACGCTGGTGCTTAAGCTTGCGCTTGCTGATAGAGATTCGCTTACGCTCAGCGATGCCAAATCATTTTCACTTGCAAGAGCAGACGCACTAGCGCTCAATGACACTAAAGTGCTCTCGCTTGTTGAGACTGATTGGCTACTGCTTACAGAAGACGAAGCACTCTCGCTTGCTGAGATTGAAGCACTTAGGCTTGTACTCAAACTTGTGCTTGCTGAATCTGAGGCACTGATTGAGGCACTGAGGCTTGTGCTCAAACTTGTGCTTGCTGAATCTGAGGCACTAATTGATGCACTGAGGCTTGTGCTCAAGCTGGTGCTTGCTGAGTCTGAGGCACTGATTGAGGCACTGAGGCTTGTGCTCAAACTTGTACTTGTTGAATCTGAAGCACTGAGTGAAGCACTTAGACTTGTGCTCAAACTTGTACTTGCTGAATCTGAGGCACTGATTGAGGCACTGAGGCTTGTGCTCAAACTTGTACTTGATGAGTAGCTTGCACTAATTGAGGCACTTAGACTGGTACTCAAACTTGTACTTATTGAATCTGAAGCACTAATTGAGGCACTGAGACTTGTGCTCAGGCTCGTGCTTGATGAATCTGAAGCACTAATTGAGGCACTGAGACTTGTGCTCAAACTTGTGCTGGCTGAATCTGACGCACTGAGTGAGGCACTGAGACTTGTGCTCAGGCTCGTGCTGGCTGAATCTGAGGCACTGAGTGAGGCACTGAGGCTGGTGCTCAAGCTGGTGCTTGCTGAATCTGAGGCGCTAATTGAGGCACTGAGGCTGGTGCTCAAGCTGGTGCTTGCTGAATCTGACGCACTGAGTGAGGCACTGAGGCTAGTGCTCAGGCTCGTGCTTGCTGAATCTGAGGCACTAATTGAAGCACTGAGGCTCGTGCTCAGGCTCGTGCTTGCTGAATCTGAGGCACTAATTGAGGCACTGAGGCTCGTGCTCAAGCTGGTGCTTGCTGAGTCGCTTGCACTGATTGATGCACTGAGGCTAGTGCTCAAACTTGTACTTACTGAATCTGAGGCACTGAGTGAAGCACTTAGACTTGTGCTCAAACTTGTACTTGCTGAGTCTGATGCACTGATTGATGCACTGAGGCTTGTACTCAAGCTTGTACTTGCTGAATCTGAAGCACTTACTGAGACAGACTGGCTCAAGCTCATTGACGCTGAAGCTGACTCGCTTGTTGAGACAGATTGGCTGCCACTCAACGAAGCTGAGGCTGATTCACTTGTTGAAACTGACTGGCTTGCGCTCAATGACGCTGAAGCTGACTCGCTTGCTGATACAGACTGGCTCAAGCTCAGTGATGCTGAAGCGCTTGTGCTTGTTGAAACTGACT
>ERZ773265.641-NODE-641-length-20646-cov-2.648099_pt1 | contig 20646 bp, 13 predicted proteins | sample MGYA00580512_ERZ773265 | MGnify/ENA primary metagenome ERZ773265 (study PRJEB29015, sample SAMEA2738169) | human oral metagenome | biome: human oral; feature: human-associated habitat; material: saliva | place: China | collected 2183 ... | reverse complement strand
GGGTTCGAACCCTGGACACCCTGATTAAGAGTCAGGTGCTCTGCCAGCTGAGCTAATCACACATATTAGGTTGTTTGCTTAACAGCTTATATAGTCTAGCATTGATTTATAAGGCAGTCAAGAAAAAGTTTGAAAAAATTCGAATTAAATTAGAATTTAATTTAAGCGTTTAGTTGCGTATACATTCAGATAGGGCGTGTGATGTGCATAAGCAATTTCACGTGCTTATATCTTATCGTCCATACACAAATGTATTTATAAAATACGTTAAAAACATTTCAATTCATCACAATAACTAAACCTTAGCAAAATCAATCATGATACAATAAAAAAAGAAGCAGCGCGATTTAAAACAGGTGCAGGAAATACAATATTTCCACAATAAATAGGAACACGGGTGGGACTAATTCCTATCTATTGATATTGCGCGTGCCTCTTGACGGATAATGTTATCATAAAAAAGGCGGAAAAGATAGTACAAAATGACGATAATTTTGTATAAAATTATGTATTTATTGCGCGAATTCCACTAATCGCAAGCGAAATCTTGCTATTAACTTATCCTTGTTGTATAATTTCCAATGAATCTTTATAGAAGATTGACAACCAGCACAAAAGCGATGCTCTCGCTCGAGTGTTTTTAGTGGATTTGGGAGGTAACAATGTTCTGTAGCAATTGTGGCAATGAAGTAACAGAAGGCGCTAAATTTTGCAGTGTATGTGGTGCAAGATTGAGCCTTGATGCAGAACCATCAGTACACGAACATACAGCGTTTAGTTCGTCGAATAGAGAAGGAAATATGATGGACAAGAGAGAATCTTCTACGAAGTTCGACTTTAATTTCGGATCCGAGGATTTAGAGATTAAGGAGCCTAAGAAGAAAACAAGTTCGGTTTCTTTCGATTGGAGCTCTGTAATTGAGGAGAGCCATAAGAAACCTACTAAGAAAATCAGATCCCCTTGGGAGACAACTGGGATTGACGATGAGGAAGCTGAAGCCGTAACACAGTCGTTCAGTTCAGTTAATAATGATTGGGATAGGCACAAGACTGCTGAGCCTGCGCATAAGGCTGAGGAGCCGGATTCCCTCGAGGAAATTCTAAAGCGTGATTCCGCAGCTGCTCCGGCATCTGGTCACGGACGCACTATGAACTTCATAGAGGTCATGAAGCAGGAAAAAGAAGAGCGAGAGAAGGCTGCGAAGGAAGCTGAAGAAGCATCCGTTTCGGCTGACTCTGATTTTAGTGATTCTATTCTACCTAATGAAGAAAGGGAGCACACTCAGGGATACACAGAACTCAAGGACGATATCGTTGCTGAACTGGAGAAGCAGGCAAGCGAGATGGATGAGAAGGAAGTTTCTCATAGACTAGATGCAGCTTCTGCGGATTTTGATGAGTATCTAAGTGCTCGCCGCAAGTCGCACGAGGAAGTGTTCCAAGCAGAGCCACCACATAACTTCGTTGATAATATGGTTCATGTGTCCGCAGCTGACACTAGGGACGAGTTCAAGCTTCCGGAAGATGAATTTGAGACAGAGCTTTCTGCATTTATCGGTAACCATGAGGACGCTGATAAAGAAGATGTTCATGCAGACAAATCAGACGATGATTTATTCAACTTTGATATTGATATTGAAGATACAGATGAAGATGAGGAGACTGTAAGCCAGTATCTCGACTACGTGAAGCCAAGCAGGGTTTCGCGTGCACAGGAACGCGCTGAAGCTGAGGAATTTGATCTCGATGATGAGGATGACGATGATGAGCCAGAGACATTCTCGTACGATGAGCTTACAGATGATAACAAAGAGCCAGAGACGGACTACGAACTTGAACCTGAAACTGAATCTACAGCAGAAGCAGATGATTTCGCATTCGGTAATGATGACATAGATGTTCCTTATGAGGAGCCTGTCAACTACTCTGAGCTATATATGGATGAAGAGACAGAAAAGGCTGATAAGCCGGCGGCATTAGAGACTGCTGAAGTAGTTGATTCGCATGATACTAGTGATGATGCAGCTACAGAAGCAGTTGCAGCAGTTTCGGAAACTTCGACTGAACCAAAAGAGCAAGAGGAGCCAGTAGCTACAGAAGTTGCTGCGGAGCCAGTTTCAGAACCAGCTTCAGAACCAACTGCAGAAATAGCTTCAAAACCATCACTGGCAGAGCCAGTAAATGCAGCATCAGAAACCGTAGAGGTAGCTTCAGCACCTGCTGAAAAGGCTGAGGATGCTGAGCTAGCGGCTGCAAAGGCTATAGAAAGTGAAATTGCAAACCTGCAGAAGCGTCTAGCAGAACTTCTCGGTAAAGACACTTCAGAAACAGTTGAACTGCCAGCAAGAGAAGTTGTTTCGGCTGAAGAACTAGTGCAGGAGCCTGTACAGGCGAAGGCTAAGGCGAAGACTGAAGCAAATGCTACAGAGTCAGGGGCTCGCTCTGATTTAACTAGCTTAGAGGCAGAGTTGGCTGCTTTAGGATTCGATACAATTGATGATGAACCAGATGAAGAGGCTGATATGCTGTTCTCTGCAGAAGATGTAGCAGATGCTAACACTTCAGCTGTGGAAGAGGATAACGAGGATCTAAATCAAGAAGAGGTTATGTCGATTGACGATCTACAGAAGGATCTCTTTGGTACAGATGTTGATGATGCAGGGATGGAGGCAACTCGTAAGATAGACAAGTTCTATACTCTCTATCGTAAGAATGAAGAGTTCCAGCAACTTCTTGATGAGGAATATAAGAAACTGCAAGATGGCAGTGCTGACTATACGCTTATGGAGGATGTGCTAGCTGAGTATCAGGATGAGGAAGAAACTGAAGAAACTCCAGCTGAAGCCCATCATGAGACAGTCGAAGCTGCAGTTAAGGCCGAGTCAGCTAAGCTTGAAGCAGCAAAGAAGGATGCAGGATCAGAACTCAGTAATAGCGCTAATGTTACTGAACCTATTACTGCTGCGACAACTCTAGTTAGTTCGCCAGCTCAGGCTGCAGTTAATACGGCAAGTAAGGCAAGCAGTGTAGCACCGTCTGTAGTCGACGATGACGATGAAGAGTCGCGCAAAGGCGGAGTTCTAACGGTAATTGCGGTCATCGTAGCAATCTTGCTAGTTCTGTTATTGGTAGTGATACTGATACTTAACTTTGCTCCGGACAGCAGTGTTGCGCAGCGAATCAGCGAAGTGATTGGAAAGTTTACGAATTTCGCATCGCTGGGTGATAATTCTGAATTGCTACTATAAGGGTGATTTATACGTATATGCAGCGGCAGGCTTGATGGCTACCGCTGCATTATGTGGTTTTTGGAGAAATTATGGCTAAGGATAAGAAAAAAGGAAAAGTTACGTACACATTTAATGGTGAAGGTAAGCGAAGGAATGTCTTTGGAAAGCTGCTTGTTATAGCAATTTTTGTGATAGTTATAGTCGGTAGAAGTGTCGGTTTTCTCACAGACTGGATGTGGTTTAGAGAGCTTGGCTTTACCAGAGTCTTTTGGACGCAGCTTACAACAGAGTTAAAGCTCGGGATTGTAATATTCGTGCTTTCAGGGCTTTTGGTGCGAGTTTATCTAAATAGCCTTAGAAAGGGATATTTTAGTAAGATAGAATCACACGAAATTCCGGATATGCACAAGCTAAACGTGTTATCGTGGGTGATATCTGTGATTTTCGGAGTTGTGGCAGCGTTTGTATCGGCTACGAGCACGTGGCAATCATTTCTCATGTTTGCGAACTCCTCAAAGTTCGGATTAAAGGATCCAATTTTTGGACTAGATATTTCGTTCTATATATTTAAACTTGAGTTTTTAACTAAGCTTAATTCAATCGCGATATTCGTTATTGTCGGAGTGGTTATTGTAACGTTAATTTACTATGCCGTTTTGCTTTCGGTAAGGAAACCGGATATTTTCGACAAGAAGGATGTCTTTGAGGATCTTGAAGCAGATGATGCAGCGAAAGAGACGCAGGCAGGAGATGAAACTTCGACAGATGATGAAGTTAGGAGAGGACGTCCCGATAATAGCATTCCGTTCGGCAAGAGAGACCCTTTAGATGATGTTGCGAGAGTCATAAAAGGATTTACGGGCAAAGCGAAGGAGCAAGCTAAGAAGCATAGAGAGAATAAACGCGAAGTCAATCGGTCAAATGTGGATCATTTATTTAGCCTAGCCTCTGGTAAGGCGATGATTTTAGGCGTTGTTTTCTACGTTATGCTAGGAATCCACTTCGTATTAAAGCAGTTCACACTCTTACATGCACATACTGGAACGGTGTATGGTGCTGGATTTACGGATATTGCTATTACGCAAAAAGTGTACCTGCTGGTTATGATTTTAGCGGTAGTTGGGGCGATTAGCTTGGTAAGGCACGTGCATAAGAAAGAATATCTTAAGCTCGCTAGAGTTCCGATGCTCATAATAGGGGTGCTTTTCCTCGGAACTATTCTTAAAGTAGGTGTTCAGAGCCTGATAGTTGCTCCAGATGAAATCAACAAAGAAAGCAAATACATCAAGAATAACATCCAATATACAAATCATGCGTACGGTCTAGACAAGGTTAAGGTCGATTCTTTTGCAGCACAGAACAATCTGACAGCTGCAGATATAGCTAGTAACAAACCAACTATCAGCAACATCAGGATCAACGACTATGAGCCTGTAAAGGACTACTACAATCAAACCCAGAGTATTCGTCAATACTACGATTTTAATGATGTAGATGTAGATAGATACGATATAAATAGTTCTGAAACGCAGGTATATCTGTCGGCGCGTGAGATTAACGAAGCCAAGATTAGCGATACATGGATTAACAAGCATTTGAAGTACACTCATGGTTATGGAGTTGCGCTATCCAAGGTTAACTCCGTAACTGCAAGCGGACAACCGGATGTGCTCGTAAAAAATATTCCACCTGAGTCAAATATTCCTGAAATAAAGATTAAGAGACCTGAGATTTATTTCGGTGAGCTCACGAACAACTATATAATCGTCAATGGGGATGAGCAGGAATTCGATTACCCAGATGGGAATAACAACAAGTATACCAAGTACAAGGGCAAGGCAGGTATAAAGCTCGGAATTGTAAGCAGACTGCTGTTTTCAATCAGAGAGGGAAGCATGCAGATGCTCGTGTCGAGGAATATCAACTCGGATTCGAGGATAATCATCAATAGAAATATTCTTGAGAGGGTAAATAAAATTTTGCCGTACCTCGAGTATGAGAAGGACCCTTACATGACCATCGTGGATGGTAGGCTGTACTGGGTTATAGATGCGTATACGACGAGCAGCAACTATCCGTATTCTGAGCCTTATTCGGGTCAGATTGGGACTACGAATTATATCAGAAACTCGATCAAGGTGGTTGTTGATGCTTACAATGGAGATGTAAATTACTACGTTGTGGATGATAAGGATCCGATTGCAAAGACGTATGCGAAGATATACCCGACGCTATTCAAGGGTAAGGATAAGATTCCTTCGGGATTAAAGAAGCATTTTAAGTACCCATCGACGCTCCTCAATATCCAGGCTGGTGCTTACACCAAGTATCATATGAATGAAGTCAAGGTCTTCTATCAGAAGGAAGATCTCTGGGATGTTGCAAATCAGATATACGGCACAAAAGAGAGACCGATGAGTTCGAGCTTCTTCATATTTAATCTACCGGGAGAAAAGCGTGAAGAGTTTATAAATATGATTCCGTTCACCCCTAAGTCGAAGCAGAACATGACAGCGATCATGATGGCGAGAAATGACGGAGATGAATACGGCAAGCTCGTTGTATATAAGTTCCCTAAGAACAAGACCGTATACGGTCCAATGCAGGTTGAAGCGCAGATAGATCAGAACTCTGAGATTGCCAAGGAGTTCTCGTTATGGAATTCATCAGGGACTACGTATAAACGTGGTGACATGTTTATAATTCCTGTAAATAATTCTATAATGTACGTAGAGCCGGTATATCTCGAGGCCTCAAATCAAGCGATACCTGAGGTTAAGAGGGTAATAGTCGCTTACGGAGACAAGATAGCATACGCATCTACACTGGATGAGGCGCTTGAGAATTTATTTGGAGATGGCGCAGGGAATTCGGGCAGTGTCAGCAGCAATTCTTCAGGAGGTTCCGGTGGGGCTAGTGGCTCCAGTAACCAGAAAGAGCTGATTGGCAAAGCCAAGGATGCGTATGATAATGCAGTGAAGGCCCAGAAAAATGGGGACTGGAAGGCTTATGGCGAGTATCTAGATGAGCTGTCTGGATATCTCGATCAGCTTGCTGGATAGGAAGCTGGGATTAAATTACTTTTTACTTTGCGAGATAAGGAGATGTTATGATAAATTTCGATTTGGAAAAAATGCTCTTTACAATTCCTGCTGAAGAGCATGGAATTGAAGAGGTAGCGAAGGTGCTTCGTGCACATCCGGAGGTCAAGTTCGTGTCATTTGCGGGCGTTGACCTTGGTGGTCATTTTACGGATGAGAAAATTCCTATCAAGACATTCATCGATGATATGGAGAAGCTTCTTGAAAACGGGGTTCAGACCGACGGATCCAGCGTAGCGCTACCTGAGATTGCAAACCTTGCGAATGCCAGAGTTGACATACTTCCGGATAAGGATGTGAATTGGTACGTCGAGTATAATTTCAGCAACATGGATTTTGCGACCGGCTTGCCAGTCGGTACACTGAGGATTCCATCATTCCTAAGACACAACAATGATAGGATGGTTGGCTCGCGAATTTTCTGCAAGGACTCTATACGCAAGTTCAAGACAAGGCTTATGGAGATGCTGAAACAGTATCCATATGTAGTCGAGTACCTAGACGGCATTAATTCGATAGACGATATTGAAGAGATTAACCTAACTAGTGCAACTGAGCTCGAGTTCTGGGTAAAAACCCCAGATGACAAAGCGGACAGAGATCAGCTTTCCACTTCGCAGGAACTTAAAGAGCAGTACTGGAAGAGGACTATAGGACCTGTAAATACAGCTCTTGAACAGACACTCGAGATACTTGACCGTTATGGCTTCGGTGTCGAGATGGGGCACAAGGAGGTTGGCGGAGTAAGAGCTAAGATGGGCAATTCTGGAAGCTATGACCATATTATGGAGCAGCTTGAGATTGACTGGAAATACTCATCGCCAGTGCAGGCTGGGGATAATGAAGGTCAGATTAAGCACATAGTGAGGGATGTATTTAGAGCTAACAACCTGGAGGTAACATTCCTTGCAAAACCTATGCCAGGCGTTGCAGGTAGCGGAGAACATACTCACCTCGGTGTATCTGCAAGGCTTAAGTCGGGAAAGGTCGTAAATCTATTTGAGTCAAAGGATAGAATGAACGAATATATGAGTCCTGTTGGATTCGGTGCGCTCATGGGAATTTTAAATAACTACGAGCTTTTAAATCCTTTCGTGGCACAGACGCATGATGCATTTAGAAGGCTAAAGCCAGGATACGAGGCTCCGGTCTGCATCGTAACATCTCTCGGTAAGGACTGCGTAACACCGTCTAGAAATAGAACGGTTCTGATCGGATTAGTCAGAGACCAGAACAACCCTATGGCTACAAGGTTTGAGCTCAGGTCGCCTAACCCCCATAGCAACACTTATCTGGTTGTGGGAGCGTCGTTCATGCTTATGCTAGATGGCATTGAGGCGGTTCTCTCTAATGGCAAGACACCAGCAGAACTCGCAGTATCAATCTCTAAGAAAGCTGGAGAAAAGGACTTCTATCTCGCAAAGGACAGGGAATATAGGAGTGAGCTCAACGTTTTCGAATGCTTCACGAAGAGAGAGAGAGAAAAGCTCTTCGGAAAAGCACCTGCTACGGTATGGGAGAATTTGAAGGCATTTGACACGCACGAAGATGAACTCGCTAAGCTTACAGGCGGAGATGAGACGGCTAAGGATGTGATTATGTCATACCGTGCACAGATGTCTATGAAGTGGGTTATGGAGTTCCGCGATAGGATTTTGCCTAATTCAATGGATTTTGTCAGAAACTGCAAGAAGAGACATAACGAGCTCGAAGCGACTGATTATGATATAATGAACTGGAGAAGGGTCAACAGCCTGCGCATTGCGCTCGGCAAGGACTCCATCGATAGCAAATCGATTTTGACGCTTGCGAGAGAAGCGATTGATTCTGCAGATTTTGATGCGGCGTCTAGATATGAGCTGCTTATTCAGGAGAAAATCGAGGAGCTTAGAAGTGCGTACAGCACTTATATTAAGAACTTATTTTAATAGATTTAGGAAGATACGATAATATGGGGGTTAAGAAATGCTTGACGTCAAAAGAGTGAGAGAAAACTTCGAGAGCGTTAAAGCCGATGTGGAAAGACGTGGAAAAGGTGACTTTGGCATCGACAACGTGTTAAAGTTTGATACCAAGAGAAGGGAGCTTCTTGCGGAAGTTGAACAGCTTAAAAACAAGCAGAATACAGTATCGCGTGAAGTGCCAAAGCTCAAGAAGGAAGGTAAGGATACCTCAGTTCTATTTGCAGAGATGAAGGAGTTAAGTGCAGAGGTTAGCGAAGTGGAAGAGGAACTCAGAAAGGCGCTACTCTACGTCCCTAATACACCTCACCCAGATGTTCCAAGCGGAGAGGATGATAGCGAAAATCTCGAGCTTCGTAAGTTCGGAGAGCCGACTGAGTTCGCATTTGAACCAAAGGCACACTGGGATATCGGAGAAGCTCTAGACATACTGGATTTTGAACGTGCAGCCAAGATTTCTGGCTCGCGCTTTACCGTGTACAAGGGCATAGGTGCAAGGCTAGAGAGAGCTGTAATAAACTTCATGCTCGACCTCCACACGGAAGAACAGGGCTATACTGAAATTTTGCCACCTTTCATGGCTAACCGCGATGCTATGACCGGGACGGGTCAGTTACCTAAATTCGAGGACGACATGTTCTATGTGCCTGCGAAGGATTTTTTCTTGATTCCAACAGCAGAAGTTCCGGTTACTAATCTCCGTTCCAATGAGATTATCGAGCCAGAAGAGATGCCTGTTTATTACACGGCATATACGCCATGCTTCCGCAAAGAGGCGGGGTCAGCTGGACGCGATACTAGAGGGCTGATCAGACAGCACCAGTTCAATAAGGTTGAGATGGTTAAACTTGCGTATCCTGAGAATTCCTATGAGGAACTAGAAAAGCTCACACACGATGCGGAGGAAGTACTACAGAAGCTAGGTATTCCTTACAGAGTAGTTAGACTCTGCTCTGGGGATCTCGGCTTCTCTGCAGCGATGACTTACGATATCGAAGTGTGGATGCCAAGCTACGGCCGCTATGTTGAGATTTCAAGCTGCTCAAACTTTGAAGATTATCAGGCTAGAAGAGCTAATATAAGGTTCAGAAGAGAGAAAAAGGCAAAGCCGGAATTCGTACACACGCTGAACGGATCCGGTCTAGCGGTAGGCAGAACTGTAGCTGCTATCCTTGAAAATTTCCAGCAGGAAGATGGTACCGTGGTAGTACCAGAAGCGCTGAGGTCTTACGTAGGAAGAGACGTGATCAAGTAGGAGATACTAAATTAGCCAATCGAGATTTAGATTGGAAAACGAGCGGAGCTCATTATATATGATGCGACATAAGCACAAGGAACTAGATGACCAGGTAAGGTCGCAATCAGTTCGTTGTGCTTTTTTACTATAGGAAGGTGGCTGCTCCTCAGTTGCCACCTGAAACGGAGGATACCGAAAAATGAAAGATAGAGTCAGCTTGACAGACTTCCTTATGTATCATAAGGAGACTCACCCGATTTCATTTCATATGCCTGGACACAAGGGGAGAAGCACGCTGTATGGTATATACGGCTTCGGAGATTTCGTTAAAAACGTAGTGGGAAACGATATAACGGAAATTCCTGGAGCTGATGCGTTGCAGCAGCCACGAGAACGAATTAAGGATATTATGGAAGGCTACGCCGGGCTCTATGGGGCAAAGCATACGGAGCTCCTTGTAAATGGCAGCAGTGCAGGGCTCATGGCTTCGATATTAGGTAGTGTTCCAAGAGGAGGTAAACTTCTTATGGGAAGGAATTCCCATAAATCCGTATATGGAGCGCTCAGACTTGGCGGGATAGATCCTGTCTACATAATGCCTGAGATAGATGGCGAAACTGGGCTTCAGCTCGGATTAGACCCGGACAAGATTGAGGCGGCCTTGATTGAGGACCCAGGCATCAAAGCCGTGCTGGTGACCAGTCCGAACTACTACGGTGTATTATCAGATATCGAGCGAATTGCCAGTATCGTTCACCTGCACGGCAGGATTCTGATTGTGGATCAAGCGCACGGTGCGCACCTTAAATTCTTTGATTACCTGCGCAGTGAAGATGGGCTCCCGCACCGTGCGGCAGAGAATTGCGGAGCCGACATTGTGGTGGACAGCACGCACAAGACGCTGCTGTCATTTACGGGCTCCGCAATTCTCAACATCTGTACCGAGAGGCCAGATGTTTCTCGGATTAGCGAGCTCCTCCGCATGCTGCAGACTACGAGTCCGAGCTATCTGCTGATGGGCAGCCTCGATATCAATCAGCAGATACTCAGGATGGACGGCTACAATCTCATCAAGAACTGGGATGCAGATATCAAATACTTCTATGAGGAGGCTGCCCAGATCGCCGGCCTCGGGCTCATCGATCGCATCGACCTTGATGAAACCAAGGTCAGCATCACAATGTCAGCCCTCGGCCTCAGCGGCCCCGAACTGGCGGAGGAGCTCGAGAAGAGAAACATCTGGGTGGAACTCACGCATGGCGATTATGTGATGCTGATGACAGGACTCGGAAACGAGAGAGGCGACTATGAAGATGTGCTTAGCGCCCTGCGTGACCTCTCGGCGCACCATGGCGGCAGAATCCAAGGTGTGGAACCGGAAAGCTCTGCCTCTAAAACCGAGTCTGCCGCCCAGAACGTGTCGCAGAAGCAAGCAAAAAACGAAGCGCAGGCGATGGCAAAAAACGAAGCGCAGGCGGCGAACAAGAATGCATCACAGCCGGTAGACAAGAATGCAGAACTGAGAACTCCATCATCAGATTCAGCACTTATAGAGCGGCTAGAGCAGCGCAAAATCCCCGACACCTATGAAGAGGTTCCTTTATATAGCGCCGAGGGAAGAGTTCTCTACGAGTCCATCATCCCTTATCCTCCTGGAACGCCAATCGCCTGCCCAGGTGAAGTGCTAAGCAAATCGGTTATCTTGTACGTCCGAGACCAACTAGTAGCACAACATGTGGTTCTAGGGGTAGATGAAGAGGGACGAGTTAAAGTTGAAAGCGATTGTGTACTTTTCAAGGAAATTTGAGGTGACTTATAGGGAATTTTGATGTATAATTTTTCTCATGCAATGGATATTATTTGTACGAATCTAAGAAAGGAAGGGTTCTTAAGGATGAGCCAAGGTAAACATTTACCAAGCATTTTGGTTAAGCATCACAAGAATACTGCAGGTCGTGAGACCGAAGTGATGCCGATTCCAGATGTGGTTGAAATCTGCATGTCGCAGAGTATTGGTGCTCCTTGTCAGCCTCTCGTAGCAAAGGGCGACTATGTCAAAGTCGGTCAGAAGATCGGTGACACAGAAGCTTTCGTTAGTGCTCCTATTCATTCCAGCGTATCTGGAACAGTTACTGATATCACATCAGTACGTTCCTCGATGGGCGGGATGGAGACACATATCGTTATTGAGACTGATAAGAAGCAGGAAATCAGTGAAGAGGTTCAGATTCCTCACATTGAGAGTCATGCTGATTTCGTCAAGGCAGTAAGAGCTAGTGGTATGGTTGGATTAGGAGGTGCTTCATTCCCAACGAGCATCAAGATGGATCCAAAGAATCTAGACGAATGTACTACCCTGGTTATCAACGGTGCTGAGTGTGAGCCATTCATCACAGGTGATAACAGAATTATGGTAGAGGATGGACAGGATGTTCTCGACGGTATGCTTCTAACTATGAAGTATTTGAACCTAGAGAAAGGTATCATCGGAGTCGAGGAGAACAAGCCTGACGCTATCGAAAATTTAAACAGACTGATTCAGCAGAACGGCATCGATAACATCGAGGTGTTCAAGCTACAGTCGAGATACCCTAAGGGAGCTGAGCGTGTGCTCGTATATGAGACCACCGGTAAGGTTATGAATGCTGGTGTTCTTCCTGCACAGCTTGGTGTAATTCTATGTAATGTTTCAACAATCGGAATTCTGGGACAGTACTTCAGAACAGGTATGCCTCTCGTTCAGAGAAGAATCACCGTTGATGGAGATGCTGTTGCTGAGCCTAAGAACGTATTCGTTCCAATCGGAACACGCATCGCTGATGTAGTTGCATTTTGCGGTGGATACAAGCAGGAGCCTAAGAAGATCGTAATGGGTGGACCTATGATGGGTCGTGCAACTCATTCAGATGAGACTCCAACTGTTAAGAATACTGGTTCGCTCCTATGCTTCGGCAAGGAGACAGCTACTGTAAAGACCGAGACTGGATGTATCAACTGTGGTCGTTGTCATCGCGGATGTCCATTCAAGCTCGTTCCTATGCTCTACGCAGATTTCTACGAGAGACATGACGCAGAGTCACTTGATAAGTTCAAGGTTATGCAGTGTATGGAGTGCGGAAGTTGCTCTTACGTATGTCCTGCAAGACGACCTTTGAGCTTTACCAATAAGCTCGCGAAAGGCTTGGTAAAGGAGGCAGCGAAGAAGAATGGATAATAAGAAATTTCATAACAATCTGATAGTATCCACATCTCCACACATCGTTACAGATGAAGATACTACCAAATTAATGGGAACTGTTCTGCTTGCTATGCTTCCAGCTCTAGTTGCCAGCACATATATTTTCGGAGCTAGAGTTCTGCTTCTTGCAGCTGTATGTATCGTTGCCAGCGTAGGCTTCGAATGGATATACAACATGCTCGCTAAGAAGCCGCAGACAATCAGCGATCTCAGTGCAGCAGTAACAGGTCTACTGATAGCATTTAACGTTCCATCCAGCTTCCCGCTATGGATGGCAGTAATAGGATGTTTCGTAGCTATCGTTGTTATTAAACAGCTCTACGGTGGAATCGGAAGAAACTTCGTTAACCCGGCAATCACTGCCAGAATCTTCCTTTTCATCTCGTTTGCAGCACAGATGACAACATGGCCACTTCCAAGAATGGCAGCTAAGACTGATGCTGTAACAGGTCCTACACCTCTTGCACTCGTTGCTGGTGGAGCTAGCAAGTCTGATCTTCCATCCAATATGGACATGTTCCTAGGATTTACTGGCGGATCCCTCGGTGAAGTAAGTGCTCTTGCGCTTCTCGTTGGAGGACTTTTCCTAATCTGGAGGAAGGTAATTTCCCCAGCAATTCCATGTGCGTTCCTCGGAACTGTATTTGTTATCGCTCTTGCATACTACAAGGGTGACTTCAACATGGCTATCTTCCACCTCTGTGCTGGTGGTGTAATGCTTGGTGCATTCTTCATGGCTACAGACTATGTAACATCGCCTAAGCTAACCAAGGGTCAGATTATGTTCGGTATCGGATGCGGAATTATCACTATGGCTATCCGTCTATGGGGTAACTATCCAGAAGGTGTTTCGTTCTCAATCCTACTTATGAACATCTGTACACCACTTATCAACAGATGGTCGTATAAGAGCTATGTAAAGGGAGGTGCGAAATAATGAAGAAAAAAGAAAGCACATTTTCAAGTTTCATTTCGCCGATCCTCGTGCTCGTACTGATTTGTTTCGTAGTTACATTTGCACTTGCTATGGCGTACGGTGTTACGAAGCCAATCATCGATAAGAACAACCTCAAGGAGTCGAACAAGGCTAAGTCCGAACTGATTCCAGAGGCAAAAGGCGAATTCAAGAATTACGACGGAAAGCTCGTAGTAGTTCAGAAGAATAAGATATACGTTACAGAGGCATCCAAGGCTGTAAATGGCTCAGGTGTAGTAGTGACTGTAAACTCAAACAGTTATGGTGGTACCCTAACTGCTATGATAGGTATCGACAACAAGGGTAAGATTACTAACGTTAAGATTATGAGTGCTCAAGATACTCCTGGTATCGGTACAAAGGCTCAGGATCCAAAGCACCTTGGACAGTACAAGGGACTATCGGATCTTGGAAGCGAGACTATCAAGGATTCAAAGTCGAAGGTTAAGTATATCACTGGAGCTTCGATTTCCTCACAGGCTATTCACGAATCTGTTTTTGCTGGTCTAAAGCAGTATAAGGCTATGGGAGGGGCTAAATAAATGAGCAATAAGAGTAAATTATCTATCATCACAAACGGTATCATCAAAGAGAACCCGGTATTGGTTCTTCTAATCGGTACCTGCCCTACACTAGCTACATCTTCATCCGCTTCAAACGGTCTTGGTATGGGACTCTCAACTACAGCGGTACTGATTGCAGCTAACGTAGTAATATCACTACTTCGTAAGGTTATTCCTGACAAAGTAAGAATCCCGTGCTACATCGTAGTAATTGCTGGATTCGTAACAGTAGTTCAGTTCTTGCTAGAGGCATACGTGCCAGCACTTTATAAGTCGCTAGGTCTATTCATTCCTCTAATCGTAGTAAACTGTATCATCCTCGGAAGAGCTGAAGCGTTTGCTAACAAGAACACTGTATTTGATTCTGCTCTAGACGGAATCGGAATGGGTCTCGGATTCACGCTCACACTTACAGTAATGGGTACAATCAGAGAGCTACTCGGAGCAGGAACATGGTTTGGTATGACAGTATTCGGTTCATGGTTCACGCCAATCGGATTTTTCAACCTCGCACCTGGTGGTTTCTTCGTATTCGGAGTTCTCATCGCAGTACTAAATGTACTCACTAATGGCAAGGCTCTCAAGAAGAAATCGTTCAGCTGTGGCACATGCCCAATGTACAATTCATGCAACCTAGCAGAAGCTAAGGAAGTTGCAGCAGAGGAGAAAGGAGCTGAGGCATAATGTTAAATTTAGTTATCATCTTTATGTCGATCGTTCTTGTAAATAACTTCCTGCTATCGCAGTTCCTCGGAATCTGTTCATTCCTCGGAGTTTCTAACAAGATGGAATCGGCGGTTGGTATGAGTGGTGCGGTAATATTCGTAATGGTAATTGCGGAAATTACAACATGGCCAATCCAACAGGTACTTAATAAGCTAGATATCGCATATCTACAGACTGTAGTGTTTATCCTCGTAATCGCGGCTCTAGTACAGTTCGTTGAGATGTTCATGAAGAAGTTTATGCCAGCGCTTCAGAAGTCGCTCGGTATCTACCTTCCGTTGATCACAACAAACTGCGCTATCCTCGGTGCGACAATCAACGCTATCAACTATAACTACACATACATTCAGGCTATCGTTTACACAGCTGGAGCTGGAGTGGGTTTCGGCCTTGCGATGGTACTGTTTGCAGGTGTTCGTGAAGAGAAGCTCTGGAATGAAGAGGGCGTACCTGCTGCATTTAAGGGAGTTCCAATGGTACTCGTAAGTGCAACAATCCTCTCGCTTTCATTCATGGGATTCTCAGGATTATTCCAGTAAGGAGGGGTATAGATGAATGCAATTATAACAGCAGTAGTACTTGTAGTTTGTGCAGGATTCATAGCTTCTCTCTTGCTAGTAATCGCTTCACACGCTTTCTACGTTCCAGTAGATGAGAGAGTATCCGAGGTAAGAGAGATTCTACCGGGCGCTAACTGCGGTGGATGTGGATTCGCTGGATGTGATGACTACGCAAACGCAGTAGTTAACGATGAGTCAACAAGCTGCAGTGCTTGTACAGTAGGTGGAGCTTCTTGTGCTGAGCAGATCGCTAACATACTCGGTCGTGCTGCAGGCGGCGCTGATAAGCAGATCGCACAGGTAATGTGCAACGGAACATGCGATGCTTCCAAGAAGATTCTTGAGTGGCAGGGTATGCAGTCATGTGCAGGTGCTAAGACCTTCTTTAACGGCAACTCAGCTTGCGCACAGGGATGTATCGGTCTTGGAGACTGCGTTGGTGTCTGCGAGTTCGACTCTATCGGTATTATCGATGGCGTTGCTAAGGTTAATAGAGACACATGTGTTGCATGTGGTAAGTGCGTAGTTACATGCCCACAGACTATCATCAAGATGGTTCCTTACAAGAAGGAAGTGCATGTTCTATGTATGAACACTGAAAAGGGTGGAGTTACTCGTAAGCAGTGCTCGAACGGTTGTATCGGATGTGGAAAGTGTGAGAAAGCATGTAAGTTCGATGCTATCCACGTTAATAACAACGTTGCAGCAGTAGATTACGAGAAGTGCAAGAACTGCGGAATGTGTATGGGCGTTTGTCCTACAGGATCAATCAACAGCTACAATGAGAGACACGCTAAGATGGCAATCAATGCCAAGAAGAAGGCTGAGGCTGAGAAGGCTGCAAAGGCAGCTGAAGCGAAGGCTAAGGCAGCAGCTCAGGCGTAAAGGTTCGTACAATCGAATATAGCGATTAGACACGACTGGCGGTATGCTGGTCGTGTTTTTTGTTCAAAAAGTTAAATGATGTTGGGAATCATGAAGGATGCTCTACTTCATTTACGAGTTACTTTTATCTTAAGACATGATTTTGCTCATAACATGGAATTAGAACGGATTCAGTTGTATTGCGATACAAAATAAAGGCTTTAAATTGTTATATAAAACAATAAAATAAAAAATTATTTATGTGTTGACACAAATAAATCTCTTTGCTAATATAATTTTATGATGTACTTATAAAAGTACATCGCGCTAGGAATCATAAAGACTAGCAGTTAGGAATTATTTATTTAAAGGAGAGAACAGATGCTTCCGATTGTGCAAGAGATAAATGCTTATTTATCAGACTATGTGTTGGTATTCATGTTGCTTGGTGTTGGACTATGGTATACGTTTAGGACTAGGTTTGTCCAGGTAAGATATTTCAAAGAGGGATTCAAGAGAACCTTCGGCGGAATATCCCTAAGAGGTCATAAGCACGATAACGGCATGAGCTCATTTCAGGCTCTTGCGACCGCTATTGCAGCTCAGGTTGGAACTGGTAACATCGTAGGTGCTTCAGGTGCTATTTTAACCGGTGGACCGGGCGCTATCTTCTGGATGTGGGTTATAGCATTCTTTGGGATGGCCACGATATACGCAGAGGCTACGCTCGCTATCGAGACTAGGCAGAAGGCACCATCTGGTGAATTCCTTGGAGGTCCTGTTTACTATATCAGGACTGCATTCAAAGGCGGTTTCGGAAGATTCCTGGCAGGATTCTTTGCAGTAGCTATTACGCTTGCGCTCGGATTCTTCGGCTGCATGGTACAGTCAAACTCAATCGGAGCAACATTTAGCACAGCGTTTGGCGTACCTGGCTGGACAGTTGGTGTTGTTCTGGTTATACTTTGCGGATTTATATTCCTAGGTGGTACTAAGAGACTGGCTTCCGTTACAGAGAAAATCGTACCAATCATGGCAGCTATATTCATATTAGGTGGACTGATTCTGTTGATAATGCGTATAAAGTACATTCCAACTACATTTGGCATGATCTTTAAGTATGCGTTTGAGCCACAGGCTATTATCGGCGGAGGCTTCGGTATGGCGCTTAAGACTGCTATCTCACAGGGAGCTAAGAGAGGGCTTTTCTCGAATGAAGCTGGTATGGGTTCGACCCCACACGCTCACGCTCAGGCTCACGTTAAGAACCCTCATGAGCAGGGTACTGTAGCTATGATCGGTGTATTCGTAGATACATTCGTCATCCTAACGCTCAACGCGCTAGTGGTTATTTCGACCATGTACACAGAAGACGGTGCTATCGCTGGCGGAGTTGTTCCTAATGGCATAGATAAAACGAACCTCGCTCAGACTGCGTTTGCATCAGCTTTCGGTGATAAGATAGGACCGATGTTTGTAGCTATCTGCCTATTCTTCTTCGCCTTCTCGACTATCCTAGGCTGGAACATGTTCGGCAAGATCAACATGATCTACATGTTTGGTGAGAAGTCGGTAAAGGTCTATACGGCAATTGCGCTTGTATTCATATTCCTCGGCACTTGTGCTTCGAATGACCTTGTATGGGAGCTCTCAGATATGTTTAACCAGCTGATGGTAATCCCTAACGTTATTGCACTCTTCGCCCTCACAGGCATGGTTCTACATATAGAGCACACCAGAGATGAAGAAAAGCATAAGGTCATAGAGGAGAAGAAAAAGAAATAATATTCATTTAAATTGACAACATATCATTAAAGTACTTTCTTTCATGAACAGTGGGTGCAGGGTAGCGCATCCACTGTTTTTATGTGCGAGAATTGGAATAATTGCTATATATTCAGTCTTAAATCCTGCTGATGGAGATTATAGACTACTGCAAATAAACAAATAAAATACAAGTGATTTAAAAGATTGATAAAAATTATATGTACTTCTATGATATACTAAAGTTAGTCATGGTTAACTTTAATTCAATCTATCTAACTATTATTTTAGGAGGAATGAATGGGTAAGAACGCGATCTTAAAGCCGATATTGATCGGCGCACTCATCCTAGCAGTGGCAGGGGGAATCGCTTTCGCTATGTTCGGAGGAGGGGCTGAGAAGTCTGGGAAATCTGCAGTCTCCCACAAGAAAGAACAGACGGATGCAGCTGATGAGCAAAATACGCCACAGGAGAGTGAAGATAAGGGTACTGCAGGGGACTATGAGACTAATAGCAACGGGGAAAGCGGTAACAGCGCGTTAAACAGGAGCTCGGGCGATAGCCAGAGAGCTAGAAAAGTTATTTCTCATAACAGAGTTCAGAAACAGGCGACTACTTCACGAGTGGCTAAGAACGGAACTAGCACAGCACCAGCCGTAGAGCCATCAAAGCCTGTCGTGAAGCCATCTAAACCAGATGTGAAACCAGGCGAAAAACCTGGAGTAAATCCTGGTACGACTCCTGGTGGAAACCCAGGCGTAAACCCTGGCTCAAACCCAGTGAACCCTGGTACTAATCCTACGGTTAATCCAGGAGAGCAGGTAACTCCTGAGCTGGATCTAGATGCTAGGGTAGAAAAAGAGATCAGTGAATTCATGAGAACAGGAGAGCTTAAGGACGGAAAGTTCATCGGACTCGGTGATGGATTCGATGAGGCTAGAGGCGGAGTTAAGACTGTTGTCAATATCAAGAACAATGTCATCGAGAGCATCGTATTCGTCGAGGGTCAGGGCTACTCAGGACTCGATTACATGGGTATCTCATCGCGAGTAATACCATACCTATGCGGAGAAACTGGCAAGAGAAATGTCGCTATTCTCAAGGTATACAGAAAGTACATCGACCAGATTGCTGGCGCAAAGGATCATGCCAAGGAGGCGGAGAAGCTTCTAGGTAAAGAGTATGCGAGCAAAATTACCGATGCTAGAAGAGCCGAGATGGTTTCGCCAGTTATCAGACAGTATCTAGGAGAGCATCACAAATGCAAGAAGATGATGGATGCAATTTCCGGTGCTACACTAACTACAGGCGGAGTTGGACTATCCGTGGATAACGCTCTAGAGCTTTCTGAGAATGACAATAAGACAGGCAACGACATAACCGATATCAAAATGCTAGAGCCTACAGAGGTGAATGGATATACAGGCCAGAGAGTGCTAAAGTCCGATATCGCGAAGCCTCTTGATCTATCGAGTGTAAAGGTTGAGCTCGTCAAGGAAGACGGCACTAAGATTGTTGTTCCGTACTCTGAGTTCGACAAGTATGGAATAGAAGTGACCAACAGGGACAACGGTGAGAAGCTTTATGATAAGATGAATCTTTCGGACGAGACTAAGAGCCAGGCGTTAATCGCTAGAGTTACGCATAAGGGCTCGAAGAGACGTACGGAGTTTGCGATATTCTTTGAATCTTACAGCACAGATTACATCACTAAGATGGAATACAGCTTCGATGGCGGCAAGACTTGGGAAGAGGTAACTGACCCTGCTAAGTCTGAAGAAAATAGCAATAACATAGCGTACAGACAGACGATAAAGCTCAATAAAGACTGCTTCGGCAAGAAAGCTATATTCAGAACTACATCGATTAGCGGAAAGCACTATGTCTACGAGAGCAGATTCAAGGTTGATGAATACAACTACAAGTTCAGCTTCAACTGCATCAACAAGGACTACGAAAAGAATAAGAACGCTAACTTTGCGCTCTACATCACTTTCGTAGAAGATGTCGACAATGAAGAGCCAGGCACAGTTGATAATAACCATGACGAGGGAAATCCTGACGAAGGAACTGAAGTTGAAGATGAATTCACACCAGTGCTATCATCTAAGATAATCAACAAGAAGGTTGGAGATGCAGAACCTACTCTAGACGAGTACAAGGCGCTCATCTCAAACTTCCCAAATGACGGTAGCGTAACGCTGGAGGTGCTCGACCACCCAGATATGTCGGAGAACGGATACACTTTAGTAAAGGTAAAAGTAATCTCGCATAGCACTGGCAAAGAGTCCATCGTAACGATTGGCGTAAGTGTTGCGTAGGATGCGCATAAGGCGAACTAGGGGCATAGCAAGCACCTAGGGTCTATGATATTTAATCAAGTGATAATGGTAATAAGAGCGAGGCGTCTGCCTCGCTCTTTTGC
>ERZ773265.637-NODE-637-length-20716-cov-4.299550_pt1 | contig 20716 bp, 16 predicted proteins | sample MGYA00580512_ERZ773265 | MGnify/ENA primary metagenome ERZ773265 (study PRJEB29015, sample SAMEA2738169) | human oral metagenome | biome: human oral; feature: human-associated habitat; material: saliva | place: China | collected 2183 ... | reverse complement strand
GGACCACTAGCTCGGCCGGAAAGCAGGGAAAGAGGCTCAAAACGGGGCAAAAGTTAGGAGCCAGTGGTCCACTCCGTCGAGTGGACCACTAGCTCGGCTGGAAAGCTGGGAAAGAGGCTCAAAACGGGGCAAAAGCCAAGAGCCAGTGGACCACTCTGGAGAGTGGACCACTGGCTCAGGCAGAAAATCAAGGGAAGCTACAGTCCCCATCTTTTTAGAGCAAAATATCCCTTATTCCGGCATAGTCCTGAACTACATAGGTCAGAGGTAGGTCACTAGGCGCGGCGGCTTGATACGGATTGTACCAGAGGCTGTCGATGCCGGCCTGGTGGGCGCCCAGCATGTCGCTTTGCAGGCGGTCGCCAATCATGAGGTAGGCGCGTGTGTCGCCAACGCCAGTCATCTTGTAAATGGCCTGGTAGAAGCCAGGGTCCGGCTTGCTGTGACCCAGTTCGCCTGAGATGGCCAGGTGGTCAAAGAGGTCTAGCCACTGAACCTGAGCCAGGCGCTTGCGCTGGGTGTCGGAGACACCGTTAGTAGCGGCCACCAGCTGATAGCCAGCGCTTTTCAAGTCTTGCAAGAGGGTGTCGGCGCCGGGAAAGATTTGGTTGTGAACGACCAAAAGGTCGCGGTATTGGTCATCCAGGCTGCGGCCGTCCAGGTGATCCAGATGGGGTTGGAAAAATTCCTTGAAGCGGCGGTCTAGGAGTTGGTCCAGGGTCAGTTGGCCCAATTCCAGCTGGTGCCAGAGTCGGTGGCTGTGGGCATGGTAGTCGGCTAGGATTTGGTCGCTGTAGTCCAGGTCGTGGGCCTGGCAAAAGGCTTCAAGAGCCAGGGCCTGGCTGGCATCAAAGTCCAGTAGGGTGTGGTCTAGGTCGAAGAGGAGGTATTTGTAATTCATTTTATTCTTCTCCTTTTTCTACACCATTTCCTTATTGGGTGTGTGATATGAAAGGTGGATTTTATGTTGCCCTCAGAGTATTTTAAGACTTCTTTGAAAAAAATAATTGGAATACCGAATTTATTTGGTTTGAATACCCTGTTGAAGGAAACCTTCAGTTTGAGCTGACGATATAATAGTAGTCTGAAATAATCCTTCGATGACTTCGCAGACTGGTTCTTAAAAATACGGTTTATATAAAAGTCTTTTTCCTTATATTTAGGGGAATTCATTATATCTTTCTTCTTTTGAAAATCTGCTTTTTTGTACTCCTCTTTTCCATTTAATTTTCTCGATATTAAGGTCAGGTTACATATGGAATTGCTAGTGATTTGTATAATTAGCTTATTGTTATTAGTGTCCTTTTTGGGACAGCTATTTGTTTTTTTAGGAACTTTAATGATTTCATTGAAGCTGTTGGAGCCTCTGGATGGAAAGATATGTTCAATTTCCCAAACCCTATTAAAGTTCCCTTTTTTTAGTGCTTGTTTTTTGTTAAATTTTATTGATCTACTATGGGGACGGAATGCTCTCTCGATACTAATTAAGACAAATCTAGTAAAAGGTTTGTTTTGCTCATAAAAATTAGATACTCCGTCATATTTATTACTGTATGCGATTAATTGAGTCACGACTTCCTGCAATGAATCAAAAATTTCAGTATGATTATTATTCCTCTTGTATTCGATAAAGTCATCCCAAATTTCGTCCCCAAATATTTTTTTAAACCTTTTTTCAAAGTTTTTAACAGATATCGCCATAGTTAGTAACTCCTTCCCGTATACTTATCCTCACTTCTCCCCCAACAATCGCTCAATATCACGGGCGATGCGTTCAGGTTTGGTGGTGGCAAAGTATCGTTTGACCACTTGGCCCTGGCGGTTAATCAGGAATTTGGCGAAGTTCCACTCGATGCGCCGGCCCATGCGACCGCGTTTCTGGGACTTGAGCCAGGTGTAGAGTGGGTCGGCCTGGTCGCCGTTAACTTCTATCTTGGCGAAGTGAGGGAAAGCGGTCTGGTAGTTGAGGCTACAGAAGTCATTGATTTCCTGAGCGGTGCCAGGGGCTTGGCCCTTGAATTGGTTGCAAGGAAAGTCTAAGACGGCGAAGCCTTGGTCGCGGTAGCGGTCGTAGAGGGCTTGCAGGCCTTGGTATTGGGGCGTGAAGCCACAGCCGGTGGCGGTGTTGACGATTAAGAGCACCTGGACGCGGTAGGCTTCCAGGGCAAAGGGCTGGCCGTCTTGGGCCAAAACGCTAAAGTCCGTTACTTGTGTCATGAGTGAGCTCCTTAAGTTGGTGGTTTGTGTCTTGGGTGGGGTTTCGGGTAGGTCTGTCATTTCAGGGCAAGTCTAGTCTTTGGCTTGCTCCCTGTCCCCCTCCAAAGGCGCCAGGCCCCGTTTGTCAGGACCCAATTCCAGCAGGGGAGCGATGTCGTGGACATATTCCAGCACGCCCATGTATTGGTCCTGGTCATCGAAGACGCCGATATAGGTCACATAGGCGAAGCGGCCGTCCGAGCGGTGGAACCACATGGATTCGCTGGCCCGGCGCTTGTGCTTGAGGTCGTCAATCAGGGTCATGACCATGTCCAGGCTGCGGGGCGGGTGGCACATTTTGACGTGGCGGCCGATAGCGCTAGGCACGCGGGGAAAGAGTTTGTTCTCGATGGCCATGGAAGTGTTGAAGTATTTGAAGAGGTCGTTTTTGTCGATAAAGGTAATCTCAAAGGGCAGGTGGTTGAGGATGAGGTTGGCTTCCTTGAGGCTGAGGTAGCCGCCGCCAAAGGGCAGGTCGGCCTCGGGGTTAGGGGCCGGGCTAGCAGTGGAGTCAGCGACTGAGTGGGTGGCTGGCTTAGAAGTTGAGTCAGCGACTGAGTTGGCGGCCGGCTTGACAGTTGGGCCGGTGCCTGAGTCGAAGGCCGGGCCACTAGCCAGGTTGCTGCCTTGGCCGGCGCCTCCCCAAGAGTCGGTGCCTGGCAGTGGCTGCGCTTGGACAGAAGCCTGCGTTTGGGTCGGCTGCCCTGCTTGTCCTGGAGCTTGAGTCCCAGCATTTTCCCCTTGCTCCCCAAACTTCACCCGGCTTGGCACCCACTCCTTGTCGGGCTGGATAATGGCATAGCCGAACTCGGGGCTGTCCTTGGCGATGGCCAGCCAGTCGTCCTCGCTGAAGAGGGACAGCAGCAAGGGAATCAGGATGGCTTCTTCCTTGAAGATCATGTCCTTGAATTCTTGGACGAAGGCTTGGTAGGTGGTCAGGACTTGGGCCACGGAGGCATCCCCCGCATGGTCAACCAACCCTTTCAACGCCTCCTTAGCCAGCCCAAACAAATCCCGTATCTGGTCGTCCACACCCCACATGACCTTAGGCGGCGCGTCGTGGCCGTAGGACTCCATAATGGGGAAGAAGAGTTCTTCCTTGCGGCGGTAGTGGCGTTGGAATTGGTCCAGCAGTTGGTACTGGCGGGTCAGGCCGCGCAGGAGACCGGGATCTAAGTCCTGGCCCTGGTTCTCCGCAGACTCCAGGGCATCCAGCAGGCGTTGAATCCGGTGTAGGCCCGCTTGTAGGGCGAGGTTTTCTTGCTTGAAGATCCAGACGGGATGGCCTTCCTGCTGGCTGTCGGGCACTTCTTTGCCCTGAACGCCGGCGGCCATGACCTTGGCATGGACGGTACAGAGCTTCATAACGTCTTCGAAGCCCACGCCGTGGTCGCCATTCATGAGTTCGTGTTCCATCAGGGAGACTTCGATAGGCGACACATCGCTAAAATGGGCCTGGAAGTCGGCCTCCACACTGTCGGGGCTGGCCCCATGGTGGAGGCGGAGTAGGATGTCCTTGAGGACTTGAATGCGTTGGTCGCGACTGCTATTGGTCATGATCATCCACTCCTTTGACTAGGTAGCCATTGTGGTGGAGCTCCTGAATGAGGACTTGAAGATCCAGGCCAATCAGGCTGGCGCCCCGTTCCAGACTAGTCACTGCGCCTACGGTCTTGAGCATGACGGGATTGCCTAGGGGCTTGAAGCCCAGGTCAATGAGAAGTTCTTTGACTTCGGGATGGGCCTTGAGGGTCGTGGCGACCGGCAGGCTGAGGTCGATCCAATTATCCATGGGATTGCTCCTTTCGCTTGGCTTTGGCTTGGTTGCGCAGATGGTGGTAGATTTCCAGGCAGGAATCCACCAGGAAAATAGACAGGGCAATGGCTCCGGCAATCAGGGCCGACTGGACCATATAGTAGCTGGCTTGGGCCGGATTGTCGTTGATATAGTAAAAGGCCGTCCGGTAGACGCCGATCCCGGGTACCAAGGGGAAGAAGCCGGGAATGTAGAACATGGTGACTGGCGCCCGGAAGCTGCGGGCGAAGAGTTGGGACAGGATGGCAATGCCGATACCAGCAACCAGAGTGGCGACGGCCGGTCCATGTCCAGGCATGACTAAGAGGTAGATCAGGTAGCCCAGAGCACCCACCCAACCGCATTTGAAGAGGAGGGAGCGGGGGATTTCCACCATGATGGCAGCCGTAATGGTGGCCACATAGGCCCCGGCTGTTTGGAAGCAGAGGGAAAAGAGGGACATCCAGGTCATAGGCTCAACACTCCATTCGATACAAAGAGTCCTAGGGCGACACCCAGCCCTAAGCTAACGGCGATAACCAAGGCTTCCGCGATCTTGGCCAGGCCGGAGACGTAGTCGCCCTTGAGGGTGTCCCGAATCCCATTGGTGAAGGCAGTGCCGGGGAAGAGGGGCATGAGGGCGGAAATAATGATAATGTCCAGATTATGGGGCTGGGGCACACCTAGCAAGACGAAGGGCATAATGGCCCCCAGGAAGAAGGTGGAGACCGTCCCGGTCATGAGGGCATTCATGGCTAGCTTGCCTTGTAACCAGTAACCAAAAATCACCAGCAGGGCGGCCAGGCCCGACACGGCAATATCCCAGATGGAGCCGCCTAAGAGGACGGCGAAGGAAACCACCAGGAAGAAGACGGCCAGGTCGAAGTGGAAGAGGGTGTACTCGGAGACGTCCACCTTTTCCAGGCGGACCCGGGCCTCTTCTAGGCTAATCTCGCCCTTGGTCAGCTGGCGGGAAATATTGTTAACATGGTGAATCTTACGCAGGTGGGTGCCGCGGTGCTTGATGCGGCGGACGATGGTAATGGGCTCGATGCTGGGGTCGTCTAAGGTGACGAAGAGGCCGGTAGTATTGGCGAAGACTTCGGTGGTCTGGCATTGGCTGGTCTTGAGGATGCGCTCGACCGTGTCTTCAATCCGATAACTCTCGGCCTGACTTTCCAGCATGATGCGGCCGGCCAGGACGGCGACTTCGGCAATTTTCTTATATTCTTGTTTCACGCGTGGTCTCCCTTTCTTGACATGTCTATACCCTATTGATTATACACCAATGTGCCCAGTCCGGCTAGTTGCTGGGGGCCAGTTTTTTGCCACCAGATTTTCTTAAAAAAAGCCAGAAAAATGGAGTGCTTTTGCTAGAAAAATAGGGGGCTGCGGGTGTATAATAAGGAGATGACAAAGCCATATGGAGAGGAGCGGTGCTAGCATGAGCCAGGAAGCCAAGATTCAAGCCAAAAATACCAGCTATTCTAGCTGTTTTGACGTGATTGGACCTGTCATGGTAGGACCGTCTTCTTCACATACGGCTGGCGCCATTAATATCGGGGCAGCGGCCCAGAAGATTTATCGTGACCGCCCAACCGAGATTATCGTCCGCTACTACGAGTCCTTTGCGGAGACGCATCTGGGACACGGAACGGATTTTGCGACCATCGCTGGCGTTTTGGGCTTTTCTTATGACGACCATCGGGTTCCCAACTCAGTGGACATCGCCCGTAACCAGGGGATGAAGGTGCAATTTATCGAGATGGAGGGGCCAAGTCCTTATAACCATCCCAATACGGCTGACATTACCTTAATCAATGACCACAAGACTTCTCGCCTCGTCGGGATTTCGGTGGGCGGCGGTAAGGTGGAGTTACGCCTGATTGAGCTGGGGGGCTTCTTGATTGAGCCGACAGGCTATTTGCCGGCCTTGCTCCTAATCAGTGACCGGCCGGAGACGGAGGCTAGCTTCTTGGCGCGCTTTGCGACTGAAGGCATTGTGGTCACTCAGACCTTGAGCCAGGCAGTCCAAGGACGTTACCTGTCTTATTTCGAGATCCAGCACCACTTTCCACAGAGTCTCTACTATGCCATGGAAGAAATGGACCATGTGGAGTCTTTAATTCTACTCTAGTTGTGTCGACAACTATCAATTGTTGAGGTAAAGAAATGGGAATTTTTGAATCGATTGAAGCCATTGTGGACTACGCCCAAGAAACGGGTCTGTCCCTGGCTGAGATTATGATTGAACAGGAGATGCGGATTAACCGGACTAGCCGGGAAGCCGTCCTCCATAAGATGTCGGATGCCCTCTTAGCTATGGAAAATGCCTACCAGCGAGGGATTACCGGAGAAGGCGTCTTCTCACCAACCGGCTTAACGGGCGGCAATGCCGTCAAGATGCGCAAGTACCGCCAAGCAGGCAAAACCCTCTCAGGTCAAATGACCCTGGTAGGGGTGGAAGCGGCCTTGGCTACCAACGAAGTCAATGCTGCCATGGGTGTGGTCTGTGCCACCCCCACGGCAGGTGCCAGCGGGACCTTGCCGGGAGTGCTCTTTGCCATCCATGAACAGTACCATCTGTCCAAGGAAGACAAGCTCAACTTCCTCTTTGTGGCAGCCCTATTCGGCATGGTAACGGCCAACAATGCCTTTATTTCAGGGGCGGCGGGTGGCTGTCAGGCTGAAGTTGGGTCGGCTTCCGCCATGGCGGCGGCCGCGGCTGTGGCCATTATGGGCGGTAGCCCGGCCCAGTCAGCCCATGCCTTTGCTATGGCCTTGGGTAACCTGCTGGGTCTGGTTTGTGACCCGGTGGCCGGTTTGGTGGAAGTGCCTTGCGTTAAGCGCAACACGGTCGGTTCAACCAACGCCTTGATTTGTGCCGATATGGCCCTGGCCGGAATTGAAAATCAGATTCCTGCCGATGAGGTCATTGAAGCCATGTACAAGGTGGGTCGCAATATGCCGCGCGAACTTCGTGAGACAGGGTTAGGGGGATTAGCCGATACCCCGACCGGGAATCGAATTAAGATGCGGATCTTTGGGCGTGACGTCACCTAGGTTATGAGCCTATGGCTGTCCCCTCTAGTAACCTATGGCCTTTCGGGGCAATGTAAGACCATTTAGCAAGACCATTTGCAAGACCCATCGTCACTCGCTGACTGTATGGCATTCTAAAGATAGGTGAGGGATAAACTCATGAATAATCAAGAAACTGTTTTAACATTTGCACAAGGTAGCTTAATTGCTAAGAACGAGCTGGTCTTTGAACTAAGCCTTGCTGACCAAGCTAGCTACTTCATCTACTGTGAATCTGCTGAGGCGGCGGAACGCTTTGCCTTTCAAGCCAAACAATTAGTGGCGACCTTGGCGCCTAGTGGCGATCAGGCTGCTAGCTTGTTGGTGTCCTTCGTCAAGGAAAATCCAGCAGGCTTGTCCTATCGCTACACGGTCGGCCAATAGTCAGGCGACCTTAGCCTAGCTCAGCCTATACCAGCAACTTGACCAGGAGGTGCCCCATGCGCGTAAGCCGGATTGAAGTACAGAAGAAGGACAAGAGTCGTTACTCGGTCTATCTGGACGACAGCTTCTGGCTGGGCGTGTCAGAGGGCACCTTGATCAAGTTCAACCTGGCCAAGGGCCAGACCCTGACCCCGGAAGAGTGTCAGGCCATTCGCGACTATGAGCAGGAAGAGTCCCTCTATCTCAGGGCCATCAAGCACTTGTCGCGGGCCCTTAAGTCCAGTGGTGAGGTCTATGACTATCTCAAGGCCCAGGCCCTCAAGCAAGCGGACCTGGACAGCCTGGAAGCCAAGGAAGATTTTCTAGCGGAATTAGAACCTTATTTGGGTCGGGTCATTGGCCGGCTAGTCATCCAGGGTTACCTGGATGATGCCCTCTATGGGCGTAGCCTGGTCTTGACCGAGGCCCGGGTAGGGCGCAAGGGGCCCCAGCTGATCGGCCGTAAGCTCCAAGACAAGGGCCTGACTGCCAGTCAGGTTGCCCAGGCCTTGGAAGCCTATGAGCTGGATTTGCTGGAGGAAAATATCCAAACCTTAATTGAAAAGTTCTACAAGTCCCATCGCCGCTTTCCGGCTGGCCAGCTTAAGCGCAAGGTCCAGGAGCATCTTCTGACCAAGGGCTACAGCCTGGCCATGATTCAGCCTTACTTGGAAGATTGCCAACCAGAGGCCGACTTGGACCATGAAGCAGACTTGGTCGACCAAGCTGCCAGCAAGGCTCGTCGCCAACTAAGCCGACGCCATGAGGGTAAGGCCTTAATCCTTAAGATTAAGGAGTCCCTCTACCGCAAGGGCTTTGACCTGGATTTGGTCAATCAGTGGCTGGATGCCCAGGACTGGGAAGAGCCGATTTAATTCAATAGTAATAAAGTATTAATAGCCGAGCTTGGCTTGGATGTGATACACTAAGAATGAAAAAATTTGAAGGGAGATAGACGCATGTCTAACCAAAATGTCTACGATACAGCCAATCAATTAGAACGTGAAATTCGTCAGTTGCCAGAAGTGGCCGCTATTCGTCAAGCCCTAGCAGGGATTGAAGCAGATGAAACTTCTAAGACCTTATTTGAGGGCTACAAGAAGCAAGTTCAAGAACTCAGCCTGCGTGAGGCTCAAGGCCATCCAATTGGCGAAGAAGAAATGAAGCAGATTGACGAAATGTCCAAGGGCATCCTGGCAGATGATCACATTAGAGGCTTGATTGAGGCCGAGCGCCGTATGGATCAAATCATTCGCGACCTCAACAACATCATCACCAAGCCTTTACAAGAAATCTATCAACAACAAGCCTAAGCATAGGCTGGCACCAACTGGAAGCCCCAGCCTCACCTGAGGGTGACGGCTCCCAGTTGTTTTTGTGTCAAGGGGTGGGACTGCCCCGCTTGACCCTGTGATGTTCAGTCCACCTATCCCTAAAGAAAGGAGAATTTGATGAAATTATTACATATTGCAGATTTACATCTCGATAGTCCCTTCACTGGGCTCACCAAGCAATTGCACTCATTACAAAAACACCTTATTCAATCTCCTTACCAGGCCTTCGAGCGTTGTGTCTCGATTGCCATTAACCAAGCGGTCGACCTCATGGTCATTGCCGGTGACATCTATGACACCGAGCAGCAGACGGTAACGGCCCAACATTTCTTCCTTAAGCAATTAGAACGTCTTCATATTGCCAAGATTCCTGTGGTCCTCTGCCACGGTAATCATGACTACCTACGCATGGAGTGTCAGTCGGTCCCATATCCCGATAATGTTCACCTCTTCAAAGATCAAGAAGTGACCGCCATCGATATCCCCCTTGCTGACGACCAGACCGTGCGCTGCTATGGCTTCTCCTATACCAAACGTTGGGTAGATGCCCGCATGATTGACAGCTATCCAGTCAACCCGCATGAGACCACCTACACCCTTGGGGTCTTGCACGGTCAAGAATCGGGCGACCACTATGCGCCCTTTGACCTGGAAAGCCTCTTGAGCAAAAACTACGACTACTGGGCGCTGGGCCATATTCATCAGGCTCAAGTGCTTAAGGAGCAACCTCTGATTCAGTATCCTGGGACCATCCAGGGTCGCCACCGCAAGGAATTGGGCGACAAGGGAGCCTTTATCGTGGAACTCAAGCCACAGACGCCAGCCAAATCCCAGTTTATTTCCCTGGCACCCATTGTCTGGCAGCAAGCCCATCTGGAATGTCGCTCTAACTGGCATGAACTGGACCTAGTCCAAGCCCTGGAAGGCATCCAGCGTAATTATCAAGCCGAGGCAGAAGCGTCTAACCAGTCCCAACTGGTGACCGTGGTCTTGGACCACTATGAGAAGTTGCCGGCTAACTTAGCCAGCCAGGTAGAATCAGGTGAGGTGCTAGCAGCCCTGCAAGCCGATGTGACCAACACGCCATTTGTGGCCCTGGTCAGCTTGCAAACGGTCAGCCAAGTAGCTATCGAGCCTTTCCAATATGATGCTAGCCTCAAGGACAGCTTTGACCAGGCTAGCCAGGCCTTGAAGACGGGGGACCTCTATGGTCGGGTTATGCAGCCCCTCTTCAGCAATGCCACCCTCAGAACCTGGTTGGGCGATTTGACCCAAGACCAGGAGCTCAAGGACTCGGTCATCCACGATGGCCAGCAGCTAGTAGTCCAAGCTGTGGGCTTTGAGGCTGACGACGAGGACCTGACTTCCGGAGAGGAGGGGACGGCTCATGAAGATTAAGACACTGGAGATTTATGGCTACGGCAAATGGGTCAACCAGAAATTCGAACTGGGCGACCAACTCCAACTCTTCTATGGTAAGAATGAAGCCGGCAAGTCCACCCTACAATCCTTTATCCGCAGCATGCTCTTTGGTTTCCCAAGCCGTCGGCGTCGGGTCAACCAACAGAACCGTTATGAACCTAAGCAACACGAGACCTATGGGGGCCGCATGCTCCTGACCGAGACCGACTTCGGTGATATTTGGGTGGAGCGGACCAGCAAGACCCTGCGGGTGACGCGGACTGACGGGGAAGAGTTGCCAGCTAAGACCTTGGATGAGGTCTTGGGGGGCTTGGACGAGAAGCTCTTCGATAACTTCTATGCCTTCAGCCTGCAGAACCTGCAGGAGTTGGCCAATATCGGGGCCGACCAACTCAATGATTATTTCATGAGTATCGGGACCGTGGGGAGCGACCAATTTCTCAAGATTGCCAAGCAGTATCAGAAGGAGACCGATGACCTCTATCGGCCAAATGGCCAGAGCCGGCCTCTCAATGTGCTCCTAGCCGAGTATGAAGAGCTAGCCCAACAAGTGGAAGTCCTGCATTTGCAGATGGGGGCCTATGATGAGCTGACCCGTCGCCGCCAAGAAGAGGAAGAAGCCATTGCCCGCCTCAACCAAGAAATCAAGGACCTGGAGAAGGAAATCCGGGCCCAAGACAAATTAGTGGGCCTCTATGACATCTACCTCAAGGACCGGGCTGCCAAGCGGGAGCTGGAGCAACTGGTCTTCACGCCCCTGTCTGAACAGACCGTGCGGGAGATTTCCGATGCCCTCAAGCTCAACCAGGCCAGCGAAATCCAAATCGTCCAATTGGAAGAACGGATTCGCAACCTCAAGGGCGAGCTAGGTAGCTTGACCAAGCTCAACTGGGCCCGTAACCATGCGGAAGATCGCCAGAAATGGCTAGTCGAGACCGCCAAGGCCAAGGAAACCCAGACCGTCATTGAACAGTTGACCGCCCGCATCCAAGAGCAGGGCGAGCTCATGACCCAGTTGGCCCACCAAGGCCAGTTCTTCCCAGAAAAGGTTGAACAGGGTCCTGCCTATGACGCCAAGCTGGAAGAGGGGTTAGCCCTCCAAGCTGACAAGCTAGACTTGCTCAAGCAGGAAGAAGCCCTCAAGGCCGAGCGCAAGGTCTACTTGGAACAACGCAAGGAACAACAAAACTACACGGCCATTGTGCGCCAACAGGTGGTTCATCTAGAACACCAGCGCATGAATGAAGAAGCCCAACTCATGCAGGCAACCAGCCTTAACCAGTATTTCCCTGGCATTCTGGCCTTTGCCGGCGGGCTCTTCCTGGCCTTCTATCAGAACATGACCAAGGGCGCCAACCTGCTCTTCTGGTTAGGGGTGCTGATCCTGGTGGTCGGGGTCCTCAGTATTGGTTATATCTTCCAATCCAACCGCCGTCGCTACCAGGCCTTCTATAATAGCCCGGTCCTCAACAAGATTCAGGACCTGCGCGAGAAGGAGATTCAATACCTGGAACAAAGCAAGGTCTTAGGTACCCAGATTAACCAACGTGAGGAAGCCATCGAAGCCATTGAAGCCGAGCTTAAGAACTTAGCCAGCAAGCAATCCCGCTGGTTGGCAGCCATGGGCTTCTACCCAACGGCCGACCCTGAGCTCATCCTCAAGGCTAACCCAGTTAAGCAATACTTCGCCGCTGAGAATCAGAAGAAAGATTTGGAAGCTCAGAAGGATAAGCTGACCCAGCAATTAACCGAGTGGCGCAGCCTCTTGCAGCCCCTCTTCGAACGTTTCCCATTGGTGGACGATTCGGTTCGTCAGCAAATTCGCCATGTCGAAGACGTGGAAGTCAGCCTAGTGCGGACCATGGAGCGGGGCCAAGTCATTGATGACCGCTTAAATGAAGCAGCTCAACAAATGAAGGCTCAAGAAGATGCCATCGCCGAGCGTCAAGCCATGATTGGCCAAGTCTTCAAGGACACCCATGCCCAAGATGAACTGGACTTCTTCCAAAAGGTCGAAACCAACCAGTTAATCGAGGAATTGACCGCCAAACGGGCCCTTTACGCTGAGCAAATGGAAGGCTATGAAGAAGCCCTGACCCAGGTGCAGAACAAGCAAAGCCTGCTGGAGAACTTCCACCGTCTGGAACACCAGTTGGAGACCCTCAAGGAACGCCTGGTGCCGCATCACCGCGAGCGGGCCGACCTGGAAGTGGAAATCCACCACCTGGAACAAGACGGCACCTACCAAGAAAAGGTCCAAGCCTTGGCCAACAAGGAAACCCAAGTTCGGGACATGGTGGCCCTATGGGGTCGCAAGCGGATTGCCATGGAATTGATCTATGCTACCCTACGTCATGGGCTGGACAATCCGCTGCCTGAGATGAACCGCCTAGCTGATGAACTCTTCGAGACGCTGAGCTACGGCCGTTACACCCAGATCAAGCTTCAAAAAGACGGCATCAAGGTGCGTCAGTTCTCTGACATCTACTTTGAACCACATGAACTGTCCCAAGGGACCCTGGAACAACTCTATGTGGCCCTACGGATTGCCTTCATTGAGAATGTCCGGACCATGGTTAAGATGCCAATCTTGATTGACGATGCCTTCGTCAACTTCGACGAGTATCGCAAGGCCAGCATGTACCAAGTCCTAGGCCAAATTTCGGAGCGTATTCAAGTCCTCTTCTTCACCTTTGACCAACAAGCCGTCCACTTCTTCGACGGGGCAAGGGCTGTGAACTTGGACGCCATTCAAGTCAGTCAAGCAGAGGAGGAACCGGCATGACCCAATTATTAGACCTCAATCATGGCGAGAGCTTCGCGCTCTTCGTCTTGATCAAATCCGCCGACATTCGGGTAGCCCGCAATGGCAATCCCTTCATCGCCTTCCGCTTCCAAGATCGTTCTGGCAGCATGGATGGCATGTACTGGTCGGCCACCGATGAAGAAATTGCCCGCTATCAAGCCGGCAAGGTAGTCTTCCTCAAGGGTGAGCGGGACACCTATAATGGGACCCCGCAGATTAAGATTCAGAGCTTGCGCCTAGCTGATGCGTGCGAGCCAGATGATCCTACCCTCTATGTGGAACATATCGGGATTAAGAAGGAGACCCTGGAGGAAGCCCTCAATGAGGCTTTGCTGGAGATTCACGAGTCCCATATTGCCCGCATTGTCCGCAAGATTCTCAACTATGCCAAGGAGGATTTCTTCTCCTATCCGGCAGCCAAGCGCAACCACCATGCCCTAGCGGGTGGCCTCAGCTACCACACCATTTCCATGTTGCAGGTAGGGCGGGCCCTGCTTAAGATTTACCCAGAGGTCAATGCCAGCCTGCTCTTAGGCGGCATTATCCTGCATGATATGGGTAAAACCATCGAGTTGTCCGGTGCCATTGCCACCGAGTACACCCTCAAGGGCAAGATGATGGGCCATATCGTCATTGTGGACGAGTTGATTGACCGGGCCTGTGCCGAACTGGGCTTTGACCCAGATTCTGAGCCAGTTCTCCTGCTCAAACACGTGGTCCTAGCCCACCATGGCAAGTTAGAGTACGGTAGCCCGGTAGCGCCTCAGCTGCTAGAAGCCGAGCTCATCCATCACATTGACAATATGGATGCCACCTTCAATATGATTGCCACCGCCTTAGCCAAGGTCGAGCCCGGTAATTTCTCTGAGGCTATCTATCCGCTAGACCGGCGTCAATTCTACAAACCTACGTTTAAATAAAGGAGCTTAAGGCCTATGAGTGAACACGAGCACTGTCAACATCATGACCACGACCATTCCTGTGGTTGCGGCCATGACCATCATCACCACCACGAGCATGTTTGCGGCTGCGGCCATGACCACCATCATGATCACGCTCACGCCCATGACCATGCAGGTTGCGGCTGCGGCTGTGGCCACGACCATGGTCACGAGGAAAACCAAGGCGTTAGCGTCCAATTCAGCGGCGTCTTCAACCTGCCTAAGGAGCAAGTTTGGTCCCTCTTAACGGAAAATGACAAGCTGCAATCCTGGTATCCAGAGCTAGAATTCCAAGGCCTGGAGACAGGGGCTAGCCTCAAGTTCAACTATAAGACAGGCGGCTATGAAGACATGATGGTTCTGGATGTGGAGCCTAATGCTTACTTGTCCTTTACCTGGGACTTGAACATTATCACCTTCGAACTGCATGAGTTAGAGCCTGGCAAGACCACCCTGATCTTCACTGAGTGGTTGGCTGAGCTTAACGACCACAGTCCGAAGGACTTGACTAGCTGGATGATTGCCCTCCAGAACATGGCGGAAGTTGCCGAAGGTAAGCCCGTCAGCGACCGTGAGGCCCAATTCCACGACTACTATCCAAAAATTAAAGAAATGCTGACCCAACAGACCGACGTGGTCTTCGAGGACTAGTCAGCGCCCCAGAGGATGGAAGCTTGCTTCCATCCTTTTTTGTGCAGGCGGATAGGCGAAAGAGGGGGCATGGGAGCGTGGCATAAAATGTTGGCAATTTTTTGTTGGGCTCAGCAATAAAAATAGCGACAAGTTAGACGGTGCTTGTGAAGCTTCTGATGCCTATAATAATGGGGTTTTAAGACCTTGGTTCGCAAAGGATGTCATTTTTGAGAAGACAAAAATCTGATAAGTAAAGACAAGGATGATGAAATTTCATTTTGAATATGAAATTCTATCAAATTGGTGTAGGTTTTCTTATGAATTTGTGCTAATATATAGCTTGTATGATTCTGTCTGAAGGGCACCCCCCGTAAGTGCTCTTCCTTGATAGACAGCCATTATCACGAATGAAATAAGGAGATAGCTATGTTAGGAAAAAATAATTTTCATTTGCGCCGCTTGCGTGAAGGCGAAAAAGTCACGCACTATGCCATTAAGAAACTTAGCGTAGGGGTTGCTTCCGTAGCCGTAGGGTCCTTCATCCTCTTCGGTTCCAGCAATGCCCAAGCCGCTCAAGTAGTCGCTAGCCAAGCTAGCAGCTCAGCACCAGAAGCCAGCCAAGGCCCTGAGCAAGCTCAGGCTACAGAAGTCCAGGCTTCTAACTCAAGCCAGGAGTCTCTTGAATCCAGCTCTAGTGAGCAGGCTTCTTTGGCGACTTCTGAATCGCAAGCTTTAAGTAGCGAGACTAGCCAATCATCAGAGAGCTCCAGCTCTAGTGAAGCTTCAAGCAGTCAGTCTAGCCAATCCCAGGAGACGCCTGCTAAGCCAGACGAAACGCGCCAGACCAACCTCAAGCCAAGCCGGGACAATGACACTCGCCGGACGCCGGGTTATGCGGTTAAGCCAGTTGAAAAACCAGCCACAGCTTCCATGCCACGGCCAAACAACCAAGGTCAGCCTATGCCGACTGGTACCAGCCTGCGTGGAATCGGGACCGGTAAATTTACTGACCTAATCGAGCCAAGTGGCGCCAACGCCATTCCAGTGGTGGACCCACAAAACCTATCCAATGATGAGAAACGCCGCCTTAAGGCAGCCTACATCCGCCTTAACCCAGGTCGCGGCCTGACTGAAGGTAATATTGAAATCACTGATGATGGCAGAGTCATCGTTAGTGGCAAGCTAGGTGGGGACCGCTATGTTTCTTACTTGGATGACGTGACCACAGATTTGGCCAGACCAGCGGCTACTGCAGAGCCGACTGTAAATAGCACATATGAAGATAAACTATCCTCTACTGATGCTACCATTACCGGTACCGGGATTCCAGGGGCGACCATCAAAGTCACCTTGCAAGACAATAGCGTACAAACAACCCGTGTTGATAGACAGGGGAATTGGACCATCAATCTGCTCAAGCCAATGCGCGATAGCCAGTATATTACTGGAAAGGGCAAAGCAATTGAAGTTGTCCAAATTATGAACGGTCAAGAAAGTGCTGTGGTGCGCAAAACTGTGGACCTTGGGACCTTCTTAATTTTAGAAAACAATTTATCTAGCTCTAATCGTTCAGGTTATGGCAAGATGATTGCTGGTCAAAAATACATTGAACTTGCCGTCCCTCACGATGCCCTCTTCATGTCCTTAGAGGCTAACTTAACTCAAGAGGGTAAATTTGGGAGTGACGATAACCGTTCGCAGTTAGCGATTACACGTGGTTCAATCACTGCTGCATGGTCTGTTCATGGCGGGGGGACTTTCTTAAGAAAAGACACCGCCAAGCCTGATTTGATTAAGAAAATTGAAGTGCTACCAGGTGCGCAATTCGGCTATCAACGGATTCGTATCACAACGTCTGATGAGTTCAAGATTAAGGAAACTGGCGATACAGTTCTTAAATATAAAGGAAAAGATCGCCCCTTGGGTCCTGAAACCCTGCCTGTAGTGGCAGGATTGCGGATTGTCCCTCGATACAACTCAGGACAAGTCGTTCCTGAACATCGCATGACCTCAGGGAATGCGACTAACGCTGCTCCAACGATTGCTGTTACAACGCCTTCTACAACACTTAATGTTGACCAAGCTATAAGTGACGCGACCATCAAGTCTATGGTGCGTGTGAACGACCTTGAAGACGATGCCCGTCAAACCAACGGGACCCCTGTCCAAGCCGACATTGTCTCCTACAGCAAGAACGGTCAAACTGTAGCAGCCATTGACCCAACTGTTGAAGGGGAATATACCGTTACCTTGCGGGCCCGCGACAGTCAGAACAAGCTATCTAATAACACCGTTCAAGTCAAAGTGGCCTTCACTTTACCTCGTGAAGAGGCTAAGAATGCCGTTAATAATGCGGCCAACGCCAAGAACACCGCCATTGACAACAACAATAATTTGACCGCTGAAGAAAAAGCGGCCGAAAAAGCCAAGGTAGAAGCAGCTAAGAATGCGGCTTTAGCAGGTATTGACCAGGCTAAGACAACGGCTGCACGTAATGCGGCTCAAAACAAGGGGACCTCAGACATTAATGCGGTCAACCCTGTGCCAGTGGCTAAGCCAGCGGCTAACGATGCCCTGGAACAAGCCGCCGTTAACAAGATTAATGAAATCAGCCAACGACCAGATTTGACTCGTGAAGAGAAGCAAGCCTTCATGGATCAGGTACGGGCTGCCCGCGATGCGGCTATGGCCAAGGTTGCCAGCGCGGCTAACAACCAAGCCGTGACCACCGCCCGCGACCAAGGGCTGAATGCAGTCAATAATTTACCAACGCCAGCAGCTAAGTACCCAGAGGCTCAGGGTCATGTGCGTCAAGCGGCCGACGCTAAGCGTCAGGCTATTCGCGACAATGCCAACCTGACAGCCGAAGAACAAGCCGATGCCCTGCGTCAGGTAGATGCTGCCCAAACAGCAGCTGAAGCAGCCATTAACCAGAACCATACCAATGCGACCTTGGCTAAGGCCGACAGTGATGGGGTTAAGGCCATTAATGCTATTAATCCACAAGGTACAACCAAACCAGCTGCCAGCCAAGCTTTGGAACAAGTAGCAGCAGCCAAGCGCCAAGCCATCAACAATAATAATCAGTTGACGGATGAAGAGAAGGCGCAAGCCATCCAGCAGGTGGACCAAGCTTTGGCTAATGCCAAGAACCAAGTCCAAGCTGCTAATGACAATAACGGGGTGAACCAGGCTAAGACAGCCGGGACGACCGCTATTAATAACATTAATCCACAAGCGACCCAGAAGTCACAAGCCATTGCGGCCATTGAAGCGGCTGAACAAGCCAAACGTCAAGAATTGCAGGGTCGGAATGATTTGACCACCGAAGAGCGCAATAATGCCCTAGCAGACCTAACGGCCAAGGCGCAAGCGGCCAAAGACGCGGTCAACCAAGCACGCAACAATACGGGAGTTGCGGGTGCCAAAGATAATGGTGTGGCTCAAATTCAAGGGATTAATCCTACAGCTGTCGTAAAACCAGACGCTCGGAATGCTATCGACCAAGCGGCTCGTGATAGAGAGGCAGAATTCCAGGCTAATACTAAGTTGACAGATGAAGAGAAGGCAGCGGCCATCAAGAAGGTTCAAGATGCCGCGCGTGATGCCAAGGCCGACATTGATGCAGCTGGCTCTAATGGCGATGTCAACAATGCCGTCAACCAAGGTAAGGCAGCTATCCAAGCCATCAAAGCCCTAGATGACAGCCAGCCAAGTGCCAAAGATACAGCCAAGGCAGCCATCCAGAATGCGGCAGATGCTAAGAAAGCAGCCATTACGGCTAATAATGCTTTGACTCAAGAAGAGAAAGCAGTGGCCATTAAGCAAGTGGAAGATGAAGCAGCCAAGGCTCAAGCAGCGGTAGACGCTTCAAGATCCAAGGCCGACGTAGACCGGGCCAAGGACCAAGGGCTACAAAAGATTAGTGATGTGCCAGCTGTCCCAACCACCAAGCTCAATGCCATTGCAGCAGTGGATCAAGCGGCGACTGACAAGAAGGCCGTAATCAACAATGATACGACTTTGACCCAGGAAGAGAAGGAAGCTGCTATCCGCAAGATTGATGAAGAAGCAGCCAAGGCTCGTCAGGCCATCAATGATGCGACCAGCAATGCGGACGTAGCCGCTAAGCAAGCCCAAGGCACCCAAGCCATTAACAATGTGCCGCAAAAGCCAACAGCTAAAACAGACGCCAAGAATGCAGTCACTCAGGCGGCTGATGCTAAGAAGGACGCGATTGAGAAAGACCCTAACCTAACTCGCGAAGAGAAGGATGCCGCTAAAGCCAAGGTAGACGCTGAAGCTACAAAGGCAAAAAATGCCATCGACGCAGCGACATCTAACGCGGATGTAACAGCTAAGCAGAACGAAGGTACGCAAGCTATTAATGCAGTACCACAAACGCCGACAGCTAAGACAGACGCGAAGAACGCGGTCACTCAAGCAGCCGACGCTAAGAAGGATGCGATTGAAAACGATGCGAACTTAACTCGTGAAGAGAAGGATGCAGCCAAGGCGAAAGTGGACGCTGAAGCTAAGAAGGCAAAGGATGCCATCGACGCAGCTACTTCTAATGCGGATGTAACAGCTAAGCAGAACGAAGGCACCAAAGCCATCAATGACGTGCCACAAACGCCAACAGCTAAGACTGACGCCAAGAATGCGGTGGATCAAGCGGCTACTGACAAGAAGACTGCCATTGAAAATGATCCAGCTTTAACTCGCGAAGAGAAGGATGCCGCTAAGGGGAAAGTTGATGCCGAAGCTAAGAAGGCAAAGGATGCCATCGACGCAGCTACTTCTAACGCGGATGTAACGGCTAAGCAAACCGAAGGTACACAAGCCATCAATGCAGTACCACAAACGCCGACAGCTAAAACTGACGCCAAGAATGCAGTCACTCAAGCAGCGGACGCTAAGAAGGACGCGATTGAGAAAGATCCTAACTTGACACGCGAAGAGAAGGATGCAGCTAAGTCGAAAGTTGATGCCGAAGCGAAGAAAGCTAAAGACGCCATCGACGCAGCGACATCTAATGCGGATGTGACGGCTAAGCAAAACGAAGGTACCAAAGCCATCAATGATGTGCCACAAACACCAACAGCTAAGACAGACGCTAAAAACGCAGTAGATCAAGCAGCAACTGACAAGAAGTCAGCCATCGAGAACGATCCAGCTTTAACTCGTGAAGAGAAAGACGCGGCAAAAGCGAAAGTTGATGCCGAAGCGAAGAAGGCAAAAGACGCTATCGACGCCGCGACAACCAACGATGCTGTAAAGGCTCAAAAAGACGCTGGTAAGGACGCCATCAACGCGGTGCCACAAACGCCAACAGCTAAGTCTGATGCCAAAAACGCAGTAGATCAAGCAGCGACAGACAAGAAGTCAGCCATTGAAAACGATCCGGCTTTAACTCGTGAAGAGAAAGACGCAGCAAAAGCGAAAGTTGACGAAGAAGCGAAGAAGGCTAAAGAAGCCATCGATGCCGCGACAACCAACGATGCTGTAACGGCTCAGAAAGACGCTGGTAAGGACGCGATTAACGCCGTACCACAAACGCCATCAGCGAAGACTGATGCTAAGAACGCAGTGGATCAGGCAGCAACTGACAAGAAATCAGCCATCGAAAATGATTCAGCTTTAACTCGCGAAGAGAAGGATGCGGCTAAGGCGAAAGTGGACGCTGAAGCGAAGAAAGCAAAAGACGCGATTGACGCGGCGACAAGCAACGATGCCGTGACAGCTCAGAAAGATGCTGGTAAGGACGCGATTAACGCGGTACCACAAACGCCAACAGCGAAGACCGACGCTAAGAACGCAGTAGATCAAGCGGCAACTGATAAGAAGACTGCCATCGAAAATGATCCAGCTTTAACTCGTGAAGAGAAAGATGCTGCCAAAGCGAAAGTTGATGCCGAAGCGAAGAAAGCTAAGGATGCCATCGACGCAGCGACAAGCAACGCGGATGTAACGGCTAAGCAAAACGAAGGTACCAAAGCCATCAATGATGTGCCACAAACACCAA
>ERZ773265.636-NODE-636-length-20731-cov-88.151238_pt1 | contig 20731 bp, 17 predicted proteins | sample MGYA00580512_ERZ773265 | MGnify/ENA primary metagenome ERZ773265 (study PRJEB29015, sample SAMEA2738169) | human oral metagenome | biome: human oral; feature: human-associated habitat; material: saliva | place: China | collected 2183 ... | reverse complement strand
ACGCGATGCGCTGGTTCCTGATGTCCTCCCCGATCCTGCGCGGCGGCAACCTGATCGTGACCGAACAGGGCATCCGCGAGGGTGTTCGCCAGGTCATGCTGCCGCTGTGGAACGTTTACCACTTCTTCGCCCTGTACGCTAACGCCGCCAACAACGGTGAAGGCTACAGTGCAAAGCTCAAGTACGACTCGCAGCACGTGATGGACCGCTTCATCCTCGGCAAGACCCGCGAACTCATCGAGCAGGTCACCGCAGCGATGGACTCCTACGACATCTGGAACGCATGCGAATCCCTGCGCCAGTACGCCGACGCACTGACCAACTGGTACGTGCGCCGCTCCCGCGAGCGCTTCTTCAACGAAGACACCGACGCATTCGACACCCTCTACACCGCACTGGTGACCGTGTCGAAGGTCGCCGCGTCCCTGCTGCCGCTCAGCAGCGAGGAAATCTACCGCGGCCTCACCGGTGAACGCTCCGTGCACCTGGCTGACTGGCCCGAGGCATCCGCTTTCGCTGACGAGTCCGACCTGCTGGCTCTCATGCAGACCGTGCGTGAGGTCTGCTCCGCCGGTTCGGCACTGCGCAAGGAAAAGAAGATCCGCGTGCGCCAGCCGCTGCAGAAGATGACCGTGGCAATCGCACCCGAGCAGTTCGCAGCCCTGGGTACCGCTTTCGGTGAGAAGGGCGCGGAGTACTTCGCGAACATCGTCGAGGACGAGCTGAACCTGCGCCAGGTGGAGCTGGTCAGCGCCGACACCGTCGACCCCGCCGACTACGGCATCTCCCAGCAGCTGAAGGTCAACGCACGTGCGGCAGGTCCGCGCCTGGGCAAGCAGGTGCAGGTTGCCATTAAGGCATCCAAGTCCGGTGACTGGACCGTGACCGAGGACGGTACCGTCCTGGTCGGCGTGGCAGCTCTGGACGGCGGCCTGGCTCTGGAAGAGGGGGAATACGAGCTGGCAACCGTGGTTGCCGCTGACGCTGAGGGTGCTGAGCACACCGCGGCTGCGGTTCTGCCCGGCGGCTTCCTGGTCCTCAACATTGAGCTGACCGACGAGCTGGTAGCCGAGGGTATCGCCCGCGACACCATCCGCGCTATTCAGCAGGCACGTAAGGACGCCGATCTGAACGTTGCGGACCGCATCAACCTGAGCATCGCGGCACCGGAGGAAACTCTGGCAGCTCTGCGCGCCAACGAAGCACTGGTGACCGGCGAAACCCTCGCCGTGTCCCTGCAGCTGAGCGAAGCAGCCGAGCTGAGCATTAGCGTAGCCAAGGCATAAAACGCCTGAACCGTACGGCCGTCCCGCCCCTTGATTGGGCGGGGCGGCCCGTCGTCTATCCCGCCATACGGCGGGCCCCTGCCGGCACCGGCCGGCTATCCCAGTGAGGAGAACAATGAGCGAGAAGAATTACCCCGCAATTCCCGACCCCGAGGGCGTGGAGCGGGTCTACGGTGAACTGCTGGCGCGAGCACCCGAAAACAAGATGGCGCCGCGCCTGGACGCTGTGTCGCGCGCCGTCGAAATCCTCGGCGACGTGCACCGTGCCGCGCCGGTCATCCATATCACCGGTACGAACGGCAAGACCAGCACCGCCCGCATGATTGAGGCGCTGCTGCTCGGCCACGACCTACGCGTGGGCCGCTTTACCAGCCCGCACCTCGAAAGCGTTACCGAGCGTATCTGCATTAACGGCGCGCCCGTACCGGACGCCACCTTCGTGCGCATTTGGGAGGAAATCGCCCCCTACCTGCAGATTGTGGACGCGGAGATGACCTCCCGCGGCGAGCCCGCCCTGACCTTCTTCGAGTCCGTTACCGTGCTTGCCTTCGCGATTTTCGCGGACGAGCCGGTGGACGTGGTGGTGCTCGAGGTCGGTATCGGCGGCACCTGGGACTCCACGAACGTTGCCGACGGCGTGGTTTCCGTGGTCACCCCGATCGGTCTGGACCACACCGACATGCTCGGCGAAACCCTCGCCGAGATCGCGACCGAAAAGTCCGGCATTATCAAGCCCGGCGGCTTCCTGATTTCTGCGGCACAGGACCCGGAAGCGGCGGACGTGCTGCTCGCCTCCGCCCGCGAGAAGGAAGCATCCTTCGCCTTTGAGGGCGTGGAGTTCGGCGTTGTCTCCCGTGAGCTTGCGGTCGGCGGTCAGCTGCTGACCCTGCGCGGCCTGGCGGGCGAGTACCCGGATGTGCCGCTGTCCCTGCACGGTGCGCATCAGGCACAGAATGCCGTGGTGGCTCTCGCCGCCGTGGAGGCGTTCTTCGGCGGTCAGCGTCAGCTGCCCGAGGACGTGGTGCGTACCGCGTTTGAGACGGTGCGCTCGCCGGGCCGTCTGGAGGTTGTGCGCACCGAGCCGCTGACCATCCTGGATGCGGGCCACAACCCGCACGGTGTGCGTGCTTCCGCGGCTGCGCTGACTGAGGCGTTCAAGCTGTCGCACCTGCATTCCGTGGTCGGTATTTTGGGTGAGAAGGATGCTCTGGGCATGTTTGAGACCATGCGCGAAGAGTACGTGGATGCTTCTGACGGTACCTTCCGCCTGTACCTGGCGGCGTCGGATTCGCCGCGTGCGATTGCGCCGGAGCGCCTGCACGAGCTGGCTCTGGACGCGGGCCTGGACGAAGACTCGATTGAGGTGTTTGAGCACCTGGACGAGGCGATTGCCACCGCCATGGAGAACGCCCTCTTTGAGCAGGAGTCGGCGGGTGTGCTGATTACCGGCTCGATTACGGTCATCGGTGAGGCACGTACCCTGCTGGCGGCGCATGAGGAGGCGAAGACCCCCGGCGCTGAGGCTGAGGAGCTGCCGGATGAGCTGCCTACCGAGGGTGCGTATGCGGGTTCTGCGGGTGCGGCGTCGGCTTCGACTCTGGCTGCCGCGGCGGCTGCGGCTGCCTCTGCTGAGCCGGATGAGCTGCTGGACGGCATCATGGCTGAGCTGGGTGGCGAGTCAGCGGCGGGTTCTTCGCTGGAGGATTCGCTGGGTCTGCCGCTGGGCGATTCGTACACCGATGATTTCTTCGGTGACGATGATTCTGAGGACGAATAAAGCCCACTGAGGTTATTGATGAGAAGGCGGGGTGCCGCCCTCCGGCTGGTTTTACCGGCTGGGGGAGTGGCGCCCCGCTTTTTCGTGCCCGGCCTTTTCGTGCCTCTGCCCTCGTGTTTTGCCCTCATGCTCCCACTCGAACGCATGATTTCTCACGTGTTCCCATGGGCTCTCACCTAACCCCAATTGCGCGAGTTTGACCGGCATCATCCGCCCTCACCCACCCAAAAATCGAAAAGAACGAAAATTTGTGGGCACCGGGGCCCCAAAACCGGGCGCGCCTTGGCGTCACGGTGCTATATTCGCTGAGGCGCCGGCCCCAACGTCTGAGGCCGCACCAACACACCCGCACACATACGCATACCAGCGACGGTATGCCACATAGTGAAAGGCACCCATCATGCCCGCACCCTTCACCGATTTGATTGGCACCGATTCGTTCACCGAGGCCCTGCGCCAGGAGAACCTCGCCACCTGGCTTGCCGCCACGAATCACCGTTTTGTTGCTGAGCTTTTTGACGGCTCGATTGCCCCGCAGGTCATGGCGGGGTACCTGGTGCAGGACTACCGCTTCCTCGATACCTTCCTCGCCCTGATTGGTGGCGCGATTGCTAACGCCGATACTCTCGCGGGTCGTCTGCGCCTCTCCAAGTTCGCGGGCGAAATCGCGGGGGACGAGAACACCTACTTCCTGCGTTGTTTTGAGACTCTGGGCGTGACCGAACATCAGCGTGACTCCATGCCCGATACGGAGGCGACCACCGGCTTCAAGCGTCTCTTCCTCGACGCGGCGGCAAGCGGCAGCTACGCGGCGATCCTGTCGGTGCTGGTGGTTTGCGAGGGCCTGTACCTGGATTGGGCGTCGAAGGCTCCCGCCAAGCGTCCCGAATCTTTTGTACATCACGAGTGGATTAGCCTCCACGACTACCCGGAGTTCCGTGAGCTGGTTGATTTCCTGCGCCGCGAACTGGACCGTGTGGGCCCGTCGGATGCGCAGCGTGCCCGCGAGTTCTTTAGCCGCGCGGTGGAGCTGGAGCAGCTTTTCTTTGATGAGTCGTACACCCACCCGCTGCCCTAAGTAGTGCCCTTGATGAAACCCTCGGTAGGTTCCGCTCGCCGTTGAATTGCTGGCGCCTCCCGGGGGTTTTCGCGTGCTCAAGACGCCCCGAAAGTGCCCGGAACGAGCCCTGAAAGTGCCCCAAAAAAGCCTAAAAAACGCACCCATCTGCGTAAAATAGCACGTCATAAAACGGAACATATAGGCTGATGGTGTGCCATTTGGCGGTGTGAGAGGCTAGGATAAATGGGGTACCGCTTCCGGGGTGCTGGCTATGCCGCGCCGGTATGTACCCGCTACTGCACGAGGCGAGGCGCACCCTTGAGGAACCTAACCGGCACCTCCGCAACCGTCCCCGGCGTCTGCCGCTTTGACGGTTGCTGCGCCCCTCAACACTACAGAGCTTAAGACGGTGCTGCTGGGACAGTACCACCGTAAAACACTATCTATAAGGAGTCGTATGAGTACCGCCGCATCGAGTACTACCGAGCCCACCCACGCTGCAAAAGAAGCGCAGCACGGGCACACGGGAACCCCGGGCAGCTACTCAGACCGACAGCTCGGATTCTGGCTGGTTGGTGCCGGCCTAATCGCACTCATTTCTTCAGCGATTCTGGTGTACGAGCGCCTGCAGATTTACATTGATGCCGGCCACTCCACGGTCTGCGATATCAACGCCCTGCTCAGCTGCGGCACGGTGATGCGCACCCCGCAGGCGGAGGCGTTCGGCTTCCCGAACCCGTTCATTGGTCTGGTGGGCTTCTCGATTGTGGTGACTATCGGTGCCGCGATCATGGCGGGCGCACAGTTTAAGAAGTGGTTCTGGGTGTGCATGAACATTGGGTTGGCTGCGGCGACCGCATTCATTATGTGGCTGTGGTACCAGACGACGTTCCAGATCAACGCCCTGTGCCTGTTCTGCATGATCGTGTGGGTTATGACCATCACGCTGTTTGTGAAGACTACGGTCCGCAATATTTCGGCGGGTGTTATTCCGGCGTCGCAGTCGATGCGTGAGAGCGCTCGCGGCTGGTCCTGGTTTGCGATTAGCCTGTGGCTGATCCTGATTTTCGGCATTATTGTAATCCGCTTCTTTGAGGTCATTGTGAATATGATGCGCTAAGCAGTTGAGGGCTGATGCCCCGAACATTCAACGCCCCGGTGCCTGTTGGTACCGGGGCGTTGTTGCGTCTGCGGGCGAGTGAGGCTGCGCAGAATACGCCGGGCTGGGGCGCCGGGTAGCGGGGGAGGTGCCGGTGACTTTGCCGGCGGCGGTCAGCGGGGAGGCGGCGCGGGTGCGTATAATGGTCAGGTATATTCTTGAGCGGCGTCAGCCGGAGCCGTCTGCGGGTTTTGCCTGCGGCGTTGACTGTCTGCCGTTCTGCTGGACACTAGATTCTTGATACCCCTTCGAGGAGAACCGTGAAGACTGCCGGAATTGCCGCAATGGGCGCTGCTGCTGTTATTTTTCTGACTGCCCTGCTGTTGCTGACTGCCGGTCACTTCTCGCTGCTGTGGGTGATTCTGCTGGTTGTTTCTCCGTTTGTTTTCATTCTGGGCGTTCCGTTTGCGACCGGTTCCGGTCCGGAGTACCTGCCGACCGACCCGAAGCTTGCTCAGCAGGCTCGTGAGGCGCGCGATGCGGAGCTGGGTCTGGACTAGCCCCTCCTCGTAAGAACTTTTTGAAGCCGGGTGGTGCGTAGTGGCACGCCCGGCTTTGCTGTACCCGCGTGCTGGTTTGTGCATCCGGCTGTGGGGGAGTGATGCCCGGATAGGGCGCCGGGGTGGCTTAGAGGTACCCTCTACCGGGTATAATGGAACACGGTGTCTTGTGCGCCCCGCACGCGCATAAAGATCCCCACCAACGCATCGAGGGAGAGTACCCGAAGAGCGCCGGCTATAAGCCGCGGAGCATAACTGTCGCACCGCGCGGGCCGCCCGCCTCGGCGAAGAAACCCGAAGACCGGCAGGGCATCCAGGAAGGGTGTGAGCGTGCCGTGCTCGAGAGCGAGGTGGCTGTGACCGTCGCGGCGCGCTCTGCGTTCCGCCCGCTCGCCCCCTACGGCAGAAGCACTGAACGAGATAGTGCCCGGTAGCGCCAATGAACGCGCGCCGTAGGGTGAGGCTTGAGCCGCGGTGACAGCAACTAGGCTTTGCGCTGTATGCGCGCTGTTAAAATCCTTGCGGTGCGGAGCAGGGTGTAACGAAAGAAGATTAATGTCTGACGAGAAGAACGTCGAACTTGGGGTTTTTGAGGCGCTGAACGCCCTCGCGGAGGAAAAGAATGCCTCTGCAGAGACCCGTGAAACTCTGCGTAAGAATGTTCGTGAGAGCTCTGACGCCCAGCAGGGTACTGAGCGCCGCCGTCCGGGTCGCCCGAAGAAGGAGAAAACTCCTGAGGTTCCCCTGGATGAGGCGATTGCTGCTGGCCTGACCAACCTGCGTAACGCTAAGGCTAAGCACGCGCCGGCACCGAAGGTTGCCGCTCCCGCTGCATCTGAGACCGAGGTTGCTTCTACTCTGGATAGCCTGTTTGAGGCTGCTGAGAAGAAGGCGGCTGAGCCTGCTGTCGTGGAGAAGACCGCGAAGGTTGAGACCGTTGAGAAGACCGCGAAGGTTGAAGAGATCGCCAAGGTTGAGAAGGTTGCTAAGACTGAGACCGTGGAGAAGACCGCCAAGGTCGAAGAGATTGCCAAGGTCGAGAAGGTGACCAAGGCAGAAAAGACCGAAGAAGCCGCAGAAGAGACTGCCGAAGCTGAATTCGTTGAGGGCGAGGCCGCAGCGGAAGCCGAGGTTGAATCCGAGGCAGAGGAGACTGAGACTGCCGAGAAGCAGGCTGAGAACACTGAGGCTGACTCCGCAGAGGCAGAGCCCGTAGCTGAAGCACCTGCAATTGAGGAACCTGCCGCCGAGGAACCCGCAGAAGCTCCCGAGCCCGTAAAGACCATTAGCGACCTGCAGCGCGAAAAGCTGCAGGAGCTGCGCTCGCGTACCCCCATGGGTGCGATGCCGCTGTTCATGGCACCCGAGCCGGAAGAGCTGAGCGAGCTCGCTGTTGCCGCCAAGCTGGAGCGTGAGGCACGCCGCGCCGCTGCCGAGGAGCAGAAGCGTAAGGAGCGCATGGAACGCCGCCGCGAGGAGGCTGCCGCTGAGGCTGAGGTGACGAGCCACCGTCGCCGTCGCCGTCGCCGCGGTACCGAAGATATTGAGATTGAGGGCGGCGTTGATGACGACGTTGAGACCGTCACCAAGGTGCGTGCGCCGCGCCTGGCTGACTCTCACGCATCCAACACTGTGACCGGTGTGCGCGGTTCTACCCGCCTGGAGGCGAAGCGTGTGCGCCGCCGCGAGTCCCGCTCCCTGGGCCGCCGCCGCCACATCGTGACTGAGGCTGAGTTCTTGGCTCGCCGCGAGTCCGTGGACCGTCAGATGCTGGTTCGTCAGAAGGACGGCCGCATCCAGATTGGTGTGCTTGAGGACGGCGTGCTGGCTGAGCACTTCGTGTCTAAGACCCAGCAGGATTCCCTGATCGGCAACGTGTATCTGGGTAAGGTTCAGAACGTTCTGCCGTCCATGGAAGCTGCGTTCGTTGACATTGGACGCGGCCGCAACGCTGTGCTGTACGCGGGCGAGGTTAACTGGGATGTCACCGGCCTGGACGGTGCGCCCCGCAAGATTGAGAACGCCCTGAAGCCCGGCGATTCGGTTCTGGTGCAGGTTACCAAGGACCCGATCGGTCACAAGGGTGCCCGCCTGACCAGCCAGGTTTCTCTGCCCGGCCGCTTCCTGGTGTACGTGCCGGGTGGTTCGATGACCGGTATTTCCCGTAAGCTGCCCGACACCGAGCGTGCTCGCCTGAAGAAGATTCTGAAGGATAAGCTGCCCGAGGGTGCTGGCGTGATTGTTCGTACCGCGGCGGAGGGTGCTTCTGAGGAGGAGCTGACCCACGACATTAACCGTCTGCGTGTGCAGTGGGAAGAGATCCAGGAGAAGGCTAACTCCCGCAAGGTGCTGGCTCCGGAGATGCTCTACCAGGAGCCCGACCTGATGATTAAGACCGTGCGTGACGTCTTCAACGAGGACTTCACCGCGATGATCGTTCAGGGCGAGAACGCGTGGGATTCCATCGAGGCGTACGTGACGTACGTGGCGCCGGACCTGGTTTCCCGCCTGCAGAAGTGGGATTCCGCGGATGACCTCTTCGACCACTACCGCATCAACGAGCAGCTGGCGAAGGCACTGGACCGTAAGGTGTACCTGCCTTCGGGTGGTTCGCTGGTGATTGACCGTACCGAAGCCATGACCGTGGTGGACGTGAACACCGGTAAGTTCACCGGTAGCGGCGGCAACCTGGAAGAGACTGTCACCAAGAACAACCTGGAAGCTGCTGAGGAGATTGTCCGTCAGCTGCGTCTGCGCGATATCGGCGGCATTATCGTCATTGACTTCATTGACATGGTGCTTGAGTCGAACCGTGACCTGGTTCTGCGTCGCCTGATTGAGTGCCTGGGCCGTGACCGTACCAAGCATCAGGTGGCTGAGGTGACTTCGCTGGGTCTGGTTCAGATGACCCGTAAGCGCCTGGGTACCGGTCTGCTTGAGGTCTTCTCGGAGCCCTGTGAGCAGTGTGCCGGTCGTGGCCTGGTGGTTCACGATCAGCCGCTGAGCGGTCGTAGCGGTGGCGCGTCGGATTACATCCACCGCCATGAGCGTAATGACCGTAAGCGTAGCCGTGCCGCTGCCCGCGAGGATTCTCGTGACCAGCAGAAGCAGGATGCTCTGGAGTCGAAGAAGGCTGAGCGCCGTAACGCTATGGCTGCGGTGGCTGCCGCATCCGCTCAGAGCGAGGACGTTTCGGAGGAGACTGCTTCGACCCGCAAGAAGCGTAAGCGCCGCAAGCGTTCGCGCCGCGCGGAGACCGCTGAGCTTTCGCTTGAGCAGGAGATTCAGGGTATTGCCGAGGCCGCCAGCGAGCAGGCTCACGCCGAGGTTGCTCAGCGTGAGGACAAGGTCGCTGAGGTCACCGAGGGCAACTGGATTGGTGAGCAGGGCGGCTTCTCCCTGGAGCAGCTGGCGAGCGCGTTTGACCGCGTGGAAGAGTCCGCTGAGGATTCCTCGAAGGACTCTGCTGAGGAGCGTTCTGATCAGGAACGTTCGGAGGAGCGTCGTTCGTCCAAGCGCGGCGAGAAGAAGTCTTCTCGTAACCGCCAGCGCCGCGAGCTGACCGATGCGGATATTGCCGCTGTGGAGGATTCCGGCGCGGGTGCGCTGGAGGACGAGCACCACGTTGACCCGGAGCTCGACCCGCGCTTTAGCCGCTCTTCGGATCGTTTCGAGGCGATTCGCGCCGGTGAGGCGAAGGCTCGTGCTTCTCAGAAGGCTGGCCGTCTTGCCCGCACTGAGGGTGAGTCGTTCCGTTCGGGCCGTGAAGATCGTTCGGAGGAGCGTCGTTCGTCCAAGCGTCAGAACCGCGAGCAGCAGAACGCTGAGGCAACCTCCGCTGAGGTAAACTCGGGTGTGCAGAAGGCTCAGGAGTCCAAGCGTGTTGAGCGTGAGGACCTGCGCATTGAGGATGTTCGTGAGACTCCGCGTGCTTCCCGCCGCCGTGCTCGTCGCGAAGCTGATGAGAAGCGCGCCGAGAAGGCAGCTGTGCAGGCACCCGCAAAGGCTGATAAGGTTGAGAAGTCTGAGTCTCGCACGGTTGTGACCGGCGTGATTGGTGCTCCTGCGGTGACCGGTGTGGTGGGCGCAGCTCCCGCAGCGGTTGAGGCTCCGGTTGAGGAGGCTCAGAAGCCTGCGGCTCAGGTGCCCGGTTCGACCCCGCGTAAGCGTCGCACTCGCCGTGCGGCTTCGAGCGCCGGTGCCGGTGCTCAGGTCGTGACCGTGGACGCTTCCGAGCGTGCTGAGGGTTCCGTGGTTGCTTCCGCTTCTGTTGCGGATGTGACTCCGGTGTCTGATGACGCTTCGGCCCCTGTCTTGTTCGGCATTGGCGTTGCTGCTGCCGACATTAAGCGTGAAGGTAAGGACGACTAGTCTTTAGCTTCCGATCATCGGAAATCCGATGGTGTGTGTATATGAGATAGCCTCGGTAGGGCGAGCCGGAACTTCCCTACCGAGGCTATTTTTTCTGTGCGTGTGCTGCGTCATTTTAAAGGCGCTACTAAGAGTGCGGTGCAGTATTAGAGGAGCATCACGTGGTGTCTGCGGATAATCCGCAAAATTATCTATTGCGCGGCGCGTAGATCATGCCGTATCCTTAAGGACTGGTGTTTATCTCAGTGAAGCCCTATCGACGCAGGGCCAGCGGGAGACACCGCTCCCACCCGCATCGTCTTCGGCGCGGTCGAGTATTCGGCTGAGTCGAAACGTGCGGGAGAGAGACACCACCGGTGAGCCTCGCGTGTTGGCTTCGGCGGGCAATCCCGCCGGAACGCACGGGCCGTTCCTCCTTATTCGCGGTCATTCGACTGGCGGGGGAGGGCGTACAGCAATGAAAGCGCAGGCTGCTCATTCGTGTGAGATTCAAGAAGCAAGTTGTCGAGAAAAGTGAGTCCCATAGTGGCATACGCGATTGTACGCGCTGGCGGCCGCCAGGAGAAGGTTTCCGTAGGCGACCTCGTTACCCTTGACCGTGTTGCAGGCGAGCCCGGCAGCACCATCGAGCTGCCCGTGCTGCTGCTCGTCGACGGTGACAAGGTCACCGCTGACGCAAAGTCCCTGGCTTCCGCCAAGGTTGTTGCTGAGAAGGTTGAGGACCTGCGCGGTCCGAAGATCGTTATTCAGAAGTACAAGAACAAGACCGGTTACAAGAAGCGTCAGGGCTTCCGCGCCGAGCTGACCACCGTCAAGATTACCGCTATCAACGCGTAATTAAGACGACCGGAATTCAACCCTAAGGTAGGAATACAGAATGGCACACAAGAAGGGCGCAAGCTCCACCCGTAACGGTCGTGACTCGAACCCCCAGTACCTCGGTGTTAAGCGCTACGGCGGCCAGTCCGTCAACGCAGGCGAGATTCTCGTTCGCCAGCGCGGCACCCACTTCCACCCCGGCCTGAACGTTGGCCGTGGTGGCGACGACACCCTGTTCGCTCTGGCAGCAGGCACCGTCGAATTCGGTACCCGCAAGGGCCGCAAGGTCGTTAACATCCTGGCAGCAGCTGAGTAATACTCACCGCTAGGGCAGAGGGGGTAGGCGTTAGTCTACCCCCTCTCGCTATGACCTCGGATGCCGTGGACGCCCGTGCTGGGATCCACGATGAGGCGCACCCCAACCCGGTCGCGCCTGCTACCGCATCCGCAGCATGATTGGTGTGTGCCGTGCGGTGGCGAAGTGAAGATTTTCCAAGATAAGGAGAACCCGTGGCAGAATTCGTGGACCGCGTGGTCTTGCATGTATCTGGCGGTCGCGGAGGTAACGGCTGCGTCTCCGTGCGACGTGAAAAGTTTAAGCCCCTGGGCGGCCCTAACGGCGGTAACGGTGGTAATGGTGGCGCGGTGATTCTGCGCGTGGATAACCAGACCACGACCCTGCTGGAGTACCACCACAGCCCGCACCAGCACGCCCCGAATGGCGATATTGGTCGTGGCGATATGCACCACGGCTTTAACGGTGAGGATCTGGTTCTGACCGTGCCGCAGGGTACTGTGGTGAAGGACCGCGAGGGTAATGTTTTGGCTGACCTGCTGCGTGTGGGTGACGAGTATGTTGCGGCCCGTGGCGGTATGGGCGGTCTGGGTAACGCTGCATTGGCTTCGGCTAAGCGTAAGGCTCCCGGTTTTGCTCTGTTGGGCACCCCCGGTGAAGAGGCTGATATTGTTCTGGAGCTCAAGTCCATTGCGGATGTGGCTCTGGTGGGTTACCCCTCGGCGGGTAAGTCTTCGTTGATTGCTGCGATTTCTGCGGCGCGTCCGAAGATTGCTGACTACCCGTTCACCACTTTGATCCCGAACCTGGGTGTGGTGCAGGCGGGCGATGTTCGCTACACCGTCGCGGATGTTCCGGGTCTGATTGAGGGCGCTTCGGAGGGCCGCGGTCTGGGCCACCGCTTCCTGCGCCATGTGGAGCGTTCTTCGGCTCTGGTGCACGTGATTGACTGCGCTACTTTGGAGCCGGGCCGCGACCCGATCAGCGACTTTGAGGTGATCCGCGGCGAGCTGCAGAACTATGAGGTTGACCCGACTGCGGGTGTGACCGTGCCGCTGCATGAGCGTCCGCAGATTGTGGTGCTCAATAAGATTGACGTTCCTGAGGCTCGTGAGCTGGCTGAGTTTGTTCGCCCCGAGTTTGAGGAGATGGGCTTCAAGGTCTTCGAGATTTCGACTGCTTCCCATGAGGGTCTGAAGTCCCTGATCTTTGCGATGGCAAAGCTCGTGGAGGAGGACCGTGTGGCTCGTGCCGCTGCCGAGAAGGAAGCGGAGCGCGTGGTTGTTGAGGCGCCCGTGGTTCGCCCGAAGGGCTTCCGCGGTAAGAAGAAGCAGGAGTTCACTATTCGCCGCGAGGAGCGTAACCTTGAGCCGCTGTTCCGCGTGATTGGTGAGAAGCCTGAGCGTTGGATTCAGCAGACTGACTTCAATAATGATGAGGCTGTCGGCTACCTGGCGGACCGCCTGGCGCGCCTGGGTGTTGAGGATGAGCTTTTCAAGGCTGGTGCTCGTGCCGGTGACGCCGTGGTGATTGGCGAGAACGACAACTCGGTGATCTTCGATTGGGAGCCGACCATGGTCGGTGGCGCCGAGTTGCTGTCCTCCCCGCGTGGTACGGACGCTCGTCTGGAAGAGATCATTCGCCCGACTCGTGCGCAGAAGCGTGTGGAGTACAAGGAGCGTATGGACGCGAAGGCGGAGGCTCGTGCCGAGCTGGAGTCCGAGCGCGCTGCAGGCGTGTGGACCGAGTCGGTTGAGTACCGCAAGAAGTTGAAGGAAGGCAAGGTCGACGAGAATATCGACATGCCGAACATCGACGACTAATAGCTGAAGCGTAGCTGTTGCCTAGACAGCTGTCTCATAGACAGTGAATGGTGCCGCGTACCGGGGTTCGCTCCGGTGCGCGGCGCTTTCTTGTGTGCGGTGCTTTCTTGTAGGTTCTGTGGTTGCCGCTCGCGCCGGATGTGCGTGTCGGAACACGCGGGTGAGCCTGCGGTCGGGCGTGCTGGCTGGGTATTCCACTGGCGGCTTAGCTCACCCCCGTCATTTCGATGTTTTTGACCGTAAGCAGGTAGCATAGAGGGGAATGTACGCGGGCACCTTTTTCGGTGTTGCGTACCTTCTGTGTACCTGCCCGCATCCGCGCCTGTGGTGGTTCTTTAGCTGCCGTGGTGCGGTCTCTGTCCCCAGCAAGGACGGCATTTGTGACTGACCAGCCTGTTCACCTTGATTTTGGTGCTCCGAGCACCGAGTCGATTCCCCCGCGCATTCCCGGTCGGGTGCGCCTGGGTGTGATGGGTGGAACCTTCGACCCGATTCACCACGGACACCTGGTGGCAGCTAGTGAAGTTGCCGCCGTGTTCGACCTGGACGAGGTTGTGTTCGTTCCGACCGGTCAGCCCTGGCAGAAGGTGGGGGAGCGGCACGTGAGTGACGCTGAGCATCGTTACCTGATGACGGTGATTGCGACCGCGTCGAACCCGCGTTTTACGGTGAGCCGTATTGATATTGACCGTGGCGGCGCCACCTACACCTTTGATACGCTTAACGAGCTGCGCGCCCTGCGCCCGGATGCTGACCTGTTCTTCATTACCGGCGCGGACGCGATTAGCCAGATTATGACCTGGCGCAATGCCCATAAGCTGTGGGATTTGGCGACTTTTGTGGGCGTGACCCGCCCCGATCACGATCTGGATCCGCCGCTGGCTGAGGGTCGTCATATTACGACTCTGAAGATTCCTGCGATGGCGATTTCTTCGACCGATATTCGTCGCCGCGCAGCTGCAGACGCCCCCATCTGGTACCTGGTGCCCGATGGTGTGGTGCAGTACATTGCTAAGTACGGCCTGTACAAGAAGGACGCCTTGACGGCGTACCGTGACGGCTTGCCTCACGTGAAAGATGAGTCTGGGCAGGCACCCCAATCGACGAATAATGAGGGAACACATGAGTGAAGCTACGGGTTCGAAGCCCTATAGCGAGGACGAAGCGTACCTCTACGAGACGTACGTGACCGAGGACGGCATTGAGGTGCCGCCGCCTACTAAGGTGATGGGTCCGCGCCGTCTTGCCCGCTACCGTGAAGAAGTTGCCGAGTACCTGCGCGCAAACCGCCGCGGTGAGCCCGCGAAGCCTGTTGCAAACATGGGCTCCGTGATTTATACGGACGCTATTGACCCGCAGGTTCTGGCTGTTCAGCGTCGTTTTGCGGCGCTGGCGGCTCAGGGCAAGATTGACACTGAGGCGAACGATGAGGAGAAGCTGCACGAGCCTGCTCCTCTGACCAGTAGCCTGCGTGTTCTGCGCCCCGAAGAGATCGCGCAGAACCGTGTGGATGCGACCAGCCCCTCCGCGGTGGATAACCCGATGACTTCTTCGATCCCGGTCATTGCCGTGGTCAAGGAGGAGAAGCCGGAACCCGAGCTGCACCAGTACCTGGTGCGCGATGAGCCGAAGGTTGAGGAGCTGGACAGCTCTGACGTTGAGGCTGAGCAGACCGAGGTCGCTTCCGTTGAGGAAGAGACTGTTGAGGTTGCTGAGGTTGAAGAGTCTGCTGACGAGCTGCCCACCCGCGTGAGCGCAGTGAACGCGCAGGGTCTTGACCTGAGCGTGCTGGATAGCGCCTCCGCAGGGGATACCGTGGATTCGGTGGACGGCGACCCGACTGTTGCTCTGAGCCCGGATGAGGTGGAGGAGCTGCTGCAGCGCATGGTGGATCGTCAGGATCCCGAAGAGTCTGCTGCCCTGGTTGAAGAGGTTACCGAGGACGCTGAAGAGTCTGAGGAAGCCGCAGAAGACGGCGAGTCCAAGTCTGCTGAGTCGAAGTCGGTTGAGTCGAAGTCGGCTGAGTCCAAGTCTGCTCCGGTACCTTCCGCTGAGGCTTCGAAGGAAGCTGATGAGTCTGCTTCTGAGAGCGCTGTTGAGAAGGCTGAAGAGGTTCTGCAGCCTGCGCAGAAGGCCTCCCTGGCGTGGCTGTGGATTGTGCTGCTGCTCGCCCTGGTCGTTGTTGGTCTGATTATGATTTTTGGCCCTAAGTAGGCCGTGAACAATGCACCCCTGTTGCGGGTGCTGCCGGCGGGTGTTCTGTCGGCAAGGAAGGAAAATATGACTGCTGCACAGTCCTCGGTTGAGGCTCTGCGCATTGCCGCCCGCGCTGCGGAGGAGAAGCAGGGAACGAACCTGTTCGCTGTGGATGCATCCGACGCGATGGGTCTGATTGATGGCTTCCTGGTGGTTTCTGCCCACAATGAGCGCCTCGTGAACGCTGTTGCGGATGAGGTTGAGGACGCTCTGCGTGAGCAGGCTGACCTGAAGCCGGTCCGCCGTGAGGGTCGTTCCTCGGGTCGTTGGATTCTGCTGGACTTCGGCGATATTGTCGTGCACGTTCAGCATGAGGAGGACCGCGAGTTCTACGCTCTGGATCGTCTGTGGGCTGAGGCCCCGCGTATTGAGCTGGGCGTTGAGAACGAGGCTCCCTTCGACATTGAGGGTGAGACTGAGGAAGATGCTGCACGCATCATTCCCGCTCAGGATGAGGCGTAGGCTTCTGCTTGATTTTTACCTGATGAGGGGTGGGCTCTGCTGGCGCTGTATGGTGCCGCGGGGTCCGCCCTTCTTGCTTACCCGCCCGGAACTTTTTGGGTTTTTGGGTGCGCGGGTTTGCATCGCTGTCCGTGGTGTGTGTAATATATTCATGTTGCCTCGTTGAGGTCACTAACAGAATATGGGGATATGGCGCAGCTGGTAGCGCACCTGCATGGCATGCAGGGGGTCAGGGGTTCGAGTCCCCTTATCTCCACGTTTTCCTCGGTTGAGGAGCTTGTCGCCCGGTTCTTGTGAATCGGGCGATTTTGCTATCCACTGATAACTCTCGATAGTCAACAACGCAGTTCATAGTTAAGGAGAAGCGCATGGGAGCGCACGCACATCACGGCCACGGCGGGCATCACGGGCATCACCATGGGCACGACCATTCGCATGCCCCGAGCCCGGAGGATGCCGCCTCGATGCGTCCGCGCCTGCTGATTGCGTTCAGCTTGGCGGTTGTTATTGTGTTGGCGCAGGCGATCGGTTCGTTGGTCACGGGAAGTCTTGCGTTGCTGACTGATACGGCGCACGCGCTGGCGGATGCCTCCGGCCTGCTGGTGGCGCTCACGGCGGCTTCGCTGATGACGCGCCCGGCAACGTCCCGCCGCACGTGGGGTTTTCGCCGTATTGAGGTGCTTGCCGCCCTCGGGCAGTCGGTGCTACTGCTGGCGGTGGGTATTTACACGGCGGTGGAGGGCGTGCATCGCCTGTTTGCCCCGCCGGAGGTGCCCGGCACTGAGCTGCTGATCTTTGGTGTGGTTGGTCTGGTGGCGAACGCTATCGGTATTGCGGTGCTGGCTACGGCGAGGAACGCGAACTTCAATATGCGTGCCGCGTTCCTGGAGGTGCTCAATGACGCCCTGGGTTCGCTGGGTGTGATTGCAGCGGCTATCGTGATTTGGCTGACCGGCTTCTACCAGGCGGATGCCCTTGCCGGTCTGTTCATTGCGGCGCTGATTGTGCCGCGTGCGATGCGCCTGATGAGGCAGACGACTGCGGTGCTCATGGAGTTCACTCCTGACGGTCTGGATTTGGACGCGATGCGTGAGCACATGCTACGCGTTGAGGGCGTTGTGGAGGTGCACGATGTGCACGCTTCGATGGTGGCGACCGGTCTGCCGGTGGTGACCGCGCACGTGGTGGTTGCCGATTCGTGCTTCCATGACGGGTCTGCGGTGACGATTTTGGACCGTATCCGCTCCTGCGTGGCGGGCCATTTTGAGGTGTCGGTGGAGCATTCGACGTTCCAGCTGGAGACTGCCGAGTTGGGTGGTCGTGAGCCGGCTTCGATTCGCCACCCGTAGGCTGCGCCTGTAGGTTTTGCCCATAGATTTTGCTTGAGCTTCGTCGGAGGTTCTGCCCGCCGCGGTAAATTACGGCAGAAAACGGCATACCAGAACAGGTACCAGAACCAGAGATAGCGGGGGAGTACCGACCGTTATATTTGGTGGCTTCAACACGCAAAAGATACACTCTTTAGGGAGCAAAAGGCGCTCCTCACCCACACACTTTGACAGGCTCGCTGGCAGACTCTTTAGTTTGGTAGCCGCGGTAGCCTGCAACGATGAGCGCCTCAGCCTGGCCGAAACGGAACAGTGGGCGGGCGCATCCTGAAATTTTTGACGAGAACAACCACGATTAGCAGCAGATACGGAACACTATGCATTCACCTATTGCCACTTACCTGACCGAGACCCTCGAGTCGGTCGCTTCTGATACCTCCGGTGAGCTGGCAAACTACATTCCGGAACTTGCCGCCGTGGACCCGGACAAGCTTGCCGCGTCCATCGCCATGGTTGATGGTGAGCAGTACGCCGCCGGTGACTCCGATGTGGAGTTCACGATCCAGTCGATTTCTAAGCCGTTCGTGTACGCCCTGGCGCTTGCGGACCGCGGCTATGATGACGTGCTTGCGAAGGTGGGCGTGGAGCCTTCCGGTGAGCCGTTCAACGAGCTGTCCCTGGAGGACGGCTCCGGTAAGCCGTTGAACCCGATGATTAACGCGGGCGCGATTACCACCCATTCGCTGGTGGGTCCTCCCGGTGCGACGCAGGGCGAGCGCATGGAGCGCGTCATTTCTGGTCTGTCTGCGTTTGCGGGCCGTCGCCTGTCGGTGAATGAGCGCGTGTACGAGTCTGAGCTGGAGCACGCGCACCGCAACTACGCGATTGCGCACATGCTGCGCGGCCACGGCATCCTGACCGGTGACCCGACCGTGGCGGTGCAGGGTTATACCCGCCAGTGTTCACTGATGGTGACGGTCAAGGATTTGGCGTTGATGGCGGCGACTCTGGCGAACTATGGTGTGCATCCGGTGACGGGTGAGCAGGTGGTTCCTAAGACGGTGGTGCGTCAGGTGCTGAGCGTCATGTTCACGTGCGGCATGTATAACTCTGCGGGTGACTGGGCGACCCAGGTGGGTGTTCCGGCGAAGAGCGGCGTGGGCGGCGGCATTATTGGTGCGGTGCCCGGTCAGCTGGGTGTGGCGACGTTCTCGCCGCGTCTGGACGGTCACGGTAACAGTGTGCGCGGTGTGGAGCTGTTTGAGCAGTTCTCTGATGACATGGGCATGCACGTGATGAACGTTCCGACGGTGGCTCGTTCGGCGTTGCGCGCGAACTACCAGATCGGTTCGGGTGATGAGTCTATGCGCCTGATCCAGTTGCAGGGCCGTATCCGTTTTGCGGGTGTGGAGCGCGTGATTCGTGAGATTGTGGAATCCCCGATGGAGGGTTCGAAGGTCGCCCTGGACGTGACGCGCGTGTACGCGGTGGATGAGGTCGCTCAGAGCATGCTCCTGGAGCTGATGCGTCGCCTGCGTAATGACGGGTATAAGGTGTACCTGATTGATAACGACGAGACGATCACGAACACGGATGCGCTGCGCAGCATGGGTGTGAAGGTTCTGACGAACCCGGCGGCGGTGACTTCTGCTGAGTCGGATGCTGAGCGTGTGGCTGAGGCGGACGCCGAAGAAGCGGCTGAGGCTGCAGCGCTGGAGGTACTGAATGCGTTGGATTCCGCTCAGGCGAAGCAGCCGGAAGCTTCGGAGTCCGAGTAGGTTTCTCTCCGCGTACTTGGTTGTACGATTGTGTGAACTTATATATTGAGGCCCCTTTCCCGGGCGCGTTGTGAATGCGTTCTGGGGGAGGGGCCTTGCTGTGCTTACCTAGAGCTGTACCTTGCGCTGTAGCTGGAGCTGTACCTGGATTATCTGGCGTGCGGGTAGCTTAGTGTACTGAGCGTGGTCTTCGGTGAGTGAGGGGACTGAACGTGTATAAAGGTTCTTTAATAGCGCCGTTGTTAATCATTAAGTAATATTTTGAATTTTTCGATAGCTGACGGCGATCTCATCATACACTCGTAATATGAACACTGTTCCACACTCAGAAACACCTATCACTACTCGTCAATCCGCTATTACTGACCCCACCGCTGACCGGGCGGTGGTGGGTGCTTCTGTCCGCGCCTCCATGGGGCGCCGGGAACTCTTGCGTCACGTTGGTACCTTTGGCCTGGGCGCGGTGAGCTTCGGCGTGCTGGGTCTTGGCCTCACCGGCTGCACCCCGTCGAACACCCCATCGAGCAGCCCGTCCGGTAGTGCGTCCGGTAGCGCCTCGGCGAGCCCTTCGGCAAGCTCGGCGGCTACCCCCTCCGCAACTGGCTCCGCAACGGGTACTGCATCCCCGACCGCCGCGGAATCTCAAGCCGCTTCTGCGACTGCGACCTCGTCGAACCCGGTTCCCGAAGCTCGTGTCTGGACTGGCCCGCAGACCGGCCTGCCCGGTGAGGGCAAGTATATTGCGTGGACGGTCGATGACGGCGCCGACCCGGAGGTGGTACGCGCCTACGCGGAGTTTTCTCGCCGTACCGGCACGCGCCTCACCTTCTTTATTAACGGTCAGTACCCGGCGTTTAGACAGCATCGTGACCTGTTGTTGCCGCTGGTGAAGAGTGGTCAGTTGCAGATTGCGAACCATACGTATAGTCATGCGGCGTTGACGAGCCTGACGGATGAGCAGATTGTTCAGGAGTTGACCCGTAATGATGAGGAGATTAGGCGGCTTTTTGGGGTGTCTTCGAAGCCGTATTTCCGCCCGCCGTACGGGTATTATGATGCGCGCGTGTTGGCGGCTGCGGCGTCGTGTGGTTTTACGCGCCCGGTTCTGTGGTACGGGTCGTTGGCGGATTCGTCTAATATTTCTTCGGCTGAGGTGTATGCCTATGCGGAGAAGTATGCGTTGGCTCAGCATATTGTGATTGGGCATTTGAATTATCGGGGTGTGGTGTCTGAGCTGGACCGTATTCGGGCGTTGTTGGATCGGCGCGGGTTGAAGACGGTGACGATTCGCGACTATTACGGGTAGTGCGGGGGAGACCCGGCGAGGGGTTCCGGTGGGTATACTGGGAGGCATGATGAAGCTTCCTCAGAACCCTCTCCTTCGGCAGGTGCACCGCTTCCGTGAGTCGCTGCTGCTTCTGCTGTATTACTCGCTGTCTTTTCTGGGTGTGCGGTGGATGCGCACGGGGCATCCGCGTGTGGCGGCGGTGTGGTCTGTGGGTTTGTGGCTGAATTTGGTGTTGCGTGGCATGGGCCAGGTGGTGCGTATGCTGGTGCCGGTCCTGCAAGATGCGGAGGCGCGCCGTGCTCGTGCTGAGCGTGCCCGCGCCTACCAGCCGCGCTAACCTCACCGGCTGAGCTGACAGAACGAGGCTGATATGACGAAGCCCCCTTGTACTAGAAATGAACTGCCTCCCGTTTCTTGGACATCAAAAATAAAGTCCAGGAAACGGGAGGCTTTTCATGTCTATAAATCTGGGATGATGCCGAGGGCGATGGCGACCTTGCCGATGAGCAGGCCCGGATTGAGGGCGTGT
>ERZ773265.635-NODE-635-length-20734-cov-4.363654_pt1 | contig 20734 bp, 16 predicted proteins | sample MGYA00580512_ERZ773265 | MGnify/ENA primary metagenome ERZ773265 (study PRJEB29015, sample SAMEA2738169) | human oral metagenome | biome: human oral; feature: human-associated habitat; material: saliva | place: China | collected 2183 ... | reverse complement strand
CTTTAGGTTCGTGTCTAATAAAATCAGCATATTCTTCTGCTTCAATAATTAGATGTCCACCATCTGCAGGACGATTCCCAGTAGTCATTTTAGTCACTGGACAAATTGGATTGCTAATATTTTCTATAAATACAGTTTTTCCTTGCTTTAAGTAAGGATTTAATTCATCGGCTAATTCAATGTTTTCTCCATTAAATAAAAATTTAGTACCATTATTTTCAGTACATGAAAAACCAATGATTACACAATGGACAGCAGCCTTATTTTTAGCCTCGCTATTCCATTTGAATGTCTGGTGTGCAAAATCAATATGAATCCCAAATCGTTCATAGAGTGGTCTCCAGACACTAGCTACTTGCTCACCTTGTGTAATTGAGTTTGTAGAAACTAGGGCAGTTCGGATAGAAGTTCCATGCATAAGTTGACTAGCTTTAAAATACCAAGCTGATACAAAATCAATTTTACCGGCTGTCTTGTATGGTTTTCCGTTCTCATCAACATAGATGCTAAGTAAGTCTGATTTTTGCTTAGGAGACTGGAGAGAGTACCCCAAAAACGGTGGGTTTCCAATGATATAGTTTAGCTTTTCTTTGGGTACAACACCTTCCCAGTCTATCTCTAAAGCATTTCCTTCAACGATATTGGTATATGACTTAAGTGGAAGGAAGTCGATATTTGCAAATACAATATCTTTAGTCTCTTCCAGCATTTGACTTTCTGCAATCCAGAGGGCCGTTTTTGCAACTGAAACTGCAAAGTCATTAATCTCGATACCATAAAATTGATTTAGCTTCACTTTAACAAGTTCTTGCCCTAAATCTAATGCTACGGCATCCCCCATATAAAGCTTAATAGCTTCATTTTCAAGGCGTCTGAGGGATATGTACGTTTCTGTCAAGAAGTTCCCTGAACCACAAGCTGGGTCAAAGAATGTTAGACTAGACAGTTTTGACTGGAACTGTTTAGCTTTTTGTTCAACCGTTTTAGTCTGCTTAAATTGACGTATTTCATTTAACTCTTCTTTTAGCTCGTCCAAGAATAACGGATCAATAACTTTATGGATATTTTCAATCGAAGTATAGTGCATTCCACCGCTTCGACGTGTTTCTGGGTTAAGAGTTGATTCAAACACTGCACCAAAGATAGTTGGACTGATTTCTGACCAGTCAAAGCCAGAAGAAGCGTGTTCAAGAATAAGCTCTCGAAGTTCATCGGTGAAATTAGGGATTTCTAGATTATTCTCTGCGAACATCCCACCGTTTACATAAGGGAAGGCGTTTAGTTCGCTATCAAGATAGGGATCGCGCGTGTCGATTGGAGTATCTAGGACAGAGAAGAGGTCCATTAACCCACGTCGAAAGTCGCGACTTCCAAAACGAGCCAGGTAGTCATGGAACATCATTTTGTGTCCGAAGATACCAGCATCTTCAGCATATAAACAAAATACAAGGCGTACGACAAGTTGGTTAATCGCATGTAGACTATCCGGATTGTCTGGATTGACATATTGTTTTAGCAATCCGTCATAGATTTCACCTACGATTTGCCCAGCCTCCATTGAGACTTTCATTTCACGTTCTAGGTGTTCGTTGGTCTTATCTACGAGAAATTCTAGTCGATAGGCTTCTTTATCAAGGTCTGCTAATTGAACAACTTTAGGTTCGCCATTAGGCTGTTCCATGTCATAGATATAGAACTCTTTGAAATTACAAGTAATAATCCATCTAGGACGTCTAGAGTAGGGTATGTTGGCTGAATAACGTTTTGCTTGTTGGAAAGGTGTAAGATAAGTACCGTCAGACTGCTTAATAGCTTTATTGAGGTCTTTGTTTGCTCCTTTTTGTTCAATCAAAACTTTGGTTTTATCAATAAAACCATCAATGAAACTGGTGTGATCCAACATCACTTTATCTTCAAACGTAATATATTCTGTTGGGTTTTCAATCCCATAAACAGACTGTAGTAGGTCTAGCCAAAAAGACTGGCTATCTTGTCTTTCACTACCACGGTTTTCCCAACGCTTAATAAAAGCCTTGGCTTGCTTTTTCTGTTCTCTAGTGTTCATTACTACTAATTCTTTCTAAATAGACTCGGTGTCATTATACCATATATTTCTACTGTATTTCAGTGGGTATTAACTCTATTAACCAACTGTCAAGTGACTAGATAGAACATGGGGGATGTGACACCCCCTAAGTCTCTTTTTTAATACATGGAAAGGTGCTATACTAAGTCCATGAAAAAAGATTATAAATACATTATTATTTTGGTGGTCATTTTCCTCGTACTAGGAGTCATGTTTTTGGTCTCTGCGTTAATGAAGAAGAATGAACCGAAGAAAAAAGCAACACCCCCTAGCACCGAACAGGTGATTGAAGATTCCTCCTCGGAAGATATTCCAAAGGAAGATAAGTATGAGCTATGGCGTAAAGAGGCACTTGCGACCTTAGAAACACAAACACCTGCAGATGATGCTGATACGCAAACTGTAAAGAATGCACTGAAAGAAATGTGTTCTTATGTTGAGACTGTTCAGAACGTAACCGATGTTAAGCCAGATTATCAAAATCACTTAACGATTACTGGAACCAAGATGCAGTATGAGCTTGTAGCGAAATTTATGCTAGGTTATAAGTACTCTGATGCTAAAACGCAAGTATTTAAAGCTAAAGCAGATAATGTTCGTCAGTTTGTCCTTGAGGTTGCTAACCCAGACGGAGCAAAACTTTATTTCTGTGGGAATTACGTTATGGGGACAACTCAAATAGAAGTAACATCAGTTCATGGAGTAGCTGAAGCTGATCATGCTGAGCATGGACATGACTAGAAGTAGTCAATGCGTCTTACATATCTTGTTTAGCTTCATCATGAGATGGAGCTTTTCTTTATATATTTAACTCAAATAGAATTTTTGTCCCTGTGTAAGTGCATATCTGATTAATACTTGATATAATAGTGCCATAGCACAAGGATTAAAGAATTAGTGATAGTAAGAGAATTTGATTAAAGAATGATTGGAGATGAGGATATATGGAAAGAGAAACAATGCGTCTTTTAAGAAAATTGGTTAGATTATTTGACGGTCAGACTAAAGAACATCTTTTAAAATATACTGATGAGGTTTCTGGACTAAATATTGAAGAACAAAATAAACTAGCTCAAGAGTTGCCGGCTAGACACTTAAGTGCTGAAATTTTAAGTGATATTCAACGAATTCAAAACGGTGAAGAACCACGTTTCTTTTCTAAGGATGGACAATATAAGGGACTATGTGTTGAAGAATACAACCAGCGTGACTTTATGACTCGTCAGCAACGATACGTTCTAAGTTGGGCGTTCGGAATGTTACTCTTTTTAGCAGTCTTTACAATTGTATCCTGGAACTTTGTTCCCAACGTTATCCAAAAAATGGAAACTAGTACACCACTATTGAACTATATTGAGAACTATGGCACTCGTCCTGAGCAGGTCTTTGCAATGGTTGTAAGTGGAGCCTATTTGATTCTACTTTCAGTAGTTGTTTCACTATTCTGTTTGAAGAGATATCGTAAAGATACTGAAGAACCTATCAGTGTCGTATTAACAGATGATTTGAGACTATAAAAGCTGAAGCTTAAGCTTTGGCTTTTTTTGGTGTCTTTTCACTAAATTACCCCATGTCACTGGGTTATAAATGGGAATTTCTTTATGTTAGAATTCGCTTATGATTACATATTTAGCAGAAAAAAGAGACCAAGGAATAGCCTACTATATGGCCCTTGCTGCAGATAATACACTTTCTGCAACTCAACTAGATGAAAAATATAAAAAACAAGGTTATATTCAATTTAAAAATGCTGCTTACCACAATGGAGAATTGATCACGATTATCTGGGCTCAAGGACATATGCTAGAGTTGAAAGAACCAGAAGACTATAAAGCTGATTGGAAAGAGTGGCGTTTGGACACCTTACCTATTATTCCTGAAAAATTTGAATATAAGGTTATGACACAGAAGGAATGGCAGTTCAAGAAGGTTAAGGATTTCTTTGAGAAATCTAGGATGATTGTTTGGGCTACCGATATAGACCGTGAAGGTAGTCATATTGCCTATAGTATTAGCCTTTTGACTGGTATTTTAAACCAGGAAGGTCCAAAGAAAATTATCAAGTCCCTTTGGGTAGATGAATTAACACCAACAAAGATTCAAGAGGGAGTGAAAAAACTACGTGAGATAGACTACCGAGTCTTGCAAGCTATTGAAGCCCAAACGCGAGCTATTGCTGACTGGCTTCTTGGGATGAACGCTTCCCGTGCTTTAAGTCTCCTATTAGAAGATAAGATAGGATTGAAATTGGATAGGTCTGGTAAGGACGGTAAGATTGCAGTTGGAAGAATCAAAACCGTAGCTCTATTTTTGATCTATTTAAGAGAATTAGCCATCCGAGATTTCGTTCCAACAACTTATTGGGAATTAGAAGCAACCTTTGAACATCCTAATGGCATCTACAAGGGTAATTATGTTCCTCTTGATATTCCGTACTCTAAAGGTGACAAGAAGGGTGAACCTTGGGAAGGCGACTGTCCTACTAGAGAAGATTGGGAAAAGCTTATTCAGAATCCAACAATTATTGGAGATAGTAACAAAGGTGTTATCGTTGAACATGAAGTTGAACTGAAAGAAAAACGACCACCAAGGCTTTATTGCCTTGACTCGATACAAGAAGAATTAGGAAGAATCTTAGGACTGACAGCAAAAGAAGTTCTAGAAGGCCCTTGTCAAGAATTATATGAAGTAAGAAAACTAATTACGTACCCAAGATCTTTATCTTTTTATATTTCTAGGGAACGTTATGAGACTCTGAAGCAACAAGCACCAGCATTAGCCCGATTAGTTGGGTTCAGTGAAGAGGATTTGGTATTCCCAGAGCGTCCAGATGGCTTTTTTGTAAATGACAAGAAAGCTGCAAACCACTCAGCAGTAGTTCCAACTACCTTAATACCCACTGAAGAAGAAGTAGAAGCCCTTCCTGATGCACTGAAAATTGTCTACAAAGCAGTTATCAGAAGAACACTAACTATGTTTTTCCCGAAATACCAGTATGAACAGACGACAATCATTACTCAGGTAGGAGCTGGAAGGTTTAGAACGGCAGGACAAGTCCCTAAAAACCCTGGTTGGCAAGTTTTATTCCAAGATAGTGCGAGCCTGCTTGATGGAGTAATAGAAGAAAGTGAGGCGAGGGAGCTTATTAAAGTCCAAACCAACGATACTGTCACTTCGTACCTAGTGCCAGTGGAAAGACATGTTAAAAAACCGCCTCGCCACACGAATAGTACCTGGCTTCGAGCAATGAGAACTGCTGGCCGGGACCTAGATGATGAAGAGCTTATCGCTATCATGAAACAAATCAAAGGGTTAGGGACTGCAGCAACTAGAGGAGCAATTCTGGATGAAATCGTCGTTAATAAATGGGTGATAGTCAAGCAAGGAAAAATCTATTTATCTGAACTTGGTTGGTTGATCTGTGAGACACTTAAAGATGAACGTGTCTTATCTCAACCAGAAACAACAGCAATATGGGAGCAATCACTCAGTAAAATTGCTGAAGGGACCAATACACAAGAGAAATTCCTGAGAAATATCTATAGGTATCTAGGTATTGAGAATCCTCACAACAACCTCATCGAAAATCTGATTAATGCTGTCGATAGAACTGATTACACTCCTTTCCAAGACTTTATCGAGCAAGCAGTAGCAAAAGCTGATGGTAAGCTTGGTAACTGTCCTTTATGTGGAAAGGCCGTCAAAGTCCTAGGAAAATCAAAAGTGGCTCAGTGTGAGGATAATATCTTATCAAAAGAAGAAAGAGAAGCAGGTGCAACACCTGTTTGTAGCTTTAACTTCTGGATCACTGTAGGTTTTATTAAAGACAAGAAAAAAACACTCACCAAGAAACAAATCAGTGACCTTTTATCTGATAAAGGACGAACAAACCTTATCAAGAACATCGAAGGCAAATATGGCCCATTTGATGCCTACGCTTATCTTTCCTTCAACAAAGAAAAAGGAATTTATCAAGTGAACCTTGAAGTTGATAAAGCAACGTCTAAAAAATAGTTCATTTTAAATGTCTTTCGAAAATTTAGGGCTCTCTGCGCTTGCTCCTGTAATTTCCTCTGTGCTACACTAATCTTAGTTTAAGAAAAGACGATACAAATATCTATGAAAGGAGAAAAATATGAATACACCTCGTATTAACCGATTTTTAGGTGAATGGCTGGACAGACAGACTAGCCCAGACTTTTTTCAAAAAGGTTTGATTCTTCTGAATGCGTGTGACTTTATCGAAAGTAATGCAGATGCCGTTCCTGGTCTTATTGCTCATAAAAAAAGTCCTCTACGTCAGCAATTAGATGAAGCTCTCGCTAGTCGTGGGTACTGTTATCTTAAGCCTATTGAAGTCAATACTCAAGACTCGATTGAAGTAGAGAAGTACTATCGATTTGAAGCTACACCTAAAGGTTCTAATGAAGCTATTACTTATTATGGTCTAGGTGCGTACTTTATTTGCCGTGCTATATTTAACAATGAATTCGACATTGATTTTGGCTTTCAATATGATGACGAAGAACTCTTTTATGAAGACATTGGATTTGATACTCTATTCCATAATAAGTCCGTTTTCCTATTAGGAGACACACCCTCTGATGATATGGAGGTATCTTGGCAAGAAATTGGAATCTCAATGCGTAGACGAGCTTTTAATTAATAGGCTTTTCAAGAACTTCCTTATGATATATAGATTGGAGAATATAACATGAGAACTTCTAGTAGATGTATAGTTTTCTTTCTTTACTTTGCTTGGTTTACCTTTGCTCAGTTACTTATCTTATCTTTGTTATTTTTAAATTATTCATCATTTAACCTATCCTTTGATTTTATGTTTTCAGGAGTTTTCTACATTATCACAAAGGTTCCTCCACTTTTAGTTCTGTGTATTTTTGGGGGGCTTGGATTGACATTTACGGTAATGAAGGACGCGGTGTAATGAAAGGTTATTTGAAATGCATTGACCATTATTTTAGCCATGATGAAATGGCTGAAAAGGTAGGGCTTTGTATTATATAGATAGGAGGACAGAATATGAAAACTTTCAGTAAGTTTATAGCAATTATTTTTTGCTTTGTTTCATTTACCTTCATGCAGACACTTATTTTATCTTGGTTATTTTTTGACCTTTCCTCACTTAACTTATTCAACTTATCCATTGAACATTTTATTTCAAATTATTGCTTAATGATAACGAAGGCCCCTCTAATATTAGTAGTACCTAGTATAGGTGGTCTTGGCTTTACAATTTTGGCAATGCGAAACGTGTTATAATGGGAGAAGGAGAGTAAGCGAATATGAAAAATATTAATAATAAAGCTAGCATAAAGAGATATAATAGCAAATTGTTAGTCGAACCCTCAGAAACGTTGTTAGATATTTTCCAGATAATGTCTAAACGAAATAGGATAACTAATATTTTGGGAAAGGTTGGTTCTGGAAAAACCTACCTCGCAAGAAATTATATCGAATATTTAAGTGAAAACACCAATAATCTTATCGTCTATTTTAATGGCATTAATAAAAAAGAAGTGAATTGTGACCTATCGTTTAGCGACTTTGATAGCTTCATAAATTTTTTGTTAAATCTAGAAGTCAAAGATACATCTATATATTTGGTTATTGATGAGGCATCCTCTTTAACTGACGAACAACTGGTACATTTAAATGCGACTCTCAATAAGTTACTCGCTAATGATTTGGAGGTTGTCGTATCTATTCTGTCCTATACTGTATTACTAGATAAGTTTGAAGGGGAGCTTGAACGTTTCGTACTAGAAACAAAAAGGTCTTAAATAATTAGACGACAATAAATTTCATTAATAGAATACAAAAGAGCAGTACGCTCTTTTTTTGTGTTTTCATAGGGTGTCACTGGGTTTGAGTCAGGGATGACTTTTGCTATCATCTAATTGTAATTTTTTAAGAAAGGAAATTGCTTATTCATGGATAAAAACAAACGTTCAATGATCCTAAAATCTGGAGCTTTTTTAACAGCCCTTGTAGCAACAGGTTTGGTTAATAATGGGGTATCAGCAGACGAAACTGCTACACCAACTGGACCAACAGATAATGCTACTGTTGCGACTGGACACTCCGATACACTTCTCCCACCCGCTTCATCAACACCAGCGACACCTGGTACCAATACCACAGATGTCCCAACTGCTGAAGTACCTAAAGTTGACACTCCTAAAAATGAAGGGGTAGCGACTGAAACTCCTAAAGTAACTGATGGTTCCACTGGCACTGGGGTAGCTACACCTACAACACCGAGTGTATCTACGCCAAGTCAAGATGAAGGGAAGACTTCCGAAACTTCTGAGGCAACACCTACGACCTCTGAAAATGTAAGTACAACTGCTGAAATGTCTACAGCCACCTCTGAAGGAAGTGAAGGAAACGCTACTTCTGATACAACTTCAACTGCATCAGAAACACCTACCCCTTCAGAGCACACAGTAACTGAAACTCCTACTAAGCCTAACGCTACGGATACTGCTAATACTAACCACAATAGTGAAAATAACACTAGCAGTAGCAGTGAAAGTTCAACAAATACTGTTAATGATAAAGGATCAACTGTTGCCACACCAACTCCAGCACCAACTGAAGGGAATAACGCTTCAACTTCTGAAGCACCTAGTGGTTCATCAACTTCAGCTGAATCTTCTTCAACAAGTTCAGAAACACCAAAAGTATCTGATGGAACATCTGGAACAGGTGTAAGTTTGCCAAGTAGCGAAGGAAAAACATCTTCTGAGAAAACTTCAACTTCTCCAGAACTTTCCGAAACAGCTACAAGTACACCTCACATTCTTGACGGAACTATTGGAACTGGAGTCTCTACGCCTACTGAACATAAATCAGATAGTCGTACGGAAATCACTTCAACTTCAGCAACTACTTCAAACAAGGTGGTTGAGTCACCTAAAACTGAAGAAACTCCTAAAGTTACCGACACAAATAATCAAGAAGCACCTAAACCAGGGGACGTTTCTCCTTCAACAAAACAAGTTGTGTTGAATGTGACTCCTAGTCAACCAGTGGTTACCAATACTGGTTATAAAGTTGTTTCAACAAACAATAGCGAACTTGTTGTACAAAACTTTGATGGCTCTGTAGCCTCAGTTCCAGCTTCACAGGCAGGAGGAGCAGTGAATGAGGACGGAACTGTATCTGTTAAGACTGAAGCAGGAGAAATGGTAACACTACCTGAAACAGGGGAAGCTGGAACAAAACTCGTTACATTTGGATTCTTGATTTTGGCTGCACTTGGTCTTCAACGTACAGCTGTGAAACAAGAGAAATGGTATTCAAATTAAGAAAGGTGATTATTTTAAATGTTTAAAGACTCAAATAACACGAAAGGACATGGCTCTATTCGTAAAAATAAAGTCTATGGAGCTGTAGGTGTACTTGCACTTGGAGCTGCAGCAATCGTTGGGGGAACTTCCCAAGCATCCGCGGATGAAGTAACTGAAGCACCTGTAAATTCAGAACCAGTTGCTACCTCTCAAGCAAACGCAGACAGTCTTATGACACAAGTTACAGCTGTTGCAACTTCAGATGTCTCTACTCCAACAACCACAGCGACTGCAACAAACACTACTGACTCACAACCTACTGAAACAGTAGCAGAAGTAGCCACTACACAACCAGTAAGCACTAATGATAATAATGCTTACGCTGAAAAGGCTAATACATCTACTGAAGCTGAAAAGGTAACTATCGACAACACAGCTGTCACAGATGCAGTTGCTACTGCCAAAGATAGTGGTGTTAAAGTAACACAAGATGCTACCCAAGACAAGGGGACTGCGACTACAAGCGAAGAACTCGAAACAAAGCAAGCTGAAATCAAGGCCGACCAAAATGAACAAGTAGCCTCAATCAAACAAGCTACCCAAGACGCATCTGGACGACAATCAGCCTATGATGCAGCTAACAAAGCTCACGACACACTTGAAACTCAAGTAGATAAAGCAGTTAAAGATAGTAATGGACTTATTAAAGCTGAAACTACTGAAATCTCAAGTGGGGATGGTAAAAATGTAGGTGATTACAACACCTATACTGAACAGGTTAATAAGCAGATTGCGTCAAACAAAGAAACCATCGACAAATTTAACAAAGATTATGCTGCTATGAAGGATAATGCTAACGTTAGTGTTGATGGACGTGTGACAACACAAAATGTTGACCAGCTGACTTATGGTAACTCTGTTCAAAATGGAAGTGTTAATCCGGACGGAAGCTTCTCATTCACGCACGATATGAATGACTCAGCTAATGATAGCTTGGGTGTTTTGGGTACGGGTACTCTTAATGGTAAGGTCAATTTCACGTCTGCAGCAAACGGTGACGGTTCTACAACTGTAACGCTTAATAGTCTTGATTTGTGGAACTATGCTTATACAAGTAACCGTCCTAACACTGGTGTTAACCAAAATCTTAACTACCACGTTTACACGGATGGCGAAGAAATTTACTCAGTCAACCACGATGGTAACTCAAGCTTTGCGGAAGATATCAATCGTAGTATTGCACTTAATAAGTCCTATGTATTAAAGCCAGGCGAAACTACTGGTATTATTCCGATCCTTAACATTGATGATAACTGGATTATCAATACTCATGGTCAGTTGAGTCTTGATTTCACTAATCCAAACACAGTGCCATCAGCCACAGTTAAAAAGGTTAACGAACCTGTTAAACCTGAAATTCCATCAGCAAGTTATCATGACTACAGTATGAATTATCAACCAACTGTAACTAAGACTGTCCTCAACAGCGACGGCGAAAATGTTAATGGTAAAATGATTCCTAAGAATGATGAACATACCTATGTCTTAAATAATGGAAACATCTTTGCCAATGCAAAAGTTGGCGATACCGTAACAACACGTGATCCACTTGAATTCGGTGAAGTTCCAAATATCGAAGCCAACAAGACTGAAAATGAGGCTAAAGGTTGGAACGTTGATTATGATGAGGCTTCTAAGACCTACACATTTACTGCCAAATACGATGGTAAAGCTCTTGAAGCACCTACAATCAAGTTCGTAGCAACGGACGATAACGGCTTCTACGATAATACTTATAAAGCTGGTCGTAATGGTTACGAAACCTTCTCTGATACTGTGACTAACAAGACGCCAACAGCACCTAAGCCACATAAGTCTGTTACAGACTCAAAAGGAAATGACATCGACGGAAAAACTACTGACGATGATAAAGTAACCTTCCATTTGACGACTGACTATAGCCCTTACAAAGATATGGCTGCATCTAAACAAGCACTTAAATTTGCACTCCTTGATGACGTGCAAGATGGTGCATTCACAGTAGATGAAGATGCTATTACTATTGTCGATAGCAAGAACAAAGATGTCAAAGACCTCTTTGATATGTATCACGTACTGTCAGATGAAGGACGTACTGATGCCATCAACAAGATCCTAGATGAATCAGGTCTTAACCCAACTGGTGAATTCTATCTCTGGGTAGCTAAAAATCCAGTTGATTATTACCAAGACTACATTCTAAAAAATAATAATGTAACAGTTAATCTCCCTGCTACATTGCAAGTCCCTGCTGGGACTACTGTAGAAAATGATTTCTATCAGATTGATTTTGGCAATGCCTATAAATCAAACCTCGTGTCATTCGATACACCACCAGCAGCACCAGTAGGAGAGTCTGGCGGACCTACTTCTACGCCAGTAACTCCAGTAGAAGAAGTGCCTGTCCAACAACAAGCTATTAAAGTTCTTCCTAATACTGGTGAAAAATCAACTTCAGCTATTGCTACTGCAGGAGCAGTTATTCTAGCTACTGCACTAGGTATGCTTGGTTTCTCTAAACGTAGTAAAGAATACTAAGATACCACCCACTTCTTAAAAATCCTTTTCCCTATTCTAAATTCATAATTCCCTAAAAACGCAACTCACAAGAGTTGTGTTTTTTTCTAGGGGGTGTCACTGGGTTACAGAAAGTAAATGTGATTGGTATACTAATATACAATATAATAGCTTAAGACAAGAAAGGATTTTAAGATGAAAATAAATGATAGTATTGCTCAGAGAACTGACCATTTAGGTAATATCTATGAATCTATCAATAAGATGAGTGATAGTTACAATATCGAACCATCTACCTATCGCGACAGAATTAAACGAGGGTGGGATAAAGAAAAAGCACTTACTACACCAATTAATCCTAACTATCAAAAAAGTAAGACTGAGGGCGACGAACTCGAAAGAAGGACAGATCATCTAGGACATACTTTTCCTACCATACGTGAGATGGCAGAGCATTGGGGGATTAAGAGAACTACCTTATTAAAAAGGCTTTCGTCAGGAATGTCCGTAAGAGAGGCACTTGAAACTGAAACTAAACCACAGCAGAAATCTTGTGTTGACCATCTCGGAAACAAATTTAAGAATCAAAAAGAGATGTGTGACTCCTACGGAATACATAAAGCCACGTTTTATAGAAGAGTGAAAATGGGTTTTAGTATTGAAGAAGCTCTCACTCTGCCTTTCAAAGCAAAACAAAAGATAACAACTGACCACTTAGGAAATTCCTATGCTACAGTCTCCGAGATGTGCCATGAATATGGGATTAGTCGCCAAACCTACTCAACTAGACGACGTAAGCACTGGAGTATTGAAGAGGCTCTTACTATACCTATCGGAGAGGGACGAAAGACAGTGACGGACCATCTAGGAAATTCTTATAAAACAATTTCTGAAATGTGTCATGAATATGGGATTAAACGTCAGACCTACTCAAATAGACGACGTAAGGGCTGGAGTATTGAAGAAGCTCTTACTATACCTACTAGTAGATGACCAGTACTACAAATTTATTGATTAAGTTATTGGGAAAAAAGCATTTTAAAAACTAGTTATAGTATGTCACTAGGTTACAAATAGATATTTGTTTTCCTATAATTAGGGAGTAATTTAAAACGAACTAGGAAGGAAGTTGTTGCTTATATGAGGACTTATAAAATCAAGACCATATGAGTAGAAAGAAGGTGTCTTTTTGAAAAATAATAAATTAATGTTCATGTTACTGATGAAATGGTTTGCTGAAAGTATTTATTTCCTTGAAATCATATTTATAACAGCCACTTCAGTCCTGTTATTAGCAAACAATATTCTCAATGTTTCAACAAAGACGATTCATATTGTCGCCCTGGTATTACTGGTAGTTTATGTATGTATTGGTTTGTTATTAGCTAATCGAAAAAATAAATTTACGATGTCAGTTAATTACTTTAAATTGATAGGTGCATTGGCTTATATCGTACTTATCACCACTCTAAAAGGTATTGTCTTTGATATTCTGACACACCCACTAGTTACATTGGGGATTGCACTTCCTTATGTTGTAGCTATTGCCTTAAGAAACTTCAGTAAAGGTCAGATCAATAAAATTATTTTTGACGATAGACACAATGCAAATATCAGAGGACGATTTGACACCGTAGAAAATATCAAGGAATCTATGCGATCATCTATTGCTAGTAGCATTTCTCACGAGTTTAAAGGTCTTACAGAAATCAGAGATGAAAAATTTAGGCAAGATACAGAAGGAAATGTAGCTGGTATGTTCAAAGTGTTGCTGAAATCTGGCTTTTGGGGGCTTAAACACATTCCATTGACTAAAGTAACACTGACATTTAACTTAGAATAAGAGGTAATCACGATGAAGAAAAATATTTTAACAACAGAACAAGCAAGTTTTTTGAAGCAGTACAATTTCTCACTATACCAAGAACGATTTGAGGTATTATGTGAAGCTCAAAAAGCTGAAAAGGACGGGCATCTAAATTTTGCCTCGGACGATGAATATAAAACATTCATTGATGCTGTAATGACTGGAGAATGGTCTGAAGAACTCTTTATGATCAACCTCTCAAATCCTATTGGATGCGAACACTTCCTTGCAGCACGAGAAGATGGCAATGGCGGACTAATTTGGGATGTCGTTGATTATAGTGAGGGAGACCGCTTCACTAAAGAACAAATCCAGACGATTGTTCCAGAGGCATATCGATATAGTGCCTTTATGGTCTCTGAGATTGCTGCAGAAAAAGACTGGGGCCCAGAAGCCCAACACCAACGACTTGAACAAGCTAAAAAGCAAGCCCAAGAACATGAAAAGCCTATCGAGAACTTTCCAAAACCTCGTGTAATCACAGATGAAGAAAGACAAGATGAACTTACACAAAGTTCTATTAGAACAGTAGCAGCAACGTTGAGACCAGCACAATAATCGTAGGACTAGCTAAGGATAGCATATAATGATGCTATCCTTTTTCTATCGAATCATGTAGCACGCGCAACAATTCTCTTCTAAACTCCAGTAATTTTCTTGAATAATAATCAAAAGACTACTTTAAAATGTTAGAACATTTAAGTATAATAAAACAGAATAATTAGTAGTAAATCCCTGATAACTATTTGGGATCCTGAAGACTTGATTTTTGGAGATTGAAAATGAAATTTGATTTTATGAAAAAAATGGATACAAAGAAAAGTACCATAATTTCTCTTATCGTACTTTTCTGTTTTGGTATAGGGTACTATGTACTTGTAATTTCACCACATCAAAGAGCGGTACAGTCATTTAATGAAGTGACAGCTAAAATTCAAAAAGAAAACAGTAGCTTAGAGGAAACAATTAAAGTGTCTAAGAAACTACTTAGTAGTAAAGATAAACCCTTAGACGAAAATCTGACGGTTGAACTAAAAAACGAAGTCTCAACCGCTGAAAAGAAGAAGCAAGTAATTCCTAAAATCAAAAAGAAAACAAGCGACATCAATAAACAAGTTAAATCACTAAAAAAACCAATTAACTACTCGACAGAAATAAAACATCTTAAAGATAAAAACCAGAAGTATTCAACGAGTGTTAAGCAGTTAAAACAAATTACCAATCCTTCCAATACATTTGTGGAAAGTCGTCTTAAGGAAATTGATACGATTTCAGATGTTCAATCAGCCACAGAGGATAATGATCCAAACCAAGGTTTAAACAAGCAAGGAAGTTATACGGCAGCAGTTTATTTCTCTGACAATGAAGTGACTAATCCAGTTGCTGGAGCTGATTTAGTTGCAAAAGGTACAGATGCAGGTGGATGTGTTGAGGTCTATAAAACGGCTGAAGATGCCAAAAAACGAAATGACTATTTAAGTGCATTCGATGGTCTGCCAACTGTCATCAACCCTGGGTCACACTATGTTTATGGAACGGTTGTTATTCGTGTCGCAGCATCATTAACGGCCTCACAACAAAATGCTTTGACGCAAAAGATATATGAGAAGTTAATTGAAATTAAAGATGATAACACAAGCAAAAGCACCTCAAAAACGGAAAGCTCATCCTCTACGAAACCATCATCGTCTAGTTCAAGCTCTACTCAAGCAACTGTTAGTGAATCAGCTCAGAGTGACACCAAAACTGTAGCTGGAAGTAACCAAAAAACACCTGCACAACAACAAGATTCTGGGGTTCCCGAATCATCAAATGATATATTGTTAAATCCTGAATACCATAGCTATGTTGATGAAAATGGTTATAATTCGCTCTTGGGTGCCAATGTCCTAGATAATAGCAACGGAGGCAATAACTCTAATGCCTCTACCGAGTCATCATCAATGGGAAGTTCTGAATAAGTTCCTCATAACTCGATACCCCTTTTAAAAATATTTAGAAGACTACTGAAAACGCCAATTACACTGTTATTGGTTTTTTTTTACTCTCAAAGACTATTGGCAACGCTGTAACACTTGAAAACCTCACCAAAATAGTCTATACTTTTGTTAGTTTATATACTGACAAAAGAGGTGACACATGGGATATTTTGATTACACTAGGGAGCCTCGCAGTGATATTGCCTTTATTGATATGAAGTCTTTTTATGCTAGCGTAGAATGTGTTGAGAGAGGGTTACATCCTCTAAAGACTTCTCTATGTGTTATGAGTAGAGCTGATAACTCTGCAGGTCTTATCCTAGCTTCTTCACCGATATTTAAGAAAGTGTTTGGGAAATCAAACGTAGGAAGAGCATACGACCTCCCTTTTGATGTTCAAACAAGAAAGTTCTCGTACTACAATGCCAAGAAACAAGGACTGAGAACAGATCCAGAATACGTGCGATTCATTGAAGACTGGGCAAAAGTGACTTTCATCGTTCCTCCCAGAATGGACGAATATATCTCAGTTAATATGGAAATCCAAGGCATTTTTCAAAACTATGGTAGCCCTAACGATATTTATCCTTATTCTATAGACGAGGGATTTATCGACCTGTCTAGTTCTCTTAATTACTTCGTTCCAGATAAGCAGTTGTCACGAAAGCAAAAACTTGACCTTATTTCAGCAAGGATCCAAAGGGACATCTGGAGACAAACTGGCATCTATTCAACCGTTGGTATGTCCAATGCTAACCCTTTACTAGCTAAACTAGCCCTTGATAATGAAGCAAAGAAAACTTCAACCATGAGAGCTAACTGGTCCTATGAGGATGTGGAGAATAAGGTATGGTCTATTCCTAAGATGACAGATTTCTGGGGTATCGGTAAGAGAATGGAGAAACGCTTCAACACGTTAGGTATCCACTCAATCAAAGACTTGGCAAATGCCAACCCAGATATCTTGAAGAAAGAACTAGGAGTAGCTGGCCTTCGTTTATGGTTTCATGCTAATGGTATTGATGAAAGTAACGTTCATAAGCCCTATAAACCAAAATCAAAAGGTCTAGGCAACTCCCAGGTTCTTCCTAGAGACTATTTTAGACAACGTGATATTGAAATTGTCCTTAGAGAGATGGCCGAGCAAGTTGCTATCCGACTGAGAAAGATAGGCAAGAAAGCGACTGTTGTTTCAATACACCTTGGCTACTCTAAGCATGAGAACAAGCGTTCTATCAATACCCAAATGAAAATTGAACCAACGAATAACACTGACCTGCTGACAAACTATGTGTTGAAATTATTCCATAATAAATACACTTCAGGGGCAATCCGAAGTGTAGCGGTTAATTATTCTGGGTTTGTAGACGAATCTTTTGGATTAATCTCACTATTCGATGATGTCGAACAAATTGAAAAAGAAGAAAGGCTCCAGACAGCAATAGATTCTATCAGAGACCAATTTGGCTTTACCTCTCTACTAAAAGCTAATGCACTTGATGGTGCATCGAGAAGTATTGCCAGAAGTAGGCTCATCGGAGGACATTCTGCTGGAGGATTGGATGGTTTAAAATGATTGATCGTTCCTATTTACCATTTCAAGCAGCAAGAGAATACCAAGATCCTGGGATGCAAAAGTGGATGGGATTCTTTCTGTCCGAGCATACCTCATCATTACATGCTGCTAAATATCGTGTTGACTTCTCTACAGACTTAAGTAAGCCTCAGAAACTCTTATTGCTTTCTCAACTCTATGCCAACCAACTTAAAGGCCAATTCACTATCAAACATCGTGATAGGAAAATTACTTTATTTGGCGAAGTGAGAGAACTGTCTCGTAAGGAAATATCAATAAAGACTAGTGAAGGACATAGATTAGTTCAACTCGACAATATCCTTCAAATTCAGCTTTTGGAAAATCATATACACTAAAAAAAGCAACAGCCTATAACATGTGGTTGTTGCTTTTTAACTAGATTAACTAAAATCAACTGTAATGATTGAACCATCTTCATCAATGATAGCAGTGACAATTTCATCATCTTTATCTGCTTCATTCAATAGATTTTCAGCATAATCCTTTGCACTTGTTTCCTTAATAGTTTCTATTTCGTTTTTTTCTTCTGCCTTCAGTTCCTTATGTGTTTTATATTTATTCCAAGCCCACTTACCTAAACCTACAACCACACCTCCAATAGCTGCACTAGCACTAAGCATTGCTACTTTATTTAACAAATCATCTTGTTGAGCATTATTCTCAATTTGAGCTAAAGTATCTAGGATACCATCCTCATAACCTTCATCGTATCCCTCTTTATAACCTTCTTCATTACCCTGAATACATCCAGAGTTAAAACCATCTTCAAAACCATCCGAATAAATATCTTCAATAAGCTGTTCTGGTCCGCCGTGCTCAGAAGCAAGTTCAGCTAATTTCGCGTATTCCCATTTTTGATCAGTATTATCGAGCTCTTTAAAAATTGCAGTCATTGTATATTGCTCCTTTATCTTTGTTAAGTATAGTATAAAGGAAATTATTTATATTGTCGTTCACAGTTTGTGAACTTTTTTTAGAATTTCTATGAATCGTTTAGCATATGGATTATTTAGTCTAGATAAACCAGTTATTAATTCAGAACCAATCAGTTGGTTGGTAGCATAATCATAATCATTATCCACAAGATTGAACATGTATCTTAATGCGAAGTAGTAATCAGCAACCTTACTGTATTTGCGGGTTTCCTTTAAAATTTCAATCAAATATAGGAAGAACTCATTAATATCTCTCTTAAATTGAGGTGTTCTTATCTCATTATCATTGAAATTTGGCAATACAATATTCAAAACAAAAGAACTTATCTCCTTTTTACTTCTCTTGTCTTTCAATACAAAATCTTTTAATTGTTTACCAGATTCTTCATTAATAATAGAGGAGAAAAGGAACATGTAAAGACTTAATGAATTTACTGCAATTACTAAAAATTCATCACTATCTATATCAAACTTCTCATAAGCCTCGTCGTAAGCATCTACAATTAAATCAATGTCTACCTCATCTTTTTCTTCAGAAGATCCAAACAGTAATTGCTTATGTGCCTCAAAAGCTCTGATAGTTTTTGTATCAAATCTTTTATCCAGCTTATATATAGGATAAATTCTAGCTGTTGTTAAGGAATTACTGTCAATGTTGCTATAATATGCTGTTATATCGGGAAAAAAAGATAGATCTTCGTACAATAATGAATCTATAGTAACTCCATATCGCTTAGCAATTCCCTTCAGTGTTTCCTCAACCGGTTTTCGAGAACCATTCTCATACTGAGAAATTGTGTTTTTTTCCAGATATAAAGCTTTTGCTAATTCTTCTTGTGTTTCTCCATAGGATTTTCTTAAATGCTTTAAATTACTTGCTAAATAATTCATGTCCTAAATCTCAAATTACTTTCTAACACTCTTAAGCCGATACATATATATCTATTGTACTATGTATCGTGTATAGCTAAAACAGAAGTGACAATAAACTACAAGTCACTTAATGCTTCCTTAGTTGTCTCTGCAGCTACGTGTGCATATACCTCTACCATTGCAGTTCCCTTGTGTCCCAATTGTTGAGAGACTAATAGACTATCTTTTGTTTGCTCATATAGACGTGTCGCAAGTGTGTGTCGCAATTTGTGAGGAGTAGTGGGTTTACCATAGGCAGTAGATAACTTCTTCACCAAAAGCTCGACAGAACGTGTTCCAAGCCTTGCAGGCACTTTATTTTGAGTCGTTAAGAAGAATGCTTTATCTGAATCACTTGCTGCGTAGCGTCCCTTCCTAATTTCTAAATAACGCTCGATATAAGGTACACCAAACGGAGCTATATTTACAACGTCCTTTTTCCCACCTTTTCGAATAACTGTAATCGTCCTTGTGGCTAGATTGACATCTTGCATATCTAGGTTGACTAATTCAGATAAACGGACTCCAGTAGATAGTAGAAGTGCTATGACAGCAAGATCACGCTCTTTATTTTTGACAAACGATACCTGGGCACGTTTTGAGATTTTCTTTTCATGCTCATTGTCAATATAATCAAGGAAAGACTGTGTATCGTTTAGAAAGAGTTTTTCTTTCATGTTATCTGCACGACTAGCCAAGGTATCTTTAGGTTTCTTGATTTTGACCTTAACCATGACATTTCGATAAAAATAAGGCTCACCCTCGTCATCCTCAGTTTCTTGAGTAAGATACTTAAACAAACTTGAGAGAGCATCCTTAGTCCGAACAATGCTGACCTCAGAGATTGAACGACGCTCAGTATTTTCACGAAGATAGACAAAATAGGCTTCGATAACAGACTTTGGTAAATGGGCCAGCTCATCAATATGAACATCAGCAATCGTATCATAGTCTGCATAACGTACAGTTTCACCCAATTTCTCATGATCGCTAATCAACCATTCAAAAAATCGTCTATATTCCTTTAAGTACTCATACAGTGTCTTATAGCTATATGGAATAACGAGCTTTGCATGATAATATTCCTTAACATACCAAGGCATAATCTCAAGCAACTCGTTTATATTTTTCATTAGTGTTTCTTGTTTCATATTAGCCTCAAATCTAACAATTTTCTTGTTAGTAGTAGTTTATCATAGCTAACATGTGTATTCAACAAATAACTGTTTTCCGAATAGATAATTTGTTTGTAAATAATTCTTCCTAAAATATTATAAAGCCTTCAGAAATATATCTGAAGGCTTTATTGATTATTACTCACATAGAGATTATTCTAAGGCTTCTTATTAAGGTATATTTATTTTTTCAGGAAGAGTTGGTATGGACTTTTGGTTCATAATTACTAAATAATCATCAAAAGAACCGTCTAACTCAATAGGAAGTTTATAACTGTATCGATTTAGATAAATATCTGTAAATTCGATTAAAA
>ERZ773265.632-NODE-632-length-20787-cov-32.881584_pt1 | contig 20787 bp, 17 predicted proteins | sample MGYA00580512_ERZ773265 | MGnify/ENA primary metagenome ERZ773265 (study PRJEB29015, sample SAMEA2738169) | human oral metagenome | biome: human oral; feature: human-associated habitat; material: saliva | place: China | collected 2183 ... | reverse complement strand
GCGCGCTTCCTTCACACGGAAGAGGTCACTGGTTCGATCCCAGTATCGCCCACCATATTAGCCGGACCATAGGGTCCGGCTTTTTCGTATTTTCCCTCATGCTGCGTGATGTTGCGGGGTTATCGGCTACTCGAACTTTCAAGGGGGCCGCAAACCTTGAATTGCAACAACGTTATTTCAAGGATCTCTCAGGTGGGTTCGACCAGCACATGCGTTCGTTAACCCATCTGCTGGCGGCTGGGTGGCCACGCCTAGGTTTCCCGGGTGTGTTTAGCACTGTATGGGGTGATGAATACCACTCGTAGTTGTGCGGGTGTTCCGGCTGTCCGACTTGGGTGTATGTGGCGAGCTTGAAGGGGGACTGGCTAACTGGTGTTCCTGCTGCACAATGGGCGAATATGACATGCGGCGCACTCGTGTGGGCCATCTTGTTTGATGGGTTGGTAAGGGCGTTTATTGCGGATAATCATCATCTGTGAGCGACTGAAAGGCTAAAACCCTATCAGTCGGTTAGTACAGTCAAATAGGTGTGCCCGGTCGTTGATCATTCGTGCTGGTCGCGCGTCGGCACCCGCCGTTTCGACACGCCCGAACTTTCAAAATTGACATAAGCAGTATAAATGGCGTAAATACACGGATAAAACGCCTTACGAATCCTAATTTTGGAGGTTGTGGGGCGGTGTTTGAACCATATCTTGACCTAATTACAGGGTAATGGCCTACACTGACGGGGTGTGAAGCGACATCGTCGCGCATCCCGTTGACAGGAGTTTTCTATGGTTGCGTTGAAGCACCGTCACTTTGGTGCCCTTCTTGCCATATGTGCACTGGTATTGAGTTTCTTTGGCGTCACACAAATCGTCTCCGCGTCGGTCCCTGCACATGCCGACGCGCCGGCCTGTCCAGCACCGGTGACGAATGTGAGCGACAAGGTTACCTTGGACTGGGACAACGCCCAGCTTGTTGATCACGCGGGGCACGAGGTCCACGCCGTGGGAGACTGGTGGGATCTGGGAGTGAAACTTCCCTGGCAGACCGAGGGACGCGTAAAGGCCGGTGACTATTTCACCTACAACGCGAATGTCGTCAATCAGGCGACGGGCGAGACCGTTCTGCGCCCGAATGTTGCGCGTGCCTTTACGGTGTACTCCCACGACAACGTCGCCGTCGGCTGCGGAACCTGGGCCACTGATGGGACGGTGACCGTCATCTTTAATGACAAGGTCGAATCCGCTGCGCAGTGGTACGGCACGGTCACGACGTATGGCCTGGCCAGCTATTCCGGCCCCGGGGGCGAGACCTACGTCGTCGAGATCGGTGGAAAGGCTACGCGTCATCTCGAGATGACGCGCCGTACCCCCGGTGAAGCCCGCTACCAGAAGGACGGCTGGATTAACCTGTCCGATTCTGAGGACGGCGATGAGAACAAAGCCATCATGTGGCGCGTCGTGCTGCCTGCGGGTGACACGGCTGTGACGGGTGCATCCATTGTCGACGAGGCACCCGCCGACTCCAGCTGGAGCTTTGACTGTGACACGGTCAACGAGTACACGAAGACTCACACCTACCTCGTGACCGACCCGACCACCTCTGAGGGCCTGCGCCGTGACAAGGACACGTCCAATGGCGCATTCGGTGCGGCTGCTCAGATCCAGTGCACGCCCACCAAGGTGACGGTCGCGCTCGGCGAGATCCCCGCAAATCAGTCGGCGATCATCCTGCTGCCTGCCCGCGTTGAGGGTGCTAAGCGAGCCAGTGATGTTGTTGGCGAGTTTTCCAACACCGTGACCTACAACGTTCCCGGCGAAAAGGTCGACCCGATTACGAAGGTGCTGCGCTACGGTGCGGTCGCAGACGCCAACGCTCACCAGACGTTCTCGGTGACGAAGAAGGTTGAGGGTGACCTGCCGGAAGCTGCGAAGGACCTCGACTATACGCTGGAGATCACGCTGAAGAACGCCGCTGACCCCACGGTGGACAAGACCTTCGAGGCGACCATCAAGGCTGGCGAAACCTACACCTACCCTGCGCCACTGCCGCCGGGCACCGAGGTGACCGTGTCCGAGGGTGATCTGCCCGAGGCCGCCGAGATCACCTGGAATGATGCGGAGAGTCGTGTGTTTGAGACCGCCGATGGCGTCACGCTGGCAGCTGACAACCGAGAGGCGAGTTTCACACTGAGTGATGACCACATCTTCGCGCTCACCCTGACGAATACGCTGGCCCCCACGCCGTCGCCGACACCTTCGGAGACGCCCTCCACCCCGGCCCCGACCCCTTCGATGACGCCCTCCGCCCCGGCCCCGACTCCTTCGGTAACACCGTCGCCGACGCCGAACCTGGCGTCGACGGGTACCGACGCCGCTGGGCTGGGCGTGTTGGCGGGAATCGTCGCGTTCGCGGGTCTGTCGTTCGTGGCAGCCAAGCGTCGCCACCGCTGAGTCTTGCGCGGCACGCGCACAACTGACGTGGGTGGGAGGAGTAATGTTCCTCCCACCCACTCGTGTCTGCGTCTTCAGTACCCGTCAGCGCTTAGCGTGCTGCCAGGTAGACGCGCGCCTCCCAGGGGGCCATGGACGAGGCCGGGGCCGGGTTCAGTGTTTCTTGCTCGGTGTCGGAGTGGGAATCCCCTGTGTTTCCCAGGTACAGGTTCCAGCGCGAAGAAGGGAAAGCCTCGTCGATGAGAGCGCCTGACGGGGTGATTGCGCGTCCCGAGAGATTCACGGCAACGAGAACAGCGGACCCCGCACAGGAGCGCTGATAGACGAACAGGGCAGGATCACCAGCGTCGATACATTCGAAGGAGCCGACCGTCAGTGCCGGCACTCGGTGGCGTGCCTCGATGAGCGCGCGGTAGTACGCGTAAACGGAGGAGGGATCCTCCAGCTGTGCCTCGACGTTGATATGCGAGGCCGAGGCAGGCACGTCGATCCAAGGCGTTCCACTCGTGAACCCGGCGTTAGGGGAGGAATCCCACTGCATCGGGGTGCGTCCGTTGTCGCGCGAGATAGCCGCCAGACCGGCGGGCACATCATCGCCGGTATGGGCGCGCAGGTAGTTCAGGGATTCGACGTCACGGAAATCGGTGGGTCGGGTGAACTGCCCGCCGAGCATGCCGATTTCTTGGCCCTGGTAGATGAAGGGTGTACCACGCTGCAAGAAATACGCAGTCGCGAGGGCGGTCGCAGACTCGAACCAGGCGTTCTGGGGATCCCCGAAGCGCGCCACCGCCCGCGGCTGGTCGTGATTTTCCAGGTACAGGGCGTTCCAGCCACGCTCGCCCAGGGTCTCCTGCCAGCGAGTCAGTACGTCGGCCAACTCGCCGTCAGCCAGGGGACGCGGGGAAAACTTCCCGTTCTCTTGACCGAGGTTCACGTGCTCGAATTGGATGAGCATGTTGAACTCGCGCCTGGCCGGATCACAGAACAGGAGGGCGGACTCGGGGGAGGCATTGGAAGCCTCGCCGACCGTGAACGTGCCGGGGTGGAGCGCGAACGTGCGCTCGTGCATCTCCTGGAGGAACTCGTGCAGGCGAGGGCCATCAGCGAAGCACTCGTGACCGACACCGAAGGGAGCACGGGCGGGGCCTCCATCGGGCAGGCCCGGGCGCTTGGAGATAACGTCGATTGCGTCGACACGGAAGCCGTCGACACCGCGATCAAGCCACCAGTTCATCATGTCGTAGACCGCGTCGCGCACCTGCGGGTTTTCCCAGTTCAGATCCGGCTGCTCGCGGGCGAACAAGTGGAGGTAGTACTGGCCCGAGGTTGGATCGTACTCCCAGGCAGAACCACCGAAGAAAGACTCCCAGTTCGTCGGCTCTGCGCCTGGCGTGCCCGGTTCGAGGCCTGGGCGCGGATCACGCCAGTAGTACCAGTCGCGGCGCGCGGACTCGCGCCCCGACGCCGATTCAACGAACCACGGGTGCTCAATCGACGTGTGGTTGACTACCAGATCCATCACCACGCGCATACCCAGCTCGTGGGCGCGCGCAACGAGGGTGTCAAAGGCTGCCAGGTCGCCAAACAGCGGGTCGATGTCGCGGTAGTCGGAGATGTCGTAGCCATTGTCGGCCTGCGGCGAGCGATAGATGGGGGAGATCCAGATGATGTCAACCCCGAGGCGCGCCAGGTACTCGAGGCGGCTGTAGATACCGTTGAGGTCTCCAATCCCGTCGCCGTTCGTGTCCTGGAAAGAGCGGGGGTACACCTGGTAGAGGACCGCGTTTTTCCACCACGGGTCGGCATCGACACGAGCGGCGGGCAGAAGATCAGAGCGCAGGAACATGGGATCCTGAGGAGGCAGTAGGCGTCGTGAGGGCGACGAATGGATGTATCTGCGTACTCGCTACGGCTTCCGATGTCGTCTGGTGAGAGGAACCCTCCGAGACAACAACTTCGGAAAAGAAGTAGTCCTTCAGCAGATAGCCGCACACCAGCGTAATGACGAAGACGCCAGCGATAATCGCAGCGATCATCATCTTTCTCGTATTGTCATCCGAAGAATCACCCATCGGTGCCATGGCGGGCCGAGGCTGCCTGGGCATGGGCGCGCCGTAGCGTTGCTGGCCGCCCTGCTGATACCCGCGCTGCTGTGGGCCTGCTTGCTGATAGCCGCCCTGCTGGTACCCGCGCTGCTGGTATCCACCCTGCTGATATCCGCCTTGCTGAGGCTGTGTCTGTTGGTATCCGCCCTGCTGAGGCTGTGCCTGCTGGTATCCGCCCTGCTGGTAGCCGCCTTGCTGCTGGTATCCGCCCATCGGCTGGCGCGGATACGGCTGGCGATTGTTGGGCGGGAATTGGGCACTCATGATGGACTTTCGGGTAGGTGAGTCAAGTCTCAGGGATCGTTCTGTATCCTACCAGGCGCTAGGCTGGTGGCATGACGATTGACTACCTGACTCAGCCTCGCCCGCTCTCTCCCCGCCAGGACATCCTTCCTGTGATCATCGGAGGGGACTTCGGCGTATACGGAATTGGCCGCTGTTTCAATGAAGCCTTCGGGTGCCGCTGCATCTGTGTGGGGTCCCAGCCGACCGAATCGATCACACGGTCACACTTTTTCGATGTCCGCCACGTGAGCGCACACGCCACCGACGCCCAGCTCCTCGACACGCTCATGATGATCGCGGGGGAGTTCCCCGACAAGAAACTCATCCTCATGGCGAACCATGACATCTTCTCCGCGTTCGTGGCCCGCAACATGGACAAGCTCTCGCGCCACTACGCGCTGCCCTTCCCGAACCTGGAGGTCATGGAGAGGCTCACTGACAAGGCAGAGTTCGCGCGCGCCTGCGAGCGCGCCGGCATCGACACGCCCGGCACGGTCGAGGTGGACTTCTCCAACGCCACGGACGAGGCCTGGGCGGCCCCGGAGATCCCCTTTACGTTCCCCGTGGTGGCCAAGGCCGCTAACGGCGAACCCTACGACGTCCTCGAGTTCGAGGGCAAGCGCAAGATCTGGTTCATCGACACGCCTGAGGAGCTGACTCAGCTCTGGAAGACTCTGAAGGATGCGGGCTTCCGCGACACGTTCCTCGTCCAGGAACTGATCCCCGGGGACAACACCGCGATGCGTTCGATTACCGCCTACGTGGATTCGCGCGGTGAAGTCACGCTCATCGGCTCGGCCCGCGTGCTCCTCGAAGACCACGCTCCGACTATGATCGGTAACCCTGTCGCCATGATCACTGAGAACTTCCCTACGCTGTGGAAGGACGCCTGCACGCTCCTCACCGAGAACGGCTACCGTGGGTTCGCGAACTTCGATGTCAAGATCGACCCGCGCGACGGACGCGCCGTTTTCTTCGAGGTTAACCCCCGTATTGGCCGTAACAACTGGTACATGGCCGCCGCCGGTGCCAACCCCATGATCCCGATGGTTGCTGACCTCATCGATGGCCAGGCCTGCGAGCAGACGCAGGCCAAGGACGAGATCCTCTACACGCTGGTTCCCGACTCGCTGCTCCTGCGCTACATCATCGACACCGATCTGCGTGCGCGCGTCAAGCGCATCATCCGCGAGGGACGCCGCTTCGACCTGCTCCTGAACCCCACCGAGACGGACCCGCGCCGTAACCTGACCGTGTGGCTTCAGAAGCAAAACCACCGCCGCAAGTTCGCGCGCTACTACCCGAAGCCCACCGAAACCTCGTACTGAGGCGGTCACCCGCCCGAGGGAACTGCACCCGAGACCCAGCCACGACCTCGTCAACGGGGGAGCAGCCCCTGCTACACTGACCACCTACCTACACGCGACAGACATTTACAACAAACTGAGGACACCATGACGACCACCTCACTCGTGCCCATCTCTCAAGAAGACAAGATTGCCGCGATCTCCGGATTCCAGGACCGCTCCCTGCCGATCGAACAGACCTGCGTGTGGGAGACCTTCGAAAAGTCGCAGGGACACGGCGTGTGGGGACGCTACGCCTGGTACGAGGACGACACCAAGGTCGCCTTCATCACCCTCTACAAGTACACGGTGCGCGGCGTGCACTACCTGTGGGCCAAGTGGGGGCCCGCCTGGGTGAAGGAAGCCAGCCCGGAACGTGAGGCCGCGCTGCGCGCCGACCTGGTGCGCGAGATCAAGGAGCGGGACAAGTCCGTCGTCTTCGTGCGCCTGCACGCCATCTACCAGCACCCCGACCTGGTCATGCCGCTGCAGACCATCTCCTACGACCGCACCGTCGTCATCGACACCTCCGGCAAGACCGAGGATGCGATTCTGGCCTCCATGCCCAAGTCCGGTAAGCGCTCGATCCGCTCCGGTCTGAAGAAGGGCAAAGCCGAAGGCATCACCTTCCATGAGGACACAGCCAACGCCGCCGAGGTCATCGACGAGTACTACGCTGTCATGGAAGAGACCGCCGAGCGCGATGGTTTCCGTCCTCACCCCAAGGACTATTACATGAGCCTGCTCACGACTCTCGGCCCCAAGCACGCGCGCATCTTCTCGATGCGTGACGCCGACGGCAATATCCTGTGCTGGGACTTCTGTCTGGTTGAGGGCATTCGCGCACAGGCTGAATACGGTGCTTCCACGGAGGCCGGTCGACGCCTGCGCCAGCCCCCGGTTTTGGACTTCCTGGCAGCCGAATTCCTGGCGCGCGACGGCGTGCGCGAATTCGATCTTATGGGCGCGCACTCGCCGCGTTGCCCCGAACTCTACAGCGTCGGCAAGTACAAGAGTGCCTTTGCCTCGCACTTCACAGACGTGCCCGGCGGCTGGGATATGCCCATTAAGAAGAGCACCTATCGCGCCCTGAGTGCGGCCAAAGCCGTCAAGGACTGGCACGCCCGCTCCTGAACGGCGGGGTCAGCAGGGATAGAATCCCACTAGCGACTAAAGCTCTCGAACGAATCGAAAAAGGAGACATCGTGCCCGACATCTCGCTCGTCATCGACGGAGAAAACCAGACCGTACCAGCGGGGACCACGGGCACGACGTGGTTCGAAAAGTCCCGTGACGTCGTCGCCATTAAAGTTGACGGCACGCCGCGTGACCTCGCGACCCCCTTTGAGGAGGGCACGACCGTCGAGGCCATCACCCTGGCCAGCGAGGATGGCCTGAACATCCTGCGCCACAGCGCCACGCACGTGCTCGCGCAGGCTGTTCAGGACGTCTTCCCCGACGTCAACCTCGGCATCGGCCCGTTCATCACCGATGGCTTCTACTACGACTTCGGCAACATCGACGCGGTGACCCCCGAGCTGCTGCGTGAACTCGAGAAGCGTATGAAGCGCATCATCAAGGAAGGCCAGCGCTTCGTGCGCCGCGAGGTCTCCGAGGACGAGGCCGTGGTTGAGTTGGCCGAGCAGCCCTACAAACTCGAGCTCGTCACCACGAAGGGCAAGGGTGCCGAGGGTGCCTCCGTCGAGGTTGGCGGCGCAACCCTCACCATGTACGACAACGTCCGCCGCGACGGATCCGTCGCCTGGAAGGACCTGTGCCGCGGCCCCCACCTGCCCTCCACCAAGCTGATCGGCAACGGCTTCGCCTTGACCAAGGCCTCGGCCGCCTACTGGAAGGGCGACCAGTCGAACGACCAGCTCCAGCGCATCTATGGCACCGCCTGGGCCTCCAAGGAGGACCTGGTGGCCTACCAGGAGCGCATCAAGGAAGCCGAGCGCCGCGACCACCGTCGCCTCGGAGCCGAGCTGGACCTGTACTCCTTCCCCGAGGAGATCGGCCCCGGCCTGGTCATCTTCCACCCCAAGGGCGGCATCCTGCGCCACGAGATCGAGTCCTACGTGACCGACCGCCACAAGTTGGCCGGGTTTGACTTCGTGCACACCCCCGAAATCTCCAAGGGCGGACTCTTCCACACGTCGGGTCACCTGCCCTACTACGCGGACACGATGTTCCCGCCCATGCTCGTGGACGAGGAACGCGACGCTGAGGGTAACGTCACCAAGGCGGGCCAGGAGTACTACCTCAAGGCCATGAACTGCCCGATGCACAACCTCATCTTCCGCTCGCGCGGCCGCTCCTACCGCGAGCTGCCCCTGCGCTTCTACGAGCTGGGCCACGACTACCGCTACGAGAAGAGTGGCGTCGTTCATGGTCTGACGCGTATGCGCGGCTTCACGCAGGACGACTCGCACACGTACTGCACGCCCGAGCAGGCCTCCGAAGAAATCCGTAGCCAGATCGAGTTCTTCCTCTCGATCCTCTCCGCCTTCGGCCTGAAGGACTTCTACCTCGAGCTGTCCACGCGCGACGAGGACGGCAAGAAGAAAGACAAGTTCATCGGCTCGGACGAGGACTGGGCGGCCGCCACCAAGGCTCTGGAGGATGCGTGTGCTGCGACCGGCCTCGACCTCGTTCCCGATCCGGGCGGTGCCGCCTTCTACGGCCCCAAGGTCTCCGTGCAGGTCAAGGACGCCATCGGCCGTACCTGGCAGATGTCGACGATCCAGTACGACTTCAACCAGCCCGAGCGCTTCGACCTGGAGTACACGGCCGCCGACGGCACTCGTCAGCGCCCCGTCATGATCCATTCCGCGAAGCTGGGCTCCGTCGAGCGCTTCATCGGCGTTCTCACCGAGCACTACGCGGGCGCGTTCCCGGCGTGGCTCTCACCCGTCCAGGTCCGCCTCATCCCCGTCGCGGAGGCCTTCGACGACTACGTCAAGGATGTTGCCGCCAAGCTGCGCGAGCGTGGCGTACGCGTCGAGACCGACCTGTCGGATGACCGCTTCGGCAAGAAGATCCGCAACGCCTCCAAGGACAAGATCCCCTTCACGCTCATCGCCGGCGGCGAGGACGTCGAGGCCGGGGCCGTGTCCTTCCGCCTGCGTGACGGCTCGCAGCATAACGGCGTCGCCGTTGATCGCGCCGTCGAGCTGATCGTCTCGCACATCGAGCAGCGCAACAACGCCGACCAGATCGACGGCCTCGACGAGGCGTGAGCACCATGACGGAGCCGGGCACGCACCCCGAACCGTTGCCCACCGAGGACGCCCGCGAACTCGCGGGCGTCCCGGACGGCTTCGGTCGTTTCTGGACCCCGTACCGGATGGCCTACATCCACGGAGAAGGCAAACCAGCCGATGCGAGCGACAGGACCTGCCCGTTCTGCAGTGCGCCGGGCAAGGCCGACGATGAGGGACTCATCGTTCACCGAGGGGCCACCTGCTTTGTGCTCATGAACCTGTTCCCCTACAACTCAGGCCACCTGCTGGTGTGCCCGTACCGTCATGTTTCCGACTACACGGAGCTGACCGACGCCGAGCGCGTGGAGCTGGGAGAGCTGACGGCCACCGCCATGCGGGTCAGCCGCGAGGTGGCTGGACCTCACGGCTTCAACCTGGGCATGAACCAGGGCGAGGTCGCGGGTGCAGGCATTGCCGCTCACCTTCACCAGCACGTCGTGCCCCGGTGGGCGGGGGATGCGAACTTCCTTCCCATCATCGCGCGCACGAAGGCTGTGCCTGAACTACTTGAGGACGCGCGCGCCCGGCTTGCCGCCGCCTGGCCGAAGGAGGGCTGATGCTCGGCAACCACGGACGATCGATCACCAAGGCCGTGTTCACGCCCCTGGCTCGCGTGCTCGCGCGCATGGGCGTGACCCCGAACATGGTGACGGTGGCTGGGACGGTCGCGTCCGTGGCCGTCGCGGTCATCTGTATCCCGCGGGGCTGGATCTGGCAGGGAGGCATCGCCCTGGCGGTCGTGATGTTCGGCGATTCGGTCGACGGAATGCTGGCGCGTATGACGACCGGCGGAACGCGCTTCGGTGCCTTCCTGGATTCGACGCTTGACCGGCTCGCCGACGGCGCGGTCTTCGGATCGTTGACTGCTTTCGCGGTCTTCCGCATGGCTGATTCCCCTGTGCGTACATGGGTGATCATCGCGGGCATCTGCTCGATCGTCGGTGCGGCTGCTGTGCCCTATGCGCGCGCACGCGCGGAATCGGTCGGTGTCGTCGCCAAACTCGGCATCGCTGAGCGCACGGATCGCCTGATCGTTGGTATGGGGTCGGCGATGATCATGAGCCTCGGGGCGCCCGAGTGGGTGCTGGCCGTCGGCCTGACCTGGGTGGCGTTCGCATCCTTCGTGACCGTCTGCCAGCGCATCTGGTTCACTGCGCGTCACATCGACGAGGGAGCCTCGTGACCTTTTCCCTCCTGTCCGTAGCTTTCACTGTTGCTCCCCGCCTTCCGCTCGGCCTCGTCATGCGCGCGGCCCATGTCGGAGCTGGGATCGCGGCGCGGCGTGGGGGAGCGTCCATCGCACGTCTGCGTGCCAATGTGGCTCGGCTCACTGGTAGCGAGCCAACGGAGGAACTGGTCGTTGCCGCTGTTCGCTCGCATATTCGCAACTACGCCGAGGAACTCATGCTCGGTTCGCGACGTGGGGCACCGCTGGCAGAGGGCATCACTTTCGAAGGCTTCGGGGAACTCGTCGCAGCCAGCGTCGACGGCCCGGTCGTTCTGGCCCTGGGACACTCGGGCAGTTGGGATCGCGCGGGAGCATGGGTGTGTGCGAACGGGCGACCAATCGTCACGGTGGCTGAGAAGGTTGAGCCGCGTTCGTTGTTCCAGCGTTTCGTTGCCCTGCGCGAGGGTTTGGGAATGGAAGTCATCGGCGTCGGCAAGGGTGACTCGGTGTTCGCTACCCTCGTCGAGCGCGTACGCGGACGCAGTGTCATTGTGCCCCTCCTGGCCGACCGGGATATTTCCGGCTCTGGCATCGAAGTGGACCTAGGCACGCGACGCGCGCTCGTCGCAGCCGGCCCCGCAGCCCTCGCTCTGAAGCTGGAACGCCCACTCTTCGCGGCGTGCATTACCTACGAGAACGAGTCGCCGACGGGGGCGGACGTTCGCGTGCGCTGCGTGGGTCCTATCGCCGTCCCAGCCGACCTTGCCCCCGGTGTCAACCGCGTGGAGGCGCTGACACAGGCGTGGGTCAGCGCGTTCGCCGCGATGATGGCGGATAAACCCGAAGACTGGCACATGATGCAGCGGGTGTTCATCGACGACTTGGACCCCCAGCGCCTAGCCCGTGCCCGGGCCGAGCACGAGAGGAAGAATCGATGAAGATCGGGATCGTGAACCCCTATTCGTGGGACGTGCCCGGGGGAGTGGGTTTCCACATTCGCGACCTTGCGCTCAAACTCCGCTCACGCGGCCACGACGTGCGCGTCCTGACGCCGTCAACGTCACGTGACCTGCCCGAGTGGATCACATCCGCAGGCTCCTCGGTATCGGTTCCCTTCAACGGTTCTGTTGCCAACATTTCGGTCAAGCCAACGACGATGACGCGCACGCGGCGCTGGCTGGAGGAGAACGACTTTGACGTTGTCCACGTGCACGAACCCGTTGTGCCGTCGGTGTCGATGGCTGCGGCGATGATCTCGCGCGCCCCGCTGGTCGGCACGTTCCACGCGGCGCTCGGTCGTTCGGTTTCCCGCGCCATTGCCTCGGCCCCGATGAGGCTTTACATGGAGCGCATTGGCGTGCGCATCGCCGTGTCCGAGGAAGCGCGACGCACTCTCATCGAACACCACGGTGGTGACGCGGTCATCATCCCGAATGGCGTGGAGACCGCCTCGTTCCGCACGGCGACGCCCCTTCCTCAGCGGGCCGCCACCGAGGAGAGTCCTGTCGTCGTGTTCCTTGGGCGTCTCGACGAGCCGCGTAAGGGGCTGAGTATCTTCGCCGGAGCAATCGAAACTGTCCTCGAGCGCTTCCCGGGTACGCGTTTCCTGATCGCTGGCCGGGGAGACGCCCCCGATTGTCGCGAGGCCGTGGCTCGTTTCGGCGAATCAGTGTCCTTCCTGGGCGGCATTAGCGACGAGGAGAAGGAATCCCTGTTGGCGGGCGCGAGCGTCTACGTCGCTCCGCAGACGGGAGGCGAGTCCTTCGGCATCGTTCTGGTCGAGGCGATGGCCGCGCGCACCGCAGTTGTTGCCTCCGATATTCCGGCCTTTTGCGCGGTCCTGGAGGATGGGCGCGCGGGTGCCCTCTTCGAGACGGGCAGCTCCGACGCCTTGGCGGCTACCCTCATTGACCTGCTGGGGGATCCAGCGCGGCTCGACGCGCTGGCCGACGCTGGCCAGCGCTCATCGGTTCAATACGATTGGGAGGTCGTCGCAGACAAGGTTTTCGAGGTATACAAACTGGCCATCGACATGGGTAGTCCCGCCACCTCCGGTCCGCGCCGGACGCGTTATCTGTTCCGTCGTCGTAAAAAGCGAGGAGAATCGCTGTCGTGATCTCACTGTCCGCTTGGGTTCTTGTCGCCATTGTCCTCGTCGTCGTCGCGCTCGTAATCAGCGTCGGAGCAGCGATCAGTCGGGCACGCAGGCTCGACCGTCTGCACCAGCGCATTATCGCCTCGCGTGAAGCGCTCTCACGTCTGCTGCTGCGCCGTGCCTCCGAAGCCTCACTCCTGGCACAGACTGCTCCTTTCAATGGGGGAGGGGCCGAGGTTATGCGTGACGTCGCGCGCGCCTCCATCCACGACGACGGTGACCAGCTAACGACCGATGGCCTCGACCGACGAACCACGGCCTCGCGTAGGGGTGATCGTGTGGAGGTCGCGGCACGGTTGGAGCGAGCGTCGGCGATGTCACGCGCCATCCGTGACACACTCACTCCTGAGGTACGTTGCTCAATAACCTCGGATCCGCAGGCCGCCGCTCGCCTCGAGGCTCTCGACGCGACCTGCTACCGCATCGAATTGACGCGAAATGTGCACAACGTTGACGTCGCGGGGGTTCGGGCCCTGCGTTCCGCACGAATGGTAAAGTTGCTCAGGCTCGCTGGGCGCGCTCCGATACCGGAACCCATCGACTTTGACGACGATACTCACATTGGCGGACGAGGATACTGATATGCGACGCGCCCATTGGGGAGGGCCGGGCGAAGACTACCGGCTCAAGAAGCTCAGTGCCACCGCCATCGGTGAGGCCAGCAGCATTGGGTCGCCCGCCCCCGACGAAGCTGCTCCCGTGTGGCAGACGCCGAAGGCTCAGCATTCCTTCCCCTGGCTTGAAATTGTCCTGACCGCTGCCGGGATTATCGGCCTGATTGGCCTTACCGTTTTCTTCCTCTCGCCGGTGGCATCGAGCTACCTGGCGCTCGTGAAAACTACTCTGCTAGCTCTCATTCCCCTGGGGATTGTCCTCGCGTTCCTGCACCGCCTGGACCGGTGGGCCCCCGAGCCATGGAAAACCAAGGTCGCAGTGTTTTTGTGGGGCGCGGGCATCGCAACACTTTCCTCCGGTATCGTGAATACCGCGCTGGGCAAGAACCTAGACTATTCACTCGGCAACTTTGATACGGCGAACGCTCTGTCCACAACCTTCGTTGCTCCCCTCGTCGAGGAGACCCTCAAAGCCATCGGCGTGATCATCGTCGTCGTCGTTCGTCGCACCAACATCAACTCCGTCCTCGATGGTGCCATCTACGGGGGATTGTCAGCAGCCGGCTTCATGTTCACGGAAGACATCCTCTACTACCTGCGCGGAGAACCAGAGGGAACGGCGCACCTTCTGTGGCTGGTCGCTCTGCGCGGCCTGATGAGTCCGTTCTTGCACGTGATGGCAACATCTATGACCGGAATCGGTTTGGCTCTGGCCCTGCTCTCGTTCAAGAACGGGTGGATGAGGGCTGGCATCGTCACGATCTTTTGGGTGTGCGCCATGCTCATCCATCTGACGTGGAATGGCAGCGCAGCATATTTTGGCGACCGGGGATTCTATACCATGTACGGTGTCATCTATGTACCCGGCTTCATCCTGTGGGCGCTCCTGCTGCTGAGAGCAACGCGCCAGCAACGAGCGAAAATCCGCAAGGGCTTGGTCCCCTACGTACGCACCGGATGGGTACTCCCCGGCGAGGTGACGATGGCCATAGATAAGCGCGTGCAGAAGGCCTCCATCAAGTGGTCAACGCGAGGTGGGCGCGATGCAACCCGTGCGATGCGTTCCTTCCTGGCAAACCTGGCTTCTCTCGGACTTGACCAGTGCATCATGGCTCAGCACGGCCCCGACCCGGCGCGTATCGATGCTGACCGCCAGAAACTTGCGACGGTAGTGGAGAATCGAAGGGAATTCCTTCGCCTAACCTCCATCGCCGATCAACAAAATGTTGTCTCCCAAGCCGTGACCGCACGCACGCGGAACGCCTGAGTACGGAAGGACTGATCGTGACAGAATCCCGAGAGACAGACCAAGGATCGGCTGCTCAGCACGAATCCCCCGACTCGCAGGTCGCTTTGTCAGCCTCGGCTGCCCAGCGCTTCGCCGAAAGCGCCGTGACTCCGCTGTCGGAGCGTAGGCGTCCAAGCGCAGGCGACCTTGGTCAAAACGGTGGCCTTAAGCGTACGGGTGCAGGCAAAGCGACGTCGGTGCCCGGCGGCGGTGGAGTTCCTTCCGCTCCTCAATCCCCGGCTGTCGATCAGCAGGCGACGACGGTCATGCCTCAGCGTCCTGATCCGTTGCCGCGTCGTTCGGTTGCGGATTCGGAGGCGACGACGGTGATGCCGCAGAACCCGGCTGCCGCTCCGGGACGCTCTGGTGCGTTCCTGCCCGAGACGACGGTCATGCCTCAGCGTCCTGATCCGTTGCCGCGTCGTTCGGTTGCGGATTCGGAGGCGACGACGGTCATGCCGCAGCGTCCTGATCCGTTGCCGCGTCGTTCGGTTGCGGATTCGGAGGCGACGACGGTCATGCCGCAGAACCCGGCTGCCGCTCCGGGACGCTCTGCTGCGTTCCTGCCCGAGACAACGGTGATGCCGCAGAACCCTGAAATCCGACCGCAGCGCCCGGCTGGTGGTCCGCAGGACCCGATGGGTATGGGGCAGCGCCCGGCTGGTGGTCCGCAGGGCCCGATGGGTATGGGGCAGCGTCCGGTTGGTGGTCCGCAGGGCCCGATGGGTATGGGGCAGCGTCCGGTTGGTGGTCCGCAGGGCCCGATGGGTATGGGGCCGCGTCCGGTTGGTGGTCCGCAGGCTCCGATGGGTATGGGGCAGCGTCCGGTTGGTGGTCCGCAGGGCCCGATGGGTATGGGGCCGCGTCCGGTTGGTGGTCCGCAGGCTCCGATGGGTATGGGGCCGCGTCCGGTCGGTGGTCCGCAGGGCCCCTTTGCGGGTGGCCAAGCCCCGGCCTCGTCCCCTGTGGGAGCCGCCCGGAGTCTTCCCTTCGGGGAGCCTCTCCCGCAGCATCCGGGGCAGACACGTGAATCTCCCGTCGGCACACAGACAACCACTGCAGATGAATCTACGAAGGCCCCGTCCTCCGTACACACGGATCGCAGTATTCCTCTCGGCGAAACAGGGCCGCAGTGGCCCGAGGATGCTCCGAATACCCCGTCCGCACCCACAATAACGCAGGAATCTGCCACCGATGCGACGAAGGAATCCGGCCCCGAGACACCCTCCAACCCGACGCCGCGCACGTCGCCGAGCAGTGGATCGAACACCCCGGTCTCTTCGCCCTCCACGGGCGCTGCCGGTGAGGGACAATTCAGCCCCAGGTTCCAGGCCTTTGTCGAGTCCGGCCCCTCGATGCCGGGGCCGAAGACTGCCCAGTATCCGACGCTCGCGCCCCGTACCGCCCAGGTGTGGTCGGTGCCCAAGCCGAAGAAAAAACCCCTGCCGATCTTTGAGTCGGTTGTCGCTGGTGCGGGAGCAGCGCTCATGCTCGTCGGTGTGCTGGGTTTCCTTCAGGCCAGTGGCCCGATTTTGACGGTCTTCATCGCTATCTTGTGCATCGTTCCTCTCGCTATCGTCGTCTCGGTGCTTCTGTTCATCGACCGCTTCGAACCTGAACCCCTGGGGATGAAGCTTGCCGCGCTGGCGTGGGGCGGCGGTGTGTCCATTTTCTTCGGAATCATGGGAAATGAATATGTTCAGTATTCCGTCACTGAACAAACGGGTGACGAAGTCCAAGGAATGATTTTCTCCGTCGTTGTCGGTGCGCCGGTGGTCGAAGAACTTTTGAAGGGTCTTGGCGTTCTCGTTATCGTGTGGGCTCGTCGTACCCACATTTCATCTGCCATCGATGGCCTCGTCTACGCTGGCTTTGCAGCCTGCGGATTCCTGGTTGTCGAGGACTTTACCTACTTTGTGAGAGCAGTTTTGACGGACGGTGACCTCGGGCAGACGTTCTTCCAACGTGTCGTTATGGGTGTTTTCGGACACGTCATGTACACGAGCTGCATGGGGTGGGCGACGGGGTGGGCGGTCACACGCGCCCGCTCGGCTGCCGCCGGATGCGGAGCTGTGGCCCTCGGCTGGTTCACGGGTATGCTCCTGCACGCGACGTGGAACGGCACTGCCGTCCTGTCTGGGGGTGACGATGAACTGTTCGACACCTTCTACATCTTCATCCACGTCCCGTTGTTCCTCCTGTGGTTCCTGTTCATCGCGCTGGCGATGAAGCGCGAACGACGCGACGCCGCAGCGGGCCTCATGCCCTACGTGGCGCAGGGGTGGATCGTCCCCAGTGAGATCCAGATGGTGTGCGATCCTCGCTCACGTCGTGCCGCCCTGGCCTGGGCGTCCAACGGTGGGCCGTTGGCGAAGAAGGCAATGAAGCAGTTCATGTACGCGCTCGCCACACTCGGCCTGCACCAGGTCGTCATGAAGAATCGTGGTCCCGAGCAGGCGCGCATCGAAGAATCGAGAGAACTCGCGAAGGAAGCAACCTCACAACGCAAGATCTTCATGAAGCTCACAGGTATGCGACGATTCTGACGTGCCGCATCATGGCCGCTTCACCGGCTCCTCACAGAGGATGCACAGGAGGAGTGGCCATGATTGCGCCGACAGAAAGGAAACATACGTGACTAATGCTCAACATGTCCGTGCCTCGTCTCGGACTCTCACCGTGTGCTCGGTCATCCTGATCATCGTCGGGATCCCGACGATGGCCCACGAAGTGATCGGTGCGATTTATGGTGTCACCACCTCTACGGCGGCGCTAGCTGTGAGTGCCTCGTGCGTGAGCGCGTTCGTCGGCCTTGTCTTCTTCGTGTGGCTAGCGCGATTCGCTCCATCGGTTCTGTCGTGGATTGCGGCATTCATGTGGGGGACTGGAGGTGCGCTCATCATTGCCGGCATCGGCAACGGCGTGACCGACGCTGCCGTTCAATCGACGTCGCTAGGCGGGGAGACCACGGATGTCATGACGTCAGTCGTGAGCGGACCACTCATTGAGGAAACCGCGAAGGGTATCGGTGCACTCATGTTGATCCTTGCAGCCCGCAGGGCTCTGCGGCACCCCGCTCAGGGGGCTGTTCTGGGTGGACTCGTCGGTCTCGGCTTCGCGTGGGGTGAAGACATTGGCTACTACGTGAGCGCGCTTGAAGACGGCACGGGTGGACTGGGGCAAGCCTTCCTGATCCGTGGGGTGCTGGGTGGCTTTGGGCATGCGATCTACACCGGAGTCTTCGCCTACTTCCTGGCTTGGGCGCTCCTGCGCGCGAGAAACGCGTTCGTCGAAATTCTTGCGGTGTGTGGTGGTTTTGTAGGTGCCGTGCTCCTGCACGCGCAGGCGAACGGAGTGGGCTTCCTTGCGCCCGAGGACTCGTGGAACCTCACCTACGGTGCGATCGAGTTGCCGGTGACAGCAGTGGCGATCGCGCTCCTCGTCTGGGGAGTGCGTCGTCGTCGCGCTACGCTGGAGGCATGAGCGCACTCGACTGGCCTGTGGACGCGGACGGCTACCCCCATCGGGAGGCCGCCCGCGTCCTCCTTTTTGACGACGACGGACGTGTCTTGCTGGCCATGGGACACGATGAGGATCAGCCCGAGCGTGCCTGGTGGTTCACGATCGGTGGTGGCATTGAGGAGGGGGAAGACCCCCGCGCAGCCGCCGTGCGCGAGGTGTTCGAAGAGACCGGAATTCGCCTGGAAGCATCCGATCTGGTCGGTCCCGTTCTCTACCGGACCGCCGAGTTCGATTTCCTGGCCGTTACCGCTCGCCAAGACGAGTGGTTCTTCATCGCGCACGCCCCTTCAACTACTCTCAGTCGGGACGGGTGGACTGAGCTGGAACGTTCCGTCATTGATACGCAACGCTGGTGGGATATCGACGAGGCCACGGCAACCATCGACGGGGAAATCTACCCCGCGCAGATCCTCGAGTTTGCGCGCGTCTGGAAAGACGGCTGGGACGGCCAGCTCATCGAGCTGACCGAGACCCGCGAACCCTAAGGCGACCTAGGCGCGGGAGAGTCCCAGCGGAGTGATCGCGAGCGACAGGTCAGGTACGTTGAGCTGGACCGACACCCGCTCACGTACCGCGGGCTTCGCGCAAAAAGCGATCCCGACCCCGGCCTCGTCCATCATGGGGATGTCGTTCGCCCCGTCTCCGATTGCGACCGTGCGCGCCATGGGCACACCCAGGGACGAGGCCCACTCACGTAGGCATTCGACCTTGACCTGGGAGGTCACGATACGCCCCAGCACGCGGCCCGTGAGAACGCCGTCCTCGACCTCCAGCCGGTTCGCGGCGTAGAAGTCGATGCCGAGGGAGGCCGCGAGGGGAGCGACCACCTCTTCGAACCCGCCCGAGACGACACCGAAATGCCCACCGGCGGCGTGCACGGCGTCGATGAGTTCGCGCGCGCCCTCCGTGGGCGTGATGGACGCGAGAACATCACCGAACACAGAATCGGGAACACCGCGTAGTGTCGCAACTCGCTCACGCAGCGACTCAGCGAAATCGAGTTCGCCATTCATCGCTCGAGACGTAATCTCAGCGACACGCTCCCGTGTGCCCGCGACCTCGGCCAGCTCTTCGATGACCTCTTGGGTGATCAGCGTCGAATCAACGTCGGTAACAACGAGGCCGGGTGCCCCGCTGGTAAACAACAGCGGGGCACCCGGCTCATCGAGATGGTGAGTCATGCTCACTGGGTGACGACCGTCCCCTTGGGAACGACCGTGATACCGGATTCGGTGACCGTGTAGCCGCGCTCGATGTCGCGGGCGGGATCCACGCCGACTTCGGCACCTTCCTCGACGACGACATTCTTGTCCAGAATCGTCTTGACGACCTTCGAGTGGCGACCGATGCGCGTGCCGTGCATGACGACCGAGTCCTCAACATGAGCCCACGAATGGACGTAGGTGTGCGGGGAGACAATCGAGCGCACGATCTCGCCACCGGAGACGATGACACCCGGGGACACAAACGAGTCGATTGCATGACCCAGTCGATCCTGATCGCCATAGACGAACTTCGCGGGAGGCAGCGAGCCGTCGATCATCGTCATCGTCGGCCACTCGCGGTTGTACAGGTTGAACACCGGGTGCACCGAGATCAGGTCCATGTTCGCCTCGTAGTAGGCGTCCAGCGTACCAACGTCGCGCCAGTAATCGCGGTCGCGGTCGGTCGAACCCGGCACATCGTTGTCCTGGAAGTCATAGACGCCGCACTCACCGCGCGACACGAACCACGGAATGATGTTGCCACCCATGTCGTGCTTCGAATCGGGGTCCTTAGCATCCTCACGCAGCGCGTGGACCAGGTCCTTCGTGGTGAAGACGTAGTTGCCCATCGAGGCAAGGACCTTCGTGGGATCGTCCGGCAGGCCTTCGACGTGCTGGGGCTTCTCCAGGAAGTTCTTGACGACACCACCCTCACCGTCGATAACACCCAGTGCGGGAGCAAGCTCGATCGGCTGACGAATGCCTGCGACCGTGGCCGGCAGACCCGAATCGATGTGGTGCTGGACCATCTGCGAGAAGTCCATACGGTAGATGTTGTCAGCGCCGATGATGACGATGTATTCGGGCTGCTCATCGTCGACGATGTTGAGCGACTGGTAAATCGCGTCCGCGCTGCCCAGGTACCAGTGGGGTCCGCGACGCTGCTGGGCCGGAACAGGGGCAATGAAGTTGCCGAGCAGGGGAGAGGTGTACCAGGTCTTCGTGACGTGGCGGTCAAGAGAGTGCGACTTGTACTGAGTCAGCACAACGATCTTGAGGTATCCGGAATTCACGATATTCGACAGCGCAAAATCGATCAGACGGAAATGACCTCCAAACGGAACGGCAGGCTTCGCGCGGTCCGCTGTCAGCGGCATCAGACGCTTACCCTCACCGCCCGCAAGAACAATAGCTAGAACGTGGTTCTTTGCCATACGGCACCTCTTCGTTGGTCGTGTGAGACCCGCATCGACGCAGGTCCGTGGGTGTGGTCACACTGTATTACAGATGTGCATCGATTGCTACACCGTCTCGTTTCGATTTCGATCCCCGTGATTTCGGATACTATGTGTTACACGCGTCGCCACTGTCGGAAGGACCACATCATGCGCGTTG
>ERZ773265.625-NODE-625-length-20902-cov-22.150094_pt1 | contig 20902 bp, 11 predicted proteins | sample MGYA00580512_ERZ773265 | MGnify/ENA primary metagenome ERZ773265 (study PRJEB29015, sample SAMEA2738169) | human oral metagenome | biome: human oral; feature: human-associated habitat; material: saliva | place: China | collected 2183 ... | reverse complement strand
ATCGGGCCCTCGTTGTTGAACGTCAGGTTGCAGAGCAGTTTGGTCTGGAAATCGTCAGTGTCCTTCCTACCCTTCATGCAGGAGGTTCGGGTCAGTTGGCAGCCTTCAAGTTTATGAAGGATCCAGTTGAGGTTGAATTTATCAAGGCTCATGCTGGATTGGATATCGGAGACACTGCAATTGGCATGCATGTCAAGCATGTTCAGGTTCCGATTCGCCCTCTTTTGAGAGAAATTGGGCATGCCCATGTAACGGCTCTTGCTAGTCGTCCAAAATTAATTGGAGGTGCGCGTGCGCACTATCCGCAAGATTCTATTAGAAAGTCGTGAAAATGAGAAAAACAAAACAACAACTAGAAAAGATTACCAAATATTCGATTCGTAAACTAACTGTTGGGGTAGGTCCTGTAGCCATCGGGGCCTTCCTTTTTGGTGCTAGTCCCCTTTTAGTGGATAAGGTGCAAGCCAATGAAGTTGGCGGTGCTCATAGCGTTCATTACCGTTATTTGGCGGAGCAGGAATTGACCGAGTCTGAAAAAGCCCTGATTCATCATGAGGTTCCTACAGAATTTCAAGATGATGATACTCTTTATGTAGTTTATCGTAAGAAGGCAACTAACAGTCAACAACTTCCTTACACAGGAAGTAAGGAACTAGCTTGGGCAGGTCTTGGTTTGGCAACGGCCTCGCTAGCAGTCTTTTTGGTGTCCAAAAAAGGTCGCAAAGAGGTTCTAGGTGTTCTCTTGATTGGTTCTTTAGGGGCTAGCACCTTTGTACCTTACGGGACATTTGCATTTGAAAATAAAGAATTACTTTCTTATAACCAAACTATTTCGGCCTCTACCCATGAAGGTTTGGCTGAAGGGATTATCCATATTGATGGCTATGAATACATTGGATACTTCAAGGAAGCAGAACTCCATCCATCAAGACCAGTTTCAGCTGAGAAGCCTCAGACTAGACAGGAAGAGAGCTTGGTGGAGATTCCGTTTGAAACGATCACAAGCTCAGATGCGAATCTAGCAGAAGGACAGACTCGTATCGTCATAGCCGGAGTAAATGGTCAGCGTCGTTTTGTAACCAAAGTATCGATGATTAATGGTCAAGAAGTTAGAGAAGTCATTGAAGACCAAGTGGTTCAAAATCCTGTGTCACAAGTCATCGCAGTCGGAACGAAGAAAGAGGTGCAACCTGCCCCAACTCCAGCACCACAAGTTGAACCAACGTATCAGGTAGCTAAGGGTACGCAAGAAGAAGGCAAAGAAGGTCAGGCTCTAACGCAACCAAGCTTACCAGAGGCTCCAATCGAAGCAAAAGGAACCCAAGAGGAAGGCAAAGCAGGCCAAGCTCTAACACAGCCAGAACTACCAGAGGCTCCAGTTGAAACGAAAGGTACTCAAGAAGAAGGCAAAGCAGGTCACTCTTTAATCCAACCGGACTTACCAGAAGCTCCAGTAGAGGCCAAAGGTACTCAAGAAACAGGCAAGGAAGGACAATCCTTAACGCAACCAACCTTGCCAGAAGCTACAGTAGAGTCTAAAGGAACCCAAGAGGCAGGTAAGGAAGGTCAATCTTTAACCCAACCTGAATTACCAGAAGCTACGGTAGAGGTCAAAGGTACACAAGAGGAAGGCAAAGCAGGCCAGTCCTTAACCCAACCCGAATTGCTAGAAGCTACAGTCGCAGTAAAAGGAACCCAAGAGGCAGGCAAGGAAGGTCAATCCTTAACGCAACCAGAATTGCCAGAAGCTACGGTAGAGGCCAAAGGCACTCAAGAGGCAGGTAAGGAAGGTCAGTCCTTAACGCAACCAGAATTGCCAGAAGCTACGGTAGAGGCCAAAGGCACTCAAGAGGCAGGCAAGGAAGGCCAATCCTTAACGCAACCAGAATTGCCAGAAGCTACAGTCGCAGTAAAAGGAACCCAAGAGGCAGGTAAAGAAGGCCAATCCTTAATGCAACCCGAATTACCAGAAGCTCTAGTAGAAGCAAAAGGTACTCAAGAGGCAGGTAAGGAAGGTCAAGCTTTAACACAACCTGCATTACCAGAGGCTACAGTAGAGTCTAAAGGAACCCAAGAGGCAGGTAAAGAAGGCCAAGCCCTGGTACAAGAACAGTTACCTGAGTATAAAGTAACTGAGGGAACCCTTGTTGAAACATCAACTACAGACTTAGACTACAAAACTGAAACGATTGAGGATCCAACCAAGTATACGGACGAAGAAACTGTCGTAAGAAATGGTGAAAAAGGAAGTCAAGTTACTAAAACAACTTATAAAACAATAGAAGGTGTTAAAACTGATCAAGTTCTTTCAACTAGCACAGAAGTCACCAAGGAACCTGTTGACCAACAGGTAAGTCGTGGGACAAAACCAATTGAAGGAACTCTTGTAGAAGAAAGTCTGGAAAAGATTCCATTTAAGGAAGTTATTAAAGAAGATGACCAACTGAAAAAAGGTTTAGAAGTTGTAGCTCAAGAAGGTAAAGAAGGTCAGAAAAAAATCACTAAGACCTTTAATACCATTAAGGGAGTTAAAACAGAAGATGCTCCAAAAGTTACAGAGGAAGTCATTGAGGCACCTCAAGATCGAATTTTGAAACGTGGTACTAAGAGCTTTGAAAAACCAGTATTGACCATCACAGCAGTTGAACCTAAGGATTTGAAGCGTACTTCAGATGTTAAATACAGTCTAGAAAATCCAAGTAAGGCGGCCATTAAATCTATCACCCTAACTCTGAAAAAAGGTGATGAGATTGTGAAAACCTTGAATGTTTCACCTGACAACTTGACAGCTAGCCTGACAGATTTGCAATACTACAAAGATTATAAGATTGAAACTAAGATGGTTTATGACCGTGGTGAAGGCGATGAGGAAGTAGTTCTGAAGGAAGAACCGCTAAGAATTGACCTCAAAAAAGTTGAAATCAAAAACATTAAAGAAACAAGCTTGATGAGTGTGGACGCTGACGGTAATGAGACAGATACTAGTTTGCTGACAGAAAAACCAGCTGATGTGGCTCCGCTTTATCTACGAGTTACAACTCACGACAACAAAGTTACAAGACTTGCTGTTGACAAGATTGAAGAAGTAGAAAAAGACGGAAAAACTTTATACAAAGTCACTGCCAAAGCACCTGATTTGATTCAACGTAATGCTGATAATACACTTAGCGAAGAGTATGTTCATTACTTTGAAAAACAAAAAGCCAAAGAAGGTAATGTTTACTACAACTTCAACGAGCTTGTAAAAGATATGAAAGCTAACCCTAGCGGTGAGTTTAAACTTGGTGCAGATCTAAATGCAGCCAATGTACCAACTCCAAATAAAGAGTATGTTCCTGGTACATTTAAAGGTAAGTTATCAAGTGTTGACGGGCAACGTTATTCAATCCACAATATGTCTCGTCAATTATTTGGTGGTATTGAAGGTGGTTCAGTTAAAGATGTTAACTTGGCTAATGTTGATATTAATATGCCTTGGATTGACAATATTTCTGCTCTTGCTAGAACTGTCAAAAATGCTACGGTTGAAAACATTAAAGTAACTGGTAGTATCCTCGGTAGAGATGGAATTGCTGGTATTATTAATAAAGGCGATACTGGAGCTCAATTAACAAATGTTGCATTCATCGGTAATCTTACTGGTGTTGGTAACAGAGGTTGGGATTTCGGTGGAATTGCTGGAGAACTTTGGAAAGGTAATATAGATAAAGCTTATGTAGAAGCTAATATGGTAGCTAATAAAGCTCGTATCGGTGGTCTTGTTGCTAGAACGGACAACAGTGGCGACCCTAACGGAATCGGTAAATACGGGGCTGTACGTAATGCTGTTACAAAAGGAACTATTAAAGTAAAAGATCCTGTTGAAACAGGTGGATTCATCAGTAAAAACTGGGCATGGGGTAAAGTTGCTGATTCTGTGTCTATGATGAAAGTTGAAAATGGTGAAGTGTTCTATGGATCTAAAGATATTGACGAAGATGGTGGATATTTCTCAAATAACGCATTAGAACGTAACTTCATCGTGAAAGATGTAAGTACAGGTAAGCGTTCATTTAAATTCTCTGTTTCTAACCGAATTAAAGAAGTTTCTCAAGAAGAAGCTGACCAGAAAATTGCAACTTTAGGAATTACAGCTAATGATTATGTTATCAATCCTCTTGTTTCAGACACACTAAATAATGTAAAACCAAAATCTGACACTTACAAAGATACTCAAGACTACGATGCATCTCGTGAGCTTGCTTACCGTAACATCGAAAAACTTCAACCATTCTATAACAAAGAATGGATCGTCAACCAAGGGAACAAGCTTGCAGCTAATAGTCCATTAATGACTAAAGAAGTCTTGTCTGTTACGGCGATGAAAGGCAATGCCTTTGTCACAGACCTTACAGATGCGGACCATATTTTTGTCCACTACGCAGATAAGACAAAAGACATCTTTACAATTTCACCGAAAGAATCTAAAGTTAAACAAGTGAAAGAATACAGTGTCGCTGAGCTTGGTGAAGTTGTTTATACACCAAATATGGTAGTTAAAGATCGTGCAGATTTAATCAGCGCTATCGAAAGCAAGTTAAGTCCAGTTGAACTGCAATCTGACCCGATTTACCAACATTTGGGCAGAACTGGTGGCAACAAAGTCAATGCAATTAAGGATTTGTACTTAGAAGAAAGCTTCAAGTATGTTAAAGATAATCTGACTCAATTTGTTACGAAGTTAGTGGAAAATGAAGATCACCAACTTAACACAGATGAAGCTGCTAAACGTGCTTTGATTAAGAAAATTGATGACAATAAGGCTGCAGTTTTTCTTGGTTTGTCTTACCTCAACCGTTACTACGGTGTTAAATTCGATGACTTTAATATTAAAGAGTTAATGTTATTCAAACCGGACTTCTATGGTAAGAATGTTAGTGTGTTAGACTTCTTGATTAAAGTTGGTTCTAAAGAAAGTAACATTAAAGGTGATAGAACTTTAGAAGCTTATCGCGAAACTATCGGTGGAACTATTGGTATAGGTGAGTTAAACAGTTTCTTAGACTATAACATGCGTCTATTCACAAGTGATACTGACTTAAACGATTGGTTCATAAAAGCTACTAAAGATAATGTATATATCGTTGAACCAAAAACAACAACTCCAGAGTTTGCTGATAAGAAACACAGAGCCTACGAGGGGTTAAACAATGACATGCATGGTAAGATGATTCTGCCACTTCTGAACTTAAAAGATGCTCATATGATTTTAATCTCAACATACAATACACTAGCATACAGTTCATTTGAGAAGTACGGTAAAAATACCGAAGCAGAACGTGAGGCATTCAAACCTGAAATCGATAAAGTTGCTAAAGCTCAACAAAATTACCTAGATTTCTGGTCTCGTCTATCATTAGATAAAGTTCGTAACCAGCTATTGAAGAGCAATAACATGGTGCCAACACCAGTACTTGATAACCAAAACTACAAAGAAGGCACTGATAAATACGGTCACACTAATAGCGGTAAAGATGTTGCTCCAGTTCGTGAATTGTACGGACCAACAGGTCGTTACCATGCTACTGACTGGCGTATGGGAGCTGTAGCTCGTATCTACGGTAATCCTTATAAGGATGATTCAGTCTTCTTCATGGTTACCAATATGATTAGTGACTTTGGTATCTCTGCATTTACTCACGAAACGACTCACGTAAACGACCGTATGGTTTACTTAGGTGGTTCTAGACACCGTGAAGGAACTGATTTAGAGGCATTTGCTCAAGGTATGTTACAATCTCCTGCTGAAACAAGTCCAAACGGTGACTTCAAAGCACTGGGATTGAACATGGCCTACGAACGTCCAAACGATGGGAACCAATGGTACAACACAAATCCAAATGATCTGACATCTCGTGAAGAAATCGATCACTACATGAAAGGTTTCAATGATACGCTCATGCTTCTTGACTACCTTGAAGGAGAAGCCGTTCTTGATAAAGGCAGCAAAGAACTAAACAACGCTTGGTTCAAGAAAGTTGCTAAGAAACTACGTAACGCTAATACGAAGAACCAATACGATGAGGTTCGTGATCTGAATGCAGAAGAAAAAGAATATAACTTGACTTCTGTTAACGACCTAGTAGAGAAAAACTTCATGACTAAGCACGGTCCTGGTAATGGTCAGTATGACCCAACTGGATTTGGCTCTGCCTATGTAACGGTTCCTATCACTGCTGGTATCTACGGTGGTAATACAAGTGAAGGAGCTCCAGGAGCAATGTCATTCAAACATAACACCTTCCGTATGTGGGGTTACTTTGGATATGAAAAAGGCTTCCTAAATTATGCTTCTAACATGTTGAAAAATGAGTCTAAAAAAGCTGGTCATGCTACTCTAGGTGATGACTTTATCATTAAGAAAGTTTCTGATGGTAAATTTAATACTCTAGAAGATTGGAAGAAAGCATACTTCAAAGAAGTTGTTGATCAAGCGAAAGCAGGATTTAATGCTGTTGAAATCGATGGAACAACTTATAATAGTTACGATGAACTAAAACAAGCATTTGCTGAAGCAGTTGAAAAAGATAAAGCAACTCTTAAAAATGGATCAGTTAAATCTGATAATACTGTTGCACTTAAAGAAAAAATCTTCAAGAAACTTCTTCAACAAACAAATAGCTTTAAAACTTCAATCTTTAAATAATCGAAATCTCTCATCTGCTTTGCGGATGAGGGTTTTCTTATTTTATGCTATACTTAAGGTATGCATAGAAAAACAGTGATTGATTTTAGGGATTTGGGGGAGCGATACACCTTTACCCAGCCTATCAAAGAGTTAAAAACCAGAGATTTAGCAGAAGTGGCAGACTTGTTGGCACAAGTGGAAAGCTACCAAGAGCAGGGCTACTATGTGGTGGGCTATGTCAGCTACGAGGCTGCACCTGCTTTTGAGGAGAAATTAGCAGTTCATCAAGCTCCTTTACTGGCAGAGTACCTGCTATATTTTACAGTTCATGATAGGGTGGAGACCTCCCCTATTCCTCTGATTTATGATGAGGTTGATTTACCTTCTGATTGGCAGGAAGTAACATCTGCAGAGGACTATGAAAAGGCCATTGCCCAGATTCACCATCATTTGCGGCAGGGGGACACCTACCAGGTCAACTATACCGTCCAACTCAAGCAAGATTTAAGCGCTAATCCTTTTGCCATCTACAATCGTATGGTGGTAGAACAGGAGGCGGGCTACAATGCCTATGTTGAACATGACGAGATGGCAGTGATATCCATGAGTCCAGAGCTCTTTTTTGAGCAAAATGACCGCGAGTTGACAACGCGACCAATGAAGGGAACGACTCAACGTGGCATGACTGACCAAGAAGATTTGGAGCAGGCCAGTTGGTTGGAACAGGATCCCAAAAATCGCTCTGAAAATATGATGATTGTGGACCTCTTGCGCAATGATATGAACCGTATTTCTGAGGTGGGGAGCGAGCATGTGGAGCGTTTGTGTCAAGTGGAGCAGTATTCCACTGTATGGCAGATGACCTCGACCATCAAGAGTCAGTTGCGAGAGGATGTTGACCTTGTTGAAATCTTCCGTTCTCTATTTCCTTGTGGTTCCATAACGGGAGCTCCAAAAATTGCGACTATGGAAATTATAAAGGACTTGGAGCCACAACCGCGTGGAGTCTACTGCGGAACGATTGGTCTCTTGCTTCCAAATGGGCGACGAATTTTTAATGTTGCTATTCGGACCATTCAACTCTACAAGGAGCAAGCTATCTATGGAGTTGGCGGAGGTATTACATGGGATAGCACTTGGGAGTCTGAATACCGCGAGGTTCATCAAAAGGCAGCAGTTCTCTATCGTAAACAAGCTCGTTTCAAACTGATTACTACAGGGAAAATCAGCCAGAAGAACTTGTTGTTTGAAGAACAACATTTGGAAAGACTGAGAAAAGCCAGTCGATATTTTGCTTATCCTTTTGACTCAGAAATTTTGAGACAAAAGATAGAGGAAGAGTGTCAGGCTTGTGATGATAATCAAGACTACCGCTTGCGAATTTCTCTCAGCAAGTCTGGAGAGATAGAAGTCGATCGCCAAGTATTAACACCCCTTAGTACAAGCTTTTGTCAGGCCCAACTCTGCCTTCAAGAAGCCAATTTGCAGCAAGCATTTACCTACTTTAAAACAACTCATAGACCACACTTGAGTTTAGGAGAACAAGAAATCATTTACCATAATAAGTCTGGAGAACTTCTTGAAACCTCTATTGGAAATTTGGTTTTGAAAATTGCTGGGAAACTCTACACACCACCTATCAGACTTGGAATCTTACCAGGAATTTATCGCCAGTATTTACTAGAAAGAGGACAGGTAGAAGAGAAAGTCTTGACCTTGGCAGATTTAACCCAAGCAGAAGCTATTTACGGCTGTAATACAGTGAGAGGCTTGTATGAATTAAGCCTAGAGGGGAACTAGATAAAACTGATATTTTTACACGGGTTAGGGCAGTCCGCAGAGTCTTGGAAAGAAGTTCAGAATCAAACGAAGGATAGGCTTACAAAGACTCTTGAATTGCTGAAATAAGTTTGATAAAATAATAGTGAAATCGATATCATAATTATGGGAGAAAGAAATGAACAAACGTCTATTTTTTAAAATGAGTCTGGCTACCTTGCCAGTTTTAGCCTTGTTTTCACAGCCTGTGTCAGCAGAGGAAAATATTCATTTTTCTAGCTGTAAGGAAGCTTGGGCAAATGGATACTCGGATATTCACGAGGGAGAACCTGGTTATTCTGCCAAGTTAGACCGTGATCATGATGGTGTAGCTTGTGAATTGAAAAATGCCCCTAAGGGTGCCTTTAAAGCAAAACAATCAACTGCGGCTCAAAACAATACAAGTTCAGCAACAACAAGTGGCTGGGTTAAGCAGGATGGTGCTTGGTATTACTTTGATGGAAATGGCAATCCCGTGAAAAATGCATGGCAGGGAAGTTATTACCTGAAAGCAGATGGTAAAATGGCACAGAGCGAATGGATTTATGACTCTTCTTATCAAGCTTGGTATTATTTGAAATCAGATGGTTCCTATGCAAAGAATGCATGGCAAGGAGCTTACTACCTTAAGTCAAACGGTAAAATGGCACAAGGTGAGTGGGTTTATGACTCTTCTTATCAAGCCTGGTATTACTTGAAATCAGATGGATCTTATGCTCGCAATGCATGGCAAGGAAACTACTATTTGAAATCAGATGGCAAAATGGCTAAAAATGAGCGAGTTGATGGAGGCCGCTACTATGTAGATGCCTCAGGTCTCTGGAAACCATAAGTCAGGATAAAATCCAGAAAGCTAATGCAAACCTTTGCATAAACGATTAGTTTTTGTTATACTATATCTGTAAGCATTTTCAATTAATTTATAATGAAAAAGGAGAATATGATGAGTCAAAAGATTATTGGTATTGACCTTGGTGGAACTTCTATCAAATTTGCAATCTTGACAACAGCAGGAGAAATCCAAGAAAAATGGTCTATCAAGACTAATATTTTGGATGAGGGAAGTCATATCGTTGATGATATGATTGAGTCTATTCAACATCGCTTGGACTTGCTTGGATTGGCAGCAGCAGACTTCCAAGGTATTGGAATGGGATCACCAGGTGTGGTTGACCGTGAAAAAGGGACTGTTATTGGTGCCTACAACCTCAACTGGAAAACTCTTCAACCAATTAAAGAAAAGATTGAAAAAGCCTTGGGCATTCCATTCTTTATCGATAATGATGCTAACGTGGCAGCTCTCGGTGAGCGCTGGATGGGGGCTGGAGATAACCAACCAGACGTTGTCTTTATGACACTTGGTACTGGTGTTGGTGGTGGTATCGTTGCAGAAGGTAAATTGCTTCACGGTGTTGCTGGTGCAGCAGGTGAGCTTGGCCACATCACTGTTGACTTTGACCAACCAATCGCATGTACTTGCGGTAAGAAAGGCTGCCTTGAGACAGTTGCTTCAGCAACAGGAATTGTCAACTTGACTCGTCGCTATGCGGATGAATACGAAGGCGATGCAGTCTTGAAACGCTTGATTGATAACGGAGAAGAAGTGACTGCTAAGACTGTCTTTGACCTTGCAAAAGAAGGAGACGATCTTGCCTTGATCGTTTACCGTAACTTCTCACGTTACTTGGGAATCGCTTGTGCTAACATTGGCTCAATCCTAAACCCATCAACAATTGTTATCGGTGGTGGTGTGTCAGCTGCAGGAGAATTCCTTCTACAAGGTGTTCAAAAAGTCTATGATGAAAATACTTTCCCACAAGTGCGCACATCAACAAAATTAGCTCTTGCAACTCTAGGAAATGACGCTGGAGTTATCGGAGCAGCATCACTTGTATTACAATAAAATAATAAAAGAAGAAAAATGCTAACCTAGAGTTAGTAATGTTCCTCTTTTCTTTTTTATGCTATACTAGTTAGGACAATAAATGAGGTGAGAGAGAATGACAAAAGCAGATACGATTTTTAAAGAGAATATTGAACGAATCCTCAAAGACGGTGTCTTTTCTGAACAGGCCCGTCCTAAGTACAAGGATGGGACAGTTGCCAACTCTAAGTATGTAACGGGTGCTTTTGCCGAGTATGACTTGGCCAAAGGGGAATTCCCCATCACGACCTTGCGTCCTATTGCCATCAAATCCGCCATCAAGGAAGTGCTCTGGATTTACCAAGACCAGTCCAATAGTCTAGAAGTTCTTAATGACAAGTACAATGTCCACTATTGGAATGACTGGGAAGTGGGAGATACAGGAACCATTGGTGAGCGCTATGGGGCTGTTGTTAAGAAACACGACATCATCAATAAGCTTCTCAAGCAGTTGGAAGCCAATCCTTGGAACCGCCGCAATATCATTTCGCTCTGGGATTACCAAGCTTTCGAAGAAACAGATGGGCTGCTCCCATGTGCCTTTCAGACCATGTTTGATGTCCGTCGTATAGATGGAGAAATCTATCTAGATGCGACCTTGACCCAGCGTTCGAATGACATGCTAGTAGCTCATCACATCAATGCTATGCAGTATGTGGCTCTTCAAATGATGATTGCCAAGCATTTCGGCTGGAAGGTTGGAAAGTTCTTCTACTTTATCAACAACCTCCATATCTATGACAATCAATTTGAACAAGCTCAGGAATTGCTTCGTCGTGAGCCGTCAAACTGCCAACCACGCTTGGTTTTAAATGTTCCTGATGGGACTAGTTTCTTTGATATCAAAGCAGAAGATTTTGAGTTGGTGGATTATGACCCTGTCAAGCCACAGTTGAAGTTTGACCTAGCTATTTAAAAGAATAGAAAAAAGAAGTTGAGACAATAAATCCCAACTTCTTTTGTTTCTTAACGTGATACGCGGCGACGAGCTGCTTTTTTACGGTTTTCTTCGATGAAAGCTGCTTTTTGCTCTTCTGGTTCGATCACTTTCTTTTTAAATGCGTATACTGCACATGCGACGGCAGCGACAGTTCCTGCGACACCTGTTACAAGACCTTTAGCAAATCCTTTAGCCATGAGTCTTCCTCCTTTATATTCTCAATCAGCCAGCCCCCTTAAGAGGTCACATTTTTCTGACTGACCTTTTTGTGTTATAATAATAGTAACGAAAAAATGGGAATTTTTCAAGGAAAAAAGATGAAAACAAAAATAATTGTGATTGTTGGACCGACTGCTGTTGGAAAGACGGCTCTAGCTATTGAAGTGGCCGAGCGTTTTAATGGCGAAGTGGTTAGTGGAGATAGCCAGCAAGTCTATCGAGGACTTGATATTGGGACGGCTAAGGCTAGTCCAGAAGAGCAGGCAGCTGTTCCTCATCATTTAATTAATGTTAGAGAGGTAACCGAGTCTTACTCGGCTTTTGATTTTGTTTCAGAAGCTAAGATGGCTATTGAGGAAATTCATAGTCGTGGCAAGCTTGCCATTATCGCTGGTGGAACAGGACTTTACATACAGAGTCTACTAGAAGGATATCATCTCGGTGGAGAGACTCCCCATGAAGAGATTTTGGCCTATCGAGCTAGCTTGGAGCCCTATACAGATGAGGAGTTAGCCCATCTTGTGGAGAAAGCAGGTCTTGAAATTCCCCAGTTTAATCGTCGTCGTGCTATGCGTGCCTTGGAAATTGCCCATTTTGATCAGGACTTGGAAAATCAAGAGACTTTGTATGAACCATTGATTATCTGCTTGGATGATGAGCGCAGTCAATTATATGAACGTATCAATCGCCGCGTGGATTTGATGTTTGAGGCTGGGCTTTTGGATGAGGCCAAGTGGCTTTTTGACCATTATCCAGATGTGCAGGCTGCTAAAGGAATTGGTTATAAGGAACTCTTTCCGTATTTCCGTGGAGAGCAGACCTTGGAAGAAGTTAGTGAGAGTCTCAAACAGGCTACTCGTCGTTTTGCCAAGCGTCAGTTGACCTGGTTCCGTAATCGCATGCAGGTGACCTTTTATCAGATTGGAGAAACTGGTGTAAAAGATCGCATTTTAAGCCAGATAGAGGAGTTTTTAGATGATTGAAACGGAGAAAAAAGAGGAACGGGTCCTGCTCATTGGTGTAGAATTGCAGGGCATGGACAATTTTGATCTCTCTATGGAAGAATTGGCCAGTCTGGCTAAGACAGCTGGGGCAGTCGTTGTAGATAGTTACAGACAAAAACGTGAAAAATATGATTCCAAGACCTTCGTCGGCTCTGGTAAGTTAGAAGCAATTGCGCTCATGGTGGATGCAGAAGAAATTACCACTGTCATCGTCAACAACCGTTTGACACCAAGGCAAAATGTTAATCTAGAGGAAGTTCTGGGGGTTAAGGTCATTGACCGTATGCAGTTGATTTTGGATATCTTTGCCATGCGAGCTCGAAGCCATGAAGGGAAGCTCCAAGTCCACCTAGCACAACTCAAATATCTCTTGCCTCGCTTGGTTGGTCAGGGGATTATGCTCAGTCGTCAGGCAGGGGGAATTGGTTCCCGTGGACCTGGTGAAAGCCAGCTGGAGCTGAACCGTCGTAGTGTTCGCAACCAAATCACGGATATCGAGCGCCAGCTCAAGGTGGTTGAGAAAAATCGGGCGACTGTCAGAGAAAAACGTTTGGAGTCAAGCACCTTCAAGATTGGTTTGATTGGTTACACCAATGCTGGGAAGTCAACTATCATGAACACCTTAACCAGTAAGACCCAGTATGAGGCTGACGAGCTTTTTGCGACCCTGGATGCGACGACTAAGAGTATTCATCTAGGGGGGAATCTCCAAGTGACCTTGACCGATACCGTTGGATTTATCCAAGACTTGCCGACAGAGTTAGTGTCCAGTTTTAAGTCAACCTTGGAGGAAAGCAAGCATGTAGACCTTCTGGTTCATGTTATCGATGCCAGCAACCCTTACCACGAAGAGCATGAAAAAACGGTCCTGTCCATCATGAAGGACTTGGATATGGAAGACATTCCTCGCCTGACACTTTATAATAAAGCGGATTTGGTGGAGGATTTCATGCCGACCCAAACGCCATACGCTCTTATTTCTGCCAAATCTGAGGATAGTCGTGAGAAGTTGCAAGCTCTATTTTTAGAGAAAATCAAGGATATTTTTGAATCCTTTACCCTGCGTGTGCCCTTCTCTAAATCCTACAAGATTCATGATTTGGAAAGTGTTGCGATTCTGGAAGAACGTGACTATCAAGAGGATGGCGAAGTCATTACAGGCTACATTTCTGAGAAAAACAAATGGAGGTTAGAAGAATTTTATGACTGATATCAAAACCTTGGCTCTAAAATATGGGGGCTATACAAGTCTGGACAAGGTCTATCTGGATCAGCTTCTAGCTGGCAAGACAGAGCAGGAGCAGTTGGCACTTATCACACCTCCGCCCAGCGTGGTCAATGCTTACTTTGCAGAACTTTACCAAAAAAAGAGTCCTGAGGCAGCGACGGATTATTTTGCGGAACTCAGTCAGGAACTGAATCTTTACAATACTGAGCCGAGTTTCACACTCGAAAACAAGCCTTTTATTCGTCTTAATCTGTCTGGTAAATCCTTTGGTTTTTGCTATGAGAGTGAGGGTCTTGGTCGAATTTTCTCTGAGAATGAAGAGAAGATTTCGGATGACTTACTTTTTGAAATTGCACAAATTTTTCCCCATCAGCTAGTCTTTGAGGAGTCTGGCAAGATTTACATGAAGGCTGTCGAGGACGAGGAAGTTGTTAGCGTGGAAAATCTTACAGCTTTGACAGATTTGGAAAGCTTGGCTGACGGTCGTAAGCGTCTCAAAGGCTACAGCCAAGAGGAGTTATTACAAGAAGCCACAGCTTTTTCTGGCAAGCGCTATTTCCGATCGGAAAACCGCACAGCCATGTTATATATTGATTAATTAGAAAGTATCGAATGGATATTCAATTTTTAGGAACGGGGGCTGGTCAGCCCTCTAAAGCCCGCAACGTTTCAAGTCTCGCCCTGAAACTCTTGGACGAGATTAACGAAGTCTGGCTCTTTGACTGTGGAGAAGGTACGCAAAATCGCATCCTGGAAACCACGATTCGACCGCGTAAGGTCAGCAAAATCTTTATCACTCACTTGCACGGAGATCACATCTTTGGCTTGCCAGGTTTCCTTTCTAGTCGTGCCTTTCAGGCCAATGAAGAGCAGACAGATTTGGAGATCTATGGACCTCAAGGAATCAAGTCATTTGTTTTAACCAGCCTTCGTGTGTCAGGTTCGCGCCTGCCTTACCGCATTCATTTTCATGAGTTTGACCAAGATTCCCTTGGGAAAATCCTTGAGACCGATAAATTCACTGTGTATGCAGAGGAACTGGACCATACTATTTTCTGCGTTGGCTATCGTGTCATGCAAAAGGACCTAGAAGGAACGCTGGATGCTGAAAAACTCAAGGCAGCTGGTGTCCCATTTGGCCCACTTTTTGGAAAAATTAAAAACGGTCAGGATGTTGTTTTGGAAGACGGAACTGAAATCAAGGCAGCAGACTATATCTCAGCCCCACGTCCAGGTAAGATTATCACTATTCTGGGTGACACCCGCAAAACCAATGCTAGTGTGCGTCTGGCTGTCAATGCCGATGTCCTTGTCCATGAATCGACCTATGGCAAGGGTGATGAAAAAATTGCTCGTAACCATGGCCACTCTACTAACATGCAGGCAGCGCAGGTTGCAGTAGAAGCAGGTGCCAAATGCCTCTTGCTCAACCATATCAGTGCTCGTTTCCTCTCAAAAGATATCAGCAAGCTCAAGAAAGATGCAGCCAGTGTTTTTGAAAATGTCCATGTGGTCAAAGACTTGGAAGAAGTGGAAATCTAAAAGCTTGGGAAAGGATAAGTATGCCTACTATTCTCATTACAGGTGCTAGCGGTGGCCTAGCTCAAGAAATGGTCAAACTCTTGCCAAATGACCAACTCATCTTACTTGGTCGAAATAAGGAAAAATTAGCTCAACTCTATGGAAACCATCCACAAGCAGAATTGGTTGAAATCGATATTACCGATGACTCAGCCTTAGAAACTCTGCTAGCAGACCTCTATCTCCGCTATGGCAAGATTGATGTCTTGATTAATAACGCTGGTTACGGGATTTTGGAGGAATTTGACCAGATTTCTGACCAAGATATTCACCAGATGTTCGAGGTCAATACTTTTGCCCTGATGAATCTATCTCGTCGCTTTGCGGCAAGAATGAAGGAAAGTCGAAAAGGCCATATCATCAATATTGTTAGCATGGCAGGTTTGATCGCTACTGGTAAGTCTAGTCTCTACTCTGCTACCAAGTTTGCGGCCATTGGTTTTTCAAATGCCTTACGCCTCGAACTTATGCCCTATGGAGTCTATGTGACAACAGTCAATCCAGGACCAATCCGCACAGGATTTTTTGACCAAGCCGACCCAGATGGAAGCTATCTCAAGTCGGTTGAACGCTTCCTGTTGAAACCAGATGCAGTGGCTAAAAAGATTGTCAAGATTATAGGAAAAAACAAACGAGAACTCAATCTCCCGATGTTGTTGAACCTAGCCCATAAGTTTTATACTCTTTTTCCAAAGCTAGCTGATAAGCTGGCAGGGGAAACTTTTAACTACAAATAGAAGAAGTTCCTTTTAAAGGGACTTTTTTACTTCTTTTAATTTAAAGGTTAATAAGTGTTTTTTCTTTTAAAACTACATTCAGTTTTTTAATTCTTCTACAAATTTTAGAAAAAACTATCAAAAATATTATTTTATATGCTAAAGTATTGAAAATACCTATATTATTTAATAAAATAAGGGTAAAAGACTATTAAAAGTTATGCGCTTACACAAAAATGAAAGCGATTACTAAAAGGAGGATTTTATGGAAAAAAGCCATTGGAATCGGAAAAGAGTCTATAGCATTCGTAAGTTTGCTGTAGGAGCTTGCTCAGTAATGATTGGAACTTGTGCAGTTCTATTCGCAGGAAATATAGCTGGAGAATCTGTAGTTAATGCGGATGAAACACCTATTACTCGTACTGCTGAGAAACCTAAAGACGAAAATCCTATAGTAGAAGAAAAGCTTGATCAAGCTTTGGAAACTAAAAATGTAGTTGAAAGTACAGCACAAAAACAACCTAGTGCAACTGAGTCTATTTCATCTGAGAAGAAAGAAGATAAAGCAGTAACTCTAAAAGAGGAAAAAGCGTCTTCAAAACCTGAAGAAAAAGCTCCAAAGATAGAATCACAAGCTTCAAGTCAAGAAAAACCGCTCAAGGAAGATGTTAAAGCTGTGACAAATGAAGAAGTCAATCAAATGATTGAAGACAGAAAAGTGAATTTTAACCAAAATTGGCACTTTAAACTCAATGCGAATTCTAAAGAAGCCATTAAACCGGATGCAGATGTATCTACGTGGAAAAAATTAGATTTACCGCATGACTGGAGTATCTTTAACGATTTTGATCATGAATCTCCTGCACAAAATGAAGGTGGACAGCTTAACGGTGGGGAAGCTTGGTATCGCAAGACTTTCAAACTAGATGAAAAAGATCTCAAGAAAAATGTTCGCCTCACTTTTGATGGCGTCTACATGGATTCTCAAGTTTATGTCAATGGTCAGTTAGTGGGTCATTACCCAAATGGTTATAACCAATTTTCATATGACATCACTAACTATTTGAACAAAGATGGACGTGAGAATGTAATTGCTGTTCATGCAGTCAACAAGCAGCCAAGCAGCCGTTGGTATTCAGGAAGTGGTATCTACCGTGATGTGACTTTACAAGTGACAGATAAGGTTCATGTTGAGAAAAATGGGACAACTATTTTAACACCAAAACTTGAAGAACAACAACATGGCAAGGTTGAAACTCATGTGACCAGCAAAATTGTCAATACAGACGATAAAGACCATCAACTTGTAGCAGAATATCAAATCGTTGAACGTGGTGGTCAGGCTGTGACAGGTATAGTACGTACAGAGAGCCGTACCTTGAAAGCACATGAAGTAACTAGTCTTGATGCGATTTTAGAAGTTGAAAGACCAAAACTCTGGACCGTTTTAAATGACAAACCGGCCTTGTATGAATTAGTTACACGTGTTTACCGGGACGGTCAATTAGTTGATGCTAAGAAAGATCTGTTTGGTTACCGATATTATAACTGGACTCCAAATGAGGGCTTCTCTTTGAATGGTGAACGCATTAAATTCCATGGAGTTTCCTTGCACCATGACCACGGAGCGCTTGGAGCAGAAGAAAACTACAAGGCTGAGTACCGTAGACTGAAACAGATGAAGGAAATGGGGGTGAATTCGATTCGTACGACTCACAACCCAGCAAGTCCTCAGACTTTACAGATTGCAGCTGAACTTGGCTTACTTGTTCAAGAAGAGGCCTTTGATACTTGGTATGGCGGAAAGAAACCTTATGACTATGGACGTTTCTTTGAAAAAGATGCTACCCATCCTGAGGCTAAAAAAGGTGAAAAATGGTCTGACTACGATCTACGTACTATGGTAGAGAGAGACAAAAATAATCCCGCTGTTTTTATGTGGTCAATCGGAAATGAAATCGGTGAAGCAAATGGGGATCCTCATTCTCTAGCGACTGTTAAACGTCTAGTCAAAGTTATCAAGGATGTTGATAAAACTCGTTATGTTACCATGGGAGCAGATAAGTTCCGTTTCGGTAATGGTAGCGGTGGGCATGAAAAAATTGCTGATGAACTCGATGCTGTTGGATTTAACTACTCTGAAGATAATTACAAAGCCCTTAGAGCTAAGCATCCAAACTGGTTGATTTATGGGTCAGAAACATCTTCAGCAACGCGTACAAGAGGAAGTTACTTCCACCCAGAGCGTGAGTGGGTACAAAGTAATCAGTCATGGCGTAACTATGAACAGTCAGATTATGGAAATGACCGTGTTGGTTGGGGTAAAACGGCAACTGCTTCATGGACATTTGACCGTGACAATGCTGGCTATGCTGGTCAATTCATTTGGACAGGTACGGACTATATCGGTGAACCAACTCCATGGCACAACCAAAACAACACACCAGTTAAAAGCTCTTACTTTGGTATCGTAGATACTGCAGGTATTCCAAAAAATGATTTTTATCTTTACCAAAGTCAATGGGTTTCTGCCAAGAAAAAACCAATGGTTCACCTTCTTCCTCACTGGAACTGGGAAAACAAAGAGTTGATAGACAATGTAGCAGACGCGGAAAATAAAATCCCTGTACGTGCTTATTCTAATGCTGCAAGTGTAGAATTGTTCTTGAATGGAAAATCTCTCGGTCTTAAGACTTTCAACAAAAAACAAACTAGCGATGGACGCACTTACCAAGAAGGTGCTAATGCTAATGAACTTTATCTTGAATGGAAAGTTGCTTATCAACCAGGTACCTTGGAAGCAATTGCTCGTGATGAAGCTGGTAAAGAAATTGCACGTGACAAGATTACGACTGCTGGTAAGCCAGCGGCTGTTCGTCTTATCAAGGAAGATCATGCAATCGCAGCAGATGGAAAAGACTTGACATATATCTACTATGAAATTGTTGACAGCCAAGGGAATGTAGTACCAACTGCCAATAATCTGGTTCGCTTCCAATTGCACGGACAAGGCCAACTTGTCGGTGTCGATAACGGGGAACAAGCCAGCCGTGAACGCTATAAGGCGCAAGCAGATGGTTCTTGGATTCGTAAAGCATTTAATGGTAAAGGTGTTGCCATTGTCAAATCAACTGAACAAGCAGGTAAATTCACACTGACAGCCCATTCAGATCTCTTGAAATCTAGTCAAGTAACTGTCTTTACTGGTAAAAAAGAAGGACAAGAGAAGACTGTTTTGGGTACAGAAGTAGCAAGAGTTCGTACATTAATTGGTAAAGAACCAAAAATGCCGAAAACAGTAGGTTTTGTATACAGCGATGGTAGTCGTGAAAAACTTCCAGTAACTTGGTCTCAAGTCGATGTTAGTCAAGCAGGAGTTGTGACTGCTAAAGGTACAGCAAATGGACGTGAGGTAGAGGCTCGTGTCGATGTTCTAGCAATTGCGAAAGAATTACCAACAGTTAAACGTGTTGCTCCAGGAGCAGACTTGAACACTGTAGATAAATATGTGTCAATACTTGTAACAGATGGAAGTGTACAAGAGTACGAAGTAGATAGCTGGGAGATTGCGGAAGCAGATAAAGCTAAACTTTCAGTAGCTGAATCACGTATTCAAATGACTGGTCAGTTAGCTGGAGAAACTATTCATGCAACCCTTGTGGTAGAAGAAGGAAAAGCTGCAGCACCTGTAGTGCCAACTGTTACTGTTGGTGGTGAGGCAGTAACAGGGCTTACTAGTCAACAACCAATGCAATACCGCACTCTTGCTTATGGTGCCCAATTGCCAGAAGTCACAGCAAGTGCTGAAAATGCTGATGTTACAGTTCTTCAAGCAAGCGCAGCAAACGGCATGCGTGCGAGCATCTTTGTTCAGCCTAAAGATGGTGGCCCTCTTCAAACCTATGCGATTCAATTCCTTGAAGAAGCACCGAAAATTGACCACTTGAGCTTACAAGTTGAGCAAGCTGACGGTCTCAAAGAAGACCAAACAGTCAACTTGTCGGTTCGAGCTCATTATCAAGATGGAACGCAAGCTGTATTACCAGCTGATAAGGTGAGCTTCTCTACAAGCGGTGAAGGGGAAGTTGCAGTCCGAAAAGGAATGCTTGAGTTGCATAAACCAGGAGCACTTACTCTGAAAGCTGAATATGAGGGGGCTAAAGGCCAAGTTGAACTCACCATCCAAGCCAATACTGAGAAGAAGATTGCGCAATCCATCCGTCCTGTAAATGTAGTGACAGATTTACATCAAGAACCTACTCTTCCATCAACAGTAACTGTTGAGTATGACAAAGGTTTCCCTAAAACTCACAAAGTCACTTGGCAAGCTATTCCGAAAGAAAAACTAGACCACTATCAAAGCTTTGAAGTGTTAGGTAAAGTTGAAGGCATTGACCTGGAAGCGCGTGCTAAAGTATCTGTAGAAGGTATCGTTTCAGTTGAAGAAGTTAGTGTGACAACTCCAATCGCAGAAGCACCACAATTACCAGAAAGCGTTCGTACATATGATTCAAATGGTCACGTTTCATCAGCTAAGGTTGCATGGGATGCGATTCGTCCAGAGCAATACGCTAAGGAAGGTGTCTTTACAGTTGACGGTCGCTTAGAAGGTACTCAATTAACAACTAAACTTCATGTTCGCGTATCTGCTCAAACTGAGCAAGGTGCAAACATTTCAGACCAATGGACCGGTTCAGAATTGCCACTTGCCTTTGCTTCAGATTCAAATCCAACCGACCCTGTTTCAAATGTCAACGATAAATTGATTTCCTTTAATGACCGACCAGCCAATCGTTGGACAAACT
>ERZ773265.621-NODE-621-length-20960-cov-122.470031_pt1 | contig 20960 bp, 19 predicted proteins | sample MGYA00580512_ERZ773265 | MGnify/ENA primary metagenome ERZ773265 (study PRJEB29015, sample SAMEA2738169) | human oral metagenome | biome: human oral; feature: human-associated habitat; material: saliva | place: China | collected 2183 ... | reverse complement strand
CCGGTGACGAGGCAGACGAAAGCGAACTCGTCCTGGACCTGCGCGGTATCAACTAATCACCTAAATACATAAAACAGGAACCGGTACATATCCTCGCTCCTACAGGGGAACCCGCCCTCGCTTCGCTCGGGCACCCTGATGTCGCTACGGATAGTACCGGTTCCTTGTTGTCTTCAGAATGTTTGTGGTTTCAGAACGGCTGGTATGTGAAAGGGCCGGGTCATCCTCGCTCCTACAGGGGCACCCGTCCTCGCTTCGCTCGGACACCCTGATGTTGCTTCAGAGCATACTGGCTCTCGCGCAGCTCAGCGGCTTTAGAAAGAGACTCGGACCGCCTTCGCATCCGCCTCCACCGACGCCTTCAACGTAAACGGAATCTCCTTCTGCACCTGCGAACGCGCACCCGTAAACAAATCCAACTGAGTAAACGACACCTTCGCCGTACCCGACATCGGCTTCAACGACCACACACCCGCCGAACTCACACTCACCTGCGGATCCGCAACCTTCACCACAGACCACTTCACCTCAGAATCCACACGACCCGTAAACGCATACTCAAAAGGGCACCCACCAGGATAAAGAGTGCTCTGCTGCGTACACTTCTTCAAATGATCCTGCACCTGCTCCTTCACCGACGACAACGCATTATCACTCGGCTTCAACTCCATACGCACCGCATGATTCGCATCCTGCGCAGTCACCACCTCATTCACCTTCTGCGCCGTATACACCGTCGAATCATACGACACCGCATACACGCCAGGGTAAAACACCGGGAACGACGCCGCACCATCATCAACCGCAACCTTACGGTTATTAATCGTCGCAGCCTCCACACCCTGAATATTCACCTTCACCGACGGCAAAGACGCCTCATCAATAGCCCACTTATCAAAAAAGCCCCAATGCGTGCCCGAACGATGCAACCGAAAATCCGTATGCTGCTGCGAACCCTCCAACGTATAGGACGCACGCACCGTCGCATGCTCACCATCGGCGCTAGTCTCCACCACCTCATACGACACCTCATCCAACGAAGACACCGAACGCCTCAAAGCATCCCCATCCAGCAGCGATGCGTCACCCTCAAGAATCTGCGCACCCAACAAACCACGCGCATACGAACCATTACCCGTACGCAACGCATGAAAATACTCCCGCACCTGACCCGTCGGACCATACACCAACTTATTCGTCATAATCAGCGCCGCAGCAGCCACAGAAACCGCCACCACAACACCGACCATCCACATCGCCAGGACCCGCTCCACGGGAGAAAAATTACGCATAGAACCAGAGTAACGCAGGTAGTCCGCTAGGTTTCACGCACCGCACACACTAAAGTTGTGTATATGGCAGAACGCGCTCACGAAGTCCCCGCCAAATACGGCGAAGTCAAAGAACTATTCCACCCCCGCATGCGCTCCTACGGCAGGCGCATCGAAGCGGCACTCCCCGGCACCATCGTGCTCCTCGCCGCGCTCGCCTTCATCCTCTACAAGCGACCCGCCCTGCCGTACACCATCCTCGTACTGCTCATCGGCACCATCGCAGGCGTCAACCTCTACTCAGTCCTCAAACCCACCATCATCGTCATCACCAAAACCCACGTGCTCCGAGCACGCACCTTCGGCTGGTTCGCCGTACCCCTCGAAAATATCGACCACACCATCTTCGTCGAAAAGCTCTACCCCAAAAAAGCCTACGGCCAGAAACTCAAAACCGTCGCCGGCCGCCTACGCTACCGCAGCTTCCCCGCCATGTGGGCCGTTGACAAAGACGGCAAACAGCTCATGCGCATCGACGGCCGCGTCTGGGATGGCAAAACCATGCGAGAAGTCTCCTCTAGGCTCTCCGCGCAGACCACCATCTACAAGCAGATCAACGTGGTCAACATGGACAAAGAACACAAGGGACTCATCACCTTCAACGAACTGCACCCCGGCTGGCGCTCCAGCCTCATGACCGCACTCGCCGTCATCATCGTGGCAATCCTCTTCGCAGCGTCCTTCATGCCCGAAGAACTTGCCCGCACCATCTACCTCATCCACTAGAACACCCATTCTTCATCGGTGCTTCTTTTCGGATGCGCGCCTTCCGAACGCGCAAAGGCCCGGCACCCACCCCACACGGGGTAGGTGCCGGGCCTTTTGCATGCCTAGCTCAAGACGTATTGCGCGCTAGTTTTAGGAGCGAGCCTAGCTCGCCGGGCGCGACAGGACCGCCACCAAATACTCCGAAGAACCCTCCACAAACGGGTGCAACTGCCACGACGAGTACGTGTTATCCACGTTCAAGCCAACCTCGCGGGCATCAGCGAGGAACTGGTCAAACGCATAATCGCGGCCCGGACCCGAACCATAACCAACCACCGCACGGCCACCCGGCGCCAACACACGACGGAAATTCTCAACCACCGGCTTACGAGTCGAACGAGCCAAGAAACCCATCACATTACCCGCACACACCAGCAGCTCAAAACCATTCTCCGCAGTAGCGTCACCCTCAATGCCCAGCACCTCCGGCAAATCCACCAAATCGGCAGTAATCCACGTAGCGTCCGGGCAGACGCGGCGCGCTTCCTCAATCAGCTCAGGATCAATATCCACACCCGTCACACGGTGACCCAGCGCGTGCAGCTGCTTACCCACACGACCGGGACCGGAACCCGCATCAAGAATCTTCGCACCGCGAGAAGCCATAGCATCCAACAGACGAGACTCACCCGCAATGTCGTTACCCTCAGCCTCCATCGCCTTAAAACGGTCAATGTACCACTGCGAATGATTCGGGTTGCTCTCCTTACGGACCAACCACAGCGACTTCTCACGCTCAGCAGGAGCGCCGAAACTCATCATTGCCATAAAAACTCCTTAGACAGGGTTGAGGATGCGCCAACCGCCACCAGGCAAGGTGACCGCGGCGTATAAGCGGTGTGTGCGCTACGTTCTAGCATAGCCCCACCCGGCACCTGCCGGTAAGGGCAACAAGAGCCGGACGGGGCTAACGGGGCAACGCGAAAAGCAGAGAAGCTACAGGGGAGCGGTTAGAGATGGTCGCCGCTAGTATTCGACGTACCCTCAGCAAGCGCCTTACGCATCTGCTCCGCACGCTCCTCCTCAGCCAAACGAGCAGCCTCAGCGAACTGCTCCTCAATATCGGCAAGCAGCGCCTCAACCTGCTCATTACCAGCCACCGGGCCGCCAGCAATCAAACCATCAGCACCCAAAACCACAGCCAACGGCACACCATTACCGAAATTCGCGCGCGCACCAGCCTCACGGTCAATCAGCGGAGTCAAGCCCTCCGGCAACGTACCCGCCTTACGCGAGGTCTGCAACGATTCCAGGCTCGAATACACCGGATGCAACGCCACCTGCGGCAGACGCTCCTGCCACGAAGACATCGTCTTCAAAAACTTCACGCAACCAGCGCAGGTCGCCGACACAAACACCAGCATACGCGCCTGATTCTTAGCCAACGCACGCAGATTCGTGTGACGACCATTCTCCAGATACAGCGCCGCATGAGGAATCGGCATGCGAACATACTGCTCTTCACCGTTCTCGTCATACACCGGCTCCGGCAAAATCACCTCAGCCTGCGGCTCCGGCTGCGCAAGAGCATCACCGCGGCGAACAGCCTCCAACGTCACAGCAATCAGCGCCGCACCAAAAACCCAAGTCCAGCCGCTATCACCCAGACCCAGCAGAGTCGACACAACACCCGTGCCGCCCCTCAACGCGCTCGCATGCGCGCCAGCCGCCGCCAACAACAACGCAACATTACGGACCAGCGTATAACGGCTCACCGGCGCATTCGACTCAGAACCGAAACAATTACAACCCGCAGTACGGCCCGTCGCCAGCGCGCGCGCAATCACCACCGTATAGAACAGCATCAGAATCAGCGCCAAACCCGATGCAATCACCGCAGGCAAACGCACCGGCGACAACAACAGAACGGCGGCTAGGGCGATCTCGAACCACGGCAAAATCAGCGACACCGCACGGGTCGGCGCAATCTTCTCCAAACCAAGATTCTGGATGCCGGTCACGGTACTCTGCGGGTCCTTCGCCTTAGCAATACCGCTAATCAACAAAGTCAACGCAACAAGTGCCGTACACAAAACAAGCGGCACAGTAGAGACGGTGGGCATAAAACTCCTAGAGTGAGTGTGCGAAAACAGGAGGCGGCAGCGGCAGTTTTTAGGCAGAGCTCTTTAGGCAGGACAAACCGCGCGACGTGCCGCCGTGTTATACACGATTTTACGCCCTGCACATGGGGAATTGTCCCTACCAGTTAAGCGGAAAGCGGTATGCGCCCTCGTTCCTACAGGGGCACCCGCCCTCGCAGAGCTCGGACGCCCTGATGTCGCTTCCGGAAGGGATAGCTACGCAGGTGTGTCCCTAAATTGCCGTCAGGCGCACCCCGTACTCGCCCGCCAGATCCGCATACGCCTGCACAAAGCGCTGCGCTCGCGCACCCGAGGCGCAGAAAACGCCCACGCGCTGATCACGCACCGACTCAAACAGGCTCAGTAGCTCCGCGGGCACGTCGGTTGCCGGCAACAGCGACCCCTCCGCGTCGCTTAACTGCGACAACGGCAGATGCAACGAGCCCTCATGCTTCACCGACTCCTCACGCTCGGGCACCTCACGCACATCCAACAGAACCTGCGGAACCTCATGTGCCGACAAATCCACCGGCACCACACGCGCCGGATCCGGCACCGCCCCAAACGACGTACACGTACCCGACAAGGCATCATACGTCAGCAGAGTATCCGCCGCCGTCGGCAAACCACTCACAAACTTGAGCACCTCCGTCGCCATCAGCGAACCCACCACAGCTGTTGTAGCTCCCAACACCCCGGCAAGCGCACACGACTCCACCGTCTGCGGAATCGTCGGAAAAATATCACGCAAATGCGCGCCATCCGGCTCAAAAAGACTCACCGACCCGCCAAAACGCAAAACCGTGCCCCACACCAGCGGCAGACCCGCAACCTGCGCAGCATCCGCAATCAGATACTTCGACGCAAACGTATCCGTACAATCCACCACACAATCCGGTGCCGACGCGGCGAAAAGATCCAAAATCCAGGACGCATCCACATGCCGAATCGTTGTCTCAACCGTCAACGACGGGCACAGCTCCAAGGCACGGCGCGCCGCAACCTCCGCCTTCGGCTCACCCACATCAGGCACACCAAAAAGCGGCTGACGCTGAATATTCGACAGCTCCACCGAATCAGAATCCACAATATGCAGATACCCCACACCAGCCGCCGCCAACGCCTGCACCACCGGACAACCCAAACCACCAGCACCAATCACCAACACGCGGGCATCCGCCACCGCATCCTGATCAAAGCCCGGCAGGCGACGCTGACGGTCAGTGCGCTCGCGATCCAGACGCGCATGCTCCGGATTCACCGGGGTAGGGGTGAGGTTTACATCCACGAGACAAAACCCTCCGACGGCGACGACGCCTTCGCGTGCTCACGCACCGGAATACGGCCAGCCTCACGCGCCAACGCGCCCGCCTGCACCGCAAACTTCATCGCCTGAGCCATCGCCACTGGATCCTCAGCACGATTCACCGCCGACGCCAACAACACCGCATCACAACCCAGCTCCATCGCCAGCGCCGCATCGGAAGCGGTACCCACACCAGCATCCAGAACCACCGGAACCTGCGCGCGAGAAGCAATCAGCTCAATATTGTGCGGGTTCAAAATGCCCAGACCTGTACCAATCGGCGCGCCCAACGGCATCACCGCGGCAACGCCCGCATCCTCCAGGCGAGCGGCAGCCACCGGATCGTCAGAAGTGTACGCGAGCACCGTGAAATCCTCGGCGACCAGCTGCTCGCAAGCGTTCAACAGCTCCACGGTGTCCGGCAGCAGGGTGTCTTCGTCGTGGATAATCTCGACCTTCACCCAGGAAGTGCCCAGCGCCTCACGGGCGAGCATCGCGGTCATCACCGCATCAGCTGCGGTGCGGCACCCTGCGGTATTGGGCAGCGGCGCAATATTGAGCTTCTGCAGAAGCGGAAAAATGGGGGTGCCTGCGGCGTGACGGCGCATGGCAACGGTCGTCATTTCGGTGCCGGAGGCGACGAGCGCCTGCTCGAGCAGGTCCATGCTGGTTGCGCCTCCGGAACCCATGATGAGGCGGGAGTTGAAGGTGCGGTCGCCGATGATGAGCGGTGTGAGGCTCATGAGTTCTCCTCTATGGGAACGTCTAAATAACGGGGTTTGCTGGTTGGTGCGGGGCGCTACGATGCGCCCGGTTTGGCGAACAAAAACCGAGAATGTCTGTTCTTTTTGTCGGTGGGTATCTCTCCGGTTCAGGCTGGAGGATTAGCCACCCTGAACGGCGGTGAGGGCATCCACCCTATCGCCCTCGTTCAGCGGCACATCCAGCCACGTGGAACGCGGCACGATACTGCGGTTGAGCGCCACAGCCACGCCATTTTCGGTACCGAACTGGTCCAGGACAAGGTCAAATACGGTGCGGGCATTCGTGGTTAGCGGCTCGCCGTTGTAGGTGATGATCATGCGAAATCCTTTCGTGAAGGTGCCGGGTGCATCCGGCGGGGACTGTGTTTAGTGGGTGAATCGTGCCGGGTCGCACGCCTGCATGATGGGCGGAATCTCAGCCCCGCAGGCGACCTCCGCACCAACCTTGCCGGCGAGCGCGGCAAGCAGAATACCGTGGCGGAAATAGCCCGTGGACACGAGCTGGCGGGTGCCGTCGGCGCGAGTGCGGTACCCGAAGATGGGTAGGTCGTCCGGGGTGCCGGGGCGGGCGCCGACGTTCGCCTCCAGAAGCTCGCACTCTTCAACGGCAGGCACCAGGCGGATTGCGTCACGCAGCAGCTGGTGTACGCCGTCAATGGCGGGCAGTGTGCGGTGGTCTTCGCGGCTGGTCGCGCCGATGCACAGCTCCCCGTCCGGGCGGGGGATGAGGTAGACGGGGCGGGAGTTCACGTAGCCGCGCACCACATGCTTGAGGATGGGCCGCGGGGCTCGCAGGCGCAGAATGTCCCCGTAGACGGGGCGTAGCGGGTAGTCCCCGTGCAGTGTTGCCCCTAGTCCAGTGCAGATAATGTCGCCCGCGTCCGGGTCGGTGACCCGTTCGGTGCTGAAGGTGACGCCGCGGCGGGTGAGGGCGTCTTTGAGAGCGCGCCTCATGAGCCGCGGGTGCAGCTGATGGTCACTGGGGATGCTCACAGCGCCGGCAATACGCGGCGCCAGGAGCGGTTCGAGGGTGCGTGCCTGCGTGGGGGTGACGGGGTCTGCGGGGCGGTTCATGTCCCGGTAGTAGGCGCGGGTGCGTTGCAGGTGCTCGGCGTCGGCGCGGTCGGCTGCGACAATGAGCGTGCCGGTGGTGTCGTAGCCGGTGGGCAGGTCGGTGGCGCGGCTGAGCCTGCCCATGAGGGAGGGGTAGGCGTCGGCGCTGGCGGTCATGAGCGGGAAGAGTGCGTCCTGCTGGAATTGCACTTCTGCGATGGGCGCGAGCATGCCGCCGGCGTAGTGGCTGGCGGCGGGGTAGATCGCGGCGCCGTCGTCGGTGGTGCCGTAGTCGCTGGTTTCGGCGTCGATGAGGTGTACGTTCTCGCCGCGTTCGGTGAGCTCAAACGCGGTGGTGAGGCCAATGATTCCGCCGCCAATGATGGTGATGGTCATGGCTATGCCTGCAGCGCGGGGTTGTCGACGAAGGCGCGGACCATGGCGATTCCGGCAACTCCGGTGGTGCGGATGGCAGGGCAGTCTTCGGGGGTGATGTCGCCGATAGCTACGGTGGGCACGACGGACAGCTCGGCAAGTTCGCGGAGCCCATCAATGCCGAGGGGCGGGCGGTTGGACTTCTTGGTGGGGCTGGGACGGAACGGCCCGGTGCCAATGTAATCAATCAGGTGCGCGATCTTGTTGGACTCTTCGACGAGCTGCCGGGTGCCAGTGGTCAGACCGATGACCGCGTCGGCGCCGAGGAGGGCACGGGCGTCGGCTACGGGCAGGTCATCTTGACCGATGTGCACGCCGTCAACACGCACGCCGCGGGCACGCAGCGCGAGGGCGACATCGACGCGGTCGTCGATGAGGAGGGTCTGGTGCGGCTGGATGATGCCGGCGATAGCTTCGGTGAGCTGGTAGAGCTCGCGCGCGCTGATGGGTTTGGACCTAACTTGGATGCAGGTGGCGTGTTTGGCTGCCCGGACGGTTTCGAGGGGGTTGTCGCCTGTGACGAGGTAGAGGTTCAGGTCGAGGGGGCGTGCGGGGGTGGTGTAGGGGTGCGTTTCGCGGGTCATGCGGGTCTACGATTCGTCGTCGAGTAGATGTTTTTTGAGAAATTCTCTCATTGAATTTCTGTGGTTAGGTTAGCACAACTGTGTGGTGAGTTGAACATCCTTCAAGTGTTTTGAGGCGTGCGCTTGGCTCGCTATACACTTCCTTCGCTCCTGCAGGGGCACCCGCCCTCGCAGAGCTTGGGCACCCTGATGTCGCTTCAGGAAGGTATAGCTGTGCTGCGCGCTCGCATGGGGCTACAACAAGCCCTGTCTCGATGAGCACTCGGGAAGGCGCCCTGAACCCAACATTCATTCTTGGCGAGCTGTCTGCGGTACCTCACCCGAGTACCCCTTCCCCCTCTCCGCGCACACTCTTCCCAAGCCGAGCAACCCGCGGTTCGTTCCACACCGCGCATCCGCACCCTACCTCGTATCACAGGGAGGAGGGAGAGAGAAGTAGGGGAGAGGCCGGTATGTTCCGTCGCGACATCAGGGTGTCCGACGCGAAGCGAGGACGGGTTCCCTGCAGGAGCAAGGAGCATACCGCCTCGACCCGCCAATAAATAAAGCCCCAAACCATAAGGTCCGGGGCTTGTGGAGCGGCTGACGGGAATCGAACCCGCGTATCAGGCTTGGGAAGCGTGCGCTCTACCATTGAGCTACAGCCGCATCTTTTTCAGTGTATCGCGTCTGCTTGTCGGGGTGAAATGTGTTGCGGTTGTTTGTGTGCGGGGTGGCGGGGTTGAAATGTGATGTAGGCCTGTGTGCTGGGGCTGGTGGATGCCTGCACGTGGGTGGTGTTTGCCAGGTATCCTTTAAGCGTGCTTATTTCAGATCGCGATATTCGTCAAGAGATTGCTGATGGGCGCATCGTTCTTGAACCGTTCGATGAGTCGATGATTCAGCCTGCAAGTGTGGACGTGAGGATTGATCGTTTCTTCCGTCTGTTCGATAACCATAAGTACCCGCATATTGATCCTGCTCAGCCGCAGGAGGATTTGACGCGCCTGGTGGAGGTGGCTCCTGATGAGCCGTTTATTCTGCATCCGGGTGAGTTTGTGTTGGGTTCTACGTATGAGAAGGTGACTCTGCCTGATGATGTGGCTGCCCGTTTGGAGGGTAAGTCGTCGTTGGGTCGTCTGGGTCTTCTGACTCACTCTACGGCTGGTTTTATTGATCCTGGTTTTTCTGGGCATGTGACGCTTGAGTTGTCGAATATGGCGACTTTGCCGATTATGTTGTGGCCGGGTTCTAAGGTTGGTCAGTTGTGTTTCTTCCGTTTGAGTAGCCCGACTGAGCATCCGTATGGTTCTGGTGCGTATGGTAACCGTTACCAGGGTCAGCGTGGCCCGACTGCTTCGCGTAGTTATTTGAATTTTCATCAGACGATGATTCCTGCGGATGGTTCTGTGGAGTCTTAGTCTTTCCCGCTTTGGGGTGCGGGCGTGCAGGCTGTGTGTTTGTGCGCCCGCGTTGGGCGGTTTTTTCGCCTGTTGTGCTCGTGCGTTCACTCGCGTGCGGGTTTTTATCTCTCACTCTCTAAGGATTTTTTGATGAATCTGAAGCCTGTTGTTCTGCGTGTTGCTGGCGCGGAAGTTTCTTTGTATCTGATTGATATGTCGGACTCTTTTGTGGAGCGTTTTAAGAAGGCGTGGGAGCCTCTTGCTCCGGAGTTTTTTGATACTCCTGATGAGGCGTATGCTTCGTTGTCTCGTTTTGATCAGGTGATGCTGGTTCATGCGCCGACTGATGAGTCGGTGATGGATTTGGCGAATCCGTTGATGGGTTCGTTTGATAAGGTTTCGACGCTGCGTGTGGCTGATGATGATTCGGGTATGCAGGATCTGACGAGCCGTATTACGTTGGCGATGATTGAGCAGCTGGTTGGTCGCGGTGTGATGCTGCATGCGGCTGTTATTGGTGACCCTGAGTCGAAGCGCGCTGTGGCGCTGGTGGGTGTTTCTGGTAGCGGTAAGACGACTGCGTCGCGTTTCTTGGGTTCCAAGTTTGCGTACCTGACTGATGAGACTGCGATTATTTCGGATGAGGGTGTTGTGTCGCCGTATCCGAAGCCGTTGTCTGTGATTGTTGACCCGAATGCGCCGAAGGATCAGCAGAACCCGGTGGATTTGGGCCTGAACGTGGTTGATCGTGATGACCTCAGCTATGAGCTGTCGCGTATTGTGTTCATTTCTCGTGATGAGTCGGCTTCTGAGCCGTATTTTGAGCGTGTTCCGCTGCATGAGGCTCTGGTGTTCTTGAGTGAGCAGAGTTCGGGTCTGGCGCGTCACCCTGAGGGTGTTGTGTCGCTGGCTAAGCTGGTGGAGCGTTGCGGTGGCGTGTGGCGCCTGGTGTACTCGGAGGTTGAGGATACTTTGCCGCTGGTTCAGGATCTGCTGAATGGTGGTGAGCTGCCGAATGCTGATGAGGTTGAGAGCCTGGAGAAGTACACGGTTGAGGATCACCTGCCGGGTGTGTTCTTGAACGGTACGATTGCGGTGTCTCGTATGCCGGGTACTTCGGCTGTGCGTGTGGGTGAGGACGGCCCGTTCTTGCTGCTGTGCGACACTGAGCTGAATGAGCTGTCTGATTTTGCGGCTGAGTGCTGGCTGCAGGCTGAGGGCGATATTTCGTATGATGACCTGTTTGCGCGTCTGGCTGAGATCTTTGAGGGTCTGCCTGCGGAGGCGTATGACGAGAACCTGAGCGCTCTGGCGGCTGGTTCGATGCTGTGGGTCCGTGTGATTGATGATCCGCTGATTGATGACGCAACCTGGGCTCAGATGACCAGCGATGAGGTTCTGGATGAGGAGGAACAGCAGATTGCGCTGGATTCCTCCGAGGATGCTGTCTCTGATGATGAGGATGACGTGGTGGAGGACTAGCCACCGCGGCTTACTGACACAGCTCTCTGGCGAGGCTTACTGAGCTCTGCTTGATAGGCACTGCTTAAGCACAAGGGAGGGGCGGGTAGAAGAATGATCTTCTACCCGCCCCTCCCTTGTGTTTGCGCGGTTCCATTCGCAAGATTGCGTTTGCGGGGTTTGCAAGGACGCTTAGCCCCGCGACGCCTTACTGTGAGGCCTTACCGAGCAGCCTTACTGGGCTGCCTTGTTGCGGCGCTTCTGTTCACGCTTCTGCTCGCGGCGAGCCGCACGCATACGCAGCGGACCGGGCGCCTTCACCGGCAGCAGCAGGAGCAGGCCCGCCACCACAACGATCAGAATACCGAGCACACCCCAAATCTGTGCGCCCATGATGCTCACACACAGGCCGAACAGCATCGGTGCCAGGAAGCTGGTGGCACGACCGGTGGTCGAGTACAGGCCGAACAGCTCACCCTCAGTACCGGGATCCGCCAGGCGAGCCAAGAAGGTACGGGACGCCGACTGCGCCGGGCCCACGAACAGGCACAGCAGCAGGGCGCATACCCAGAACACGCCCGGCTGAGGGAAGAACAGCAACGGGGTAGCCGCCAAGATAATGCCGACCAGCGAGATAACAATAATCGCCTTCGGGCCCAGGTAGTCATCCAGGTAGCCGCCCAGGATCGCGCCAGCCGCCGCGACAGCGCTACCGGCAATACCGAACAGGATCACCTCGGAAGTGCTGAAACCGAACGTGCCCGCCGCAAGAATACCGCCGAACGTAAAAATACCGGACAGACCATCACGGAACACCGCCGAAGCAATCAGGAACCACAGGGTCTGCGGGGACGTCATCTTCAGGCGACGAATCGTGCGCCACAGCGCCTTGTAGGAGGCGAGCAGGCCGCCCTGACGAGCCGGGGAGAGACGCTCCATACCGAGCTCCAGGAAACGCAGCTCGCGGGTGGGCAGCACCTCCGGTAGGAAGCGCTCGCGGGTGCGCATACGCACCAGCAGAGGCAGGCAGAAGATCAAACACCAGGCGGCGGCAAACAGCGCGACCGCACGGATATTCAGGGCGTTATCGGTGGTCAGGCCGAGCACTTCGGGGGTAAGCACAAAACCCCACAGCACCACAGCCAGCGCCAGGATACCGCCAATGTAGCCGGCAGCCCATCCGGCGCCCGAAATCTTACCGATATTCTCCGGGTGGGAGATACGCGGCAGCACGGCGTTGTAGTTCACGTACGCGAACTCGCTGAACACGCTCGCCGCAGAAATCAGGGCGACACCCAGCCACAGGTACTGCGGGGTGGGGCCCACGAAGAAGCACGCCGCCATCGAGCCGACTAGCAGCATGGTGTTCACACCGAGCCAGAAGATGCCGCGGCCGGACTTATCGTTACGCTGACCGGTGACCGGCGCCAGAATCGCAATGAGGAAACCGGCAACGGTCAGACCCAAAGACAGCGCCGAAGAGGTCTCTTCGGGCGTACCGAAATAGCTGCTGGTCAGATAGACGGTGAAGATGAAGGTCGTCATAATCGAGTCGAAGCTCGACGAGCCAACATCCCACATGACCCAGGACGCGACCGAACGGCGGCTGTTCGCGTGGTCAACGACCCTACGCTGAGCCTTCGTTTTACGGCGGGGAGAAGAAATAGTCATAGTTGTGCTTTCGGATGCCGAGGTGGCGCTTCAGCGTAGCGTCGGCATGGAACCGGCTGAAGTAGAGCGGGCGTGCTGAAGATGGAACACCAGGCGGTACGTACCGAGCGAAGATACGTACCGCCTAGTTCATGAACTTTCGCGCGGAAAGCGCAAAGTCTTAGTTGAAGAAACGACGCTGCAGGCGAGCAATACCGAAGCTCACCACAGCACCCACGACGGAGGTCAGAACGGTCCAGAGGATGACCTGACGCAGGGTATCTTCAGACTCGTGGGAAATGGCGGGAGGCTGGTTACCGGTAGCCTTGGTCCAGGCTGCGCCCAGGCCCTTACCAACCAGGGCAGCAGCGCCCATGTTGATACCCGCAATAGCAAGCTTAGCGACGGGGTTCATGTGTATCTCCTTAGCTGTATACGATGCGGCGTCCTGCCCGTGAACCCCTTCGGGGTTGGGTGAGAAAAGAGCGCCACTCCCTAGCGTATAGGGTTTAAGGCGTTCGTGCCGCCTTGGAGCCTCTCCGTCCCAAAATTGTACACCGTGCAATTCTGTAATGCGGGCAGAAGAACGAAACAAAAAGCGGCAAATTGGCACGAACAGCCAGACAAGCCTACAATCAAACCTGGGTTCCCACCCGCACCACAACGGCACGGACAAGGAACCCCACACGACAGGGGAGCGCCACCGAGGCGCTGAGAGTGCTAAGCAGACCCTCGAACCTGATCCGGTTAGTACCGGCGTAGGGAGTCGAATTTCTTCTCAATGCCCTCGTCCAATCAGAGGGCGAGGACATTCCCCTTCCAACGAAGGAAGGACCACCAATGTCACAGAACGCAACCCCCGCCTCCCAGGCATCTACCCAGGCAGAAGCGAAGAAGCCGAACCTGCGCTGGCGAGTCAACGAAATCGTCATCGCCGCAGTCATCGCAGTAGCCTGCGCCGTCATCTTCTGGATCTGGGACATCGCAGTCGGCCCCGCCGCCAAAACCGCACTCGTAGCAGCACCCGAATTCCGCCCCATCGTCGCCGGCGCATGGCTGCTCGGCGGTACCCTCGGCGGCCTGCTCATCCGCAAGCCCGGTGCCGCACTCTTCGGCGAAATCGTCGCAGCATTCATCTCCGTACTTTTCACCGGCGGCGCGTGGAGCGGCGAAATCCTGATCGCGGGCTTCTTCCAGGGCGTCGGCGCTGAAATCGCCTTCGCAATCTTCCGCTACCGCCGCTGGAACGCAACTATCGCCATCTTCGCCGGTGCGCTCAGCGGCCTGTTCATGGGTGTTAACGAAATCTTCATCTACTACCCCGACATGGAACCGCTCAAGGCAATCATCTACGTAGCGTGCGCCGTCATCTCCGGCGCAGTCATCGCAGGCTTCCTCGCATGGATTCTCGTGCAGAACCTCGCCAAGACCGGTGTGCTCTCCTCGCTGGCATCCGGCAAGACCCGCCGCTAACCACCACCAACTAGTCACTCACAACGAGTCACCACTCGGCACACAACAGCAGCCACAAGGCTAAGGAACCATCATGGAAGCAACACCGCGCGGGGCGCGCATCGAGCTCAACAACTTCAGCTGGCACCACCCCGGACGCCCAGAACCCGTCATCAGCGGACTCAACCTCACCATCAACCCCGGTGAAAAAGTCCTGCTGTTGGGCACCTCCGGCGCCGGCAAATCGACGCTCCTGCACGCCATCGCCGGTGTGCTCCACGATGACGACGGCGAATCCGCCGGCGGCACCATCACCATCAACGGGCAAGCACCCGCCGAAGCACGCGGCACCGCGGGCATGATGCAGCAGGACCCCGAATCCTCCATCGTCATGGCAACCGTCGGCAACGACGTAGCGTTCGGCCCCGAAAACCTGCGCGTACCCCGCGAAGAAATCTGGGGCCGCGTCACCGAAGCCCTCACCGCAGTAGGGCTCAACGACCTTGCCCTCGACCACCCCAGCAGCGCACTGTCCGGCGGGCAGAAGCAGCGCCTCGGCCTGGCGGGCATCCTCTCGATGCACCCCGGCGCCATGATCCTCGACGAACCCACCGCCAACCTTGACCCCTCCGGCGTGCAGGAAGTACGCGACAGTATTCTTGCCGCCGCGGAGGCGACCGGCGCGACCCTGCTCGTTGTAGAACACCGCGTGAGCATCTGGGCGCCGCACATGGACCGCATTATCGTGCTCGGTGAAGGCGGCACCATCACCCACGACGGCGCACCCGACATCGTACTCACCGAAGCCCGCCAAGAACTCATCGACGCGGGCGTGTGGGTACCCAACTACGTGCCGCGCGCACCGCAGACCGGCGAGGCTGTAACCGGTGAGGCTGCGGGCGGCGATAACGAGCGCGGCGAGGCGCTACTGCGCGCCGAAAACCTCAGCATCACCCGCGCACAACCCACCCCCAAACAACGACGCGCACGCCGCCGCACCGTCAAACGCCTCGGCGACACCCCCGCACCCGCACCCACCGACCTGCCCGTACTCCGAGGCGGCATCAACCTCACCCTGCACGCCGGCGAACACCTCAGCGTGCTCGGACCCAACGGCGCCGGCAAATCAACCCTAGCCCTCACCCTCGCAGGGCTCCTCACCGCACCCGACGGCACCCTCACCGCCACCGACGCGCTCCGTAACTACGACGGCAGCAACCACGACGACAACAACAGTGGCAACCACGGCGAGCGCGAAAACCGCGCCCACTGGGACGTGCCCACCTGGACCCCCGCCCAAATGCTCAGCCGCATCGGCTACGTCTTCCAGGAACCCGAATACCAGTTCATCCGCGGAACCGTACGCGAAGAGCTCGAGCTGGGCCCCCGCCGACTCGCCGCGCTCAACCGCGTTCCCCTCGACGAGGCAGAACTCACCGAACGCACCAATACGCTCGCCCACCACCTACGCCTCACCCACCTACTCGACGCCAACCCCTTCACCCTCTCCGGCGGCGAAAAACGACGACTCTCCGTAGCCTCCGCACTCGCCACCGCACCCAAAATCCTCATCCTCGACGAACCCACCTTCGGCCAAGACGCACGAACCTGGGCAGAACTCGTCGACCTCATCCGCGAACTACTCGCAGGCGGCACCGCCGTCATCTCCATCACCCACGACGAAGACTACACCGCCGCACTCGGCGGCAACCACATCACCCTACCCGCCCTCACCACCCCCGGAAAGGAGAACGCATGAACACCGACTTCTTCGGCAGCATCGACCGAACCAGCTACTTCAGCAACCTCAACGCCGGCGTAAAACTCATCGTCTCCTTCACCCTCATCATCGCCGCACTCATCGTGCGCGACCCCCTCACCTCCGGAATCCTCTTCGCCCTCGAACTGCTCGGATTCATCCTCGTCGGATTCCGACCCGTCAACGTCCTCGCCCGCTTCTGGCCCATCCTCATCGCCGTCATCACCACCGGCTGGTCCGTCGCCATGCTCAGCGCCAAAACCGGCACCACCATCCTCGACCTCGGCTTCAACACCATCACCACCGACTCCGCCGCCGTCGGCGCAGCCATGATGATCCGCTCCCTCGCCATGGTCCTACCCACCCTCGCATTCGTACTCACCACCGACCCGACCGACCTGGGCGACTCCCTCGCACAAACCTTCAAACTGCCCTCCCGGTTCGTGCTCGCAACCGTCGCCGCCCTACGCTTGGTCGGTATTCTCTTCGCTGAATGGAACGCCCTCGGCCAGGCACGACGCGCCCGCGGACTCGGCGCAGGCCAATCCCTCATTGGGCGTGCACAAACCTTCGGCGGTCAGAGCTTCGCCCTGCTGGTGCAGGCTATCCGCCGCGGCTCCCGCCTCGCCATCACCATGGAGGCGCGTGGCTTCGGCGCGGGCGAACGCACCTGGGCTCGTGTACCCTCCTATTCGCCGCGTGACGTGCACGTGAGCATTGCTGCCGCCGTCATTATCGCTGTTGCATACGGTGCATCTATTGCGGCGGGTACAATCCAGTTCCTCTGGGGCTAGTTCGTTCCCTTTCTGGTTCCGCTTTCGTGGCTCCGCTCGGGAGGCGGTATTCGCCCTCGTTCCTACAGGGAACCCGCCCTCGCTTCGCTTCGGGCACCCTGATGTCACTACGGGCGATACCGTCCTCCCGCGCTGGGACACAGATAAGGAGGCGCCCGTACTCTTCCTTCGCTCCTACAGGGAGGCGGGGTGCCGCATATTTCCTCCGCGCCTACGCAGGGGCACCCGTCCCCCGGACGCTCCGCCCTCTCCTCGCTCCGCATCGGAGAGCGTCCGGGCTGACACCCTGAGGGCGCTTCCGGAAAATGCGGCTACACCCGCTACTACCGAACAGGAAGGTACAAACACCTCCGCACTCAGTCTGCAGACAGCGCAAAGGGACGGCATTATCCTCGCTCGGATAATGCCGTCCCTTTTTGTACGCGTTTAGCTCTGCTGCGCCAGGTAGTTCAGCAGCGTCGCAGTCAGCTCCGGGTCATGCGCCAGCGCCGTGCCGTTCAGGTGGGTCACCGGCGCAATCAGACGCACCGAAGACGCCAGCCACACGCCGTCCGACTCGAACAAATCCTGCGGGTAGAGCGGTCCAAAGCCCAGCTCCCAACCGGCCTGGCGTGCCGCCTCGAACACCGCACCCTGCGTGGTACCGGGAAGGATGCCGTGGCTCGGTTCGGGCGTGTACAGCACCTTCTTGCCGTCTTCAATCTTGGCGACCAGCACCGAGGAGGTGGCGCCCTCCAGCACGCGACGCTCGTCGGTGATGAAGATAGCGTCATCCGCGCCGCGTTCCTGCACATACCGCAGAACCGCCATGTTCACCGCGTAGGAGAGGGTCTTCGCGCCGCCCAGCAGCCACGGGTAGGCGCTGTTGTCCATCGGCTCGTGGCCGCGCGGCAGCAGCATCGCCTTCACGCCTTCGGTGCGGCGCTTCACGATGGAGGAGGGCACCGGCGACGCCATAATCAGCGTGTACGGGCCCGGCTGCATGGAAGTCACCGCCTGGGTGGGGCCGCGCGAAATAATGATCTTCACGATATGCTCTTCACCCAGCGCAGTCTCGGCACCGGCGGTAGCCTCACGCATGAGGCGCTCCACCGCCGAACGCAGAATCTCGGGTTCCGGGTCGGGCAGATCCAGCATGCGCGCCGACGATTCGAGACGGGACAGGTGCATGCCGAGCTTACGCACGCGGCGGTTGACGGACAGCATGGTCTCGAAGACGCCGTCGCCGCGGGTGAAGCCCTGATCATCAACGCTGATGAGGGGCACGGACGGGTCAACGAAGATGCCCTGCGGGTTCTGCTCGTTCAGAAGAATTACGGTACTAGACATAGTCTTATTGTACGTTCGCATCCCTACCCGGCGAGGGAAGACGATATCGCCCTCGTTCCTACAGGGGCAGATGGACGAGACATGCAGAAGGGGCGGTGCTATCCACGCTCCTACAGGGGCACCCGTCCTCGCTTCGCTTCGGACACCCTGATGTCGCTTACGGATAACACCGCCCCTCCTTGCTCCGCCGCGGAGAGTGTCCGGGCTGACACCCTGAGGGTGCTTGGCGGAAAACGCGGCAGCCCCTGCGCTCATGCACGGACACAGCCAAGCCCCGGATGCGCAACCCTCAGCAGGTTGCCCATCCGGGGATATTGCTCATAAGCCATAAGTCGACAGGGCGACTGACAAGCGGTGTTGAGCTAACGAAGGGTATAAATCATCAGATGGCAAATTACGGCAATCTGGGATAGGACTACAGGAATGATCGTGGGAGGTGCTTTGAAGGTCTTTGAATGACGGTGAATGATCTGCTTCCTATCCAAGCTCCAGCACAGCGTGGATACATAAAAGTGAATCCACAGGGTCGTGACTAGGGTGGCGAAGCTACTGGCAAAATGAGTCTTATAGACGTCATAGATAGTTGCGCAAGCCGCAATGAACATTACAAAATTAGCAATATCCGCTGTTTGGAGTATCATTTTAATCTCTCCTGTCGTAGGTCTTGCCTTGGTTGACTTTTTTGCTTGTAGATCGCCAAGGCAGGGAAATATGTAGAGGGGTGGGGGTTGGGTGGAGCCAACCCCCTTTTTTGTGCATCTCGAGATTTCCTCCTTACTCACGATCTATATCGTTTTCTATTCTACAACACATTTAATATTAAGTCTCAATGTTGGCGTCAGCAGGCACAGCAAAGCCCCGGACGCGCACCCCTTAGCGGGTCGCCTATCCGGGGCTTTAGCTACACAAAAATCAACAACAGGCTAGTGACCCGCCGCCGGCGCGCCCTGACCTTCACCAGCGCCGTGGCTCTTGCCGTCCGCCGAGTAGTCCGAATCCTTACGCGGAGTAGTCCACAGCACCAGCGCCGTCAGGACCGCGAAACCAAAAATGGAGAAGCCCATCGGCAGGTACTCATGCTCACCGGCAAACGACACCAGCGGCGCCGCCAACGCACCCAGCATCGCCTGAACCGTACCCATCACCGCCGAAGCACTACCCGCCATGTGGCGCGCCTCGTTCAGCGCCAACGCCGAAGCATTACCGAAAATCAGGCCGCACGAGCTGGTCAGCAGGAACAGCAGAATCAGCGTCGGCACCAGCGAGATACCGATAAGGAAGCTAACCACCAGCAGCGAAGACACCACCAGCAGGCTAACCACGCCGACATTCACAATACGGCGCTGCGCCACACGACCCACCAGCTTTGTCGCAATCGCACTGAACAGCACAATACCAATCGAGTTCACACCGAACACGATCGTGAACTCAGTCTCGGACAACCCCAGAATCTTCTGCAACACAAACGTCGAACCGGAAATATACGAGAACAGCGCACCAAACGCGAAGCACATCGTCAGCATGAAACCCAGGTAGCGGCGAATCTTGAAGACCTTCGGCAGCTCCGAGTACACGCTCAGGGCGGTGCCCTGGTAGCGTTCCTCCACCGGCAGGGTCTCCTTAATCACGAAGATCACGCCGAGCATCATAATCGCGGTAATCACGCCGAGCACATGGAAAATATCGCGCCAGCTGCCCCACGACAGCACCCAGCCACCAAACAGCGGCGCAAGCACCGGCGCGAAGCCGTTAATCATCATCATGACGCCCATGAGCTTAGCGGTCGCCAGGCCCTCAGTCGTATCAGCCACGATGGAACGCGCCAGCACCGCACCAATCGAACCGGTGAAGCCCATCATGAAACGCGCAAAAATCAGCAGCTCAATATTCGGCGCGAAACCACACGCCACCGTCGCGATAAAGCAGATGACCGCACCAATCAGCAGCGGCTTGCGGCGGCCCGTCTTATCCGACAGCGGACCCACGACCAGCTGGCCGAGCGCCATACCCACCATGAACCCGCTCAACGTCAGGGACGCGTTCGTGCTGGTGGTGTTCAGATTCTCAGCGACTGCGGGTAGCGCCGCCAGGTACATGTCCGTGGCGAGCGGTGCGATAGCGGTCAGCAATGCCAGAACAACAATGAAAAGGGGCGATAGCCCGAAGGAGGTCTTAACCGACTTCGAAGACATATGTCTTAGTTTTTCTTTCTGTGTGATGCGCGTGCAACGGCGCCTGCGGCTCTACAACACATGGATGCGGTAATACCGCACCGGGGATGAGCTTGCGCAGGCTGGAAGCACAACTTGTTCACGGTAGCAGAATCGGGGGCGGCTTCGTAAGTTAAACGTTTGATATTTTTTGAGCTGGGAGAGACAGGATTGCAGAGGGTACGCAGAAGGGACGGTGTTCTCCTCGCTCCTACAGGGGCACCCGTCCTCGCTTCGCTTCGGACACCCTGATGTCGCTTACGGATAACACCGCCCCTTGAACGGCTTGGCTTAGCCTGCCGCTCAGCCCCCGGCACTGAAGAAATATTTGAGAAATATTCTTGAGAAGCATTGCTAGGCCCAACGGCATAACTTACGTTGGTCATACCACGCGATACGACCGGAGGGACACCTCAGATGCGCAATCACTATTACAAATATCTGCTATGCATCCTGCTGCTCATAGCTTGTGTCTTGCTCGTAGTCTTTGCTGTGCTTTCTAACAACAACCCGGGTAACGGCAAAGACGGCACTGCCTCCACGCACGCGCCGAGCAATACCTCAACCTACTGGGATAAAGACCGCATGGAATCCGCTAGCC
>ERZ773265.617-NODE-617-length-21047-cov-3.949743_pt1 | contig 21047 bp, 19 predicted proteins | sample MGYA00580512_ERZ773265 | MGnify/ENA primary metagenome ERZ773265 (study PRJEB29015, sample SAMEA2738169) | human oral metagenome | biome: human oral; feature: human-associated habitat; material: saliva | place: China | collected 2183 ... | reverse complement strand
AGGGTAAGACGATGAACATCGTCATCAACCGCAAGGCTCTGCCCGACGATATCGCCAAGAAGCTCGGCGTAAGCAATAAGTAGCCGCCAGAGCCTACAGGCACCATAAGGACGAGCGGTCAGCTATCCCCTCTGAGGGGCGGCTGACCGCTCGTCCTTTGTCCTTTTTTAGCTATCTTTGAGACGCATTTACGCTTCGACAATACAAACACATTACTATGGCAGAACAAAGCTATACGCTCCTGGATGGCAAGGGGACCAGTGCCCGCATCAAGGAGGAGATCGCCCAGGAGGTCGCTGCACGCCTGGCCTCAGGCAAGCCCGCCCCTCACCTCGTCGCTATCCTCGTCGGCCATGACGGCGGCAGCGAGACCTACGTAGCCTCCAAGATCAAGACCTGCGCTGAGGTAGGCTTCCGCTCCAGTCTCATACGCTTCGAGGACGACGTGACCCAGGAGCAGCTGCTCGCTGAGATCAAGCGGCTCAACGAGGCCCCCGACGTGCATGGCTTCATCGTACAGCTCCCTCTGCCGAAGCATATCGACGAGCAGAAGATCATCGAGGCCGTAGCCCCAGCTAAGGACGTCGACGGCTTCCACCCCATCAATGTAGGGCGCATGAGCATCGGGCTCCCCTGCTTCGTCTCCGCCACACCCCAAGGGATCATCGAGCTCCTCCGACGCTACGAGATCGATACCCGAGGCAAGCACTGCGTCGTCCTAGGGCGTAGTAATATCGTCGGGAAGCCCATGGCCCAGCTGCTGCTACACAAGGGCAACCCAGGCGACTGCACCGTCACCGTCTGCCATAGCCGTACCCCCAACATCAAGGAGCTCTGCCTGCAGGCCGACATCATCGTAGCGGCACTGGGTGTCCCCGAGTTCCTACGCGGCGATATGGTCAAGCCTGGAGCGGTGATCATAGACGTGGGTACGACGCGTGTCCCCGATGCGACGAAGAAGAGCGGCTTCCGCCTCTCGGGGGACGTCGCCTTCGCGGAGGTAGCGCCCAAGGCTAGCTTCATCACGCCCGTCCCAGGGGGTGTAGGGCCGATGACCATCGTCTCCCTGATGCTCAACACGCTGCAGGCGGCACGCCAGCAGCAGGACTAAAGCACCAGCATAATGGCAAAACGATTCAATCCCATCGCATGGGTACCTAGCGTCTACTTCGGCATGGGGCTCCCCTACGTAGCTCTGTCGCTCGTCTCGGTACTCATGTTCACCGACCTCGGGGTAGACAAGAAGGACGTGACGCTATGGACCTCGCTGCTGGTACTCCCCTGGTCGCTCAAGCCCCTTTTCAGCCTCTGCATGGAGCTCTTCGGCACCAAGCGCCAGTACGTCTATATGACGGAGGCGGTGACGGCGCTGATGTTTGGGCTCGTCTCATTCGCCCTGCCACTGCCTAGCTTTTTTGCCGTGACGGTCGGGATCATGGGTGTCATGGCGATCAGCGGGTCTATGCACGACATCGCTGGCGACGGCGTCTACATGCAGCAGCTCACTACTCAGGAGCAGGGCGTGTACGCGGGCTGGCAGGGCGCCTTCTATAACCTAGCCAAGATCCTCACCAATGGCGGGCTGGTCTATCTGGCGGGGACGCTCTCCAAGAGCCTCGGGCTGACCAAGGCCTGGATGATCATCATGGGCATCTGCGCGGGCATCATGCTGCTGCTGGCTCTCTACCACATGGTGGTACTCCCCCAGGAACCCAAGCGCGATCGGCTGAGTGCCGACGAGGGGCTCAAGGAGCTGATGGAGATCCTCAGTAGCTTCTTCACCAAGCCTTATATATGGCTGTACCTAGGCTTCATCTTCCTCTATCGCCTCGGCGAAGGGCTAGCGATGAAGATCGCGCCCATTTTCCTCAAGGATGGGCTGGACAAGGGCGGGCTAGCGCTGAGCAACGAGCACTACGGCCTCATCTACGGCACGGCAGGTACGATCGCCTTTATCCTCGGCTCCATCCTCTCAGGCTACTACATCGCTCGCCTCGGGCTCAAGCGCACGCTCTTCTCCCTGGTCTGCATCTTCAACATCCCCTTCGTCGTATACCTACTCTTCGCTATCTACCAGCCGCAGAACCTCTGGTGGGTCGCCACGGGGATTGTCTTCGAGTACTTCAGCTATGGCTTCGGCTTCGTCGGGATCACGCTCTTCATGATGCAGCAGATCGCCCCGGGCAAGTACCAGATGGCGCACTACGCCTTTGCCAATAGCCTGATGAACCTCAGCGTCATGATCCCAGGGATGCTGAGCGGCTGGCTCGCTGAGCGCCTGGGGTACGAGTATTTCTTCTACCTCGTCCTGCTGGTGACCGTCCCTGTCATCCTCCTCTCCCTGCGCCTGCCCTTCGCTCACAGCGCCAAGCAGGAGGCAGCTGCCTAAGCATTATCCTCCGTTCATTATTCATTATATCTCGTATATGAGCAAGCTCAAGATCGTCGGGGAGGCCCTCCCCAACATGCCCTGGGAAGAACGCCCCGAGGGCTCCAAGGAAGTCGTATGGCGCTACAGCGCTAATCCCATCATCCCTCGCGACCTCCTCCCCACCTCCAATAGCATCTTCAATAGCGCCGTCGTCCGCTTCGGCGAAGGCTACGCTGGGGTCTTCCGCTGCGATGACACCAACCGCCGTATGCGCCTGCACGTAGGCTTCAGCGACGACGCCATCAACTGGAATATCAACCCCGAGCCCCTGACCTTCGAGTGCAAGGACAAGGAGATCGGAGAATGGGTCTACGGCTATGACCCCCGTGTCGTCTTCATCGAGGACCGCTACTATGTGACCTGGTGCAACGGCTACCACGGCCCCACGATCGGCGTAGCCTATACCTTCGACTTCAAGACCTTCCACCAGCTGGAGAACGCCTTCCTGCCCTTCAACCGCAATGGCGTACTCTTCCCCCGCAAGTTCAACGGCAAGTTCGCCATGCTGAGCCGCCCCAGCGACAACGGCCACACGCCCTTCGGCGACATCTTCTACAGCGAGTCGCCCGACCTCGAGTTCTGGGGTCGTCATCGTCACGTGATGAGCCCTGCGCCCTTCGAGGACAGCGCTTGGCAGTGCACTAAGATCGGTGCGGGTCCCATCCCCATCGAGACGAGCGAAGGCTGGCTGCTGATCTACCACGGGGTACTGGCCTCCTGCAATGGCTTCGTCTACGCCTTCGGCTCCGCGCTACTTGACCTCGACGAGCCCTGGAAGGTCAAGTTCCGCTCCGGCCCCTACCTCATCTCCCCACGCGAGCAGTATGAGTGCATGGGTGATGTACCCAACGTAACCTTCCCCTGCGCCGCCCTGCACGACGCTGAGACGGGCCGCATCGCCATCTACTACGGCTGCGCCGACACCGTCACGGGTCTGGCCTTCGGCTACATCGATGAGATCGTAGAGTTCACCAAGAAGCACTCGATCATCTAAGGCTCGCCCTTAGCACATCCCTACGGTGCGCCCCGCGGAGACATTACTCCGTGGGGCGCGCTCCGTCTATGAAGGATGAAGGCACGGGCTGCTGTGAGCGCCATCGCCAGGCCTCGGGGAAGGCTCCAGATTTCCGTGCGCAAGAAAATTTCCTACCTTGCGGAGACAGCTCTGCGGCAGCTCCTAGAGGCGAAGCGACATGCCACCGCAGGGTATTAGTCGACCCGAGAAGCTCGACTCTTGCGGAGCGCCTTAGGCCGCTTCTGCTCTAGGGAACAATGGAGGCTAGTCCAAGTTCCTCCGGCACGCGACCTCAGGGAGCTAGAGAGCCCCTAGCCAAGAGCTGGCTCGCTGAGGGATAGCAGTCGAGGAGCTGACGGCCGTCCATGACGAGCGTGAGGGATGTCCCTCATCTCGCTGACTGATATCCCTCACGAGCCTTCCCCCTAGAGCTCCGCCTCCCTTGAGCTTAGGAGGGCGCTTGCTCCCGAGGGCCAAGGAGCCTCGTCCCGCGCTCATTACGAGGACTCCTACCTGATGCTGCCACGCTCCTCCCCAGGTAGGTGCGCGGAATTCCTTAACTTTGCGCGCAACAAGACAAGCACCATCATGCAAGAGAGAATAGAACAGCTAAAGGCCGAGCTCCTCGCGCTCAGCGCACAGACCGCGCAGGAGCTGGAGGAGCTGCGCATCAAGTATATCAGCAAGAAGGGACTCATCCCCCAGCTCTTCGATGCCTTCAAGACCGTGCCGAGTGAGCAGAAGCGCCTGGTCGGGCAGCAGCTCAACGAGCTCAAGGAGCTCGCCACAAGCCGCATCAACGAGCTACGTGCAGCACTCGCAGGAGAGGGCGCGAGCCACAGCGATATCGATTGGTCACGTAGCGCCTACCCCACGCCCCTCGGCACGCGCCACCCGCTGACGCTCGTCCAGCAGGAGATCACGGAGATCTTCTCCCGCCTGGGCTTCTCCATCGCCGAGGGCCCCGAGATCGAGGATGACTGGCACGTCTTCTCCGCGCTCAACTTCGCAGAGGATCATCCCGCACGCGACATGCAGGATACTTTCTTTGTGAGCAATGTCCCTGGCACGCTGCTGCGCACGCACACCTCCTCAGTACAGACGCGCACCATGCTCTCCTCTGAGCCTCCGATCCGCATCATCTGCCCAGGGCGCGTGTACCGCAATGAGGCCATCTCCTACCGTGCGCACTGCTTCTTCCACCAGGTAGAGGCGCTGTACATCGACCAGAACGTGTCCTTCGCCGACCTCAAGCAGGTCCTCCTCTACTTCGCGCAGGAGCTCTTCGGCACCGACACCAAGATCCGTCTGCGCCCCTCCTACTTCCCCTTCACCGAGCCCTCGGCCGAGATGGATATCTCCTGCAACATCTGCGGAGGGACGGGTTGTAACTTCTGCAAGCACACGGGCTGGGTCGAGATCCTAGGCTGCGGCATGGTGGACCCCAACGTGCTGGAGAACTGCGGTATCGACAGCAAGAAGTACTCCGGCTACGCCCTCGGCATGGGTATCGAGCGCATCACCAACCTCAAGTATCGCGTGAGTGACCTGCGTCTCTTCTCGGAGAACGATGTGCGCTTCCTCGAGCAGTTCAAGGGTGCGGGGCGCTAGCAACAAGAATAAGGCGTGACACGCAGCGAGCGTTATAGGGGCGTCATAGCATGGTTCGAGGAGCACATGCCCGTGGCCGAGACGGAGCTGAACTACCGCAGCCCCTTCGAGCTCCTGGTGGCCGTCATCCTCTCGGCACAGTGCACGGACAAGCGGGTGAACCTTGTGACGCCCGCCCTCTTCCTCCAGTACCCGACGGCTGAGCTGATGGCTCGGGCTGAGGTGGAGGACATCTTCGAGCTCATCCGCAGCATCAGCTACCCCAAGGCCAAGGCAGGCTACCTCGTCGGCACAGCGCAGCGCCTCGTCGCGGACTACGGCGGCGAAGTCCCGGAGGAGCGCGAGGAGCTGATGAAGCTGCCGGGGGTCGGACGCAAGACGGCCAACGTCATCGCCTCCGTCATCTTCCAGCAGCCGACGATGGCCGTCGACACCCACGTCTTCCGCGTGGCGAACCGCATCGGGCTGACGACGAACTCCAGGACGCCGCTCGCCACCGAGCTCACCCTTATCAAGTACATCCCCGAGGAGCTTATCCCCAAGGCGCACCACTGGCTCATCCTCCACGGGCGCTATGTCTGTCTAGCTCGCAAGCCTAAGTGCTCGGAGTGCGGACTGAGCTCCCTCTGCCGCTACTACGCTGCGGCCCAACGTAAGCAAAGCAAATCATCAAAGAACTAGTCATGGTACAGCAGCCCAAGCATCGGAAGGCCCTTCTAGGCACCCTCGCCCTAGGCCTCGCGCTCACCGCGGGGATCCTGAGTTCGTGCCTCACTGGAGGACGCAAGGCAGGCGCACAGCCAGCCCTCATCCTGGGGATCATGCCTTCGGTAGACTACCTCCCTATAGCGATTGCCTCCGAGCATGGCTTCTTCGACGACTCCGTGGAGCTCGTCCGCTTCTCCTCTCCTATGGAGCGCGATGCCGCCCTACAGACGGGCTCGGTGGACGGATCGATCACGGACTATATGAGCGCTATGCTGCTGCAGAGTAAGGGACAGAAGATCGTCCTCCCCATAGCCACTCAGGGGAGCTTCCGCCTCGTCTTCGGACACAATGAAGATCTCGTGCGCCTCTCCGACCTAGAGGGCAAGCACATCGGCCTCTCCTCCCACACCGTCATCGAGTACGCTACGGAGAAGGCGCTGGTATCCCCTAAGGGCAAGACCCACCCCTTCACGCCCGTGGAGGTGCAGAAGGTACCCATCCGCCTAGAGATGCTGCGCTCGGGTGAGCTCGACGCGGCGATCCTGCCCGAGCCCTTCGCTACCCTCGCCGCGACCAAGGGGCTGCGTGTGGTCAGCCTACCCGATGGGATCATCGAGCATATCACAGGCCTCGCCCTTCTCCGCAAGAGCTACGAGACCAAGCGCCCCGCCGTCGTCTCCCTCATCAAGGGCTATAATAAGGCTATAGCCTACATGCAGGAGAGACCGCGTGAGGAGTGGGTGGGCTCTATCGTCCAGCTCCTAGGCATCCCCCCCGAGGTAGCCCTACAGCTGCAGCTCCCCGACTATCATCCAGCCGCCAGCCCCGACACGACGCACTTTGCCCCCATCCTTGAGTGGATGAAGACCAAGAAGCTCGTCCCCCACAGCTATCAGGCTACAGGGCTCGTGCCTCCGCTCCCCGACCTGCAGTAAGCACTCGCCCACGAGACACATGGCACTAGAGATTACTGATCTCAGCATCAGCTACTCCTCCAGAGGGCACCAGCAGACCGCGGTGCTCTCTGGTCTTTCTTTGTCGCTCCAGAAGGATGAGATCTGCTGCATCATGGGGCCCTCCGGCTGCGGCAAGTCCTCCCTCCTCCACACCCTCGCGGGCATCCTCACGCCTACGATCGGTAGCCTTCGGCTCAAGGGACAGCCGCTCGACCCACAGCACCAGCAGATCGCCCTCGTCCCGCAGCAGTACGGCCTCCTGCCATGGAAGCGCGTGCGCGATAATCTCCAGCTCCCCGCCGCCCTCGGCAAGCGCCTCGTCCAGCCCGAGCAGCAGCGCGCCATCCTCGACATCCTAGGCCTCAGTACGCTCCTCGACCGCTACCCACAGGAGCTCAGCGGTGGCCAGCGCCAGCGCATCGCCCTAGCCCGAGCCTTCTTCATGCAGCCCGATCTACTGCTGCTGGACGAAGCCTTCTCCGCGCTGGACATCTCCACGGCCGAGCGCTCGCGCCAGCTCTTCCTCGAGCTATGGCATGCCTACCCTACCCCGACCCTCATCGTGACGCACAGTCCTCAAGAAGCGCTGGAGCTCTCTCGGCGTACCCTTGTCTTCGGAGGACAGCCCAGCCAGCTCCTGGCGGACCTTAGCTCACCGAGCCTCGAGCTCCTCACCCAGCGACTACGCCAGAGCTATGAGACGCTTTAGATCCCACCTCCTACAGCTCGCCTTGGGGGCGCTGCTCCTGCACGTCCTCTGGGTCATCGGCTACCTAGCTCTCCGCAGCGAGGTACTGCCCGCCCCTTGGCAGGTCTACCGACACATGCTGCAGATGGACTGGACGGCTCTCGCAGAGCACAGCCTACAGAGCCTTGTCCGCATCGCTTGGGGCATTGCCTTGGCGAGCCTCTTCGGCTGGCTCCTTGCACTCGGCATGGTCAGTCTGCCGCGCTTCGGGCGTAGTCTCTCGACCTTCATCTACTTCTCCTATCCCATCCCCAAGCTGGCTCTGCTGCCCGTCGTTATGCTCCTAGCTGGGCTCGGTGAGGCGACCAAGGTCATCATGATCATCCTGATCATCCTCTTCCAGCTGGCGGTGACGATGCGCGATGCCCTCCTACAGATCCCTGCGGAGCACTTCGCCCTCCTGCAGAGCCTCGGCGCTAGCTGGAGCGAGCGCCTAAGGCACATCCTTCTGCCCGCCGTGCTGCCCGCCTTCCTCTCCGCCCTACGCATCGCGCTAGGCACTGCCATATCTGTGCTCTTCGTTACCGAGACCTACGGCACGACACTTGGGCTAGGCTACTACATCACGGACGCCTGGATGCGCATCGACTACTTAGATATGTATGCAGGGATCACCCTGCTGAGCGTCATCGGGCTCAGCATCTTCGTCCTCATTGACCTCCTCGAGGCGCTACTCTGCCCCTGGACGCAGCGTGCCAGCGAGCAGCCGCTCTAGGCGTCTAAGCCGCTCACCACTAGCGTGCGGCTGCTTAGACATTCTCCTCTCTCCTCTCCGACATCAGCCCTTAGCCTAGGGAGATAGCGCTCTAGGACACTCCGCAGAATGAGCTCCCCGCAGTCTACGCGACCTGCTAGAGCTATCCCTCACGAGCCGCGTCCAAAGGCCTCGAGGCAGGGAATAGCGGGATTTCTAGTATCTTTGACCTTGTGGCGAGGGGCCAAGCGAGGGAGCTCTCCTTAGGCTTCCTGATCCCCCAGCCCACTCGAAGGACTATGGCTAGTAAGCGACAACTCAAGAAAGAAATCATCCTCGAGGTGACCCAGCTTTTCGACGAAGCGATCATCCTGCGTTCTCTGGCGACGGGTCAGAGCATGGAGCTGGAGCTGGAGGAACTGATGGATGACATCATGGTGCTGACGGATGACAGCCTCCGCCGCGTGGCTCACCCCGACGGTAAGGACAATCCCCGCCTCATCCGAGCCTACTACCGCGGGCTGCGTCAGCACATCGCCCAGCACGTGGCGGACTTCTCGGATCGTCTTGACCTCTTCGTCGAGGGGATCTACGGCCTCAAGGGCTAAGGCCTTAGCCCACATCACAAGATATTGATACGACTTTGCGAAAGAAACTTGCACAGACGCTGCTCCGCATCCTCGGCTGGAAGGTCGAGGCCTTGCCGCAGGATCATCCTGCAGGCAGCGTCATCTGTGTCGCCCCGCACACCAGTAATGCGGACTTCTTCATCGGTCTACTCTTCTCCTGGGCTGTAGGCATACGCTCGGGCTTCCTGATGAAGAGCGACTGGTTCTTCTTCCCCCTCTCACCCATCCTCCGAGCCCTAGACGGCGTGCCCGTCAACCGCTCGGAGCGCAGCCAGACCGTGGAGCGCATCCAGCAGTTGGTGCGTCAGCGCGGGGAGATGCACATCGCCATCACCCCCGAAGGCACGCGTAAGCGAGGCGAGAAGTGGAAGAGCGGCTTCTACCACATCGCGCAGGCTGCAGGCCTCCCCATAGAGCTTGCGGTCATCAACTATAAGGATAAGGTCGTAGGCATTACCGAGGTCTTCCATCCTACGGGTGACCTCGAGCGCGACCTTGCCTACATCCGCAGCCGCTACAGCGCCGAACAGGCGAAGTACCCCGAGCAGTTCACCCCCTAAGCCCCATCACCCGCATCATGCAGCCGAGCCCTGAGCTCCGAGTAGCCGCCGTCCAGTGCCCCATCCTATGGAATGAACCCGAGGCCAACCTCCGTTATATCGAGGAGCAGCTCCGAGGTCAGGAGACTGCCGACCTACTTGTCTTCCCCGAAACCATCCTCACGGGCTTCTCGGCTACTGCTGCCGACTATGCCGATCGTGAGGGACGACAGCTGGAGGAGCTCCGCCGCCTAGCACGTCACTACGGCAAGGCCATCGCGGGAAGCCTCCTCACTGCGCTCGAGGGGCAGCTGTACAATGCCTTCTTCCTCATCGACGAGGAGGGACAGGTACAGCTGCAGCCCAAGCGGCATCTCTTCGCCCCAGGGGGAGAGCGCGGCTACGTACAGCCCGCCACCGAGCGCCGCATCTTCAGCTATCGAGGCTGGCGCATCCTGCCCCTCGTGTGCTATGACCTGCGCTTCCCCGTATGGTGCCGCAACGTAGACAAGGAGTACGACCTCATCCTCGTGGTGGCCAACTGGCCGAAGCCACGCCGCGCCGTCTGGCAGACGTTGCTACGAGCCCGAGCAATGGAGAACCTCTGCTACGTCGTCGGCGTCAACCGCGTCGGCACCGACCCACAGGGACTCATCTACACAGGGGACAGCGCCCTCATCACCCCGAGGGGGGAGATCATCGCCGAGGCTGCAGCAGGTGCCGAGAAGGTGGTCTGTGGCAGCCTCAGCTACGAGCCCCTCAACGAGCTACGGCATAAGTTCCCCGTCTGGGCAGACGCCGACCGCTTCACCCTCGAGCTCTAGCCCCAAGTACACGACACCAACCCTACTCATATAGATCAATGAATACGACATCACGCGCACAGCGCATCGCCGAGGCGCTCCTGAAGGTCAAGGCCGTCAAGCTCCAACCCGACGCACCCTTCACCTGGGCCTCAGGCTGGAAGTCCCCCATCTACTGCGATAACCGCGTCACCCTCTCCTACCCCGAGGTCCGTAGCCTGATCAAGACCGAGCTGGCAGCTGCCATCCGCGAGGAGTTCGGCGAGCCCGAGGTCATCGCCGGGGTAGCTACGGGTGCTATTGCTCAGGGAGCGCTTGTGGCAGACCTCCTGGGGCTACCCTTCGTCTACGTGCGTCCTGCAGCTAAGGATCACGGCATGGGCAACCAGATCGAGGGCGAGCTGCCCCCCGCGAGCCGCGTACTCGTCATCGAGGATCTGATCTCCACGGGCGGCAGCAGCCTCAAGGCCGTAGAGGCGCTGCGTCGTGCAGGCAGCGAAGTCCTCGGGATGGTAGCCGTCTACACCCACGGCTTCCCACAGGCAGAGGAGGCCTTCGCAGCCACTGGCCTTCGCCTGGTCACCCTCAGCCACTACGACGCCGTCATCGCTCAGGCACTGGCTACGGGCTACATTAGCCCTGAGGATGAGGCCCTGCTCAAGGAATGGCGTAAGGCCCCCGACCAGTGGACGGGACGCCCCTAGTCCCGCCGTCAGTAGCTAATCAATAGGAATGCACAATGAGTGACTACGTAAGTAATATCAAGACCATCGCTGCCCCGCGCAGCCGTGTATACGATCGCCTCTCCAACCTCGGGGGCCTCGCCTCCATTCAGGATCGGCTGCCCGAGGAGGCACGCGAGAAGATCAGCATCGAGGCGATAGACAACGACAGCTGTGCCTTCGTGATCCCCGCTGCAGGACGCCTCGTCCTACGTATCGTGGAGCGCAGCCCTGAGGAGACGATCAAGCTCGCCACCGACCAGTCCCCGATCGATCTCACGATCTGGATACAGCTTCTCGAGCCGGCCCCAGGAGACACGCGCCTCCGCCTCACACTACGCGCCGACCTCAACTTCTTCCTCAAGAAGATGATCGGTGGCAAGCTACAGGAAGGGGTAGACAAGCTCGCTGACATGCTGGCGATGATCCCCTACAACTACTAGACGCATGGAGCCCCTCCGAGCTGGATACCTCCTCCTCGGTCTAGCCCTCCTCCTCGGAGCCTGCAGTGAGACCGATAGACCGGTGCCTCCTGCAGGCTCCGTCGCTTGTCGCCTCGAGCTGCAGGATAGCCGCTACCGCCCGCTCCTCTCCCCAGGAGGTATCGCCACGGTCACCGAGCCCCCGACGGCTAGCGCCCGTATAGGGCTCCGCGGGCTTGCGGTCGTCCACGGCCTCACGAGCCAAGCGGACTACTTCGCCTACGACCTCGCCTGTCCCCACGAGCTGGGGCAGCTGGTACGCCTCGAGCTGCGAGACAGGCAGCTCGATTGCCCCTCCTGCCACAGCAGCTACGAGCTGCTAAGCGGCCTCGGTGCTCCCATTGCAGGCCCAGCCCGTAGCCCCCTACTGCGCTATCGTGTGCACCCGCTGGATCGCTACCGCCTCCTCATTGCTAATTAGTATCGGACTATGGAGCTCTCCGCCTGGCTAGTGATTGCCTACATACTCACCATACTCGGGGTGATCGCGACTGTCCTGAGCGAGAACCGCAACCCGCTGAAGGCCTCCGCCTGGATCTTCATCGTGGGGCTGATCCCAGTCTTCGGCCTCATGGCCTATATCGTCTTCGGGCAGGACCAGCGGCGACTGCACAGCATCAGCAGACGCTTCTATCGGCGTCTGATGCGGCGCCCACAGCGTCTAGCCCTCCCCGAGCACCTGCTCAAGCGTCGCCAGGTCACCGAGGAGCACCAGCAGATCATACAGCTGCTGCAGCGCAACTCCAATAGCCCGCTACTGCAGCTCGAGTCCATGGAGGTCTACACCTGGGGCTATGACATGTATGAGGCGCTCTTCGTCGACCTCGAGCGAGCCGAGGAGTACATCCACCTGCAGGCCTATATCTTCGGCGCGGACACGGTGCTCGACCGCCTGACAGAGCTCCTCGTCCGCAAGGCCGAGGAGGGCGTCACGATACGCATCATCTACGATCACCTCGGCTCCTACGATGTCCCCAGCAGCTACTGGCGCCGTATGCGCGAGGCAGGCATACAGGTCTATGCCTTCATGCGCGTAGCCTTCCCTCTACTCTCCACGACGGTGAACTACCGCAATCACCGCAAGATCGTCGTCATCGACGGCTCCATCGGCTATGTCGGGGGGATGAACTTTGCCCAGCGCTACCTCACGGGGAACCAGCTCGGACGCTGGCGCGATACGCACTTCCGCATCACGGGGGTGGCCGTGGCGGGACTGCAGAGCTCCTTCCTCAGTGACTGGTACACTGTCTCGCGCAAGGTGGTGAACATGGATCGCTACTTCGACCCCAACGCCCTAGCTAATGCCTATTCGCCCTCCATCCAGTTCGTCCAGGGCGGCCCCTTCACCCACTGGCACGTCCTCGAGCAGGCCATCATCTACCTCATCAGCCGCGCCAATCGCGCCATCGCCATCGAGACCCCCTACTTCCTCCCGACGGAGAACCTCAACAATGCGCTCATCACGGCAGCGCTGGCAGGGGTCAAGGTCGAGCTGATGATCCCCGACCGCACGGACTCTCGACTGACGACCTACGCGGCTAACTCCTACCTCGCGCAGCTCCTCGAGGCTGGGGTCGAAGTCTACCGCTACCAGGCGGGCTTCCTCCACTCCAAGCTGCTCCTCATCGACGAGCGCATCGCCTCGATCGGCTCGGCCAATATGGACTTCCGTAGTCTGGAGCACAACTTCGAGATCGCGGGCATCCTCTACGACGAGGGTATGACACGACGCCTGAGGCAGATCTTCGAGGAGGATAAGCGCTCCTGCCTCAGTCTCGAGGCAGAGAGCTGGGCGCAGCGCGGCTGGCGGGTGCGCTTCGCCGAATCCTTCATGCGCCTCTTCGCACCACTCCTCTAGTTTGGGCCATAGCCATCAAAGGCGCGGGGGCTGCTGGATCTCGATCGGATCCGGCAGCCCCTGCGCCTTTTGTCTGCTTGCCTACTTAGCCTTAGGCGTATAGCGACTCATGCGCTTGATGATGACGTTCTTCAGCGGGCGGTCCTCGTTGTCCGTCTCGAGGCGCTGGATCTTGTCTATCGTCCCCCAGCCGTCCAGCAGACGACCGAAGACCGTGTAGGTACCATCGAGGTGGGCAGCCCCGCCCTCAAACATGTACTGCTTCTTCTGCTCCTCGCTGTACTTCCAGCTCCGCCCCGCTTCCTGCTCCTTGAGGTCGAAGTCCGTGTAGTACTTGCCCGTGACGATGTAGAACTGGCAGGCCGAGCTGCGCATCTCGGGATTGATATCGTCGGGCTGACGGGCAGCTGCGAGGGCCCCACGGACGTGGACGAAGAGCTCAGGATGGAATTCGCCTGCGATCGTGCCCTCAGTGGAGTCCTGCGGCAATGCCGCATCACGATGGAGCCCCTTCGTACCGAGGTGCCCCGTCTGGATCATGAAGTCCTTGATCACTCGGTGGAACTGCACGCCCTCGTAGGCACGGCTGTCGACGAGGCGGAGGAAGTTATCCCGATGGATGGGCGTCTCATTGAAGAGCTCGAGGATGAAGGGACCCTTGGAGGTCTCGACAAGTACCTGAGGGCGCGCCTGCCCGAGGAGCGAGGCTGCAGAGAGGAGCAGGGCCGCGAGGCCGAGTAGACAGCGGTGAAGCATAGCGATAGAGATCAGATGAGGATGGGAAGGGTATCGTTGGAGGCGTCGGCCGTGGTGATGAAGGCCTTGGGGTCGAGCTCGAGGACGAGGTTCTTGAGTGGCTGGAAGTTCTTGCGCTGGATGATGATGAAGAGCACCTCACGCTCCTGCCCCGTGTACATCCCCTTGCCATGGAGGAAGGTCCCACGTACACCCATACGCCCGACGAGCTGCTCACGGAGCTCCTCCATACGATCAGAGATGATGAAGACCGACTTGTGGGGGTTCTGCGGCTGCAGGGCCTCGACGACCTTGCTGTAGATGAAGATGGCGATCCAAGAGTAGAGGGGCACCTTCCAGTCCTCGAAGACCCACAGCCCCAGCAGGACGATCAGCGAGTCAATGATCATGATGAGCGTCCCCACCTTGGTATTGAACATGCGCGAGAGCACGCGTGCCAGCGTGTCCGTGCCCGCACAGGTACTCTGTGCCTGGAAGATCATCCAGACGCTGATCCCGAGGATAGCCCCGCCGTAGAAGCTACAGAGGATGGGCTCCTCGACGAGCGGCTTGCCCGCCGCCCACAGCTCGATGAGGTCGGAGAAGAGGGCGACGAGGAGGAAGGTGACGACGGTCTTGACCGCCGACCACTTACCCAGGCCATGCATCGCCAGTAGGAAGAGGGGGATGTTGAAGAAGAGGGCGATCGTCCCGACACCAAGATCTAGGCCGAAGAGCGTCTTGGCGAGCTCGCGCAGCACCATAGCCAGACCATACACACCACCAGGACTGATATGCGCTGGCGTCAAGAACAGGCTGTAGCCTACAGCGAGGAAGAAGGATCCGAAGAGGATCAGCGCAGCGTCTGTGAGGACCTGCTTCGCATTGATTTTCGGCATCTTGATGAGATGTGCTTAGTATAGGTGTTCGGGCGCTGGTGTCCCTAGCGCCTTCACAAAGATAAGTCATCTAGTGCATACGCTCTATGCCTTGGGCAAAGGGACTCTGCGCCGTCCCAAGCTCGCAAGAAAGGAGGTCAATCGGAGGGAAGGGGCGGCACGCGACGAAGTCCCAAGAGTAAGGCACGGTAGGCGGGGCGGCTACGCGCTGCGCTGAGGGCTAAGGGAGGGCTTCGCTGAGGGATATCAGTCACGAGGCTGAGGGACGTCCCTCGCGAGCCTGAAGGATAGCAGTCAGAGCGCTGAGGGATATCCGTCAGCCTGCGCTCTCGGGAGGAGGACGGGGCTAAGAGGCCCAGCAGCGACCCAAGGGAAGGGGCTCGGAGCAGCTCCACAGCTCGCTGGGAAGGGCGCTAAAGCAAAGGGAAAGGGATGCTGTGCAAGGCCTTAGGACGAGGCTCCAAGCGGGGGCTGAGCAGAGCGATTAAATAATTAGTTCTAGTTTGCGCTAAGATTTGTATCTTTGCCTTAGTATCAGATTTACTAATTCTAGTTTAGATATGGAAATTATTAAGATCGTCGGCCGCGAGATCCTCGACTCGCGTGGGAATCCTACCGTAGAGGTAGACGTACATCTGGCTAGCGGCATCATCGGCCGCGCTGCTGTACCTAGTGGTGCCTCTACAGGGGAAAACGAAGCTCTGGAGCTCCGTGACGGAGACAAGGGCCGCTACCTCGGTAAGGGCGTCCTCAAGGCTGTTGAGAACATCAACAACGTCATCGCCCCTGAGCTCTATGGTATGAGCGCCCTCAACCAGCGTGAGATCGACCTCAAGATGATCGCCCTTGACGGCACCAAGACCAAGAGCAAGCTCGGCGCTAACGCTATCCTCGGCGTCTCGCTCGCCGTGGCTAAGGCTGCTGCCCAGTACCTCGACATCCCCCTCTATCGCTACATCGGCGGTACCAACACCTACGTACTGCCTGTGCCCATGATGAACATCATCAACGGGGGCTCGCACTCGGATGCTCCTATCGCCTTCCAGGAATTCATGATCCGCCCTGTCGGTGCATGCTGCTTCCGCGAAGGTCTCCGCATGGGTGCTGAGGTCTTCCACGCCCTCAAGAAGGTACTGCATGACCGCGGTCTGAGCACGGCTGTAGGTGACGAAGGTGGCTTCGCCCCTGCCCTCAACGGCACGGAGGACGCTATCGAGTCTATCCTCAAGGCTGTCGAGAAGGCTGGCTACGTACCTGGCAAGGACATCACGATCGCTATGGACTGCGCCTCCTCTGAGTTCTTCAAGGATGGTATCTACGACTACACCAAGTTCGAAGGCGAGCACGGTGTCAAGCGTACCATCGACGAGCAGGTAGCCTTCCTCAGCGAGCTCGTAGAGAAGTATCCTATCGACTCCATCGAAGACGGTATGGCTGAGAACGACTGGGAAGGCTGGAAGAAGCTCACCGATAAGCTCGGCAAGAAGATCCAGCTCGTAGGTGACGACCTCTTCGTGACGAATGTCGAGTACCTCCGTCGTGGTATCGCTGAGGGCTGCGGTAACTCCATCCTCATCAAGGTCAACCAGATCGGTACGCTCACCGAGACCCTCGACGCTATCGATATGGCTCACCGCCACGGCTTCACCTCTGTCACCTCGCACCGCTCTGGTGAGACCGAGGATGCTACGATCGCTGACATCGCTGTCGCTACGAACTCTGGCCAGATCAAGACCGGTTCGCTCAGCCGCACCGACCGTATGGCTAAGTACAACCAGCTCCTCCGCATCGAAGAGGAACTCGGTGACCTGGCTGTCTACGGCTACAAGCGCATCAAGTAGGCTTGCCCTAGCCTAGCCCGCCTGCCTTAGAGTATCGGCTAGAGCTGACGAGGCTCGCCTCGGAGGATGATCTCCTCTGAGGCGAGCCTCGCTGCTTTGGGGGCTGCACTGCTCCCTAGGCTAGGGCAGGACGCTGGGGCTTGCCATCTTGGCTTTTTTACGTACCTTTGCCCGAAAGGGCAGGCGCTTAGCCTCCCCCGCTATCACTAATCTACACCGATACGATGATACTTAGATCCTTGCTCCCTGAGAGCATGACAAGATACAGAGGCCGCTCGTCAAGCACTGCTTGCGAGGCGGCTTTTTCTTTATCTAGGGGTCTGGTAGCGCAGTAGTCACTCATCTACCTTCATATATACAAGTCCTATGCAAGAGTACAAAAGAGCCACGCTGATCCTCGATGATGGTAGCCGCTTCGAAGGCTACGCATTCGGCCACGAGGCCCCCGTAGCAGGCGAAGTCGTCTTCACCACCGCTATGACGGGCTACACCGAGAGCTTTACCGACCCGAGCTACCGCGGGCAGATCCTCGTGATGACCTACCCCCTAGTAGGTAACTATGGCGTACCCTCCCCCCAGCTCGACGAGCACGGGATCGCCTACTTCCGCGAGAGTGACAGGATCCATCCCCTCGGCATCATCGTCTCCGACTACTCCGAGGAGCATAGCCACTGGAACTCCGAGGGCTCGCTCGGTGACTGGCTCCGTCGTGAGAAGGTCTTCGGCCTCACGGGCATCGATACCCGCGAGCTGGCGAAGACGCTCCGAGAGAAGGGCTCGATGAAGGGTAAGATTATCCTCGAGGGAGGGGCAGACATCCCCTTCGACGATCCCAACGAACGCAACCTCGTAGCAGAGGTCTCGCCCAAGGAGGTACAGGTCTACGGCAATGGTCCCAAGAAGGTCGTCCTCGTCGACTGCGGCGCCAAGAACAACATCATCCGCAACCTCATCCGCCCCGAGATCACTCTCTACCGCGTGCCCTGGGACTATGACTTCAACCAGATAGACTACGATGGGCTCTTCCTATCCAATGGACCCGGCGACCCCAATATGTGCGGCATCACCGTCGAGCATATCCAAAAGGCGCTGGAGCGCAAGAAGCCCATCTGCGGCATCTGCATGGGCAATCAGCTCCTCGCCGCAGCTGCGGGCGCCAAAATAACGAAGATGAAGTACGGGCACCGCAGTCACAATCAACCCGTGCAGGAGGTCGGCACGACGCGCTGCTACATCACCAGCCAGAATCACGGCTATGCGGTAGACGCCTCCACGCTCGGCCCAGGCTGGCGCGCCAAGTACATCAACCTCAACGACGGCACCAACGAGGGGATCTGCCACGAGACGCTCCCCTACTTCTCAGCCCAGTTCCACCCCGAGGCCTGCAGTGGCCCAACCGATACGGTCTTCATCTTCGAGGAGTTCCTCCAGCTGCTCTAGGCACGACACTACGACTAAACGATTACCAAGGATATGAGCGACAAGAACAAGATACAGAAGGTGCTGCTCCTCGGCTCTGGAGCACTCAAGATAGGTGAGGCTGGGGAGTTCGACTACTCGGGCTCGCAGGCGCTGAAGGCCATGCGTGAGGAGGGGATACACACCGTCCTCGTCAACCCCAATATCGCTACCGTACAGACGTCGGAGGGTATAGCCGATGAAATCTACTTCCTCCCCGTGACGCCTTTCTTCATCGAGAAGGTCATCGAGAAGGAGCGCCCTCAGGGGATCCTCCTCGCCTTCGGCGGACAGACGGCACTCAACTGCGGCGTCGCCCTGCACCAGAGCGGCGTCCTCGACAAATACCAGGTACAGGTGCTCGGTACCCCCGTCGAGGCCATCATGAACACGGAGGACAGAGACCTCTTCGCCCGCAAGCTGGACGAGATCTCAGTCAAGACCATCCAGAGCCATGCCGCGGAGACTCTGGAGGAGGCACGCCAGGCAGCGGCCAGCCTCGGCTACCCCGTCATCATCCGTGCGGCCTATGCCCTCGGTGGGCTCGGCAGTGGCTTCTGCGACAACGAGCAGGAGCTGGATGAGCTCTGCAGCAAGGCCTTCGCCTTCTCCCCCCAGGTGCTCGTCGAGAAGAGCCTCAAGGGCTGGAAGGAAGTCGAGTATGAAGTCGTCCGTGACTGCTACGACAACTGTATCACCGTCTGTAATATGGAGAACTTCGACCCGCTCGGTATCCATACCGGTGAGAGTATCGTCGTCGCTCCCTCGCAGACGCTGACGAATAACGAATACCACAAGCTCCGCGAGATCGCCATCCGCATCGTGCGCCACATCGGCATCGTCGGGGAGTGTAATGTACAGTACGCCCTTGACCCCGAGAGTGAAGACTATCGCGTCATCGAGGTCAATGCACGCCTATCACGCTCCTCAGCCTTAGCCTCTAAGGCGACGGGCTATCCGCTGGCCTTCGTCGCTGCTAAGCTTGGCTTAGGCTACGGACTCTTTGAGCTGAAGAACTCCGTGACGCGCACTACCCCCGCCTTCTTCGAGCCCGCACTGGACTATGTCGTGTGCAAGATCCCTCGCTGGGACTTAGGGAAGTTCCACGGCGTATCTCGCGAGCTCGGCAGTAGCATGAAATCCGTTGGGGAAGTCATGGCTATCGGCCGTACCTTCGAGGAAGCGATGCAGAAGGGTCTGCGTATGATCGGCCAAGGCATGCACGGCTTCGTAGGCAACAACACGAAGGAGATCCCCGCTGACGAGCTGGATAAGGCTCTCAAGGCACCCACCGACACGCGTGTCTTCGCCATCAGTCAGGCACTGCACGCAGGATATACTATCGAGCAAATCCATGCGCTGACGAAGATCGACTGCTGGTTCCTCGACAAGCTCCAGAGCATCGTCCGCACCTCCCAGCGCCTCGGCGAAGTAGCCGCTATAGACAAGCTCCCTTACGAGCTCCTGCTTCGTGCCAAGCGTCAGGGCTTCTCCGACTTCCAGATCGCACGCTTCGTCCTCGCAGATAAGGGAGTGAAGGCTGGGGACAAGGAAGCCCTTGCCGTGCGCTCCCAACGCAAGCAACTGGGCATCATCCCCGTCGTCAAGCAGATCGATACGCTTGCCGCCGAATATCCAGCAGAGACGAACTACCTCTACCTCACATATAGCGGCACGCACAGCGATATCAACTATGAGGGAGACGGACGCTCCGTCGTCGTCCTCGGCTCAGGTGCTTACCGCATCGGGAGCTCGGTAGAATTCGACTGGTGTGGCGTCAACGCCCTGCAGACGATCCGCGAGCAAGGCTACCGCTCGGTGATGATCAACTATAATCCCGAGACCGTCAGCACGGACTACGATATCACCGACCGTCTGTACTTCGATGAGCTGACCTTCGAGCGCGTACTTGACATCCTTGATCTGGAGACGCCACGCGGTGTCATCCTCTCTACGGGCGGACAGATCCCCAATAACCTCGCTCTCAAGCTCCACTCGCAGCGCATCCCCATCCTCGGGACGCAGGCTGAGGACATCGATAATGCAGAAGACCGCCACAAGTTCTCCGCCATGCTCGACGAGCTCGGCATCGACCAGCCCCGCTGGCAGGAGCTGACGAGCCTCTCGGATATCGACCAGTTCATCTCCGAGGTTGGCTTCCCCGTGCTGGTGCGTCCCAGCTACGTCCTCTCGGGGGCAGCGATGAATGTCTGCTCCAACCAAGAAGAGCTCTACCGCTTCCTCGAGCTGGCTGCTGATGTCTCTAAGGAGCACCCCGTCGTAGTGAGCCAGTTCATCGAGCACGCTAAGGAAGTCGAGATCGATGCTGTAGCACAGCGTGGTGAGATTATCGCCTACGCCATCAGCGAGCATATCGAGTTCGCAGGGGTGCATTCGGGCGACGCGACGATTCAGTTCCCAGGTCAGAAGCTCTACGTCGAGACGGTACGCCGCATCAAGCGCATCAGCCGCCAGATCGCCGAAGCACTGCACATCTCAGGGCCATTCAACATCCAGTTCCTCGCTAAGGGCAACGAGATCAAGGTCATCGAATGTAACCTCCGTGCCTCACGCAGCTTCCCCTTCGTGAGCAAGGTGCTGAAGATTAACTTCATCGAGCTCGCCACGCGCATCATGCTCGGGCAGCGAGTCGAGAAGCCTAATAAGAGCGCCTTCGACCTCGACTATGTAGGGATTAAGGCGTCGCAGTTCTCCTTCGCTCGCCTGCAGAAGGCCGACCCTGTGCTCGGCGTCGACATGATGAGTACGGGTGAAGTCGGTTGCCTCGGTGACGACACCAACGAGGCCGTACTGAAGTCAATGCTCTCCGTCGGCTACCGCATCCCCGAGCGCTCCGTCCTACTCTCCACGGGTGGCTACAAGCAGAAGGTCGACATGCTCGATGCTGCCCAGCTCCT
>ERZ773265.610-NODE-610-length-21220-cov-5.756154_pt1 | contig 21220 bp, 11 predicted proteins | sample MGYA00580512_ERZ773265 | MGnify/ENA primary metagenome ERZ773265 (study PRJEB29015, sample SAMEA2738169) | human oral metagenome | biome: human oral; feature: human-associated habitat; material: saliva | place: China | collected 2183 ... | reverse complement strand
TCAGAAGCGATAAGCTCTTCTGAATGCAAAAAACTATTCTGAATAGGCTTGGGGCAGCAGACAATGATAATGGCAAAGGTTAACGGTGATAGCGAGAGGCGCGAGGGAAGCCGCAGAATCTACGGGCGGGCAGCAAAACGCTCGATCAGCTCCACTTGCCCCGAGACGATAAGAATATCCCGAGAGTGAATGCGTGTGGAGGGGTCTGCGTAGGTGAATTCCTCCCCGGGGGATTTAATGCCCACCACAGACACCCCGTATTTGGCGCGGATATCCGACTCCGCTAGGGTGAACCCGTGAGTTTCCTTCGGTGGGCGCATCTTAGCGATAGCGAAATCGTCGTCGAACTCAATGTAGTCCAATAGCCGCCCAGACACCAGGTGCGCGGCGCGGCGGCCCGCATCCGCCTCCGGGTAGACCACGTGGTGCGCACCGATGCGCTCCAGGATTTTGCCGTGTGACGGGGTGATTGCTTTCGCCCAAATACGTTCAACCCCCAGGTCAACGAGGTTCGCGGTGATAAGCACGGACGCCTCAATCGAGGTGCCGACACCCACAACCGCGGACCCGAAGTCGTTTGCACCCAGCTGCCTGAGCGTATCAATGTCGGCGGCATCGGCGGCTACCACGTGGGTGAGCAGGCCCGACCATTTCTGCACCAGCTCAGGGTCTTTTTCAACGGCGAGCACCTCCTGATTCTGGGCGTGCAGCTGTGCGGCGGTTGAGGCGCCAAACCGGCCCAAACCGATCACGAGCACGGGCGCATTGTGTGTATTAGCCAATGATGGGCCTTTCTTCGGGGAACTTGTACAGGCGGCGGCGGGAGCGCAACGCCAAGGCGGTGGCGGCGGTGATGGTGCCAATACGCCCAATGAACATGAGAGCGCTGAGCGTGTAAATACCGGCGGGTGACAGCTCGGCTGAGAGGCCGTTTGAGAGCCCGCACGTGGCGTAGGCTGAGATCACCTCAAACAGCACCCTGCTCAGGGGCTGGTCGGTGAGCATCAGAATAACACCGGACCCGGCAATCACGATACCGGCGCTCATCATGGTCACTGAGATGGCGATGCGCAGCACCGTGTCGGGGATAGTGCGGTTGAATGCCACCACGAACTGGTCGCCGCGTGCCTCCGCCATAATCGCCAGCATAATCACGGCAATGGTGGTGACTTTAATGCCGCCAGCTGTTGAGGCTGAGCCGCCGCCAATAAACATGAGCACGTCGGTAATGAGGCTGGTCACGGGGCGGATATCGTTCATATCGACCAGGTTGAAACCGCCTGAACGGGTCATGACGGAGGCAAAGAGCGCGCTGAGTATTTTATCCCCCGGGTTGTTCCCGCCGACAGTGCTCGGGTTATTCCATTCGGCCGCACCCCAGGCGGCGGCGCCCAGCACGAAAAGCACGCTGGTGGTGACGAGTGTGAGCTTTGCGGTGAGCGTCCACCGGCTGGGTTTAAGCGGGTGCTGCTGTAACGCCATGAGCACCGGGAACCCCATAGCCCCCAGAAACACGGCGATACACACGGGGATGACCACAAAAAAGTCGTGGCCGTACGGCACTATCCCGTCGGAATGCGGCGTGAACCCGGCGTTATTAAACGCCGAGATCGCGTAGAAAATACCGTGCCACAGGCTGGTGAGCGGGTCTTCGCCCAGCATTAGAAAACGCGGGGTCAGCAGTAACGCTATGAACGCCTCAATACTGGCGGAGGTGTAGGCGACGGTGCGTACCACGCTACCGACCTCACCTAGCCGCCCAATATTGAGTTCTTCTTGGGCGATGAGCTTGGACCGCAGCCCCATTTTCCGCCCGGTTGCCAGGGCCAGCAGCGAGGTGAGGGTAAGGGTTCCCAAGCCACCAATCTGGCAGGCACACAGGATAATGACCTGCCCAAACATCGACCACTGTTCGGCGGTTGAGACGGTGGTGAGGCCGGTGACGGTCACGGCGCTGGTGGCAGTGAAAAATGCGTGATGCAGCGGCGCCATTTGCCCGTCATTTGAGGCGATCGGCAGTAAGAGCATGAGCGTGAAGAACACGATAACCAGCAGGAAGGTGCTGATGGCGGTTCGTGCGGGGGAGGAGAGCACTTTCGCGTCGATAAAGTCGCGCAGGTTCTCGTAGGTGCGGGCATCAAGCAGTCGCGGCTGGTGCGTGCTTGCCCCTGGTGCGGACGCCTCAACGGTGAGTGCCCCGCGCCGGGCGGTGCCGGTGTGGGTGCTGCGCGCATCTGTGGTTTTTCGGCTCGGCAGCAGACTATCGAGCAGGCCGTGTTTTGGGGGCGCGGGGGTGGTGCGGGAACTGGGTGCGCCGGTGAACGGGGTGATGTCGCTGCTGTTCTGTTTGGGCAGGCGCCACCTGCGTAGGGTGTGCTGGCGTTTGAAGAACTCACGGGAGGTGCGCAGGGCCTCGCGTTTACGGTGGCGTTTGCGCCAGTGTGCGCGGATGCGTCGGGCGAGGCGTCCCATGGGTTCCTCCCTTCATGGTGTGGGTGGGTGCCGGTGTTAGGTGCGGGGTTTGGGCCGTGTAGGTTGTGTGGTTGGTGCAGGCCCCTGAACGTGGTGATACGGCCTCCTCTAGTGTATCCCCGATGGTGGTATTCGGTGGTGGGGTGGGGCGGTTTTTTCGCCCGCAACCTTCAACATGCAGTAAAACACATATTCTGTTTCAAGAATTTAATGGGCCGGGGTTGATAATGTCCAGTTAAGTGTGTGGTTTGACGGCTATTGGGAACTGGCAAACTAGCGTATATATGACATAATCGATATATGCATGCAGATGTTTTTTCAGTGATTGCGGATTCGACCCGCCGCCGCATCGTGCGGCTGCTCGCCGAACAGACCCACACTGTTGGTGCGGTTGTCGAGAAACTGGGCATGAGTCAGCCAACTATTTCTAAGCACCTGAAAGTGCTGCGTGAGGCCGGTGTGGTGTCGGCCGTGGTTGAGGGGCAGCGCCGGCTGTATTCGCTGAACCCCGAGGTTTTCACTGAGATTACAGACTGGGTGGATGAGATTTTGGAGGCTGCCCGCGCCTCAGCGGCAGCTCACGCCCCGGTCGCGCTTCCCGGTGGGGAGAGCTTTTCCCCCGCGTTCCCGGGCAGTTCCGTGGTGGTGGGCGGATTTACCGGTGCGCACCAGCATGAGGTGGTTGAATCCAGCGAGAAACTCGACATTCCAGCCGAGCTGCACATCCCATCCGACGCTGAGGAAGACAATGATGAGGAACCCAGCGCGGAAGATAATGACGATACCGCCGCAGGCGGAAGTGAAGAGCCTCAGCGCCGCGTTGTGCCGTTAAGCTCGAATAACCCCAATATCCCGGCTGAGGACGAGCCCGCTGTGGAAGAAGGTGCTGACTCGCACCCCGATCCGGCTGTGGGTGTTGTGCTCAGCGCGAAAGCTCCCGAAGAGCCTGCCGAAACGGCAGAATCTGAGGGCCTGGATGAGGAGTTGGCCGGGAGCGAACAGAACGCCAGTGCCACATTTGCTGGTACCGGTGAAGTGAGCGAAGGCGTGGTGCCGATGCGCCCCTTCACCCCCTCCGCCTTTGCCTCTGATGAGGTGTCGCAACCTGATGAGGATAAAACACCCGTCGAAACTGCTGCGAAGGATTCCGCGAACGAGACCCAGTCGGTGGCTCCTGTGGGGCAGGGTGAAGACGATGAGGCAACTGAGGCTTCTGCTGGCGTGAGCCCCTGGAGTTCGGCAGGTGACGCCTCAGCCAAGCCTGCTGTATCGAATGAGCCTGCCCGCGGTAAGCATGAGGCTATTGACACTGACCCCGCCAATGAGCAGCCTGCCAAGAGTGAGCCTGTAAACGTTGAGTCTCAGGATGCCGTATCGGCGGCAGCTGACATGACCTCCACCACCGAGGATGCGCCCACGAAGAAGACGCACCACCACGCGGGTGAGGACACGGCTGCCCGCGCCACCGAGTCTCGGAGTGAGCAGAAGACCGCCGGACTATCCGAGGCAAAGACCGGGCAGGATGCTGCCGATAGCCTGCGTATCGAGGCATCAACGGCGGAAGCAGACCAGGATGCCGCATCTGTGGAAGCTGCCACCGTGTCTAAGACCGTGAAGAGCGATGAAACAGCCCTGACGACTGCCCCCGCTGACGGCCCGGACGCTGATGAGGATGTTGCAGTTCACGCGGATGATGCTGAACCCAAGAAGACTTACGCGGAGGGGAAGGGTGCCGACCCCGAAGCGTCTGAGGATACCGAGGCAGCCGACACCGACGGCGCCTCAGTAACCGATACAGCCGATGCGGGTGCTGAACCCGAAACGGCCCAGACCGTAGAGCCCAAGGAGGCTCCCGAACCCACTGAGGAGCCGGTGTTCCGGCCGATCCCTCAGCCTGCACCGTATGAGCAGGTGACCGTTAAGGAGGAACCTCGTGGCCTTCTGGCGCGTGTCTTTGGTCGCCGACGATAGCGTGCCGCACCGGCGGCACGCTGAGAGATAGCGAGTGGGGCGGGGCGTGCGCCCGTGTTCGCTTGATCATCAACTCATACACCTACCCTGATAAACCCTAATTTCCCGAAAGACGGAATCTACGTTGGCTATTCACCGTAAAATCCTCCGCTGGCTCGAGAACGAGCTCACTGAGGGCAACCTGCAGCTTGGCCAGGACTTGCCCGACGATCAGCGTATTGCCCGCGCGATTGGCTTGGGAAGAAGCCGTACCCGCGAGGGCTTGAAGACCCTCGAAGACATGGATCTGGTGCGCCTATACTCCGGTAAGGGCAAAGAGATCATCGCTCACCTGAATGAGGAGCCGGCGATGGCGGCAGCCGAGCCTCTGCGCCTGCACATGGCTGTTTCGCGCTACCCGAAACGTGACCTGGTGCAGACCCATATGCTTCTTGAAGGCTGGAGTGTTGCCAATATTGACCCCGGCGTCGCTGATTTCGGTGAAGTGGATGAGCTGCTGGAGGAGATGCAGGAGGGTGGGCACCCTATCCGGGAGTTCCTTGACCTGTACCTGGACTTTCACCTGGAGCTGAGCCGCCTTGCCAATAACGAGCTGATTGCTGGGCTGCTGATCGCTATCCGTCAGCCGACCTTCGATGCTCTGCTGTCGCTGGCGGGGCGTGTGCCGCTGTGGAGCAGCACCATGGAGCGCCTGAACGCTGAGAACCGCGCGGTTCTTGAAGCCGTGAAGGACGCCGATTCCGCGACCGCCCGCAACCTGATGATGAACCAGATGCGCGGCCTGTTCGATGAGGCCGGGGTGGATTTGGACGAGTCGGCGGTGGCGCTTACGGGCATGCCCGGGACTTCGGATCTGCGCATGTTTGAGCCGGTTGATATTGAGGACGATTTCGGCCCGTTCCCGGAGGAAGGCCCCAGTTTCGGGTGGGGCTTCGGTGCGGAGCGGTTCGGCAACGCCCCCGGCGGCGCGCCGGTGCCTTCGTCCGGCTCTCAGCAGGCTCGCCGTGATACCTCGCAGCAGTCTCAGCAGCACTATGACGGGCAGCAGGGGCAACAAGAGCAGCAGTCTAATCTGCCGTTGAGCTTTGGTACGGCCTCCGGTCGTGCGGCGGCGGCGTTTACCCGCCCGTCTGAGGGTGTCCCCGCTGCTCAGGGCGGTAACAATGGCGCTTCGCAGCACCCCGAGAACGCATCTGGGCAACCGTATGAGGTTGATAATGCTGCCTCTGCACAGGCGCCTGACCAGTCAATGCAGCACGGCCCTGTGCCGGGTGGTGAGGAGCAGGGCGCAGCTCAGCCTACACCCGCCCAGGAGGTGCTGATTCAGGCCACCTCCGCGCTTCCGCTTCCGATTCAGCCGTTGCCGGTCGATCCTGATGCGTCTCAGCCGCTGCGTTTGACCGATGATGAGCCGCTGATTCAGGCCACGGCCGCTATTCCGCTGGATATGCGGGTGATTCCTGCTCAGGGTCTGCCCGAGAAGAAGCCCCAGCCCGCGGCGTCGGGTGAGGACGCCTCGAAGGCGGCCGCTAAGCCCGGCGAGACGCCCGCTAAGGCTGAAGGTGAACAGGCCGATAAGGCATCTGAGGATTCCCAGAAGCAGGGGTCTGCGACGAAGGATGCGGGCAAGAAAGACGCCGAGGACGCTCAAGCTCAAAAGGCTAAGGGCGGGGCGCAGCCCGCAGCCGGTGATACTCCGGCTCAGCCTACCCCCGGTGAGGATAAGCACACCGAGGGGCAGAGCGGTAAGGATCAGCGGGCCCAAGATCAACAGTCTCAGGAGCAAGACCAGGCTAAGCAGCCCCAGGGTAAGCAGGCTGGCGGCAAGCCGGGCGGCTCACCTTCGGGTTCCGGGCAGAAGGCCGGTGCCGCTAAGGACGAGCAGAAGAGCTCGACTGAAGCTGGCCAGTCGCAGCCTGCGCAGGGCGAGCAGAAGGGGCAGGGTAAACAGTCTGCCGATTCCTCGCCGCAGGGCCAGAAGAACCAGTCTGACGGTGCGCAGCAGGCTGATGGTTCCGCGCCGCTAAAGGATGGTGACGCGCCCAAGGACGCAAAGGCTTCGGCGGCCCAAAAATCCGCTCAGCCCGATGCCCAGAAACCTGATGCTCAGACGTCTGAGACTCAAAAGGCCGAAGCGAAGTCCCCCAAGCAGGGTGCTCAGGACGATCAGCAGAAGGCCCAGGACGCTCAGAAGCAGGGCGGTTCCGTCCCCTCTAAGGGTAAGGACGGGCAGAACGGTCAGCAGGCAGCCGACAATTCGGGCGGTTCGTCTGCTGCGCAGCAGAACTCTAAAGAGCCTGGTGCTGCGCAGAAAACACCGCAGCCGGATGCTTCAGAGGTGAACGGCTCCGCCGGTAAGGATGCTGCTTCCCTCAAGAGCAGCGAGCAGAAGGCCGAGAAGGCAGGCGAGAAGGCCCAGGGAACTTCAGCGCAGGAAAGCTCAGCACAGGAGAACCCGGAACAGGGGGCATCAACGCCTGCAGCAAACGGATCTGTGAAGAATGCAGGTTCTGCCCTGAACTCTGACTCAGCCGCACCTGTTCAGGGTCCGGCACAGCAGAAAGAACCAGCGCAGAAAGATTCGGTGCAGAATGAGCAGGATGCTAACTCTGCACCCCAGAAGCCTGCCGGACAGGAACCTGACGCGCAGGGACCCAATAGTGCCGCACCAAAAACTGATAATGGTGCGGGCGACAACCGTGCGGATACTGCCGCCCAGAACGGTGTGAAGCACAATCCCGGCCCGCACGATGATCAGGGCAGCGCCGAAAAGACTGGTGCTGCACAAACTGATGCCGCTCAGGCTAATACTGCGCAGGGCAGCTCTTCACCGCAGGGCTCCGCCCAACAGGGCGGTCAGGCCCAAGGGCCGCAGTCCGCTCAGCCTGCTCAGGCCGGGAATCCTGATGGGAAGCCGCAAAAGTCTGCCTCGGGTAATGCCCAGCCTGCATCCTCGCCTGCTGAAGACCCGAACGGTCACGCTGGTTCCGCAGGCGCGGCTAATACCCAAGGGCCCGCTGCGAATGAGCAGACCGGGCCGCACCCTGTAGCGGGTCAGGGCACAGCGCAGGAGCAGCCTCAGCAGGAGGTGCTGGGGGCTGTGCAGTCGCTTGATGGGCAGCAGGCGCGCCCCATTTCGTCGCTGGAGAATCCGCAGGCTATACCCGCCGCACCGGATAACGGTAACGGGCAGGCTCAGCCGGATGTGCCGCAGCAGGTGCAAAACCATGCCCCTGTTCAGGAGGCACAGGGCCAGGAAACCGCACCGGACGCGCACAACCCTCAGAATCACTGGGATAGTGCTGCCCCGCGCACCGGTTCCACACCCGCCCAGCAGCCCCATAGTGGGCCTCACACCGGGCAGTTTGGGGTAAGCGGGCCTGCCTCGGCTGGTATCCCTATTCAGGGGCGTACCGGTCCGAAGCCCAAGCTTCCCGAAAACCCTGTGGAACGTAAGGATGCTGAGCAGCGCCGAGTGGCTGAGGAAAACTTGGCGCGCGCCGCTGAGGAGCGGGTGAAGGTGATTCGTGCCCATTCGCCCTCCGGGGTGGGCCGCCGTCACGGCCAGATCATCACGCCGGTGCGTGCTGCTGTGGCTTCTCCCTTTAGCCGCCCGGCCACCGGGCTGCAGTACCCGAGCGCGGTATCGTCACAACCGCAGCCACAGCCTCAACCCCAGCCTGGCCCCGCGGCTCCGGCTGCTGCCGACACCGGTAATGCTGAGGCCCCGAACGGCGCCGTGAACAGCACGCCAGCTGATGCTCTTGGTGTTGAGCACGCCCCGGAGGCTCTGGCGGAGCGGCCGCTGCCGCCGGTTGAGGTGCTGGCGACCACTCCGATTCGTATCGTTCCCGCGAATACGAGCGGAACCCCTATGGTGGTCAAGGATGAGCGGTCCACGGATGAGCGTGCGCCCGAGGAGCACGCCAGCGCTGAACGTAAGCAGGGCTGGCTTAGCCGCATGACCCGCTATTTGGGGTTGAGCTCGCGCGAGCAGGAGCAGGCTCTTCAGCAGCAGAATAACCCGCAGGATTCGGCGCATCAGCAGAACACTGCGAACCACAGTCAGCAGGTGTCTGCCTCCCCGCAGGGGGCTGCGGCAGATAACTCTGAAGGCGGCGCCTCAGATGCCGCTAACCCTGCTGATGCGAGCCAGCACAGCCAGCAGTAGCTGGCGCAGGCAATAAAGCAAACACGCGGGCGTACCCTCAAACTGGGTGCGCCCGCGCAGTGCGTTACTGCCCGGGCATACCGGCATATTCTGGGGGGCGTGCGGGTGTGCGGGAAAATTTTCTTGCGTGTGTGCAGGGGCTGCTACCGCCTCTGCGGGGTCTTTGGGGGATGGCTCCTCTTCTTTGGGTGCGTCGGAATGGTGCAATGCGGTGTTTCCTAGTACTCTAGGAAGGTAGCGTTCTCAAAACGCTGGGGCACTGCTGTGCCTAAAATGCCTTTTAGAGCGTTTATACCGGTATAAACACCCCGGGTAGCTACCGCACCGAATGGGTGCGGCCGGGTCTAGCAAAGTGAGGAAATCCTATGGGTTCCGTTATTAAGAAGCGCCGCAAGCGCATGTCCAAGAAGAAGCACCGTAAACTGCTTCGTAAGACTCGCCACCAGCGCCGCAATAAGAAGTAATACAGTAGCTTCTGTGCCCCGTGCCCGGTAAGGGTTGCGGGGCATTGTGCGTTAATGAGGGCTGACGCGGGCTATTAGCGGCGGCTGTTGAACGCTAGTAGACTGGGAGCCATGCCCCCAGCTACACCTGAACCACCCGTTATTGAGCTTTTGACCCGCCCCGGCTGCCACCTGTGCGATGCTGCACGGCACACGGTGGCGCAAGTATGCACCGAATTTGGGGTGCCCTACACCGAGCTGAACATTGAGCTGTACCCGCAGCTGCTGCAGCGGCACGCCACCGAAATCCCGGTGCTGCGCATTGACGGGCAGCCGAAGGACTTTTGGCGTATTAACCCTAAACGGATGCGTAAGCTCATTGCCGCACGCATGCCTTAGTGCCAGCCGCCCCCGCTTCTGGCGAATGGGGGGCTATATGCGGCGCCCCTCGTTTTGGGGTAGCGTAGAAAATTTGAGAGACTGAGAGAATGACTACATCGGCTAAGGTCACGGTTCACCTGATGCGCCACGGCGAGGTGCATAACCCCGACCGCATCGTCTACGGGCGGCTACCCAACTACCACCTTTCGGAGAAGGGGCAGCAGATGGTGCGCATGAGCGCCCAGGAGTTTGCCCGGCGTCGGGGTGAAGGCGCGAACATTGTGCACCTGGTATGCTCCCCGCTGACCCGCACCCGCGAGTCGGCCGAGCCGATCACTGAGCTTCTGGGGCTTCAAGCGCACCCCGATGCGCGCGTGGTTGAGGCCGATAACTATTTTGAGGGCCTGCACGTGAACCGGCAGGAGCTTCTGAACAACCCGCGCCACTGGACGAAACTGTACAACCCGCTGCGCCCATCCTGGGGCGAGCCGTACATTGAGCAGGTGCGCCGCATGGCTCAGGCCATTAAGGATGCCGCCCGCACCGCGTACCAGCAGGGCGGGGACGGGGCCGAGGCCATCATTGTTTCGCACCAGCTGCCCATCTGGGTGACTCGCCTGGCGCTTGAAGGTAAGCTATTGCAGCACGACCCGCGTGCGCGCGAATGCAACCTGGCATCGATTACTTCGCTCACTTTCGATAACCTGTTATCGGGGAACCCGCCGCAGGTGAGCGGCTACACGGAACCCGCATCGCCCCTGTATTCGGGAGTGATTCAGCTGCCCGGCAGCTAAGACGCGGGTGTCTGCCGTTCAGCACCCCCTTCGCACACACCACCGGAAGGAACGCATGACTCCCACCCATAACCACACCCGCCGCACCGCCCTGCGTGCGGGTATTGCGCTGTGCGCGTCAGCGGCCGGGGCGGGCCTGCTCGCTGCGTGCTCTGAAGACACCTCCCTGTCAAAACAGGCGAATTCGGGTGACAATAAAGGCTACATTGCCGGGGACGGGTCGGTGACCGAGTACCAGGAGGCTGAGCGCGGCGAGCCCGTTGCGTTCACCGGTGAACTATTCGACGGCACCAGCGTGAACGCTGAGTCGTTGCGCGGCAAACCTACGCTCTTGAACTTCTGGTACGCCGGGTGCTCTCCCTGCCGTGCCGAGGCCAAAGACCTGCAGAAGCTCTACACCGACTATAAGGACAAGCTGGGGTTCTACGGTGTGAACGTGCGGGATGAGAAAAGCACCGCCGAGGCGTTTGAGCGCAGTTTTGAGATCACCTACCCCTCGTTTAAGGACGCCTCGGGTAAGGTACTGCTGTCGTTGAGTAAGTATGTGCCCGCCCAGGCGGTGCCGACCACCGTAATCCTGGATTCGCACGGTAGGGTGGCGGCACGCATCCTGGGTCAGGCGAACCCGTCGGTGCTGAAAACCCTGATTGAGACTGCTGTGAAGGGTGCCTAGCGTGCCTGCTGGAACCGGTATGATGCTCACCCCCGCCGCTGCGGCTGCCACGGCGGGCGCTGCGCCGTTGGCGAGTATCAGCTCAACCGTGCTGGATGGTTCCCTGTGGCTCTCCATCCCGTTGGCGGCGCTGGCGGGGCTGGTGTCGTTCGCTTCACCGTGTGTGCTGCCGCTGGTGCCCGGCTACCTGGGGTATGTGGCGGGTCTTGCAGGCTCGCAGCCGCAGGCACCCGAGGGCTCCGTGGCCGCATTGTTCCAGGGGAAGAAAACGGCGGTGGCGGCCCATAATCCCGCACCCCAAAAAGCCGCAGAAAACACCAAAAACCCGCCCGAGGCAACATCGGGGGTGGCTGTGGCGGACGCCCCCACCGACCCGAAAACCCCAGGTGCGCAGGCCGGTAAAGGGCGCCTTCGCACGCAGCAGACCCGCCGTCACACCCGCCGGATGCTCGCCGGGGTGGCCCTGTTCGTGCTCGGGTTCTCCGCAGTTTTCGTCACCCTATCGGTGCTGCTGGCCCAGGTGGGTGCCGCCCCCTGGCTGAAAGGGCAGGCGTGGGTGAATATTCTGCTGGGTGCACTCGTGATCCTCATGGGTGTTGTATTCATGGGGCGGCTGAGCATCCTGCAGGTCGATAAACGGTTCCACACCCGCACCGGCACGGGCCTGTGGGGTGCGCCGGTGCTGGGAGTCACCTTCGGGCTGGGGTGGGCGCCGTGCATTGGACCCACCTTCGCCGCAGTGCAAACCCTCGTGTTCACTGGCGGGGCCGCAACCTTCAAGGCTGTGGTGCTCACCTTCGCCTACTGCCTGGGTTTGGGTGTGCCGTTCCTGCTGGTCGCCTATTTCGCGGCGCGCGGGGTGAACACCACCGGGTGGGCGAGCACGCATAAACGCGGGATCCAGCGTGCGGGCGGGGCGATGCTCATCCTGATCGGCATCCTTATTTTGACTGGCGCCTGGAACCACCTCATGGCCTGGGTTCAGGCGGCGCTACCGGTTTACGAACTACCAATCTGACGGGGTACATATGGCACGCACACACACTGACGCCCCGGCGCTGGGAATCACCGGGATGCTCCGCTGGGGCTGGACGCAACTGACGAAAATGAACACCGCCTTGCTGCTGCTTCTGCTGCTGGCGGTTGCGGCAGTTCCCGGGTCGATGTTTCCGCAGCGCATTCAAGACCCCGCGAAGGTGACGGACTATATTAAAACCCACCCTGGCTGGGGCGAGTTCGCCGATAAGATACAGCTGTTTGATGTTTTCTCCTCCGGGTGGTTCTCGGCCATCTACCTGCTGCTGTTTATTTCCCTGATCGGGTGCGTCACCCCGCGCGCTATTAAACATGCCAAAGACTGGCGTAAACCGCCCGCGCGCACCCCCAAGAACCTATCCCGCATGCCCGTGCACCGCACGATCGATATTGACGCGGATGCGCTCACCCCCCAGGCCGCGATAGAGGACGCCGCCGCGATCCTTCGTAAACGCCGCTACCGGGTGCAGATCCGGGAGGAAGGAGACGGGCAGTACTCGGTGGGTGCCGAACGCGGCTACCTGCGTGAGGTGGGGAACATCCTGTTCCATGTGGCGATGATCGGCATCCTGGTTGGGGTGGCGGTCGGCTCGCTTTTTGGGTACCGGGGCCAGAAGATCCTGGTGGAGGGGGAGACGTTCGTGAACTCCCTGATCGGCTACGACTCGTTTACACCAGGCACGAACTATAACCCCGACTGGCTGAACCCGTACGCCGTGACGCTCAATAACTTTCAGGTGCGCTACGACAGGCAGCGCGACAGCCACACCTACGGGCAGGATCTGGACTATAACGCCCAGCTGACCGTGCAGAACCCCGGCAGCAGCCCCGAACAGAAAACCCTCAAAGTGAACGAACCGGTTGATGTGGGCGGCACCAGCGTGTTCCTCTCCGGCAACGGGTACGCCCCCATTGTGAAGGTGACCGATGGTGAGGGGAAAGTGGCGTATGAGGGCCCTGTGGTGGCTCTACCAACTGACGGGAAGTACACCTCGTCGGTGGTGCTGAAGGTGCCCGATGCCCGCCCGGCCCAGCTGGGGTTTGTGGGCATGTTCCTGCCCACCGGCAGCTATGAGCGTGGGGCGGGCATCCCGCATTCGGTGGATTCAGCCCCGGCGAACCCTATGCTGGTGTTGCAGTCCTATTCGGGGGATTTGGGTTTGAACTCGGGCCAGCCGCAGAACGTGTATGTGCTGGACACCTCTAAGCTGACCGCGTTGAACAGCATGGCGAACCAGAACGGTATTGTGCTGGATGCGCAGCACCGCACCGCCACCCTGCCGGAAGGCAACGGCACCATTGAGTTCATGGGGTATAAGCGGTACGTGGGGATGGAGGTGCGCCACGACCCGGGGCAGAATATTGTGCTGTACTCGTTTGTGGTGGCTTTCGTGGGGCTGATTGTGTCCCTGTTTGTGGCGCGCCGCCGTGTGTGGGTGCGTGCCAGCACCAATGAGGGGGTGCTCACCGTAGAGTACGGTCTGCTTGCGCGCGGGGAGGACCCGCGTCTTGCCGCCGAGGCTGAGCGTATTACGGATGCTTTCGCCGCCCGGTGGGGGCTGGAATTTGCTGAGGAGCCCTCATCCGAGGAGCCGACTGAGAAAACCGAGGGGAAGTAGCCCATGCTGAACGAGACATTAGCGCGCTACAGTGAGCTATTCATGTATATTGCCGCGCTGATTTACACCGTGGTGTTCGTGGCGTTCACCTGGGATGTGGTGAAGAATTCGCGGGTAACCCGCCGCCTGGAGGGTGCCGCGGCGCCTCGTGAGGCGGAGTTAGAGGAGGAACAGGCGGCTGAGCCTGTTACCGCGGGCGCGGCCAGCTCCGTTGCGGGTGCGGAGAAAACCGGTGGGAAAACCGCCGCGAAGTCGTCGGTTAAGATGAGCGCGAAAGCCACCCGTGTTGAGCGCACCGGCGGCGCTGAGACCGGCACGGGCGAGCGGGGCGCCGGGTACCGGGGCGCGGCGGCACGCGCGCTTGAGGGCCACGTGGCGGACTCTTCGATGCTGTACACGGGCCAGAGCCGCCCGGCGGCGCGCATCGCCGTGATCGTTATGCTGATGGGGGCGTTGGTACACGCGGCGGCGGTTATTATGCGTGGCGTGGCTGCGCAGCGTGTGCCCTGGGGGAACATGTACGAGTTCTGCACCACGGGCGCGCTGGTGGTGGTGACCGTGTACCTGGTGGCGCTGATTTTCCGTGACCTGCGGTTCGTGGGCACACTCGTGTCTGGGCTGGCGCTGATTATGATGTGCGCCGCCACCATTAGTTTCGCCACCCCCGTGGGGCACCTGAAACCGGCGTTGCAGAGCTACTGGCTGGTGATCCACGTGTCGATTGCGGTGCTTGCCTCCGGGGTGTTTACGATTACGTTCGCGATGGCGGTGCTGCAGCTGGTGCAGACCCGCCGCGAGCAGCGCATCCTGAACGGTAAATCGGGCGGGTGGGCGTTTATGCGTTTGGTTCCGAGCGCCCAGGCCCTTGAGAATTTTGCGTTCCGCCTGAACGCTTTGGCGTTTGTAATGTGGACGTTCACGCTTGCCGCTGGCGCGATTTGGGCGAGCCAGGCGTGGGGCCGCTACTGGGGCTGGGATACTAAAGAGGTGTGGACCTTCGTGATCTGGGTGGTGTATGCGGCGTATCTGCATGCGCGTGCAACCCGCGGCTGGGCTGGCCCGCGTTCGGCGTGGCTGTCTATTATCGGCTATTTGTGCATTATTTTTAATTTCACGGTGGTGAATATTTTCTTCTCGGGCCTGCACTCGTATTCGGGGCTTTAGCTTTAACGGCGGAAACTAGCGGGAGGGCGTTAGTCCTGGGCGGTATTTATAAGGTGTATGGGCGAAGCTGTATTAACCCCGCCCATACGTTTCAGAAGTGTGACTATACTTGAAGACTCAAAACATTACCAAGAAAGTAATTGTGGGTCATTAAAATATGTTGATCAATGTTCTAGGTTCTTGGCTGGTACCTTCGTATAATAGTGGTGCTGAATGATGTATGGTGTAGGCTTGATGACAACCAACCACTATGAACATTCTTAAGATGTTCTGAGATGTCTACCTGGTCACCCGCTGGGACGCTGCGGAATATGCCATGTGTCCAGTCCTTATTAGCCGATGATGAGAGAAAGGTAGCCTGTGCACGCGAATACCGACCCTGTTAAGTTTAATTTTGCAGAAGCTGAGAAACTTGAAGCTGCCTTCCGGGTTTGTAAAACAACGCTTGAAAACCAAATGCGGGAGCGTAATAAAGTTACAGAATATGCAAAAGAGCAACTTGAGGGCCCTTATGGTTCATTGTTTTCTCGTAATGCTGACAGCCTCATTGAGATGGGATCAGAGCTCATTGAGTCCCTTCGGAATGCCGAAGATAATATGAAAAAATATATTGCTGCTGCCCATGAGGAAGTTCGTATTCGTGACGCGGCGGCTGATTGGGATTCTATGCAACATTCCTTTGAGATTATCAGGTACAACTACAGGTCGGGTGATAATAAACCTGTAAAGCCGGAGCATCGCCATTTAAAAGTCACAGATACTATGCCTCCTCGGCCTGAGCCGCAGCCTCGTCCTCATTATGAAGTATATAATTCAACTTCTTTGGGGAAGTATAACGAAAAAGTTTCTCAAATACGGACTAATCTTAAGGGCGACAAAGGACCAGAAGCCGAGTCATTTGTTACATATAAGGCAAATGCAGACGATATAAATATGAGCGATTTGGCTCATGGTAAGGTTTCGGGTATTCCTGAGCACCTTATTAAATATTACAACGTGATTAAGGGCATGAGCCCTCGTGTAGAGCAAGACTATAATGCGATGAAGTCCTCTTACGAAACTTTTAAAAGCAGTACTGATTGGGGGAAACTTGACGCAACAGATCTCATCGCTGCTGTTTATGTCTGGTCTCAAGATAATCTTGTAGAGGCTTTTCGCGCCGGAAAAATTGGGGAAGAACTCTGGAAGGCTGGAAGTCAGGGTGAGCTTAGCAAAACAAATCCCAAGCTTTCAGATCCGCGTGTTTTACACTCTGTTGAGAGTAGCGTATTTGTAAACGATAAAGATCTTAAAAAGCTTCCGACAAAACATATGCTCCCTTATGTGCCTTCGGCGGGTGTTTTGGGCGCTTACCCTAGCTCAGGGTTTCGTAACGATCCGGTTAATATTGCGACGGGTAACTTTATTGAATACGAGCTTGATTTAGCGTTCGATAATACTGCCGCTACTGCTTTATCCTTGGAGCGCATGTATAACAGCTTTACGGTGGCACACCCAAAGATACTTCCTTCAGGAATTTTTGGGCCTGGGTGGTGTTCGACACTTGATACCCGCCTTAACTTCACCTCAGAAAGTGCTCAGTGGTACACCAAAGACGGTCGTATTCTACACTTTAGCCGTTCGGGTGACGGATATGACCGAACCCCGCAGGAGCCTTGGTGGCTCACCAAAGTACTGCCTAACGACGAACTGTATGAGTGGATCACGCAGATGCGGCTGCAGGCAGTTGAACAGGTGCACGACTGCAAGGCGGAACTTGCCCAAAATACCTATGAGGAAACAGGTTTCTCACAAGTACGTGAAGAATTGGCCTCCACGCCACATTACTGGATCATTGAAGACAATAAACACGCGCGTCACGTGTATAACTCGGCAGGTGCATGGGTTGGTACTGCGGACGGGCACCTGAGCGATGCGATGGTTCCGGTGTACGCTACCGTGATTATTGAGCCTGAGGGTGGATCTCAGCGTGTTATTACAGACCTCGTGCATCCTGTGGCACATCGGGCTATTCATCTGGATTATGAGCTGGATTCTGCTGGTGGGTTACGCCCTACTCAGGCTTATGCGTACAATACTGCGGGTGAGAGCGCGGGTGCTCCCCAAGCTGCCGTTGGGTATCGTTATGCCCCTGAAGGGGAGAACGCTGCGGGTCACCTCTGCGCTGTAGAGAAGATGAATGGTACCCGTACATATACCCACACCCCGGAGCATCTGATCCACGAGGTGACTGATGTTAACGGGCATGTTGAGGTTGCGAATACCTACGACGGCAATGGACGTGTGATCCGTCAGCATACGGAATATGATGATGATATCTCGTATAACTACACATCTGAGGGTGTGACAACTGTTGCCCAGGCTGAGACCGGCCTGAAGGTGAATATTTTTTACAGCGACCCTAAGGGGCGACTCATAGGTGTCATGGATGGGAACGGAAAACGCTACAGTATTCGGTACGGGACTGGCGATAATCGAATCAGTATTACTGACCGTGACGGTTCTATTACCAACCGCTCTTTTGACCGGTGTGACCGCCTCGTCCGCGAGCGTACCCCAGAAGGAACCGACTACACCTATAGTTGGGACGAGTATAACCGCATCACTGGGGTTTCGGTCTGTGATGCTCGGGACACCCTGAACCTAGGCACCCCCATCAATACTTTGTATGAGTATGCAGATTCGGTGAACCCCAATCCCTCAGCCGTGATTGTGGGTAACGGGGCAAAAACCCAGTTGATCTGGGACGAACACGGTCGTCTTATGGAGACCATAGACCCTACCGGTGTGCGCACCGTCATGACCTATGATCTTCATGGTGATTTGAAGACCGTGACGGATGGTGTGGGAAACACAACTACTCTGGTACGTGACGGTGCTGGGCGCGTAACACAGGTCATCGATCCGTTGGGTCGGTCTCTCCGTATCCGATATAACGCCGCTGGCATGATTTCCAGCTTCGAAGAAGCTACCGGTGCCCGGTGGAGTTTCGCATACCAAGAAGCACCAGAGACATCACAAGTACCTGCACTTTTGCGTGCTGCTCAACGTTTTGCCGCTCTAGAAAACACGGATATCACCGGCGATCAGGAACGAGGAAATCTGCCTCATATGGTGACGGATCCCTACGGAAATGTTACTACTCTGACCTATAACCGGGCTCGGGAAATTACCTCTGTTACCGACCCGTTAGGTCGCACTACCCAGAATATTTATAATCAGTCAGGCAACTTGGCCCAGGTTATTGAGGCATCAGGGGCAACATGGACTTATGAATATGACGGAATCCGCCAACTTATTGCCGCTATTGATCCTTTAGGTGGTGTGACTCGGTACACCTACAACCCTGTAGGGAACCGGACTTCTGAAACTGATCCCACGGGGGTTAAGATCAAGCAGGACATAGACCGTAAGCATGGTTTGGAAAGGACCACAAGCGCCTACGGTACCTCGTTTAAACAGGTTGATGTTTTTGGTCGCGTTGTCGCTCAGAAAACGGGGGTTAAAGTAGGGTCTTCTGAGAAGCCCGATGCTGAAGAATTCATCACTTACGATCACGCCGGTAACCCCGTTGAAATTGTGGATGCGAGGGGCGGCCTAACCCGCATTGTCCGTGATCTTGCGGGCCGCCCAGTGCGAGTGGTTTCACCTGCCGGGCGCGTGCAAACCTATGAATATGATGCTGCTGGCCGACTGGTGCAGTATGCGATGGGCCTTGATGAACCGGAGTCATCTTCCGAAGCGATACAAGATTCTGAACCCACACAGTGGGCTGTCACGCGCCTAGTGTATGATGCCGCATCCCAGGTGGTGAAACGCATTCTGCCAGACGGCTCTACGGAACATATTGATTACGACGCCGCAGGTCGGGTTATCAAAGTGGCGAAAGGTGTCCGCAGCGCCAGGTATGAGTATGACCTGGGTGGTCGTCTGGTGGGTCTGCGTGATAACACGTACGGTTATCGCCGTTTTACCTATGATGCTGCTGGTCAGCTGATTCAGACCGTTGATGGGCTGGGTAACCGCACCCATATGAAGTATGACGCTGCGGGCAATATTTCGCAGGTTATGGATTCTACTGGGCAGGTCACTCGCTACGAGTATGATGCTTTGAACCGTCTGACCCGCACCATTAACGCGGCGGGTACTGCGTATGAATATGGGTATGATGCGGCTGGCCGCCTGATCCGTGCTTTTGATGGCGTGCATGAGCGCACCTATGAGTACGACTACAAACGTGGTGGCGAGCTTCGGTATGCTTTCTGCGATGGTGTGCGTATTGCCCAGTATGGTAGTGAGAACCGGGGGCGCATCGTGTGGGTGCGTGACTATGCGACAGCTCAGGCTCTTGGTACCAGCGCGCCAGCAGAAGCTTATGTTGAGCACCGTTACGAGTACGACTCCGCCGGGCAGCTCATTAAGCGTTCCCGAAGCGCGGTCATTGACCCGCAGGCACTGAATGAAGAGCCTAAGATATCTGAACTTACGGATGTTGAGAGCCAGGTACGGGCGCTCAATGCCTTTGTCTCAACGGGTGCCTACACGCTCACATATGTTTATGATGCCGATGGTAACCGCACGAGTACCGTGACCCCTTACGGTACCTCACAGGTGGTATACGATGGCGCTGGTCATGTGGTGAGCCGCGAAACCCGCAGCATAGGTGAGAGCGAGCCCATTGTTTCCACCTATTCCTATGACGTGATGGGGCAGCTTGTTCGTGCGCAGGTAGGGGATATTGTCTCTACCTGGCAGTTTGACGCATCGGGGCGGGTTGCAGAATACGGTAAGAGCTTGGTGGCTGAAAACGGCTCTAACGCTGTGAGCAGTACTAAGAATCAGGGACTCACTGTATCTACTGAGCGGACCCAGATCACCCGTGATGCTGAGGGTCGTGTTGTGGGGGTTCAGACCGGCGAATCCCTCGTGATGTACTCCTATGACGCCGCAGGTCAGCTGATAGGTGCCCGCGAGGGTAACCATGAATATGAGTGGGCTTTCGACAACGGTCTGATGATGACCGAGAAGCTTTACCGCGTGGATGATCTGGAAGGTGCAGAGCCGCAGGCACGCACGCTCCTGAGCGAACGCTCCTTTGAATATAACGTTCTCAACCAGCTGGTTCAGACCGAGACCCTGGAGTACGCAGCCGCTATCGCCCCGGAGTTTGTGGGGCTGCACCGTGAAGTTATTAATCGCCTCACAACAACCTATGAGTATGATGCCGCCGGATACCGCGTACGTGAGCATACTGCCTCAAATCAGGGTATTCGCACTTCCCGCGAGTATGAGTGGGGAGTATGGGGCGGTCTCTCCTCGGTGACAACTACGTCAAATTCTGATGCCTTCCACACAGAGGTATTGGGTGTGCGCGGTGTGGCGTCCCGGGTACGTCTGGTGACTGATGCTGCGGGTGAGTTGGCGCAGATAACCGGTGCTGACAGGGCTTCGGTACCAGTGCTGTGGGATTCGCTCTCTGATACCCCACAGGTCTTGGGTGTGGGAGCTGTCACTGCCCCAGAAAATGACGGTGGGTTCTCCCAAGTAGGCGTTCCACAGGGGTTTAATCCATGGGGCGTGCCCGACCTCTCAGGTATGGCTCACATGCCTGGCTTCGGAAGTTCTGATCCGCTTAACCAGGTGCTGCCTGCCGGGGTTTCTTTCACGGGCGCAGGCAGCGTGCGGGTTGCTGGGTTAGACGTGATGGGCGCTCGCACTTTTGATGGAGCCTCCAAGCGTTTTCTCTCCACTGACCCGCTGGCGCCGGTAACTGGGTCACCGTGGTTCGCAGACGCATACTCTTTCGTGGGGTCTAACCCAATGAACATGGTGGATCCGTGGGGGACGACTGAGGTTTCTGTTGAACTCGCAAAAGACACGAGTTTTAACGGATGGCTGAGCAGGAACCGTCAAGAGGTATCACATGTGCTTATCGCGGTTGGCGTAGTTGCTGCTGTTATTTCCATACCTATTCCCGGTTTAAGTGCAGCAATTGTAGCGGGCGTCGTATCCGGTGGTACTATAAGCGCCGGAATAACGTTGAACTCTGATGCTTCGTTGAAGAGCGACGGATATGTTGACACTGGTGATGTGGCCTTATCAGCCGTTGTTGGAGGCGTTTCTGGAGGCTTTACAGCCGCTGCTTCTTATGGTGTCGCCTATGGTGTTGAGACGTGGGTGGTGCCTAAGGTCGTGCAGGGAGCTTCTAAAGTTCGCGGTACTTTTGCGCCCTCTACGGCATCTGTGGTTCAGCCGAGTGAGCGCATAGTTGCTGCGGAGACCAAGTTCATTCCGCAGGGCTCTAAACTCATTAATTCTTCAAATACTGCTACTCGCGCTGCAACCGTGGAGTCGAAACTTACTTCGGCGTCCCCAACGGCGGTTGCATGGGAAAATGTACCGGTAGTCGCCGCTGGTTCTAAGGGTGTTACTACCAGTGTAAGTTCAGGGATCCCTACGCGGACGGTAACGGTGTCCGCCAGCCAAGGGAAAGCTGT
>ERZ773265.608-NODE-608-length-21289-cov-15.914053_pt1 | contig 21289 bp, 18 predicted proteins | sample MGYA00580512_ERZ773265 | MGnify/ENA primary metagenome ERZ773265 (study PRJEB29015, sample SAMEA2738169) | human oral metagenome | biome: human oral; feature: human-associated habitat; material: saliva | place: China | collected 2183 ... | reverse complement strand
AATCTTTATTGAACAGTAAGTTCTTATTAATAATATTACGGCTATAATACCATTGGATGGCGAAAACTAAAATTTCAACAACTACAGATGTTATACTCGCTCCGATATATCCGAAAAATGGAATAACTGCAACATTAACAGCCACACTGACAAAGGCTGGAATCGTCGTTGAAAGCATGAATTCTTTATTTTTATTTCTTACTACTAACACTTGGTATCCAAGGATATTCGTCCAACCTACAAACATAATGTTAAACACAATAACATACAGAACATACTTGACATCTTGGAAGTTTTGTCCTAAGAATAATTTAACGAATACCTCGTTCACCGCAATAAGTCCAAATATCATCGGGAATATTATAAGATTATATAAAATAAATGAGAATTTCACCATATTTTGTGCTTCTTTATCTCTTCTTTCTGAAAGAAGATTCGCAACCCTCGGCAACATTACAACTCCTAATGAACTAACGACTTTAAGAAGTATGCTAATTAATTTTTGACCTTGTTCATAAATTCCAACATCTGAGTATGATCCTAACAAACCAAGTAAAGTCCTATCTAATACAACATAAAGTGATATCGCAACCTGTGGTAAAAACAAAAGTACAATAGGATGTAGGTTTTTCTTTATTATTTTCGTATTAAATGAAGGTCGTTTTATAAATCTTTTAGCCGGCACCCACATTACTAATTGTCCTAAAAAATCAAAGATAACAATTAAAAATACATAAAGATATAAGTCGTCACTACTCTTAACAAATGTGAAGATACTAATTACTCCAATAATCCTAATAACCATGTTTCTTATTGTTATTTTTTTGAAGTCTTCTTTTCCTGAAAACAGCCATGAGATATCAATCATATTTGCGAATAAAGTAATTCCCACTATTAAAGGAATTACACCTCCCATTTGTGGGATACTAAGTACCGAGATTACATAGAAAGAAAGTGCTAGTATACTTGCGATAAGTTGAATCACATAAATATTCCAAAACGTACTACTCACATCACTTGCAGCCGCTATTTTCTTCGTGCCATATACTCCAATTCCTAACATTGCAAATAACGAGAAATAACTCACTATAGAATTATAAAATACATAATTCCCTAAAGCTCCACTCGTAAAAATTCTCGTAACATACGGAACTGTTATTATCGGTAATATTATCGTTAATATTTGATACGAAAGATTATATAAATAATTTCTTATTATTTTCATTATATTTCCTTTTATATTATATTTATTCTATTAATAAATTTTCATCATATTATTTATATTAAAATATCTTTCAAGAAAATTAAATTCATACTCTAATATCTTAATAATATAATTTCTAAATAATTTTTTTACTTAAGTAATAAACTTTCAACTCGTTTAGTTTCAGTATATATATCGAATCCTTTTTCCACTAAATTTTGCTTAACTATAGTTGTATCAATTCTTTCTTCTTGTTTTAATTCTAATATCTTATCAGCCCATTTTATTGGCGAATCATTTAAAGATAAACTTTCATAATTATCATTAATCTTAACCTGTTGAGTTATTACGTCTGACACTAATGTTGGTATTCCATTTGTTTGTACTTCTACCAACGATACAGGTAACCCTTCAAATCTTGATGGAAATAGGAAGAAATCAAACATGTTATATAAATCTGGAACATCACTTCTTTCACCTAAAAATTCTACTTTATCTCTGATTCCTAGCTCTATTGCTTGACATTCTAGCTTAGTTTTATCTCCTCCACCAACTAAAAACAATCTTGTATTTTCTTGTTTTTTTACAAACTCAGAAAATATATCTAAAATGAATTCTTGATTTTTTTGATAATCTATTCTTGCAACATTTCCTATAACAAACTCATCATCTGAAATCCTAAATTCTTTTCTAAGTTTCTTACGCTTTTCTATATTAAAAAGAAATTTATCTGTATCAATTGCATTACGAATCCACTCAACTTTGCTATGTATTTTTTTCGGAAACATCCAGTCTGTCGCTTGATCTCCGCACGACCAAAAGTCAGTAGCATAATTATCAACAAAATTTCTAGTAATCTTATGAACAATATTTGAAAATTCAGCTGCCGTAGATTTAGAGTTATGAGAATGTAAAATTATTTTCCTTACACCATATTTCTTAGCCATTTTCATACTTTCTAGATTTACAATTTTCAATGAGTTTATCCAAATAGCATCATATTGCCCTTCTTTAAAGATTTTTTTTAAAGTTTTCTTATATAAAATTGGTTGTTTCCTCTTTCGGGGTACAGTATGATATTGAATAGGATACTTTGATATTTTATCAAAATCTTCTCTAAATCCAATATCACCTTCACAAGTACGTATAAAATCTAAATGGAATTTTTCCTTATCCATAAATGTAAAAAAATTCTTTACAACACTCTCTAAACCACCTTTATTATCTGTCATTCCAAAAACTAATATTTTATACATAATTAAATCCTCTCATTCTAGGTTTAGATAGTACTATCTAAACCTAATGTATTTTTGCGGCATCAATACAATATTGATATACGGAATTTTTTTAAGAACATTGGTAGCTATTATCGATAAGAACCAACCTAATACTAAACCACAGATTATATGTATATATACTGATGTGATTCCTACTTTTAACATAATTATTCTTAACATACTACAAATCGGTGCATGTAATATATATATTCCTAAACTATCTTTTCCATATTTAGAAAAGTAATTAAAAAACTTCGGAAATACTTTTTCTACTCTAGGATATATTACAAACGCTACACCTACACTCACTATAAATGCAATAGCCCAAAACTGTGGTGTATCATAAGTTACATACATTTTCTTAACATTTGGTCTATAATAAACCGACCAACATATCATATAAATTATATCAAAAATTACAACTGCACCAACCACTAACTTAACATTTAATTTACTTAAATCTACTGAATGCAGTACTGCTCCCAACATGAAGAACATTCCCCATACTAGTATTTTTTGAACTATGTAGATATCGAAATTCATTAAAAGAGCAATTACAAAACCTACTCCACTAATTATGAACAATGTTTCTTTTCTTTTTATATATACAGACAATAATCCATATACCATTGATATAATCCATAAAGTATATAGATACCACGATACTCCAAGAGGAGTCTTATATATATCAATTAAATTATGTATTGTTGTTGGAACTCTTACTGATGATCCAGCTGCTTTTTGCAAAATAAAATGAATTATAGAGTAGAAGATATACGGTAATCCTAATACTACTGTTCTCTTCAACGCATAATTTTTAAAACTTTTTAAATCCTCTACCGCTCTGAAGAAAAAACCTGATAAAGCAAAGAATACTGGAATATGAAAAATATAAACCTGTGATGTTATACTTATTAAAATCTTATCATAGCTTGGAAATTTTCCCGATTCATATAATCCTAAGAATACATGACCTAATAAAACTAAAAAGATTGTGAACCCTTTCCCAAAATCTATCCAGTTTATTCTATTTTTAGTCATTATTACCTAATTCCTCTCTTACTACATTAAGAGCTCTTTCGATTACTACGTGCATATCATAATATTTATAGTCTGCAAGACGACCACAGAAGATAACATCTTTGCCTTTTGCTTCTTCTAAATATTTTTGATACATTTCATTATTTTTAGCATCATTAATTGGATAGTATGGTTCATCCCCACGTTTCCAATCTACTGAATATTCACGTGTAATAACTGTTTTTTCTTGAGTACCTTTTTCGAAGTGTTTGTGCTCGATAATACGAGTATAAGGAACTTCGCGTTCTGTGTAGTTCACTACAGCATTACCTTGGTAGTTTTCTTCATCTAGTACTTCATGTTCAAAGCGAAGACTTCTGTATTCTAATTCTCCATGTTTGTAATCGAAGTATTGATCAATCATTCCTGTAAATACAACTTTTTTCGCACTTCTTTCTAACTCTTCACGATTCTCAAAGAAGTCTACATTTAGTTCTACTTCGATACCTTTTAACATGTTTTCAATAATAACATTATATCCACCGATTGGAATACCTTGGTATCTATCGTTGAAGTAGTTGTTATCAAATGTGAAACGTACTGGAAGACGTTTAATAATAAATGGTGGTAGTTCAGTTGCACTACGTCCCCATTGTTTTTCTGTATAACCTTTAATTAAAGTTTCATATACATCAGTACCAATAAGCTTGATAGCCTGTTCTTCTAGGTTTTTAGGTTCACTATCCTGCAGATGAGCTGTTTGTTCAGCAATTTTCGCTTTCACTTCTGCAGGAGTCTTAGTTCCCCATAAGCCATAGAAAGTATTCATATTGAAAGGTAGATTGTATAATTTACCTTTGTAGTTTGCTACTGGTGAGTTAATGTAATTGTTAAACTCAGCAAACTGATTCACATAATCCCAAACTTCTTTGTTAGAAGTATGGAAAATATGCGCACCATATTTGTGAACGTTGATTCCTTCAACATTCTCACAATAGATGTTCCCACCGATGTGATCACGTTTATCTATTACTTTTACTTTTTTTCCTTGTTTTGTTGCTTCATGAGCAAAGATTGCACCTGACAATCCAGCTCCTACTATTAAATAATCGTACATGTTTATCTCCTATAAATATTTTTATATAACTTATCATATTTTAATTTTTTAACTTAAATCACTCTTTTATCTTTATATTTCTATCCGTTATTTTGTGTATCTAACTTGGTTTTATAAAATAATGCTGCAATTACAAACCAGAAACTATTGTAATGCGGTAATATCATAAGGTCATCTACAATTCCATGTAATGCAAGTAAAGAGAATATAATATATAAATATACATCATTAAGTCTATACACTCGTATCATTACTAATGTCATTCCTAGTATAAATATTATTAAAAATAATAATCCTAATTTTAATAATAATTGGACATATAAATTATCAACATAATCATAAGTTGCTGTAGTAGTATATCCATCAACATCTAAACCATTACCTACTAATGATATTTCCTTACCAAAGAATCCATAACCATAATATTTCAAAGTACTATACCCTAGTGAAAGTCTACCACCTAAAAATTCATTAATATTTGAATGCCATTCACTTAAATGATTATATCCAATAGTAAAGTACAAACTAAGTATTCCAGAAAATACATATGAAGCAATAGTTATCTTACTCATTAAAATACGCTTAAATTTAGGGAATATTTTTATTAACATTGTTAAGAAAAGTAGTACCATTCCCAACCCAAAAGTAAGCCTTGAATCTGTGAATTCATATAAAGCATAGTTTCCTATAGTCAAGAGTACTAACGTTCTCCATTTTATATTATCTTTTTCTAAGTATATTTTTAAAAATATTATATTACACAAAATAGCAGATCCGAATAATGAATACCTGAATCCCACATATTCTCTCTCTCGGCCGCCTTCATAAGTTATGTAATTAGTAATCCAACCAAGATAACTACTTACAATAATAAAAATTAATAATGTTAAACTTATTCTATATGAAATTTTTAATATCGTTGTTATATTTACATTCCTTGCAGCATATATAAAAAATGGTAATATAGCATAATTGTATCCCATATAACTATAAAAGAGCCCAGCTACTATTGCTAAAATAATAAACAACATTAAATCTCTAGAATTAATTTTAAAATCAAAAGCTTCTTTAAAAATCAACATTACTAATATAGTTATAATTAATAAATTACCAAATCCCTGAATATATTTCGAATAAAACGAAGTATCCAGTAAATTATACGCTAAATATATACTATATGCAAAGTAAAATAAAATATTTTTCAAGGAACTTTTTTCTAACATTATCTTCATAGTATCCCCCTATTCTATTTATTACTATTCGTATTATCTAAACAAGTTTGCAATGCTTTTTTATAGTAATACCCTGAACGTAGTTGCATACCAATTTTAATAGCATTAGTTTTCAATTTAGTATAATCACTCTCTGAAATATTATTAATCACATCATCAATTTCTAATAGACTCTCTACTAAAATACCCGCATTATGTTTTTTTATAAATTTAGCCATTGCCGCTTCTTTCCAAATAATAACTGGGATTCCTGCAGTTAAGTATAAAGATGTTTTATGTGGATTATTATATCTCAAATAATTCCCAGTATTCCCACTACAAGTATCTAAACTATCTCCATCCCATACTAACCCAAACTTACCCTCTAATTTTCCTGGCAATTCATCTGGTTTAAAACTTCCAAAATACTTTATTTTATCACCCAATTCAATATTTTTATCCATATAGGGACCATACAGATTTAACTGGTAATTAAAAGTATGTTCTATTAATTTATAAATATATGGACTTTTCTCAGGAAATAAATTCCCTGCGATTACTAAAGCATTACTACTAGTATTATCTTGCATTTCTAATACGCTGAAGTAATCGAATATTTTCAAACTAATTAGTTTTTCCTCAGGAATACCACTATCAATCAGATACTTCTTCATTTCATCATTATGACAAATAATGTTATCAAAATTATTTAATAATTTACTATCTGCTATTTTGTAGACTGCTTCATTATAAATATATGACAATTGTCTTAAACTCTCTAAATCATGAATAACTACAACAAATTTAGCCTTTTTAAATTTTTTTATCCATGGGATTATTTTATTAGCTACTCTAGTACCGTTGGAAGGATGTTGATATACTAAAGTGTCACCTTCTCTTAGTTTTGCAAATACTCTCCACCACTGGAAACTTCCAAAAGTTAGCATCCACAACTTCCTATATAATCCTCCTTTATTAGGAGCTTCTCTAAATTCTATACTCTCTCCACCTAATTCTTCTGTAAACTTGTAAATATCATTAGGAGCTTTAGGCCCAGCAGTCTCCTCTGTTCCCTTATGTATTTTTGTATAATATAACATTTGTAATTTGTCTCCTCCTCGCATCAATCAATTTATTTCAACAAATATTTAAGTCTTATAATTATGCCCAGTAATCCAGCTTTATATAAAACATATTTTATATATCTAGGTTGTTTTAATAATCTATTAAAGTTGACTTTTTCTTTAATAATCTCACTTTTTATTTTAGCAAAAAGTTCTTCATCCTTATCAATAGATTTTAGATAATCTATATATAATTGAACCATTTCTACTTTATACCAAGCTACAATGTTTGAAGAATCTTTACCTCTATCCTCTAAATATTTTCTACATGCTTGATATATTTCATTTGCCGATAAATAATGATCTTTTATATTTTTCATAGTAATCGTATTAGTAATAGCTCCTTCATTACCTTTCCAATAATAGTAAAGGAAATAATCTAAACCTACTACTTTTTTCATGTTTAGGAATAATCTATGCATTATTTCTAAATCTTCATAGTTTCTTCCTTCTAAGAATCTAACATTATTAAATACTTCTGTTTTAAAAATCTTTGTCGTTACAAAAAAGTCATATCTACCCAAGAAAGATGCATCTATATATTGACTTACATCCATATCTTTAGGATTTTTTTCACCTTTTCCAACAACTTTCTCTTCTATAAGGTATGTTCTCTGAAATGAAATCATATCATAATCTTTTTCTAAATACTCATTTAGTACCTCTAATGTATCTAAAGCTAGCCAATCATCCGAGTCAACAAAAAATACATAATCTCCTTTTACGGTACCCAGTGCTACATTCCTTGCAGAAGATAATCCCCCATTTTCTTTATGAATTACCCTAATCCTACTATCGATTCTTGCATATTCATCACATAACGCAGGACAGTTATCTGGACTTCCATCATTTACGAGGATAACTTCAATATTTTTGTATGTTTGATTTAATATGCTATCCATACATCTTTTCAAATATTGTTCTACCTTATATACGGGTACTATTATACTAACTAATTTACTCACAATATCAGGTCTACCCTCCTTTTTTACTATATTGTTTTCCCACTAATTTTGCTTAGAATTTTTAATACTTTACTTCCTAAACTATAGTTTAGTATAAATAATATTAAAATTACTTTTCTTGAAAATGGTAGGTACTCTAATAATAATTGTTTATTTTCTTTTATACTCTTTAACAACTCTGTTATTTTCTTGTCGTATTTTTTCAAATTATCTTTCTTGTTATCTGCTAAAGCAATTCTGCATAACAAATTGAAATCTATTCTTTTTCTATTTATTACAGCATATTTTAAGAAGTTTTTATTGTCATATTCTTCAGATTCTTCAACGATTGTATCCCAAATTTTCTCTAAGTCGAAATCTTTATCTCCAAATTTGGCTGTTAATCCACTGTCATTAATAAAATAGTTATATGTTACTCTATTGCTATAGACTATACTCTGAGCGTTTTTCATATATCTAAATGTTCCTAGAACATCTTCAGCAAATAAACCAACCGGAAACTCTACACCTTCCATTATTTCTCTTTTATACAGTTTTGACCAGGCATAATATTCAATAGAATTCCCACCAATTTTGAAGAATTTTTTTGCATATTCTTCTTGTGTCAAAACGTCTTCTTTTATACTATCAGGTTGAGGTATTTTTTCTTGATAATTTTTGGTTCTTATATTATTTGTAACAACAATATCTGCATTATATTTTTTCATTGAATCAACATAATATTCAATCGCATCCAACTCTAACCAATCGTCAGAATCAACAAAGGTAACTGCGTCACCATTTATGTGTTTCAGTCCTGTATTCCTTGCAGCACTTAATCCACCATTATCTTGATTGATAAGAAATATATTCTCATAATTTTTCTCATATTCTTCACAAATATCACGAGAATTATCCTTTGATCCATCATTAATGAGTATTATTTCTATATTTTTATATGTTTGATTAACAATTGAGTCTAAGCAGCGCTTAAGATACTTCTCAACATTGTATACAGGGACTACTACACTTACTTTCAACTTTATATCCTCTTTCTAGAAACTTTCTTTATATTTCTTTTTAAAAAACTTCGCTTTTAAGAATGCTCCACCTTTTTTGAACCAATCCACTTCAAAAGCATCAAAAAATGGTACTTCTTTCACTTTATAATCCTTATGTTCTAACCAAACATTAAATAAAAGTTCGCTCACTCTTCCAAATAATCTTGCTTCAAAAGCTGTAAGATTAGAAACATCTATTCTATTTTGCAGTTCGAACAAAATCGGGAATAACCATGAACAATATTCATCGAGTAATTCTTTTTTCATTATGAACATGTTGAACATATGTCCACTAGTTTGTTTCATCACTTTATCAAACGATCCAAGATATTCAGGTGTCATTTCTAAAATTATATCTCTTGTTTTATCAAGATGACTACCATCAAGTGTATTTGCATAATGATCATAAAGTGTTTCAATATAATATTTTCTTAATTTCGGAACTAATATGTCCGCTTCTTTTAAATATTGTTCTGTACTTTCCTTATCTAAGACTACTTCATTTATATCCATACCGTCTTTATATTTTACTTTTTTAGTACTAAAATATCTGCGGTAATGATCTAGTCCAATATACTCTGCATCTAGGTTTTTCCATGCCCAATATACACCTGTTAATTCACAAAAGTAGGGATTTAAACACGATATATTTTCACCAATATTATCTTTTTGATAACCAAGTTCTCCTTTGCCTTCAGCTCCGACATGAATTGGTAGATAAATCTCATCTTTAGGGGCAATAAACTCCTTATGAGCCGCTATTAATATTTTTATATCTTTATTCATTTAATCTCCTTTGATTTCTTTATTTTTCAAACTCAGATTTATTAGGATATTTCTGATTAAACTCTTTTAACATTACATCTCTAACATATTCAAAATCATTTACTTCACTATCATTTAAACAAATCATTTTATGTGTAGAATTTCTAATATCTTGAATAATTTCTTTATAATCCGTCATACTATAAGAATTTCCTGTATTTATACTTCTAGGATAAAATTCACCCTTAGTCAACTGCCAATATCTAATCAACCAATGACTTATTCCCTTGACACTTCTAAATTTATAACTATAATTTTTTTCAAATAAATCTCTTTCCAATTCATAAACTTCTTCAAATAGAGATTTCTTATATGATACAGGTATGTGATCATCATAATACCCTAGTATGTTTTTCCAAGGTAATAAGAAAATATTTTTTATCATATGTTTCCCATATTTATATTTATAAAATTTTGAGAACGAATTTTTTAAAACATATCTAGAATTATAGTATTTGTTCACTATTTCTAGATTATTCAATATTACATGCTCTATACCTGTGCTTTGTGCCTTGATAGGTTCAAATACACCAATATCACACGGTAATCCATTTTTGAAGAAGTCTTCTTCTTTTACATCTCCATTTAAAAACATATCATCATTAAACAAAACAAAATACTCCGACAACTCTTTTATATTATGAATATTTAATTCAATAACATTGGAATTATACGTCGGTAAGTATTTTTCACCTATATAATCACTGTGCTTAACTACTATTAATTTTTTACTTTCTAAATTTAACCACTCAGGAAGATGTCCTTCAGTAATGAAATAAATTTTGTTTACCCACGGAGCATGTTTTTCTACAGCTCTAAACCAATATTTCAGGAATCCCCAATCACGATATCTTAAATCACTATTTAGGTCTACATTGATACCCATTTTTTCTTCATAATATTGTTTTTCTTTTTTCCAGTTTTCATCATTACCATCTACCCACGTAACAACAAAATCTATTTTTTTACACATTTCGAAGACTCCTCTCTTCCTTTTTTCTATTTTTTATGGTATCATGTTTCTATTACTCATTTAAGTCTGTGTTTTAGTTTGGCGACGAAACACAGCCTTTTTTTATTTAACTACCTATCTATATTTTAATATGCAGCATCTCTTGTTATTATTCTCTTCAATTCTAAAAAGAATATTTTTGCATCTAATTTTAACGAACAATTATCCACATAATACAACTCTACATCACATCGTTCTGGATAACCTACTTCACTTCTTCCACTAACTTGCCACCAACCCGTTGCTCCAGGTTTAACAGATAAAAATTTTGGAGCTCTCTCTCCATACTGAAGTAACTCCTCTGCTATAACAGGTCTAGGTCCTATAAAGCTCATATCCCCTTTTAGTATATTAATAAATTGTGGAATTTCATCAATACTATGTTTTCTTATAAACCTACCTAATCTAGTCATCCTTGGATCTTCTTCTGGAAGTAGTTTATAACTATTTTCTATATATTTTTGATAAAGTTTTTCATCTCTTTTTAAAATTTCTTGAGCATTCTCTACCATAGATCTATATTTATAAATTTTAAATCTTTTACCATTTAAACCTATTCTTTCCTGAGAGAAAAATATTTTCCCTTTGTTCTTACCAAAACTATAAAATATAGCTAGGATGATAGTGACTATTACTAATACTATCATCCCTACTAGTGATATAGATATATCAAATAATCTCTTGAAAAATAAATAACTGGCTTTATTTCTTACCTCCCCGAACTGATGACTAACTACGTTCTTTTCCATTTTACTTATTTCCTCTCTTTACTACTTTTTATCACCTTTAACTCCATAGCTACCATAGTGACCGTAGTACCCACCGTAACCAAGTTCATTCGAGTTAACTTTGTTTAAGATTACACCTAAGAATTCTGCTCCACCTTTTTCAAGTTGTTCCTTGGCTTTTTCTATGCTTTTCTTCTTAACACGATTTGCTTCTACTAGTAGCACTACTCCGTCAGTCTTAGGTGCTACGATAGCCGCATCGATTACCTGCCCTACTGGTGGGGTATCGATAATTACATAATCATAATACTCTCTGAACACCTCGACCATAATATTGAAATTTTTATTTTGTAATAATCCTGTTGGGTTAGGTGGTACTTGCCCAGCTGGAATAACATTAAGATGCTCCACATCAGTTTCATAAATAACATCCTCGATTGGAGAAACTCCAGATAAGTAATTAGTTAACCCACTGATTTTGTGTTTAAATTTAAAACGACCTGCCATTACAGATTTACGTGTATCAGCATCTACTAAAATAGTTTTAAGACCTAATTTTGCTAATGAAATAGCTAGGTTAGTCGATACTGTACTTTTTCCTTCGTTTTCTGAAGTTGATGTTATCGCGATTACTTTTTTATCTTTTCCTAAAAATTGGATATTCGTACGTAAGGCGTTGTAATACTCTTCATTTTTAGGATCTACTATTTTTTGGTTTGTTAGTAAATTAATTTGTGCCATGTTTTCTTATCCTATCTCTTTCCTGTTTTTGTATCTGGAACTACACCTAAAAGCACAAGCCCCATTGTTTCTTCAATATCTTCTGCTCTCTTAACTCTATCATCAAGTAATTCGAATAGTACTACTCCCGCTACAGCTAAGATAAATCCTAATGCTGTCGCTAAGATTCCATTTCTAGGAATATTTGGAGAACTTGGAGAAGTAGCCGCTTTCGCTTCTTCTAGTGTTGTTACATCATCAATTTTTGTTACTTCTTTGATTTGGTCTGCTGAGATTTCTTTTACAGTATTTGCCAAGTCACTCGCTACTTGTGGATCTTTATCTTGAACAGTAATTGAAATGATACGTGTATCTTTCGGTGCATCTACACTAACCTTTTTCGCTAGTTCTTTCGCTGTAAGTCCTGTTCCACTTTTCTCTGCTGCATCTTCCATAACCTTGTTAGAAAGAATAATCTCTTTATAGTCTTTTACCAACAATGATCCTAATTGAACATCCTGGGTAGTAATTGCTTTTTTCTCATCTTTCGTTTGGTTAACTACATATACTTTCGTAGTAGACGCATATTGTGGTGTTATTACGAAAATACTAACCGCAAGTGATACTGCTGTAAATAGTAATGTTACTAATACTATTAATACTTTCTTCTCCCAAATTCTTCTTAACAGTAACATAATGTCTAACTGTATTAAATCTTTTTCTTGATTATCCATTACTTTATTTATCCTCTCTTTATATTATTTTATTCATTAATAGTTTTTCTTGATTTTTTTCGAATAGTTCATAGGCGATTGTCGGCCCGTATTTCTTCTCGATAATGTCATATGCTTCTTTCATATACGTTCTTCGAGAATCCATATTGTGCATGTCACTCGCGATAAAATGAACTAACTCTTCATCTAAGTACTTTTTAGCACGTTTTTTGTAGTGTTTGTGTTTATCACCGATAAGCTTCGGTTTTAGAACACTTGCTGCATTAACCTGGATGTAAGCACCCATGTTAATTAACTCTTGAACACCTTTTTCATCTACATCGTTGTATCTTTCAACGTGTGCTACTACTGGAGTTAGTCCAAGTAATATAACCTTGTTTAAAGCTCTGTGAATTTCTTTATAACGCATTTCATAAGGAAACTCTACAAGTACGTAGTCCGTTTCCGCTAATCTTGGATACACTCCACTTTCGATTTTTTCGATTTCTCCTTCTTTGTAGTAGACTTCGCTACCTAAGTAAACCCTTAGATCTTCAGCTACTTCAGCAGCGATTTCTTCTACTCGTTTGAAGTTTTCTTTAATTGTTTCTATATCTGTTTCGAACATTCCGCGTCTTCTGTGGGGTGTTGCGATAATTGTTCTAACACCTTGTCTATAACTCTCTTCTAATAAATCACGAGTATCTTTTTCAGTTTTTGCACCGTCATCTACTCCGAAGACAACATGGGAATGTATGTCTATCATTCTAATTCCATCTCTCATCTACTTACCTTCCAATACGTCTTTAATATTTTCTGTAACTTCTCTTAAACTTTGTTCATTGATTTGTGTCATATATAATGTCGCTCCTGGCATTGCATATGATGGTAATCCCATACTTCCTGTTCCTGTTAATGCTTGTGACGTTACGTTATAATCTTTACCTACACTAAGCTGTTCATTTGCAAGTCCCATAGCTGTCTCAATCGGCATGTTTGTCTGAATTGATTCACTTAGTTCTTTAATAACACTTTGGTAATTTGATAAACCTTGTTTTGAAGTTATCTTCTTAATTATCGCAGTGATAACTTTTTCTTGATTTTTACCACGATCATTATCTCCACCAGTCAAACTGTATCTTTCACGAACGAATGAGAGTGCCGTGTCAGAATCCATGTGTAATAGACCGGGTTGGAAACTTTTCCCCCCAATATGAGATATAAACGCCTGATCATTATACACATCTACTCCACCAACTGTATCAATTAGTTTTAGGAATGATGTGAAGTTAAGTCTAGCATAGTAATCTATTTTAATACCGTATAGATTTTCTAGCGTATGGATTGAAGAATCTACTCCATACAGACCTGCGTGTGTAAGTTTGTCATATTGGTTATTTCCACCATCGGCGATTTTCACATAAGAGTCACGTGGTGTTGTCGTTAATAAGATTTTTCCAGTTTTTTTGTTAACTGTCATAATAATATTAACATCTGAACGGCTGACACTAGATACCGGTCCATATGTATCGATACCACTTATGTAGACATTAAATGTATCACCTACATTTTGTTTTGCTTTTGCATTTACAGCTTTTGTTATTTTATATTCATAGATTTTTTTCGTTTTATCTCTGAAATCTGCATGTTGACTAGTAATAAGATCTTCGAATGAACTATTAAGAATCATCGCTCTGCTAGTTCCTGCGGCTAATTCCTCATAAGCTGAGACGTAGTTTTTAGATTCTGTAAGATTTAGACTTTGTTTTTCTTTATCGCGAATCTCTTTCATCAGCTTATTAATATTTTCACCATCTGCAGAGACTGGAGCTGCTACTGATGCTCCTTTTAAATCTGCAAGTTTTTCAGCTGCATCGTTTTTCATAACAACAACGCTCATAGTATATTCACTAACTGCCGCATTACTATTTAAGTTATCGAATAAGCCGATTGCGGTTCTAAACTGCATGTAAGAAAATACTAAGGCAATATTCATAACAATCAACATTATCACATTGAATATTTTCGCTTTTTTCTTAATCACGAGGAATATCGCAAGTATTATCGCTAAGATTATTACTCCGATTATTCCGTAGTTAATCCCTCTAAAATTTAGAAAGTCATACTTCAACATCGTCCAGCTAACTAGACCTCCGAGTATAATAAGTAAAACGGTCAATATTCCATTGACGATTTCAAAAGCTCCTATACCCGATCCGGACCTAGAGTTACGGCTATTTGAATTTCTGCTCATTTTTTTCCATCCTCTTTAATTTATAAAATTTACTAATACAGCTAAGGTTCAAAGTTTCTTCGCTGTTTACTAATTCTCCATCAATTTGGAAGTATTTTTGGTTTGTTTTTATTGTTATTTTATTTGTTTTTATGTATTGTACCTTCTTTAGTTTGTTGTATTGTTTTAAAAGCAGGCATAAATAATTGTAAATAAAGGCTGTTAAAGACATATTTTCCATGATCATAATGTGAAGTTTGCCATCTTGACCTGTAGCAGTCGGGGCAAATTTTATCCCGCCACCTTCATAAGGTTGAATCATTGCATTAAGCAAATACAGCCTATTGGTCATAATTTCCCCATCATCCCATGAAATTTTCGCTTTATATTTTTTCAGCATTAAAATACCTATTACTCCTTGAAGAAGATAGATATACTTGCCTAAATATTTCTTTAACTTTGAGCCATTAGCTCTTTTTATGATGTCAGCATTAAAACCGATATCAAATCCCGAACAGAATTTTCTATCGTTAACAACACCTACGTCATACTCAATAAATCTTTTCGATTCTAATAATCGACTTATTTCTATGTCTTTTTTGAACTCTATAGACCTCGCAAGATCATTACCCGAACCATACGCAAGATAGATAATTTCTTTTCCATGGTAATTATTTATTACTTCGTTAATAGTTCCATCTCCTCCGATTACTATCAACTCACCCCCGTGAATCTCGTTCATAAGGTCATTTGCATTGGTGTTTTTAGAAGTTTTCAACACTCTGTAAGGCAACTTCTTTTCGTTTAAAACTCGCTCTATTTTTTTAAGTTCAATTAGACTTTTTTTACTCCTAGAATTAACAATTATTTCAATCATATTACGAACCTATATAAAAAATACTTCATCTTAATAATTATACTATAAAAACTAGTATTTATCAAAGATTTATCTATTTTAAATCCATTAAAACAATAGATTCTCACACTTTTTTTAAGTCTAATTCTATTATTACAATTTGCCAGTAAAATTTAGATATTAAAAATTATTTTTTATATTTAGATAATCTTAATATTAAATTTTATTTTCTAAGTAAAAGAGATCTTTGAAATCACTTATTTAACAAAAAGTAAAACAATTACAAAAAAAATAAAAAACTATTCTATCGATATGGGTATGAAGATAATATTAATCTTCGATAATACTCAATCGATAAAATAGTTTATAAATTCCTCAAATACTTTTACTAATTAACGTCACTTTCTTACATGTACTCTAATCTGTCAATTTCTGGTTTTTCAGAAGTTGTTTGTGTAAAATCTGAGTTATCAGTGTTTTTAGGTGGTCTTCTTACGAATAGCATAATTGCCACTATGAAGTATAGAACGTATACAGGGACTAAAACACCTACTGTCATTAATCCAACTAAAGCTGCTGCGATTAGGAATAAGATTCCTGAAATAAATCTCGCTCTCATAGTAAATGACGCTATTAAAGCTAAAACTACTAGAACAATAGCAACTATAGCGTATATTTTAACAGCTGTCGCAAGTAATGTTACGATATCCATACGTGTAGAATCCATTAATGATTTCATCGCTGGATCTTGTAATAAGTTATGTAACATCTGTTCTAATTCTGGTTGTCTTAATGCTGCTTCAAATTGTCCAGAAAATGCCCCAAGAGACATTAAACCTGTCACAATTATCATAATAACATTCGCTATCCAAGCTAAGATTTTTTCTATTTTTCTGCTAAATGGTTTCATAATATGCTCCTTTTTTAATATATTATTATATTATATCACAAAATACCTCAAACTAGTATTATTTAGCCTTTTCTAACAAATAACATAATAGCGACAATAAAATACAGTAAGTAGACAGGAAAGGCAATTTCTGTCGCCATCCCAGCAATCATAAGAGCTAAAAATAAAAACAGCACACCTGAAAAAATTCTATATTTCATCTTGAAAGTCGCTAATAATGCTATAAGCACTGTTAGTAAGACTGAAAATTTAATAAGTATTATAAATAGTTCAATCATCCTATAAAATTCCATTCCTGTGTAGATTAAAAAAGTTTCTACGAAGCTAGAAGATGTAAACCTGATAAATTCAGGCGTTAAAAATATTCCTTCCAGCGCTCTATCAAAAAAACCTGTGTATATTAAAACTATCGCTGAAATTAAAATTATATTCGCTATCCAAGCTAGTGTTTTTTCTATTTTTCTGCTGGTTGATTTCATGAACTTCCCCTCTTTTTCAATTATTAACTAAATTATATCATAAAGAGGAAACAATTTATTTAGATTTAGCTACTCTTACAGAAATAATCTACAGGTGACTCCATAAGTATATGAATGAATCTTCATCTCCATTTTCCACAGCTTCAGATTTATTATTATAGATACGCTGCTCAAATCTATATAAAAAACCTAAGCAGCAAAATATGATATTTAGATCTTCTACTAATTCGCCTAGTTAAGAAGACATATATCTATGCTACTTAGGTTCTATTAACATTTCACTCGCGCCCCGGAATTGGCTGTGAGCCTAGTTGATTGCACCCCAATTTGGCAACTGCAATATAGTTTATCTGTAAGCTAGTTTAGTTACGAACTACTCCAGCTTCAAGTATAAAATTTTTAACCTTTAATATTATCTTCCACGACGTTTTGCATGTGGAGCAGTTTTTCTTACAGGTTTATGGTTTTGTTGAACAACAGGTCTGTGTGCTACTGGTTTTTGAGCTACTGCTGTCGGTCTTTGAACAACTGGTCTTTGAGCCGGTCTGTGTGCTACCGCTGTCGGTCTTTGAGCTGGTCTGTGCGTTGCTGCTGTTGGTCTTTGAGCCGGTCTATGTGTAGTTACTACTGTTGGTTTGTGGTTTGCCACTACTGTGTGGTTTGTAGTAGAAGAGTAACTTACAGTTCCCGAAGCAACTAATTGTTTTTGAACTTGAGTTGTAGCTACTACGTGTGCTTGTGTTTGAGTAGTTACATAAGTGTATGTTAGAGTGTATGGCTTACTAATTTGGCTTTCAGGCTTTTTAGTGAAGTACACTTGGTATACTAATTCTTGATCATAGATCTTGTTAGCTGCAATTTGACCTTTACTTTCATTAGAAAAATCACGCTTTGAAATATTGTATTCATTAGCTAAGTTTTGAGGAAGAGAGATTGTCGCAAATACGTTCTCGTCTCCTGATAATTTTGCACTTTCTGCTAATTTTTTGTTACTTCCTTCTTCTAGGTAATCAACTCTTACATTGATTTTTTTGTTTGCAGCTTCTACTTTTGCATCATTTACGTTAGCAAATGAGAAAACGAATAAAGCTGGTAATGCTGCTTTTAATAGTTTTTTAAACATAGTTTCTCCTTAATGTATATTTTATTGGAATTGATATCTTAATATAATTACGTATCTTTACCGGAATTAATAATATCATAAATAAAAATTTACGTCAATCATTTTTCGAAGAAATTTTATTATTTTACGAAAATTTATCCAGTTGGGAAACAACCTAAAAACTACGATCTTAATTCAACTTAAAATATACTTAAAACACACTTAAAATGTACTTAAAATACTATTAGCCATCTATATAATTAGACTAGTTTTCTAGTGTATTTTATAGCACTCCCTTTCTTTTAATAAAACAAAAAATAAGATAATAGTAATATATTTAATTAATATATATTAACTTTATTTCTATCCTTAGTTAGAGCCTCCCAACTATCTTTCTATATCAAAAAAATCGAGGATGAGATTACTCTCATTCCTCGATTTATGAATAGTCATAAGTTACCTAGGGTTCAATCCTATTTATCTTCTTTTTGACGTCTTCTTACTGCTAATGCGATTCCTGCGATTAATGCACCGAATCCTACAGCAGCCGAGTTAGTTGTTTCGCTACCCGTGTTAGCAAGACGTTTAACTTGTGATTTAACTACACCTACTGAACCTCTTTCTCCTTCTGGTTTAACTGGAGAATTTGGATCCATTGGTTTTCCTGGATTCTCAGGTTTTTCAGGAGTTTCCGGTGTTCCTGGTGTTTCTGGGTTCTCAGGTTTTTCAGGAGTTTCTGGCGTTTCTGGGTTCTCAGGTTTTTCAGGTGTTTCCGGTGTTCCTGGCGTTTCTGGGTTCTCAGGTTTTTCAGGTGTTTCCGGTGTTCCTGGTGTTTCTGGATTCTCAGGTTTTTCAGGAGTGTTCGGAGTCTCTGGAGTTCCTGGTTTCTCAGGTTTTTCAGGAGTTCCTGGTGTTTCTTCTTTAATTTCTTTATACACATAAGTAACTTCTGTTGTTCCTTCTGTTACTTTACCAGTTTCAGCACCTTTAGTTGCAGTTGGTACTAGTTCGTATTTCTTACCATCTTTTGTAGTGATTGTAGCTAGTTTGTTATCAGTTGTGTCATATGCTGAACTTATAGATCCGTCTGTAGTATCTTTAACGTCTTCTGCGATTGTGTTACCCGCTTCATCAGTGTAGTGAACTACTACGTTTCCTTTAATTTCTTTGTATACATATGTTACTTCTGTTGTTTTACCTGCTTCAATACTTCCGTTTTCGTTACCTTTAGTTGATGCTGGTACTAGTTCGTATACTCTTCCTTCTGCAGTTGTAATACGAGTTGGTTTCATATCTTTATCCGTAGTGTTGTACGCTGCACCTGGTTTACCGTCTTTAGTACCGACAACGTCTGCTTGGATTGTGTTTCCTGCTTCATCTACATAATGAACTACTACTTGTCCTGCTTTTTCGTAAACGTAAGTTACTTCAGTTTTACCTTCTACTACGTCTCCTGTTTCAGGTTTAGAATCATCTTTAAGAGCTTTTTCTGTTAAGTAGTAAACAGTTCCGTCTTTTTCGATTTTCTCTGGTTTGTTGTCAGTTGTATCGTATTTAGCGTTTAGAGAAGCACCTTTAGTATCTTCTTTATCTTCAGCAATTACGTTACCTTCTGTATCAACGTAGTGAACTACTACATCACCAGTTACTTCTTTATAAACGTATGTTACTTCTGTTGTTCCTTCCGTTACTTTACCGTTCTCAGTACCTTTAGTTGCAGTTGGCACTAATGCGTATTTCTTACCATCTTTTGTAGTAATTACAACTGGTTTGTTGTCAGTTGTGTCATATGCTGAACTTATAGATCCATCTGTAGTATCTTTAACATCTTCTGCAATTGTGTTACCCGCTTCGTCCACATAGCGAACTACTACGTTTCCTTTAACTTCTTTGTACACATATGTTACTTCCGTTGTTTTACCTGCTTCAATATTTCCGTTTTCGTTACCTTTAGTTGATGCTGGTACTAATTCGTATACTTTTCCTTCTGGAGTAGTGATACGAGTTGGTTTCACATCTTTATTCGTAGTGTTGTACGCTGCACCTGGTTTACCATCTTTAGTACCCACAACATCTGCTTGAAGTGTGTTTCCAGCTTCATCTACGTAGTGAACTACTACTTGTCCTGCTTTTTCGTATACATAAGAGATCTCTGTAGTGCCTTCTACAACTGCACCGTTTTCTGGTTTAGAACCTTCTTTAAGTTCTTTAGCTGTTAAGTAGTAAACAGTTCCGTCTTTTTCGATTTTCTCTGGTTTGTTGTCAGTTGTGTCGTATTTCTCACTTAGTGATCCATTTTCTACATCTTTAGTATCTGCAGCTAATGTGTTTCCTTCTGTGTCAACGTAGTGAACTACTACATTACCAGTGATTTCTTTGTACACATAAGTTACTTCTGTTGTTTCTCCAGTTTTAACTTTACCTGTTTCATCACCTTTAGTTAATTGAGGGATTAATTCGTATACTTTTCCTTCTGGAGTAGTGATACGGTTTGGTTTCATTCCGTTATCAGCAGTATTGTACGCTGCACCTGGTTTACCGTCTTTTGTATTAACAGCACTCACTTGAATAGTGTTACCTTTTTCATCAGTATAGTTAACTACTACTTGTCCTGCTTTTTCATAAACATAAGTTACTTCTGTTTTACCTTCTACTACGTCTCCATTTTCTGGTTTAGAATCATCTTTAAGAGCTTTTTCTGTTAAGTAGTAAACAGTTCCGTCTTTTTCGATTTTCTCTGGTTTGTTGTCAGT
>ERZ773265.601-NODE-601-length-21475-cov-5.770355_pt1 | contig 21475 bp, 32 predicted proteins | sample MGYA00580512_ERZ773265 | MGnify/ENA primary metagenome ERZ773265 (study PRJEB29015, sample SAMEA2738169) | human oral metagenome | biome: human oral; feature: human-associated habitat; material: saliva | place: China | collected 2183 ... | reverse complement strand
ATAAAGATATAAATATAGAGTTAGAAGTTAGAGTAGAGAAAGAAAAGGGAAACGAAGCTCTAACTGCTGCTGAAATCTCTAAATATTATCAATCAAGGATTGGTCCGATTGATGGCATACAGTACCAAAAGTTAATTGAGTACCACTCATTCGACAACATGGAGCTTGAACTTATCAAGAGGGCGATTGACAAAGCGGCTGATAATGCAGTCAGAAACTTTGGCTATGTAAATCGCATTTTGAAAAATTGGGCTCAAAACGGCATCCGAACGATTGCCCAACAAGACGAAGACCAAAGACGGTATCTGGAAAAGAAAGGCATCTATAAGCCAGATTATAATATCCCAGAATGGTCTAAGGAACATCCAGACTACAAGGCGCCTGAAGAGTCAACGATACTATCAAGAGAGGAGTTCTTAGCACAAGATGACTAAAATCAACTACGATCAAGTCGCAGGGAATGAATCTCTGTATAAGCAGTACAGGAACACTTTTTCTAAATGGTTCAACATGCAGCTATCCAGAAAGCAATATGTGGAATTTGTGGACGTGTGCCGAGAGCATGCGAACATGCACCTAAATCCATTTAGCATGTGCGCCTACATTCTCAAAAGGCCAGTAGGAGAAATTGTGACTAGATTTTTCCAAAAAGGAGATAAAACATGACAATACCAGAACTTGAAACAGCTCTACTGTACCATGTCACACCAAACGAACGAAACAAGCTTCGTTGGTACAAGCGACATGACGCAGTGAAATTTGTCAAAGAACTTTGGAGACTTTGGATGAAGTATAGCGAGGTTGGCAATGATAGAACCGTTTGACTATGACAAGTGGCTGACGACAGAGCCGGAAGAAATTGAGCTATTAGAAGAATGTTTCATCTTCTCAGGCGGCCAATGGCTCTATGTAGGGGACGACATATAACAGGAATGTGTCTCAGAAGCCACAGAATGGCGCACAATCAACTTTAAACTATCGTGAGTATAATTGTGCCACTTAAACAATAAAATAGCTTAGAAGCGAAAATATAAGTAATAACTACAAATGTAGAATAATTGAGGGAACTATGGAATTAGAATTTATTTGGAGATTAGCTCATCAACTCGATAAGGATACTTTTTTTGAAGTGTATGGCTTACTAGACAATACGATTGAAGTCGGGACGCAGGAAAATCTTTTAGATTTGCTTGAAAAGAAACGGACATCAGGACTCTTGTCCATGGATGAATTTTCACGGAAATTCGGAATTGCCAAACAAGCGTACAATAAATGGCGAGGAAAAGGCAATATTCCCGAAAGACATGTTAGAAAAGCAGCAGAAATTTTAGGAATAGATAACAGAACTGCCACAGAACTAAATTACAGAAAAGAGTACAAAGGTAGCAACACAAACTCTATCAAGCTCCTTGAAAAACGACGAATTGAATTAGGTCTCGGGAAAAAAGGTTTTTCAGAATTACTTGGTTGTGACCTAGTCACTTATCGAAATTGGCGAAAAGCAGGACGGTTGCCTGATAGCCGATTAAAAGGAATCAGCGAAGTTACGAAAATAGATTTTGACCTGCTAGTTGAGTCGAATTTTATCAATAATTAAAATTAGGAGGTCACAAACTGGAATTTGAAGAAGACAAAATAAGGAGTAACGATATGAGTACATTGTATGAACTGACAGGGCAGTTTTTAGAAATCTATAACATGGATTTAGACGACGAAACAAAGTTCGATACTCTTGATAGTATCGACTGGAACGAAGATTACGAAAACAAAGTTGAAAATTATATCAAGGTCATAAAAAATTTAGAAGCGGACGTTGCGGCACGAAAAAACGAACAAGACCGTTTGAAGAAATTGAATGACTCTGACAAGAACAAGATTGAGCGAATGAAATCTGACTTGGCTGCAAGTATGGAGCTGACCGGAAATGACAAAGTAGATACAGCGTTGTTTAAAGTGTCATTTAGGCGCTCTAAGAGCGTTGAAGTCGATATGGTGTTATTGCCTGACCAATACAAAAAAATCGAATACAAGGCAGATAAAGCGGGTTTGAAGCGACTTCTAGCGAATGGGGAAGAAATAGCTGGAGCTGAATTGGTCGAAAAGAAGATTTTGAATATCAGGTAGGGAAAAATGAAAAAATCAGAAACGTTAATCGAGTTTAGCAAGGCTTTTGCTAAAACTCAACAAGAAATGAAACAACCTTTAAAAGACGCAAACAATCCGTTTTTTAAAAGCAAGTATGTGCCACTTGAAAACGTAGTAGAAGCTATTACAGAGTCAGCAAGCAAAAATGGATTGTCATTTACGCAATTTCCGTCAAGCGATGAAGCAGGAAATGTGACAGTAGGAACGCTTGTAATGCATAATTCCGGCGAATGGATAGAGTACGACCCTATCAAGATGAAGCCGGTAAAAAACGACCCTCAATCAATCGGATCAGCCATCACATACGCTAAGCGATATGCTTTGTCAGCAATTTTTGGCATCACAAGCGACCAAGACGACGACGGTAACGAGGCTACACAATCGAAGAAGCAACTGAGTAGACAAAAAGCACAAGCGGATGACTTGAAAATTACAAAAGAAAAAGCAGAAGCGTATAGACGAGAGGTTGTTCAGATTGCAGAAACAAAAGGGTCTAAAGACGGTGCTGTTGCTGCTTGGTTCTTGCAACATTTAGAAGTTGCAGACTACAAACAAATCAAGCAGTCGCAAATCCAACAAGCGGATGCTTTAATTCAAAAATTGAAAGGACAATAATTAATGCTTAACAATGTAGTTTTGGTAGGTCGTATGACAAGAGATGCGGAGCTGAGATACACTCCGCAAAATCAAGCAGTAGCGACATTCACTCTTGCAGTAAATCGCAACTTTAAAAATGCGAATGGAGAGCGAGAAGCGGATTTCATCAACTGCGTCATTTGGCGACAGCAAGCTGAAAATTTGGCGAACTGGGCTAAAAAAGGAGTGTTGATTGGTATAACTGGACGCATACAGACACGAAGTTACGAAAATCAGCAAGGACAACGTGTATATGTGACAGAAATTATTGCAGATAATTTCCAACTTTTGGAAAGTCGCAATCAAAGCCAAGATAAAGCTCAAACAAATTCAAATGAAGTACCAGACTTTAGCCGGGATAATAATTCAAGCGGAAATCCTATGGATATTTCAGATGATGATTTGCCGTTTTAATGAAGGAGGAAGATTTCACCAGCCATGCCATTTGCTCACAACAATCCATTGGCTGGTGGATTTTGATTAGATTATGAAATTTTTAGATTTATTCGCCGGCATTGGTGGTTTCCGTCTTGGTATGGAGGCGGCCGGACATGAATGTGTAGGTTTTTGCGAAATAGACAAGTTCGCAAGAGCTAGCTACAAAGCTATACACGATACGAAAGGAGAAATTGAACTGCATGACATCACAGCAGTATCAGACGACACTGTTCGAGGAATTGGACGAGTTGACGTTATCTGCGGAGGATTTCCGTGCCAGGCTTTCAGCATTGCGGGAAAACGGCAAGGATTCGAAGATACTAGAGGAACTTTGTTTTTTGAAATCGCACGGTTCGCATCTATTCTCAGACCTCGCTTGCTATTCCTCAAGAATGTCAAAGGACTCCTCAATCACAATGGGGGGGATACATTCGAGACCATCCTCTCAGCATTGGATGAGTTGGGGTATGATGCTGAATGGCAAGTGCTTAACAGCAAAAACTTTGGAGTCCCCCAAAATAGGGAGCGTGTGTTCATTGTCGGACATCTTAGAGGAGCAAGTACCAGAGGAGTTTTTCCTTTCGGAAGAGAAAGTCAGTCAATTAGTAACCAATCAGTCGTGAAAATTGGCAATGTGAACCCCTCTGGAAATGGCATGAATGGGGAAGTCTATCAAGCTGACGGTTTAGAACCTAAAATAATCCAGCGTAGACACGGATATAATCAAGGCGGAGAACATGACATTGCACCAACTTTGACAAGTAACAGCTACCAAGAAAACAACGTACTAAGAGTCAAGGAAGCGACCGCTCAAGGATATGCAGAAGCAGAAAACGGCGATAGTGTGAATTTGGCACATCCGAACTCAAAGATTCGCAGAGGTCGAGTTGGGAAAGGGCAAGCCAATACTCTTTTGACTGGTGAAAGCCAAGGTGTAGTCACGCCAGACTTTCGCATTCGCAAGCTGACGCCTCGGGAATGTTGGAGACTGCAAGGTTTTCCAGACTGGGCTTTTGACAAGGCGCAGGAAGTCAATAGTAACAGCCAACTATACAAGCAAGCGGGCAACAGCGTGACAGTCAATGTGATCGAAGCGATAGCAAGGGAGTTAGGATGAAATTAACACTAAAAATAGAACCGAAACCGCAAAGCAGACCGAGATTAGCGGTTGTCCGTGGTAGAGCTTCGGCTTATGAAAAAAATGATATGCGCTTGTGGCGCAGACAATGCGCTCTTTTGGTTAGAAACCAATGGAAAGGCAAGAAGTATGATACAGCTTTAAAAGTAAAAGCGACATTTTACATCAAGCCGACAAAGCAGTTGCTGAACACAAAGTACAAGCGGCCATTACTTGAATCTGAAACAATACCAGTTGCTACACTGCCAGACACAGACAACTACATCAAATCGCTATTCGACAGCATATCTGACGCTGGTTGCGTTTGGACTGACGACGGCAGAGTGTCGGAAATATGGGCTAAGAAAGTTTACAGCCTGAACCCTCGTATTGAGGTAGAAATAGAGGAATTGCATGAGTAAAGAGGAACTTTTAAAACATTATCGGCATTCTTTGGAAGTATATCAGGGCAGGCTTGCTAATAGTGAAGAAGACAAGTTTTATACGAGAGTTCACGGATACAGGAGTGCGGCACACCGCAAGGAAATGCTTGTGAAGAAAATCAATGAAACGAAAAAGAAAATAAAGGAGTTGGAAGATGAATAAGCAAGAATTGATTGAGAAAATCGGAACTTTAAATAAATTGTACGGAGAGAGACATTATGTTGCGATGAAAATGTTTTATGGACTGAATTTAAGAAATGGTCAAAAAATATCTGATTTTGAAGCTAATGTAATTGAAACGTATTGTTTTGCAAACGGGCTCCCAAGTCCTGTATATGACGAGGTGTAGTCATGACTGAAACGAACGTACAAAAGTTTTACAGAATCTTAGCCGAAAAAACAGAAACTTTTGGCACAAAGAAAGAAATGATGGCACAGTTAGGGTTTGAGGGTGCAAAGCTAAATTCCGACAGAACTAGACTTAATAGTGACGAAAGAGCAGGACGCTTTCCGCCAGTTCGGCTGATGATTAAGCTAGACAGTTTGTTTGACAGAGATTTCCTTATCACTTGCTTGCGTGAGAAAATGGACTGCAAGACAGTTGACAAGCGATGGGCAGCGATTGCACAAGATTACATAGACGATAATACGAAAATTGGGGGGGGCGACGAGCGATAGCGAAGCAGAGCGACAACGTAAGCTAAGACGCAAATTAAAGCGTGAAATGTATTTAGAGAGGTCTTTTGGGATTTAAAGAGGAGGTGAAAGAGTGGATAGAATGGGCGAAGTGCCTTTGCTTCCAGAAGTTAATGAAAAAGTAACTATCCGCAGAGCAAAGAAGAAGCTAGGAGAATATCCGAGATGGCGAGAGATAGCGTGTGACGAAGCCTTGCAAAAAGTGACGCAAGAATTTACATTTGAAACAAGGGCAAACAACGGCCCGAGCAGACCAGTTGAAAACTTGGCGATCCGCAGAGTAGACGCTATGGCAGAGTTAGAGGAAATAGAACAAGCAGTATCAAGGTTATACAATCCAACTTATCGCTTTATATTGTATTCTCGATTTCTAAAGACTTTGCCAGAGCCGGCTTATATCATCTATTCTGAATTAGGGATTGAAAAAACACGTTACCAAGAGCTGTTAGATTGCGCCTTACTAGCTTTTGCTGAACAGTATCGCAATTCTGCTTTGGTTTGCGAAAAGCGGTAAAAAAGCGGTAAAAAAGCGGTAAAAAAGCGGTAAATACTGGCTTTTGATAGTGTTACAATAGTATTGTCAAGAAATTGACAGATGGATTTTTCAACTTTTTCCATACGTTACTCCTATGATATCTGAGCTGACAGCCTTTTACAACTGTCAGCTCATAAGGCCACACGAAAGCGCAGACGTTGACCAAAACGAGCGATGTTTCATAATCTCCTTTAAAATATGTTTTCAATTTTTTACCTTTCTGAATTTTCCTGCTTGTGGCCGGCAGGGTTTATAGACGATTTGGGGCAATAGCCGGTTCGATTCCGGTATCGTCTTTTGGCAGATAAGCAACAGTCTGCCGACTGAAACTTTTTCTATTTTATTAAACTCCTAATAATTATTTTTGGAAGTCGTAGCAAGGTGCTGCGAGAGCGCAGGTTCGAGTCCTGCACGGCTTTTATAGTTTCTGACAGCCTTATTGGCTGTCTTTATTTTTGCTCAAAAACGAAAAGAGGTGATGGAAAATCAGCAAGTTAAACATTAGGCAGCAGAAGTTCGCAGACGAGTACATCGCTACTGGCAATGCGACACAGGCTGCTATCAAGGCGGGATACAGCGAAAAGACTGCAGGGCGCATAGCTGGCCAGAACTTGAAAAAACTTGAAATAAAGGCTTATATTGACGCTAGAATGATTGAAATGCAAGAGCATAACATCATGAGTGCTAGGGAAGCTTTGAGTATCCTATCTGACATCGCAAGAGGAAAGCGAGACGAAGAAGTCTTGATGATGAACCCTGTAACTGGTGAAGTCGATAGGGTGACGAAGAAAGCTGATAATGCAACGGTTATCAAGGCTATCCAAGAAATACTGAAACGCTATCCGACTGCTAAGCAAGCCGAGAAGATGGAGCTTGAGATTGAGAAGCTGAAAGCTCAAATCGGCGGCGATCTAACTATCGATGAAAAACTATCAAGTTACATCGAAGCGGTGCAGGAGGCCTTAGATGGCTAAATTAGACGCTCTATACACGCCAAAACAGCAAGAAGTCCTGAAGCGTATCTGGTCGAAAGACTGGTTCATTTGCGGTCTTCATGGCGCTAAACGTGCAGGGAAGACTGTGGTCAACAACGATACGTTTATCGGCGAGCTTGTCAGAGTGCGAAAGATAGCAGATAAGCTAGGCATTGACGAGCCTATCTATATCTTGGCCGGTACATCTTCAACATCTATTCAAAACAACGTACTGCAAGAGTTATTCAACAAGTATGGTTTTACGCCAAAGTATGATAAGCACGGCGCTTTTGTCTTTCAAGGTGTCAAAGTGGTGCAAGTCTATACTGGCTCTATCAGTGGTCTTCAACGCGCTAGAGGTTTTACGGCTTTTGGTGCGTATGTAAACGAAGCGTCGCTAGCAAATGAGACAGTGTTCAAAGAAATCATTTCTCGCTGTTCTGGCGAGGGTGCAAGGGTGGTCTGGGATAGTAACCCAGATATTCCAACGCACTGGCTTAGAAAGGATTATATAGCGTCTGACGACGATATGATTATCGACTTTCACTTTGAGTTAGACGATAACACGTTTCTTTCGGAGCGATATCGCAGAAATATCAAGCAAGCAACGCCAGCCGGTGTGTTCTATGACCGTGATATTCTTGGCCTTTGGGTAACTGGCGAGGGCGTTGTGTATCGTGACTTTAACGATAAGATGTACATCACTAGCGATGAAGTACCTACAAGCGAGATTACAAGCTATTATGTTGGCGTTGACTGGGGATATGAGCACTTAGGCTCTATTGTGGTGCTGGGCGAAACATCAGACGGCAGGACGTATCTGCTCGAAGAACATTCTTGTCAGCATAAGGAGATTGATTTTTGGGTGCAGATAGCGCTTGACATTAAATCAAGATATGGCAATATTCCATTTTGGGCGGATAGCGCACGACCGGAACACGTTGCAAGATTTCAGCGTGAGGATATCGACTGCAGAAATGCAAACAAGTCTGTATTGTCTGGTATAGAGGAAGTGGCCAAGCGTATGAAGTTAGGCCTTTTTTATGTCGTAAAAGACAAAGTAAACAACTTCAAAGATGAAGTTTATCAGTATATCTGGAATGAGCGAACAGGTGAGCCGTTCAAAGAACATGATGACGTACTGGATAGCGTCCGATATGCGATATATTCCAAAGTCGCAGACATGGGCAACAAGATTAAAGTATTCAAGGGAGGGTTTTAATGGCGCAAGTCAATCTAAACAAGCGAAAGCTAATGACTACGACAGCAAACGAAGTAACGCCAGACTTAGTGTCGGAAGCTGTGCAACTGCATAGGTCGCACTTGCTGAAAGATTACGTTGAGAACGAAGATATGTATATGTCTAAGCACAAGATATTGAAAGGTGAGCCAAAAGAGCCTTGGAAGCCAGATAATCGGCTTGTAATCAACTATGCGAAGTACATTGTTGATACATTCAGCGGTTATCAAATCGGTGTGCCAGTAAAAGTGACGCACGATGACGACAGCGTGGCAGAGTTTATCAGTGATTTCCGTAAGTTAAACGACATGGAAGATGGCGAGTTTGAACTTGCTAAACTTGCCGATGTTTTCGGTCATGCGTTTCTGTATGTTTATCAAGACGAAGCGGGCAACACGAGAGCGACATATAACAGCCCAATCAATATGTTTGTCGTGCATGACAACAGTATCGAAGAAAAGTCTTTGTTTGCGGTTAGATATGCGTTTAACGATAATGACCCAACAGGTTACGGGCAAGTCATCACTGCTAACGAAGTAATTGAAGCGACTTTCCAATTAGGTGGGGGTGTCCGATTTGTGGAACGAAACAATCATGTCTATGGAACTTTGCCAGTCGTTGAACTAATTGAGAATGAGGAGCGGCAAGGTATCTTTGACAGCGTTAAGACGCTAATCAACGCATTAAACAAGGCAGCAAGTGAGAAAGCCAATGATGTTGACTACTTTGCAGACGCTTATCTGAAAATCGTTGGTGTCAAGCTGGAAGATGATATGGCAGCGCAAATTAGAGAAAATCGCATTTTCAATCTGTGGAAGAATGGCTCTGACGGCCCTTTGCCAGATGTCGGATTTCTGGAAAAACCAAACTCGGACACGACGCAAGAAAATCTAATCACGTTGCTAAAAGACTCAATCTTTGCCGTGTCTATGGTTGCGAACTTATCAGAAGAAGACTTCGGTAATGCTTCTGGTACGGCTCTAGCATTTAAGCTGCAAGCGATGGACAATCTAGCGAAGATGAAAGACCGCAAAATGCAATCGGCCTTTAATCGTCTGTATGAAATCGTGTTCGGTGTGCCAATGGCTGCAGTACCTAGCGATGGTTGGATTGATATTAAGTATCAATTTACACGCAACGTGCCACGAAACATCTTAGAGGAAGCGCAGATTGTGTCGCAACTATCCGGTCAAGTGTCGAACGAAACCAAGCTGTCGGTGCTGTCCATTGTTGACAATCCAAAACAAGAAATTGAGAAAATGGACGACGAAGAAGAAAGTTCTAGCTTGCTATCTAGGAAGATTGCGCAGAACGAACGCTTTGCAGACAAAGACCTACAAGACGATGGCAAGGAAGTGATTGCTGATGCCGAGTGATTACTGGAAGCGACGCATAGAAGCTGAACAGAGGGCGAGATTAAGCCGTGACACGACTTTAAGCGATGAAATGACTAGATTATACGACTATCATTTCAGAGAGCTAGAGAGGGAGATAAGAGCCTTTGAACAGCGTTACGCAGACAAGAACAATCTGCCAATAGCAGAGGTAAAAGCCAGAGTTGACGCACTCGATGTTAAAGCCTTTGAAGACAAGGCAAGACGCTACGTTGAAGAAAAGGACTTTTCGCCCAGAGCGAATGCGGAACTTGGCCTATACAACCTCAAAATGAAGATGTCACGTCTGGAATTGCTGCAGTATCAGCTAGATTTAGAAATGCTTGCCCTTGCGAACTCTGAACATAAGCTTTCAGAGCGCTTTTTGAATGAAGAATACACAGAAACGCTAAAGGCACAGTCGGGCTTGCTCGGCAAGTCTGTGTTGTCTGCCAGTGAGATTGAGAAAGCAGCTCAAGCGGTATTAAATACTCCTTTCAAGGGTGCGAAATGGTCTGATAGAGTTTGGGAGCGACAAGATGATTTAAGACAAATAGTCGCAGGATTAACAGAGGACTACCTGCTAAAAGGTAAAAATCCAACGACCATGATACCGAAAATCAAAAAAGAGTTTGATGTGTCGGCTAATGAAGCTAAGCGACTGGCCGTCACAGAGGGCGCTAGGATTGCCACGGAAGCGGAAAGGCAGTCATACATCGCTAACGGTTACGACGAATACGAATTTATCGCAGAGCCTAAAGCGTGTAATATATGCAAGCCGTTAGACGGGGAATTTTTTAAAGTGGCTGATATGTCGCCAGGGGAGAACGCTGCTCCGATGCATCCATTCTGCCGATGCGCAACAGCAGCTCATTTTTCAATGTCTGAAAAAGAATATGAACGCTTGATTAAGAAAAGCGCAAATTCAAGGAAATTAATAGACAAATTTTTGGAATAGGAGGTCAAAAGCAGAATATGTCATTACTAGGTTTTACAGATTAGGAGGTGATCCAACATCTTGACTGGCAGGAACAGACTGCTACTTAGTTGCATAATTCAAACCAGTCTGATTGACTGTTTTTCTTTTTGTCCGAACTTTGAAGACGTTAAAAGCCAAGGTTATCAGTCCACTCGGGACTTAAAAGGGAGGTAGCCAAAAGTGGCAGAAGAAATCAAAGATGAAGTAGTTGAAGAAGTGATTGAAGAAGCTAGCACTCAAGAACAGGCAGAAACTACCGAAAAGACATTCACGCAAGCCGAACTAGATGAGATTGTCAAAAAGGAAAAGGCAAAGGCTAAGCGTTCGGCTGAAAAAGAATACCAAGCCAAGATTGACGAAGCAGAACGATTGCGGAAGATGAACGCTGACGAGAAAGCGGAGTATGAAGCTAAAAAACAAGCTGCGTACATTGCAGAACTCGAAGCAAAAATCAATCGCAGCGGACTAGAAAAAGAAGCGTCTAAAATGCTCTCTGAGAGTGGTATTGCAGCAAGCGATGAAATCCTTGCCTTGGTCGTTAAGGATAGCGCAGAGAGCACTCAGGAAGCTGTCAACGGCTTTGCGGAGCTAGTCAACCAACTAGCAGACAACAAGGTCAAAGAAATGTTGAAAGGGAAAACTCCTCGAAAAGTTGAGCAATCAACTGCAGGAGCAATCACCAAAGAACAATTTGACCGCATGGGATACAAAGACCGCAATGAATTGTTGCAAAGTAACCCAGAACTATACGCACAATTGAAAGGATAAACATAAATGACACAAACACAACTTGCACAAATGATTAACCCAGAAGTAATGGCTGACATGGTATCGGCTAAACTTCCTAAGATGATTAAATTTACACCGCTCGCATACGTCGAACGTGAGCTTGTGGGACAACCAGGAAGCACTATCACAGTGCCAAAATGGGTGTAAACACTATGCACCCCTGTCAAGTGATTGACAGAAAAAAACTCCGTTAAATGCTGGGAACTCCTTAGAGCTTAAACTACCAAAGTGTAAAAATGTTTAAGATTGGACAATCAGCAGGTTTTTTACTATTCCTAAATTAACATACATTGTCAAAAGTATGATTTTATGATATAATGAAACTATGACAAGAAAGAAAACGAATAAAGAATTTTTACAAGAATTAAAAGATAAAAATATCAATGCGATTCCGATAGAAGAATATAAAAGCTACCATGAAAAAATCAAAGTAAAGTTTGATTGTGGACACGAATGTTTTATAAGCCCAGCTAAACTTCTTGGAGGTAGAGGATGCGGTCTTTGTAAAGGCAAAACTATTAGCAAAGCAAAAATAACCGGTGTCAAGAGTAAAAACATTAAGCAAATCGAAGAACTTGGTTACGAAGTTTTGAGTGAGTACACAGGTTTTAGAAACAAGATAACGGTTAAAAATAAATCGTGTGGGCATATTTACGAAGCGAGAATAGGGAATATCCTAAAAGGTAGCGGATGTCCAAAATGTTCTGGACATAGGACTTCAAAAGAATTTGAAGAGCTTATCGAAAAGAAATATCCAGGGAAGTATCGCATAAACGATAGATACACCACCACTCTTGATAAAATTTCAGTCACGCATTTAGAGTGTGGTTATACTTGGGAAACCATCCCAAAAGATTTGCTACGTTCTGAACGATGTCCGAATTGTATAAAATCAAAAGGAGAACGTTTTGTAAGTTCTTATCTTGATAAAGCTAATATTGAGTATAAACCACAATATAGCTTTGATGATTGTAGAAGAATTTACCCGTTGCCTTTCGATTTTGCTATTTTTATAAACGGTAAAATAGCGCTAATCGAATTTGACGGCGCACAACATTTTGAAAACAGTAGCAAGCATTGGGGACACGATAACTTTTCTTATATCAAAGAGAATGACGAAATAAAAAACAATTACTGTAAAAACAAAAAGATACCACTTTTAAGAATACCTTATTGGTGGATTAGGAATGACAAAGCAGAAAGAGAACTTGATGCTTTTATAAAAAACCTCAACGACTATCGAAACACAAAAAGAGCCTAGTATATCGCTTGGTTCTTTTTGAATGGAGTAGAGTACACCCAAGTGGGTGGAAAAGCGGAGCTCTCTATTTTTTTAGAGATGATGATATAGTCTAATCTGTACGGAAACGTACAGCAGTTCATAAGAGAACGGTTATAGATTAACGACCTATAACGAATATCCACTGATAGTGGAGATGCCAAAGATATCGCTGAGGGCGTAGCAATCGAGCCAGACCAACTGACAACTGCTAAGTCTACTATGACTATCAAGAAAGCTGGTAAAGGTATTGAGCTGACAGACGAAGCTGTCTTGTCTGGTTACGGTGACCCGATCGGTCAAGCGACACAACAAATCGCTCTTGCTTTGGCTAACAAGGTTGATAACGACTTGATTGAGGAAGCTAAGAAAGCAACTCAATTTGTCACAGAAGCTCCTACAACTGGCGCAGCACTTGATAAAGCCTTGGCGGTGTTTGACGACGAAGAAGACGCAAACTATGTCGCTCTTATCAACCCTGCTGACGCAATCGACTTGCGAGCTGACACAATCAAAAATTGGCTGTCTGGCTCTGAAATTGGAGCTAATACAGTGGTATCCGGTACTTTTGGTGAAACTCACGGCGTACAAATCGTCCGTACTAAGAAAGTTGAAAAAGGAAAAGGCTTCTTGGTTAAAGTATCACCGACTGCAAACGACACGACAGATGTTGCTAAATATGGCGCATTCGTTATCAACCTCAAGCGTGATGTTGCAATCGAAACAGACCGTGATATCTTGAAGAAAACAACAGTCATTACAGGTGACGAGCACTATGGCGTTTACTTGTATGACCCAACTAAAGTTGTCAAATTCGGAGGTGCTTAATGGGTATGTTGCTGCGTAGGCATCACCCGCAAGCTCCTGAGCCAGTCGTAGAGGTGGCAGAAAGCCCCTCTGCGCTGTCTGATATGACGGTGCAGGAGCTAAGAGGGATTGCCAAGGAAAACGGTGTGACGGGCTATTCTGGGCTTGATAAAGCGAGCCTGATTGACGCATTGGAGGGATAAAGACATGACGATTATTGAGCAAGTAAAGGCTCTGCTAGGGATTGAGGATAACTTGCAAGATAATCTCTTGTTAATTATCCAAAATCTCACAGAAGCACACTTCAAAGCCTACTCAAAACAAGACGAGATACCAGATAAGCTAAGTTACATCATCGTCGAGGTCGTGGTTAAACGTTTTAACAAGCTAGGTTCTGAGGGTTTATCCTCTCAAAGCGTAGAGGGGTTGAGTATGTCCTTTGACTTAGACGACTTTGCAGTCTATGACGCTGTAATCAGACGCAACTTTGCCGGTAGTTTTAATGCGGGGTTTAAGATGTTATGAGATTTGACAAACGATGCAAGCTTGTTATTAAAAGCGAGCAGAAACCAAGATATGACGCTGATTTAGGCAAAATGGTAGGCGGTGAAACGACTGAAAAGGTTGTACCTGCTAATATTGGCCCAGTAAGCGCACAGCTCCAAAACCTTTTAGGTGATAAGCTGAAAGAAGCTACTAAGGTAGTAAGAGTACGGCGCATTAAAGGCAAAATCAGCAGTCTTTTGATTGAGGGAAAGTCTTATAACATCGTACGAACGCCAGAGCATACGAACGGAATGACGGTTTTTTATGTTAGCGAGGTGAAAAATGGGGTTTGACGGCATTTTAAGCATCAACGGCGATGCACCATTAAGAAAAGCCTTGCAGACCGCTGCTAACATGGAAGCGCATAAAGCTATTGTCAAGAAGTATGGTGGTGAATTGCAAAAAACGGCCAAAAGGAATGCTGTTTTTACTAAAGGATATGCGACAGGCGCAACAAAGCGCAAAATCACTCTTGAATTACAAGACGGCGGTTTTGAAGCAAAGGTAGAAGCTGGCACAGACTACGCTGCTTATTTGGAAGTCGGTACACGGAAAATGAACGCACAACCATTCATGAAACCAGCTTTTGATGTAGTGCAGCCGAGGTTTATCAATGATTTAAGGAGGGCAGGCATTGTCAAATAAACAACCAGACCAACAATTGCATGACGAGCTTATCAAGCGCTCTAACGCTCTTGGCTTAACTGCTTATCCGTATCTACCAGAAGATGGCACACCTTACCCGTTTATGGTCGTGTCTTATACGCAGATTATCCCACAACCTACTAAGTCTTATCTTTTGGGAGAAGTGGCTGCTAGGGTTGATGTATGGGGGCGCATAGACGATAGGAAACTGGTATCTGACTGGATAGGCAAGCTTATGTCTGAGTACTCCAAGATTAGGCAAATTGAAAGCACTAGGTGGTCTATGGACTTAACGAGTCCGACGCAAATTATCAAAGATAATTCAACTCAAGAATTGCTTTATCATGGCATTCTTGATTTAAAGTTCAAATTCAACTAAGAAAGGAAAACAATATACATGTACGGAAAAGATAAAATTTTGATGTTCCGCAAATTAGGTGAAAAGAAAGCTGCTGCTAAGTTGGCTTTCCAGATTGAGCATAAACTGAAATATGAGCGCTCAAACGACACGAAGAAGACGAAAGATGGGGCTATCAATAGCGATGGCGGTTTGGAAGTAACGCTTGAAATCGAAGCTGTTTCCAGCCGTGATGAACTGAACAAGCTCCTTGAGCAATCAGTTTCCGAGGGCTTTAAGCTTGAAGTATGGGAAATTGACCTTGCAGGAACTAAGCAAGCCGACAAATACCCTGCTAAGTATATGCAAGGCTCTCTGTCTAGCTGGGAATTACCTGCGAACGTTGAGGACTTGATTACAATCTCAACCGAAATGAAGATTGATGGCAAGCCAGTAGACGGATATGCGACCTTGACAGAAGAACAGCAAAAGGCTGTACAGTACGCATTCAAGGACACTACTCAAGAAGCGTAATTGAACTTTGGGGCATTTAGCCCCTTTTTATTTTGTAAGGAGAGACAAAAAACATGAAACAAATTGAAATCAACGGCAAGAAATACGACTTACACTATGGCATTGACTTTATCCGTGAAATGGATAAGCGCTATGAAGTAAAAGGAAATGGCGTCAGCTTTGGCATGGGCTTGCAATCAGCCGTTGTCTATCTGAAAGACTTCAATCCGGTTGTTATTGCGGACATTATCCAAGCAGCAACCACGACAGAGCGTCCTTTGCTTAAAAGTGCTGGCATTGAAGCGTGGATTGAAGCGCAAGGCGACAATCTCGAGAAAGTGTTTGACGATTTTTTAGTGAGCTTAAAGAAATCGCCGGTGACAAAATTGAAAGTGAACAAAGTTCTGAAAGAAATGAACCTGTAAAGACTGTCATATCTACATCTAAACAGGTCTACGAGGACATGCTTGCAACGATATTCGGATTGTTCGGCGTTACGGACTACGATGTAGCAAGAAGAATGACGATTGCGGAATACAAGCTCCGAAAACGAGGGCATGTCATGAAGCAATTAGAACGTGAGCAAGAATTATATCTGCAAGCATTTCTGAATAGAACAGCCCAAGCAACAGACAAGAACGGCAAAGCTTATGTCTATAAGACCTTTACGGACTTTTACGACGAAGCGAAACGCAGACAGTCTGTCCTGGGCGCTAATTACGCAAAACCAGTCAATAGCGACTTAATCGCTATTGCTAAAAGAATGAAAAATTATAAGGGAGAGGAGGTGTATTAATGGCAAATTCGAGCTATACAGTCGAAGCGGTGCTACGAGCAAGAGATAGCGGCTTTTCTAACGCTTTTAAAGCAGCAGAAAGGTCTGTGTCTGGCTTGTCGAACATGGCTAGCAAGGTAGGCTCTACTTTTAAATCGGTTTTAGGTGCTAACCTAATCAGTTCTGCTTTGACTTCTGGTATTGGCTCAATCACATCAGGTATTGGCTCAATGGTCGGAGAACTGAATGGAGCTCAAAAGGCATGGAAGACCTTTGAGGGTAACTTACAAGCTTTCGGTCGCTCTGCTGAAACGATATCACAAGCAAAGAAAGAAATGCAGGATTTTGCGACAAAGACTATCTATTCTGCGTCTGATATGGCTAGTACATACTCACAGTTGGACGCTGTGGGAACTAAGAATGTCGGAAGTCTAGTAAAAGCTTTTGGTGGTCTAGCTGCTTCTGCTGAAAATCCAGCTCAAGCTATGAAGTCTCTATCTACGCAAGCTACACAAATGGCAAGTAAGCCTAAAGTTGCTTGGATGGACTTTAAAATCATGATGGAACAAGCGCCTGCCGGCATGGCTGCCGTAGCTAAAGAAATGGGAATGAGTACAGCCGAGCTTGTATCTGCAGTACAAGACGGCAAAATCAAGACAGAAGATTTCTTTGAAGCTTTGAACAAGGCCGGCAATTCCGATGCTTTCCAGAAAATGGCGACAGAGTTTAAAACTGTTGATCAAGCAATCGACGGCATGAAAGAGTCGCTTTCTAACAAGCTTATGCCAGCCTTTGAACAACTCAATAAGTTTGGTATTAAGGCAGTAAATGCTTTATCAGACGCTTTCGACAAGGTTGACTTCAATAAGCTTGCAGATGGACTTGGCAAGGCACTTGAAAAGATTGATTTCACCAAAATTATCAACAATGTATCAGCTTTTATCTCGGATACAACACAGAAGATACAAACTTTCTGGACTGCATTTTCTAATACAGGCGCTGTTTCAGCATTTACTACAGCGGTTCAGAGCATTTCTGCGGCTCTTGGCAATATCTGGAACAGTCTGACGGCTACAGGCGTTTTGGAGTCATTAGGAAGCACGTTAGGAACGCTTGTGACATGGCTGTCTCAAATAGCTACAGCCGCAGCTAACTTCATAGCTTCACTTCCGCCTGGAGTAATTCAAGGTATAGCTGGTGCGATAGGCGCTTTTGCAGTATCGATGTTTGCTGTTAGAAAAGGAATGCAGGCTCTGATACTTATCAAGTCCTTAAACCCTTTTAGCGCATTTCAAAAAGATGTCGAAGCGGGCGGAGGTAGAACTAGAAGCACGATAACACAACTTTTCAATGGTATTTCAAATGTCATTAAGTCAAGCGGAACTGCTATCAAGGCAGCTGCGACAGGTATCGGCCAAGGTATCAAAGCGGCATTGTCTGGCGTTGCTCCTGTAGTAAAAGCCTTTGGAGCAGCACTCAAAACGGCAGGAGTGGCTAACATTCTAGCGTTTGGTGGATCGGTAGCTATTGCTGCAGTTGGTATCGGCGCTGGCGTTGCGATTATTGCTGCTGGGTTTGCTCTTTTGGCGACTCAAAGTCAAGGAATAAGCACAATCATTGGCGCAGTAGGACAAGCCTTTTCGGCAGTAGCAACAGCGATTATCGGAGCTTTCGCACAAGCAATCGTGACAGTTGCAGGAGTTCTTCCGACAGTTACATCAGCACTCGCTGGTTTGTCTCCTTTAGTTGTGGCAGTAGGCACAGCAGTAGGTCAAGCGGCGCCGTTCGTGACAGCGTTAGGCCAGGCACTAAGTTCTATTATATCAGTGCTTCCGCCTGTCATTACAGCGTTAAGTGAGGGAGCGGCGGCTATTATCTCGGCATTGACACCTATCGTTGAGATTGTGGGGAATGTGTTTACTAACATAGCTCAAATCGTTGCGGATGCTATTGTTCGCATCGTGCAAGCTTTGTCACCATTCATGCCAGCGGTATCGGAAATGGTTCAAGCATTAGCTCCTGTGTTGCAGTCAATTGTCGAAGCATTTACGACTTTAGTTAGCCAGATAAGCCCAATCATTGATAGTATAGCCAATCTATTCAAGAGCTTGGGTGAAAGTATCAAGACCGTGCTTGACGGAGCGAAAGGCGTAATCGAAAGCTTCGGTGGAGCGGTACGGAATATCTTAGACGGTATTTCAGGCATATTTGACGCAATCGGTAACGCTGCTTTAAATGCTGGCAAAGGTTTTAAACTGATGGCTGAGGGTGTGGTCATGATCACCAAGACCAATCTAGGAGATATGGCTGCAAGTTTAGCGGCGGTAGCTACTGGTATCGGAGCAATCGCAGCTAACGGAGCAGGAATAGCCACGGCAGGAAACGGCATGAAAGCGCTAGGCCAAGGAATGGCAATGGTGCAGTCATATAGCGCAAGCGCTTCCGCTTCGCTTACGTCAGTATCAGCAGCTCTTCCGGCTTTAGCTTCTGGATTTTCCGCATTAGCTCCGGTTGTGGCTAGTGCTATGGCTAGAGCGGTAACAAGTGTACAATCTGGCATGACTTTGATAGTGACAGTCATTGTATCAAGCGCAGCTCGTATGACTGCAGCAGGTCAACAAGCTGGTCAAGGTGTTTCAAGAGGTATCGTCAATGGTATTCGTGCAGGGGTTAGTCAAGCAACTGTGGCTATGAATAGCCTTATGCTTTCCGTCCAGCGTGTCGGTAACATCGGCGCACGGAACATGATTTCGGTTGGAGCGCAAATCGGAAACGGATTGGCTCGTGGTATGATTGCCGCTTTGCCAGCAGTAACATCAGCGGCTCAAGCATTGGTTGAACAGGCGGAAGTGGCCGCTAAAGCCAAAGCGATAATCAAATCACCATCACGGCTTTTCCGTGACAATGTAGGTATCTACATTGGTCAAGGTATTGCAGTCGGTATCGACAGAAGTCAGAAGTATGTAAACGAAGCCTTAGAAAATCTATATGATGTCAAAGGCAAGTTTGATTACAGCGATTTACTTGACGATGGCTTGAAACAGCACGGTTACACGGCTAATCTTAATGGTTCACTGACGCTTGAGAACAAGCAATCAGACCAGAAGTTAGACATTATCAAAGACGCACTAAATACTATCAAACAAAGCCTAGATAGAGAAGTCGTGCTGAATGTCAATGGTCAAGAGTTTGCACGTTTGACAGGTGACGATTTCAGCCGTTATCAAAGCGACCGTGACTATATCAGCAATATTCTGAAAGGAGTGAGAGTATGACCGAAAATTCTATGACATATAACGGAGTAGACCTTTCTGGTCTGCTCAAAGTCCTAGAAGTTAAGTCTGATATCGGGAACGAGCGGTCAATCAAAACCGAAAAGTTATCAAGGATTGGCACGATTGCGACCGCAGTCGAGGTCGGAGCAAAAGAAATTGAGGTCAAAGTTAGTTTGGCCTCTTTTGATGTTGCAAATATTCGATTTGTGGACACAACTGAGCCATCAGACGCCGAGCGAGGGAACATCAACGAGCTAAAAGAGCGTATAGCAGGCATATTTGACGCTACAGAGCCGAAGAAGCTGACGCTAGGCAAATACCCTAACAGATACTTTAACGCTCTTGTAAGGGGCGATATGGAGCTTGCGGGGATAACTGACTGGTACGACGAAACGACTATCAAGTTTTATATACCTGACGGCGTGGCACATTCTACGACTTACAAGCGTGTGGTTGACTACGAAGAAAAGCAAGGAAAGATGGTCTTTTCCATTGATAATAAAGGAACAGCAGATGCTTATCCGGTTATCACGTTTAAAGCCAACGACGAAAACGGCTATTACGGCCTTGTGAGCGACAGATTTGCTTTTGAGGTTGGAAATATTGAGGAAATAGACGGCAAAATCGTCTCTAAGTCTGAGCTACTCTACGACTATAGAGGAGACAAGATTAGACAAGCTTTCATTTCTGGTCAAAAAAATGTTGGTATAACCAACGTGCCAGAAGCGGGTAACGGAACATTAGAACTAGAAGCTTTGTGGAATAGGCATCATATAAAACTGCAAACGAACGGAGTTGCACCGGCTAGGAGCGCTTCCATTACTTGGCCTGTGCCGCCAGATAGCAGCGGGAACACAGGGGCGTTGACGGAGTATCTATGGTGGCGTCAAATCTTTTGGGTTGGACATAGCAGTCAGTACGGTTTTATTAAGATTACTGTCACCGACGAGAACGATAAATTTTTGTACGGCGTAGAAACTTACAAGCGCAGTCTCGGACTAGCAACAGAGTACAACTTTCTTGGCGCTGACGAACACGGAGGTTACAACGTTCTAAAGAGTTGGACATTCAACGCTACACACTTGAACGAACATAATCCATTTAATCAAGATAGGGGATGGTCGGACATTACCAGAGAAAATGATAAAGTCACTTTCTACTGGTTTGGGAATAAGTTTTCGTACAACATTCCAGCTATTAAAGACCGCAAGTCATCCAAAATACATGTGACCTTATCAAGCGTAACCGATAGACCGCTAGTGACACACATGTATTTTGACGAACTTTACTACGCCAAAACCAATAATAATCACTGGGAAGACGCTCCGAACAGGTATGCAGCTGGTAGTACAGTTGTTATCAACAGCGAGACTGATAATCTAGTTTTGAACAATATTTACGACTTAGACCAAGTGGTAGATGGCTCACTGTGGCCGGTTATTCCTCCGGGGAAGTCTGAAATAGAAATCGTGCAGTCTAGCTGGGCGAAGAAGAAGCCAAGTGTGACGATTGAGTTTGAAGAAAGGTGGCTCTAATGCTTTTAACAATTCATGACAGCGCCTTGAAGAAGGTTGCTTATGTTGATAACGATAAGCAGACTACCTTAAATTTCTTTAATGACAAGTGGACACGAAGTCTTGAAGGTGCAACATCAGTCTTTGAGTTCTCGGTTTTCAAGAAGAAAATCCAGTCCGATACATACGTTGAACAAGCATATAAGAGACTGAACGAGCGTGCTTTTGTCAGTTTTAAATACAAAGGTCGCTCTTATCTCTTTAACGTGATGAAGACCGATGAAAACGAGCAAATTATCAAGTGTTACTGCGAAAATCTCAGTCTTGAGTTGCTACTTGAATATTACGGAGCTTATAAGGCACCAAAAGCAATGACGTTTACAGAGTATCTCAAAGAGTGGGGCACTCTTGGTCTCGC
>ERZ773265.599-NODE-599-length-21544-cov-19.580762_pt1 | contig 21544 bp, 26 predicted proteins | sample MGYA00580512_ERZ773265 | MGnify/ENA primary metagenome ERZ773265 (study PRJEB29015, sample SAMEA2738169) | human oral metagenome | biome: human oral; feature: human-associated habitat; material: saliva | place: China | collected 2183 ... | reverse complement strand
TTGTAGAAGCCTTTGTATTAGCCGTCCCCATTATCCTTATCCAGCTCTTAAATGTAGTAGCTCAAATCCTTGTCCTCACCATGATTCTACTTTTCCCAGTAGTCCTTCTCATGTCATTCGTTCCAAGGATGCAAGAGTTGGTCTTTGGAGTGCTTAAAGTTATGTTTGGAGGTTTGATTTTTCCAGCAATTACAACTCTCTTAACACTCCTTATTTTCTATATTGAAAAAATGATAGAAAACATCGTCACAAATGGGTTTGATGGAGTTCTAAAAACCTTACCATCCCTTCTCTTATTTGGTCTTGTCTTCAAACTCTTAGTATCGGTGGTTTCTAAAGGTGTCATCTATTTCCTCATCTGGAGATTTAAAGGCCAACTCCTCCAATTCGTTCTTGGCTCCAAGGCTCGAATGGTTGCGACAGATATTGGGACTAAAGTTGAACATGGCGTCACAAAGACCAAAGAGGTTGCTTCACAAGTTCCAACACGAAGCCTTGCGACGGCTCAACACCTCGGAAACTTTGCATTGGCTGGAGCCGGTTTTGGGACTGGAGTAATGATGAATGCCAAGAGCCATTTCCAAAATGCTGGTTCCTTCTTTACCCGTAAAGAACCAAGTCAACCGGAAACTGCCATGCCATCTGTACCAACAGAGGCTCCAATAACGCCAGAATCTCCAGAACCAATCATTCCTCCAACACAGACACCACCTGATAACTTCAAGCCGATTGAAGAAGAGAGCCAAACACCTCCAAATGAGACACCAATCATGTCAGAAAGAATACCTAGTCCAGAGGACGAATTCCAAACGCTCAGAGAAGAGTGGATGTCACCATTCAAACAACACCGTATCAATACCCTAGAACGGAGATTGGATGCTTACAAGGACCCTCAAGCCATGTATAAAGCCCAAGGTTCCAATGCCTTCACCCGTGCTTATCGTCAGACCATGACACGAGACGATAAGATAAGAGCCAATATCGAGCGACGAGATTGTTTAACTCAACGCCTAAACCAATTGAGAGGAGAATAGAATGAATACTAAAATGCGCTCAAGAACTGCTTTTCCAAGAATGCTTGAAGAAACTCTTTATCAAGCCTACCAAGAAGGGAAACGCTCCGTCGATTTCCTTCTTTTATTTCCAGTCTCAGAAAAAGACAAAGACCAGATCATTGCACAAACGAAAGCCCATTCCGTCGTCTTAGACGCTAAATGGCGCTTTGGGACTGTACTATTTACAGCTTATATCAGACATTAAGTAGAAAGGAGAGTCGATGAAAAATCTAAAATGGTATCTATTATCAAGCCTTCTTCCTCTCTTTTTTCCTGTTTTTATCATTATCATCATTATGGGAGCCGTCGGAGGAGGTAGCACTGGTGGCTCTTCTCAATCACTAAATGGCGCAACCTACACAGACCACTGGTCAAATGGAGACCCCTATACCCATAATTTACTCGTCCATCGCTATGGTATTAAAGCAGAGCAATTGGACGGTTTTTTAGATACTTTAGGCATCTCCTATGACAAGAAACGCATCAATGGGAAAAAGCTCTTAGACTGGGAGGCTAAGTCTAATCTAGATGTTCGTGCCATTGTAGCGATTGCCTTAAATGAAAGCTCTCTTGGAACAGCTGGAGTTGCGACAAATCCTGGAGCTAACATGTTTGGTTTTGGGGCATTTGACTCTAATCCAGAAAATGCCAATAATTTTAACGATGAAGTGGCCGTTGTTGGACTCACCAATCAGACCATCATTGGCAATAAAAATGAAACCTTCAAAGTCCAAGATGACAAAGCACAAAAATTTGCGAGTGGGTCTCTCAACACGTCAACAGATGGTGGGGTCTACTTCACCGATACCTCTGGCTCAGGAAAAAGGCGTGCTGAAACCATGCAAAAACTCGATACTTATATCGATGAGCATGGAGGTACACCAAAAGCCCCTGAACAAACGACAGGAAAAACGAGAGACGGAGGCGGTGTCACAACTGGGGATGTCCCACCAGGCTATAGCCTCACCAAAGAAATCAATACCTCAAGCTATACAGGACTGTCTTATCCTTGGGGACAATGTACCTGGTTTGTCTATAACCGAGGAAAAGAGGTCGGTGTTAGCTTTGGAGAGTATATGGGAAATGGTGGCCAATGGATGAATGCCCCAGGTTATCAAACAACTCATACCCCTACCAAACACTCCGCACTATCTTTTAGCCCAGGACAAGCTGGAGCAGATCCAACCTATGGTCACATTGCCTTTGTGGAACAAGTCAAATCAGATGGCTCAATTCTCGTCTCGGAGTGTAATGTAAAAGGGTTAGGGATCATTAGTTACCGTACTTTTGACGCAGAAACTGCAAAACAATTTACATATGTCATAGGACATTGATATTTCAACTAAATTAGAATATAATTTAGTTTATCTTACAAATAATACGCTGAGGTTTACTATGAATAACAAATCAGTATCAATAGCTGATTCCAATATCCTTGATAAAACTGTAAATTTAAGTCCAGACGATGAGCAATTCATCTTGAATTGCTTGAAGACATCTGACAAACTACACACTATCTTTAATTATTTCAAAATTACTGAGTATAATTTTTATAAAATTTTTGTTGAATTTGAAGTCAAAAAAAATGGTTTTATATCGCTAAAATGTGAAGATAAGTCAGAAGAATTTATAGTTTTAAATTCATTACTTATCAGCTACCTTACAAGTAGTAGAACCCTAACAGATCTCTTAGAATCATTTGAACAAACTGACTTGATGGATGATCATTTTAAAAAGATATATGATACTAATTTCTACTATCAGCTTATGTATACATTAAGAAACTTTGCATTACACGGTCATATACCTATTTATTTCGATGGCTTAAGATATAGTTTTAACCTAGAATATATCCTTAAAGAAGGTGAAAATTTTAAATTTAGTAACTCTGCTAAAAGTACCTTAGAAAAAGTAAGGAATACAATCTTAGAGAATCGTTTTGATATTGCTAATATAGATTTTTACACTACCATTACAGAGTATCATCATAGTCTACTAATATCTACTAAGCACTTTTTTGAAGTGTATGAAAGTATCTTAAAAGGGAAATTTACTAAATACAAGGAATTAATTGAAAAATATAAAAATGACGATGACACACTGTATCTTAATTTAGGCAATGAAATTCACTCAAACTTCCCTAAGGATATATTGAAATGGATAAATTCTCTAGATAATTTTATTCAGGAAAGCTTATCCTTTTATGAACAACAATTTACTTAATATAGAACCGTATTATTACGGTTCTTTTTTATAAGGAGGACATTATGCAGGTAACATTACCACAAGAACAAACAAAAGAAATTCAAAAAATGATTGCAACTCTTATCAAAGATGAGATTCATCATTTCAAAGAAGATATGGGATTAGACACTCCATTTCTGAACAAAAAACAAACGTGCCATTATCTAGGAGTTTCACATAATACCCTTGATATCTGGATTGCAATGGGACTACCCTATATTAGAATTGGAAAATCCATTCGTTTCAGCAAAGAAAGTATCAATCAGTGGATGACTCGATTAGAGATAAGCGCATAAGGAGGCAAAAATGGGCATTTCAAAAACAAAAAATGGATCCTATAGGCTTAGGGTATATATACCCGACGACGTCCAAGGAAAGCTAGGGATTGGAAAACGATTTGAAAAAAGATTCAAAACTCGCAGAGAAGCAAAGGAAGCAGAAATAAAGTTAGCTGTTGACATTGAAAATGCACGTTTAGGAAGATCTTCTACTTTATCTCAAAGGAAAGGAGATATTCTATTCAAAGACTTTTATAAAGATATTTGGCTAGAACCTTATAAAGCAGGGCAAGCCACTGCTACCATTAAACCACCTACAGCAGTAACCATCTTTCAAACAGAAAATCTCTTTCGTTTGCAGATTCTTCCCGTTCTAGGTAATTATTCTATTGATCATCTCAATGAAAACAAACAACTAGTTTTGTCACTTCTTACCCCATTATCAAATTCTTATGCCAACTTTAAATCTATTAGAGGGTACGTCAATTCTGTCTTGGACTGGGCAGAAGAGCTTGAATATATCCAAGTCAATAAGGTAAAAAAGACAATCAGTAGAATTAAAGCTAATAAAAAACTAGCTCTCAAAGAAAGTAAAAAGTTTGAAGACTTAACATTAAATGAGGAGGAACTTAAACAATGGCTACAAGCATTTGATGAAGATCTAAAAAATGATCGAATGGAATTAAAAGATTATGCTTTGTTCTATACGACATTCTTTTTATCAGATAGAAAATCAGAAACCTATGCTCTCCAATGGAAACATATCAATTTTGAAAAAAATGAAATTCTCATTGAACAAGCATTAGACAAATTCGGGAATCTGAAATCAACCAAAGGAAATAAAAAAACTCTATTTAAAGCACCTAAAGAACTAATGAATATCCTGACCGATTGGAAAATAGAACAAAAAAAGCAACTAAAGCTGTTTGGAATCAAACAGAATGAAAAGCAATTCGTTTTTACATACAACAATAGAAAGAACGGTATTAACGTTCCACTTCATATTGATTATCTTAATCATCGAATGAATACTATTCGAAGAAGACATCCGGAACTTCCTCCAGCATCTCCTCACAAATTAAGACACACTGGAGCAACTTTGGCAAGACGGGCTGGAACATCATTAAATGCTATTTCAGAAGCACTTACTCATAGTGACATCCAAATAACGAAGACTTATGTCAATACTACTGAAACAGTAAATCAAACAGCAGGAGAAATAGCCTTTAGAAGTCTCAAAAAGCAATAGGGTGAACTTGGGGTGAATTTTGGGGTGAACTTTAGTTTTTTGAACAAAAAAAGACATCCAAGAGAAAATTCTTGAATGTCTGTAAACGTTGATATAATCGTGTTGATTAACGTTTTGAGAATTGTGAAGCTTTACGAGCTTTCTTAAGACCTGGTTTGGAAAGTATGAGTTTCATTTGGACTAAAAATAGCGTAATACCAAGTCTTTTCAGAACGATATCTACTGATTAATTTCATAAAATTTGAATCAATATTTTTTAAACAGGGGAACAGTTTAGATCATTAAATATTAAACAATACATCTGCAAAGATTATTATATCAGATTTTTCTCTACCTTTTTCTCACCTAGTTTAGCTATGTTTTTAATCAATAGTATATAATATAAAAAAGGAGAAAAATCGTGGAAAAGAAAGCTAATATATCTAAAGACAAGGTCTATCGTTACACTCTGTCTCGGACTTGGGACTCTACAAAACCTACAGTTTTATTTATTGGATTAAACCCTTCAATAGCAGATGAAAATATTGATGATCCTACAATTACTAGATGCATAAATTTTGCAAAAGATTGGGGATATGGAACTTTACTTATGGCTAATTTATTTGCTTTTAGAAGTACTTATCCCAAAGAAATATATTTAATTGATGATCCTATAGGAAAAGATAATGATCATTATCTTTTAGAATGTGTAAAACAGTCTGATTTAATAATTGCTTGCTGGGGAAACAATGGTACTTATATGGATAGGGAAAAGTTTATTAAAGAACTAGTGCCAAATCTTTATTGCCTTCAGAAAAACAAGAATGGAACCCCACATCATCCCCTTAGACTCCCTAGAGATATTAATCCAATACCATTCAATTTCTAATATCGTTTTTCCGAAAAACAGATATTTTCCTGAAACTTGATTTCCATTATAATAGACAATCTCCACTTTTGCCAATATAACGTAAACTCGTTGTTTCTCTCTTGTACTACTACCTTGATAAAATTGAATGAAAGGAGATCTTATCATGAAGAAATTTATAAGTGTTACTCTTTTAGCTTTAACAACAATCATCTTGGTCTCTTGTTCTAGTCAGAGCAAACAATCTTTAGATGGTGATTATTATTGGATTTCTAGTGAACAAAAAACATGCCTAAATAGAGGGTATCCATGATAACCTTATTTGACTTACCTGCCTTCTTCATTTCGATACAGGCTAACTTAGTTTTTACTGAATATACTTTTTTGACCATAACAAAACACTCCTGTTTTGAACTGCACCCCAAAAGTTAGACAGAAAAAATCTAACTTTCTAGTTTACCAGAATTCAACAGGAGTGTTTTCTTGTGTCTCATTTTATGGGTGAAGTGCTGAGTAAAATAACGGTTTTTTTACTCTTTAATTTAGAAATTGTTACACACCAGTAAAAAAGAAAGAAGGACTAAACTTGGGTTACTCAGTATCGTTTTGATGTATTTCAAAATCGATTATCCATTTTAATATAGATTTATCACCCTTCAAATACTTATTAATATTTTCTGCTAATTCTTTCGACTTAGAGACTGGAACAACATAGTCAAATACTTTGGACATTGTAGTTAACGACTCGTTTGTCCATTCTCCTTCTGCAACAACAATCCCTAACATATCCTTATATTTTCCCTTCCAATTGATTGCACTAAACATCTTATCTTTTGCATATAGGGAAGCATGCCTGCTACTTGATTTTCGAACTTCAATAAAAGCCAAAGGATTTTTTTCATCTGGAATTACAAAGTCAGCTCTAAATTTGTAGACTACTCCTTCTATGCCTGAATATTCATTCTCTTCTTTGAAAGGAACACCCTCTGATTCTAAAGCATCCTTAACAACAGCTTCATATAATAAACGCCCCACTAAATCGCGAACTATCCCTTCCAACGTTCGTTCTGTCCTATCCTTAATTTGTAAGGTATTTATAAGATTTTTTTCAAAATAATCATTTGCATAAGTTGTAATTTTTTCCGCAGAAGGACGTGATATACTTTTATCAGATGCTGAGCCAAAAATAGATTTGAGATTAGATTTACTTGAAATGTTAAGTGCCGCTTGCCAAATTGGCAATAAATACGGATTATTCTTTATGTTATCAGCATCAACGTGTGTAAAATTAGTTGATATTTTTGAAGCCTTCGTAATTAACTCTAAGATATATTCTCTTGAATGTTCATACACATATGCAGATATTCCTTTTTCAATATCAAACTTTATTGCATGAACTCGGCTCATTGCGTCCATACACTGCTCAGGTGTCATTCCTTGATATTCTTGAGATTTCCCAGCCAAAACCATACGACATGTATTGGTGTCTTCAAAGATTTCAGTACTAAATTCTGTGAAATTCTTTGTTACTTCAACAATTTCGAAATAGTGCTGTATTGATTCATTCATTTTTTCTGTTGCAAATTCATATAAAGTTTTCATTAGCTTATTCTCCCTTTGTTGCTATTATTTCAAATTCTCCTAATTGTTTACTTGATCTAGCTCGTTTATCTAGTATCCACCTATCTCCACGATCACGCATCCGTATAATTTCAATGTTCTTTGCACCAAGTGATTCAAGTATGTCCTTAAGATATTCTTGAGTATCTATATGGATTCCGTAAAAAGCAGCATCACTTACTACAATATGAATCTCACCACCCACTCGCAAGCAGTTAATACATTTTTCTAGCACTTTTTTCATTTGTCCTAGATACGGATAAATAATACGAAAATAATCTTTACTTTTTTTCTCTTCTTTATAAAGACGCTCTAATTCCTTAACAATTGGTTCTATTTTTGCCCGCAACGTCTCTGGAAGTATCCCATGATAATATTGCTGTTCTTGTTCACCTCTAACAAGTTTTAATGCAGTTGTAGTATTAACAAGCATGTGATTACGATGCTTTTCTGAAATTGATCTCCAAGAATCTGCTTCGTTCCAAAAATACATCTGTAGTCTGGTCATCTCTGCAAAATCAAAGTTATTTAAATAAGGCGGGCTAAATATAACCATATCAAAATATTCCTTCGGAAAACTATGATTTATAGAAGAATCAAAATGATAACTCCCCTCTATAGATGATCGAAGTATTTCATTCTCACCATCCATAAAAATCCTTTCAGTTCGCACAATAGCATCAGCCACTGATACATTTCGTTTAGTCGAAGTAGGCGCCTTATATATACCATCTGTCTTTGCAGTAGTAACAAATTCTAACATTTTAGATAGAAATGTATATCCCATATAGTACTTAAAATCATCGTACGTTTCTACTCTTTTTCGAATTTTTAATAGTATGCCGAGATCCTCTTCTGAAAACATTTTCAACAAGTATTTACGGGCATCAGGACTTAGCAAATTAAGAACTTCTTCATAAGCTGATGCATCATCTGATATGATTTGATCAAACTCCTCGACTATCTCTTTTACAAATGGTAGACATAGTTTAGCAAACGTCTTAGTATATCCTATCTTGTAAAAAAAAGGATTTCGTTCAACCCCATATGATTCAATGTGTAGATCGTTTGCTACTACATTCGTTGTAGCACATCCGGCGAATGGATCCATTATCGCTTGAGGTTTTCTTCCGTTTTTTTGTATGTATGTATCAATTACCATTTCTACATACTCTGGAGAATAACCAGCTACAAAATTAAACCACTTATGGATCGGATATTTATCAGCAGTAACACTTGTTGGCAACAATTCTGATTTTATAATCTTTTTAGGCATCTTAATTCCTTTTATCTATTATGTTTTATCTTCTAAGCAAATTATTTATTCTACATAATCAGTTTCAAATTTCCTCTAACAATTTAAGGTACTATCTATCAACAACCAAACAAACATTGATTACTTTCAAAATAATTTCCATTAGATTTTTATTAAACCGTCGATATCATCACTTGGTATAATAACAACTTGTTTCTTAATTTAAAATTTATGATTCTATTTTACCATATTTATACCTAATTCTTTTAAATACCCAATTTGTAAAATTAAGCTAGACAGAAAAAGCCATCTTACCACAAATGAACTCGCAATGATAGAGGCTTATTACAAGGATGCAAACCTCTTTCCACACACTCAACACTAGCATAAAAGAACTTCATATTGATAAAGGCAGTGTCACTTATATACTCTTTTGAAGTGCCAATTATTTCCATAGTCTAGTCGTCTAAAGGCATAAAGTTTCCGACAATTTTTCCGATAATCCGTGGATCATCGTTATAAGGAATAAATTTATCTTTGTATTTCTGATTGATAGAAACAAGACGTATCCCATCCTCTTCCAAGTAGACACGTTTAATGTAGGTCTGCTCATTCCAAACAACTGCATAAACTGCCCCATTATAATCAAAGCCCGTCTCACGAATGAGGGCAACAGAACCATTCGGATATTTAGGCTCCATAGAGTCCCCTGAAACCCAAGAGGCGAAATCATACCCCAGCTCCTCATCATAGTAGACCGTATCGTATTCTTTTTCTCCATAGATAGTGGCACCAAGACCAGCAGACATTTCTTCATAAACCCGATATTCATAACGTGGTTCAGCAATAGAGACCACCTTCTTATTGTGCTCTTCTGCAACTAAGTCACGAGCATAAGACACAACTTGTTCTTTTCCATTGGGTGAGAGGACATTATAAAGTCTGACAATCTCTATCTCAGTGAAATAGCCTTTTGGGACACTCAGAATCTTTTCTAGTAATGATACTTTCTCAGTAGATGGTTCTTTAACTCCACGTTCCCAAGCAGAATAAGCTTGATAGCTAATTCCTAGCTTATCTGAAATATCTTTTTGTGTTAGTTTTAGCTCTTTCCTACGAGCTTTTAATTTTTCTGGTTGATACATGGTTCACCTCACATGATTAATAATTCTAAATTTGCCTTTCTTCTTGCTTCTGTCTCTAATAGTTTGTTGCTATCCCACACATAAGCTAAAGATTTTCCCTTATTGTAAATAAGCCACACCTTGAATTTCTTTACTGCTCTAATCTCGTTCCACCTTGTCTGGTCAAGCAATTCTGGTAATTCTTGACTCGTCACGAAATTGTTTTTTTTCAATCTCTTTTTTATCCGTTCTATAAGTGAGGGTTGGTAGTGATTGAACTCTTCAATCATCATTTCTTTTAGTTGATGAAAGTAATTGTGAAGGGAGCCGTTTTGACCGTCTAGGTATTCATCTACAGCCTGCTTGATGGATGATTCAGTATCCACTCGATAAACTCTCAACAAGTCAATTAGTCGGAAATAAAGAGCCTGCTTTGAAACCTCTAGATCCTCTTTGACCTTTTGGAAAGAATCACAAGAGTAGTAAATCTTGGATAGTAGCACAATATCAGGCATCAGAACAATAGCTGAAAATACATTGGCTTCTCGCTCTAAAATAGATTCCTGATTATCCACCGATTCTGTAAAATAAGAACCATCGTGTTTCAAGATAAAGTGGCCTAATTCATGACACAGGGTAAAGTGACGCTTGGTTACTGGATTGTCTTGCTCATAGGAAAAACTCGTCCCTAGTTTATCAATAACTGTCAAACCTTCAATTTTATGATTTGAAAAGTGGTGACTGATGACTTGAATGTTATTCTCATGAACGCAATAGTTAAAATAATAGTGAAAGTGATAGTTCAGAGTTGAAATTTCTTCATCTTTCATATAGGGATAAAGGACTTGTTTTGTGGTTTCACTTACTCTTGAATACAATTCATCCAACTAACAGTACCTCCTTTAAGTTACAATTTACAAAACTAAACCAAACAGGTTGAGTCAATTATACAAAATAAGTAGACGATTGTCTACTTTTTTTCTTTATCTATTAATCCGATGGAAGACTCTAAATCATCTGGTCCATCGTCAAGCTCAACCCACCCATTCTTTTGTAATTCTTCGTAAAAGCTAGTTTTCAACACACTCTCGCTAAAAATTGTGACTTGTTTCTTTGATTTATTACCAAACATCTTTGTAAAATTAAAAAACATTGTTTCTATCACTCTCATCTATATATTTTAGAATAGCTTCAATATCATTTTCATTAAATCCATCAACAGATTTATTTCTCTTTAAAAGTTCAACAATATTTTTAAACTTATTTCTAATATCTTCATCTGATATATCGTTATAAAAAGTTCCTATTTTAGATAATTCAACAACCTGATTTTGAAAAATTATTTTTGGCATACTTTGAATTCTTCTTAATTGCAATAAAGAACTAATTAGATAATAGCCCGATCTAATTACATAATATATATCATGTTCGAATTTATCATGTTCTCTCTTACACTTTTGATATTCTGCTTTTTCAACACTAATTTTATTCTCAAAACATCGAACTAAAAATTCTCTGTCAAATAATTGATTCCTGGTAATGTTTTTTAACCATTTAAAATAGCCTGAATTCCCCTTTATAAGTCTACCTTCTTTAATGATGCTATTTTCATATGGCATACCTGATGAAGCAGCAAACATAAAGGAAAGATAATCTCTAAAAACTATATCTACATCCTCACTATTATTCTTATCCGCGTGTGGTAAAGTTCCTTTATTATGCATAGCCCGCTTGTCATCTTTTGGAAATCCTAGCATTAAAACAATAAAATCAAAATCACTAGGTAACGTCGCATTAGATTTCACTGACGAGCCATATTGAATCAATATGTAATCTTTATAATCTGGAAAGTAGTCATTTAAAGTATCTTCTATTCTCAATGTTCGTACAATGTTATCCCCATAGTCCCTAGCTTTTACATCAAATTCAAGTAACATTTCATTTAATGTTTTAGTTTTTTTAGGTTTTAAAAAAATTGAAAATTTATTTAAGATAGAACTCCCAAAAAATTTAATTAAACCTATTATTACTGCTGCAGCAATTCCTATAATAACTTTACGATAAAGTTCATTCTGTAAAACTTGATTAAGGTGATTCTGTAAAGACTGATACATATTTAAAAACTTTCTAATTTTTTTCTTTAAAAGACATCTTCCGTTCTTCCATAAATTCAATCAACTCTTTTTTAAAGATTTCTTTTTCTTCATCGGTTAAACCTCTTGAGTTCATACGGAAAAGCAATTCAATATTATCTAATTCATCTGATTTTTCTTCTGAGTTTCCAACTAAATAGTCAACTGACACATTTAAAATTTGTGCAATTTTAACAAGATTTTCTTGCGTTGGTTTTTTGACGCCACGCTCCCATGACGCATAAGCTGGTTGCGAAATTCCTAGTTTTTCAGCGACATCGACTTGGGTAAGATGTGCCTGTTTTCTAAGGTTTTTTAATCGTTCCGAAAATTCCATTGTATTCCTCTTAAAATTTTTAAAGAATTTTTCAAAAATCTATTGACATTTATAACCAACGGTTATATAATATCAATATAGCTGTTGGTTATATGAATTGTAAAAATAATAATGCTTAACTTTCAGCATCACGATCTTTGAAAATTAAATAAAAAGTGCGTCTGACAACCAGAGGACTGACTATCAAACTACACTAAACTTCGTACCTTTATTGTAAATGTTTTGATAAGTAAAGTCAAGTCCGTTTTATGGTTGAAGTGAAGATTAAAACAAGTATTTTGTGGGCTTCCACGCATTTCGGACCATTAGCACTTTTGCCGAATAGTAAAGTGAACTGGTTGCGCAAGATTGCGTAAGAGAATCCCTTGGGTGTGACAAGGACTACCTAAAGAGATTGGCCGGGCAAGCGATGGTAATTGACGCAAAGCACCTTGCTAAACGTTGCCACCGTGGAAAGAGGGATCTTTCCAACCAAACAACTTTTCTTTACTGCTGTCTATCTGTTGAGATAGACTTACTCTCAAGCTACTAAGCCTTTCTTATACCTTAGTAGCTTTTTTATGCTTACAATAAAGGAGAAATTATGACTAACTTTTTTCGCATTACAATGTAAACGCTTATACGATAACTATGAATTCACCTATGGTATGTTTAGTTACTCACCTAAACTACAAGCTAAACTTTATGCACAAGCTCTTCTTGACCTCGATCATTTAGTCCTAGAAGCTCGTAAGAATAACTATCCTAGTGGTGATATTCAGTTCTATAGTCGACAGTTTAAACGTAAACTATTTACCCACTATTATTCAAGAGTGAAGCAATTAGCTTAACTCTTTTTCTTTTGCTCAAAATTAGAAAGGAAAATTCTATGATTCCAGAAACACTTGTTATGAAACCAGATTTTATCGGCCCTGCTTACTACGAAAAATTAGGAAATGCCCCTCGCTTTATCTTTGGTAAAGAAGGTAAATACCAACGTCATATCCTTAATAGTGAAAAGCACGGTGCTTTTCACGTCATCACACCTGCTTCTACAACAGTCTTCCCAGAAGATGCTCTCGTAGAAGCAGTAAACCCAATTTTTCTTTCAGATACAGCTCTAAACGGCAACTCGGTTGCTCCAGCTCTCAATGTCTTTGCGGAAAAATTAGTCCTAAAAAAATAAGAAAGTAAAGGAGAAAATATCTATGGCTAAAATTGGATTAAACTACGGAGAAAAACTGCAAATCGCGGATAAGACCTATCGTGTCATTACAGATGGTCTAAACGTTCCTGAAGTCCTTGGAAAACTATCTTTCCGTGGCATTGAAGGCCCTGATATCATCTTTGAAGAAGACCGTACCCAACGCAACCCTGATGGCTCATTTGTCCAAGTTAACACTGGAGAAATCCGTGGGATTGTTGTGGCAATTCATTCTTCTGTCCAACATGAAACTCTCTTTTTCACCATTGCTGATATGGCACAGTCTGAAATTGAAGACTTAGGGATTAAATATCGAGAAGAGGTTGAACTTGAAGATATCGTCATTACTCACACTCACGTTAATCGTAATGATATTTACAAGCTCTTTGCTTCTAAAATCAAGAAAAAGAATGGAGGGACGCCTATCAAGGAAAACAAACCTCTAGACAACAAAAAGGATAATTAGGAGGTGATGTAGGATGAAGCTCTTTACCTATCGTGGGATAAGAGTTAGGGCCTTTTATCGTCATATTCGGGGAATCACCTGGTTTATCTGGTGGTTCCCTTCTTTGTTAGCGATTGGAAATTATTGCTATCTTAACCTAGAAGAATTGAAGGACCATCCCTTGCCACAAGTTTACTTTATCGGGGGTGTCCTTGTTGCTTCTTGCCTGGTGGCTTACCTACTGAATCGGATGTGTTACGAGAAAATCGTCTTCTTCCAAAAGATCAATAGCCTACGGATTTTATCTCGCTTCCTGATAGAAAACAACCTCTATTTGATTAAAAATATCAGACGTGAAAACAAAACGATTGAAAAGATTGTCCTTCCTCAGGTCTACTTGAAACAATCTCGCTACAAGATTGAAGTTCGTTTTATCCTAGAAGGCAATAAATTTCAGGACCGTTTTCTCAATCTTGGCTCGACTCTTGAAGTCATGTTTAACGGGGACTTTCGCAATAAAACCTTTGATAAACGGTTTATCACCTATGACATTGCCATCAACCGCATTGATAGCCGTATCACCATTAATGAGGTCGAGGTCAAGGGCTCTAAACTCCAACTTATGAAAGACGTCACTTGGGATTATATTGAAGAGCCTCACTTGCTCATTGGTGGGGGAACCGGTGGTGGTAAAACCGTTGTCCTTATGACCATTATCTATGCACTGGCTAAGATTGGCTTTGTGGATATCTGTGATCCAAAGAACTCTGATTTGGCTGGTCTCAAAAAGATACCTGTCTTTCATGGTCGTGTCTATACAAGTAAAGAAGATATCATCCAGTGCTTTAAAGAGAACGTCGCCTTCATGGAAAAACGCTACGAGCTTATGTCAACGTCACCTAAATTTCAAGCTGGAAAGAACTTTACATACTACGGTATGACACCCAAATTCATCCTCGTCGACGAGTGGGCAGCCCTTATGGCCAAGATTGACCGTGACTATAGTCTCCAATCTGAACTCATGGAATACCTCTCTCAGCTCGTCCTAGAAGGGCGTCAAGCTGGTGTCTTTATCATCTTTGCCATGCAACGGCCTGATGGAGAATTTATTAAAACAGCTCTTCGGGATAACTTTATGAAACGCCTCTCCGTTGGTCATCTAGAATCAACAGGTTACGATATGATGTTTGGGGATGCGAACAAAACCAAAGAGTTTAAAAAGCTTGATGAAATCAATGGCGTCAAAATTAAAGGACGAGGCTATATCGCTAATAACGGTGACTTGGCTGGCGAATTCTTCTCCCCTTACGTACCACTCGACCAAGGCTTCTCTTTCTATGATGCCTACGCAAAAATCCCTATTATGGAATATGATGGCGAAGAATTTGACGTCTTTGGAGAAAGTCTTTTACAACCAAAAACGATTGAACCAATAGAGGAGGAAGATGCTCTAAACACTGATACTAACCTAAGACCACTCAAGGAATTTGGGGAAGAACATGACCTCAAAATGGCAACACTTCGAAAGATCGTTTATCTCTTGCAAGAACAGGGGATTGATTTTGAACGATCGGACTCTGCCATTCTAGTTGACCCTTTTCAAGAAGAACTCCTTCTTGAAATTCTTATCCACTTTGAGGAGGGAGGACGCAAATCTTATCCAAAAGCCGTTGAAGCGACGCTTAGTCATCATGGTCTAGGACAAGGGCAAGGGCAAGCCTGACCACAGGTCAGGCGCAGACCGTAGCCCGAAGTTCCTAGCCCATGATGAGACTTCAACCCCCGATTTCTAATAGGGGGGTTACATTTGGCCAAAGTGCCACGTCCACCCCTCCTAATTCCTTGTGGGAGTTGGGATTTCAAGATTTAGAAAGTGTGTCACTTTGGTCCAAAAAGTGTGTCACTTAGTCAAAAGGAGGTGTTCCCATGAATGACTAAAATGAGTCCCTTTCAGATCAAGAACTTCAGAAAACAAACAGGCCTTAGCCAAAAAGCATTTGCACAAGCTGTTGATCTTCCAACTAGAACCTATCGCTCCTATGAATCAGGAGAAAGAGGACTGACGATTGATAAGTTTAGGGAACTAAAAGAAAGGCTCGGTTACTATCAAGATTGCGACAAAAATAGTCTTCGGGCTCAAATCGACTATCTACGATTGACCTTTCCTAGATTAAAGGATTTAGATGCTTTCTGTGAAAACTTTCTTCATTGTCACCTAAGCGAATTTACAGACCAAGAAACTCGCCTTATGAACTATACCCACTTATGGCAACGAGGAAACATTTGGATTTTCGATTTCTTTGATAAGTCTGCGACCAATAACTACCAAACGTGTCTTCAACTCTCTGGTCAAGGCTGTCGGGAGATGGAACTCCTCTTAGAACACAAGGGGATTTCTTGGCAAACCTTTCTTCAAACCACTCTCTATGCCTACCAAGATGTCAGGGTAAAACGCCTTGATATCGCCCTAGACGAGCTCTATAAAGGCTATGGGCACGAGGAGGAACATATCCAGATCCCCAAGCTCATTGATAAGCTCTATGCCAAAGAGATTGTACTAGATACTATCAAAAAATGGAATATCACTGGTGGAGGTTCCTTCACCGATAACGAGGACATGGAAGCCAATCACGGTCTTTCCCTTTACTTTGGGAGCCGACAAAGTCAGCTCTACTTCAACTTTTATGAAAAACGATACGAAATCGCCCGTATGGAAAATATCTCTTTGGAAGAATCCTTGGAGATTTTTGGTATCTGGAACCGCTACGAGCTACGCTTTTCAGACCAGAAAGCCCAAGGGGTTGTGGAGGAATACATCAACGGTGTGGACCTCGGAGAAATCGCAAGAGGCATCGTGAATAAAGAAATCCAAGTCTATGATGGTCTCACTCGGTTTGGAGCCTATAAGCCCGATGAAAAATGGCAAAGGCTCTTTGGAGGGGTTGAACCCCTAAAACTCTCAACCAGTCCACAACCTTATAGTATCGAACGGACCATTCGCTGGTTAACCTATCAAGTCGCAAATTCTCTTGCACTCGTTTCTGAAGCAGACAAAATCATGCAAACAGAATACATGAAGATGATTCAAAATAGCGGTGAAATTACTGATCGTGGGGAGGCTATCTTAAGACTCCTCAAAACCAACAAACACTATGAACACTAGAAAGGAAATCCTTATGGAATACAAAGTCGAAATCAATTCACTAAACAACTTTAAAGCCTGGTCTGGTGGCCTGAGTACCTTAAACACTGTTCGTGAACGAGGTGGCATAGATACCTTAACCACCATTTGTGAAGACCTCTTTTCTGGCAATACCCCCACCGACACTCAAATCAATGATTGGCTTTGGTTTGATACAGACTTTATATACCAGGCGCTAGGCTACGAGGACCTTCTAGAGGGCTAATTCATGCTCAAGAAAATCTATCAAGCAGACTTCCTTCTTCTTCCTGATCAAGAGTTTTGGAACATGTATATCCTCCTTAGAAAAGGTAAGGACTTCTACTATGAATGTGCTGGAAGGTGTACTGAAAAGCCACCAGATGACAGGGGCTTCTACGACTATGAACATGCCTGTTTCACCCTAGACGGTCAAGTTCTGAGTCTCAATAAACGAATGCGCCCCTCTCTCATTGCCTATATTCAACAGACCATCAAAAACAATCACGAAACATTTAGAAAGGAAATTGACATGGCCACTAAAACGATGTTTGAAACCAAAATTGGACAAGTTACCAACGAACTCGGAGAATTGCTCAAAAAGAAAGACCACAAACAAGCTTGGACTAAGGCGGGAGAACTAAACGCTCTTCTCAAAAAAGAAGAAGCCAAAGACCTAAAACCTGAGTTAGTCGAACAACTCCATAATGAGTTACGAGGCTACTATTACATCAATAGTGAGATTGAAAAGGCTAATAAGCGACTCTACGCTAAAGGGTCTAAACTCATTGAACTCGCTAGTCTCTAAAAGGAGGACCTATGATAAAAGCTAAACGTTACTTACTAAAAGCAAGGGAATACCTCTCAAACTTTAAAAAGGTGGAAAAAAAGGGTGGCCCACCAAAGCTAAAAGTCACTACGAAAAAGACCGTCAATCTAGCTGTTATCGGAGGAATTGCTTTCCTCCTTTTTGTTGGTCTTATGGGCGCCATCCGTGCCATCACACTTTCAAATAAAGTAGGCAAATTACAAGCTCAAGTGGAAGCGACTCAAAAACAAAAAGCACAACCTGTGGATGCTAATCGTAAATATGACTACAAGCTCCAGTATTACCTTAATGACTATGTCTACGCCTACTTCACCCTCCCACAAGAAGGAGATAAACAACAAGCCCAAGTGGACTACCTAAATAGCTTTTACAACTTCATTCCTGATGTAAAGGCCCAAGGTCAAGTTCGAAATCCTAGTGAGCTTCTCTATTCTCAGTTAATTACTGTAGAAGGGAAGGTTGCGACCTATAAAATCAAATACAAGGAAATTATCCGTCGGGATAATAACACGGAAGAAAAAGAAATTGTGACAGGTTTCAATATTCCATTTGATGAAAAAGATGGGAAATATTATATTTCTGGCCTTCCTTGGTTCTCTGCCATTGACTCTTCACAAGCTGGACACTTTAGCGAAGACGATCAGCTCCAACTAACAGCTAACGACCACGTCTCAGACAGTCAACACAAAAAGGTTGAAAAGTTTCTCAAGGTTTTCTTCACCAACTATACCACTAACCAAGACAACCTCAACCTCATTGCCAAAAACGTTGCTATTGTAGCCAATACCACCTTTAAAACGATTGACTACACCTATCTTAAGAAAGATGGGGCTGATCTCATCGCCTATGTACAAGCAACCTTTGAGGTGGGAGGAACGACACACTCTGAAAACTTCACCTTCACACTCTCAGAAAAAGACAAGAGCTACTATGTCACAAAACTAGAACACACCATTCCTCTCAACTACGCAAACGATAAAGATTAGGAGAACTCTATGAATACAGACAATCTACGCACCTTCCTCCAAGGCGATGGGATTTGGATTCTCACCGCTATCGCTGTTTTGTTGGCTATTAAAGCCTGGCGAAACAGTTCTTGGCTTCAACTCTTCTCAGTCGTTGGCTTCTACGCCGTCATCGTCTCAATCGCAAAAGGACAAGATATCCTAAAAGTGGTTGGCTGGTTCCTACGACTCTTTGGTATTGATTCAGGTCTTTAAGTATGGCTGAAGAAAGACTCTATGACTACAGTAAGGGCTTGAACGCCCCCTATTGGATCCAGGAAATCAAGACAAAAAAGGGAACTCGCCTTTGGTACTTTGCGACACCGATGCAATTATTATTTTTCATTGTCTTTACCTTCGTTTTTGTAGCGATGTTGCTATTTGGAGGATTCATCCTGGTTCCTCTCGCAAAATTCACACACTCTATCTCACTACTGCTCTACTGGTACCTCCCCTATAAACTTGCTAAATTCTACACCGAATATGAGCCACACGGTAAGAAGATGCACGTTTTCATTGGGGACTACCTGATTTACTTCTGGGATTTCAAGCTCAATAAAAAAGCAATCTACCATGAAGACCGAATAGAGCTAGTAGAAGAAATTGTCTTTGAAAAAACAAAACTATAGAAAAGGAGGTCCTATGAGTATTACCTTAACCTATCCCATTAAGGAAACCCATGAAAATCTAGCCCTCAAAAAAGATCGAACGGTGGTAGCCTATTACCGTATTCCCAATACTCCCATTACCATTACAGATGAAGAGAAAAAGGACAAACACAAGATTACAGTTGCTCAAATGATGAAGAAGCTCCAGAAAAATAAGTCCTTTGAGATTTCACTCATTCCTAAAGACTATCTCTTAGAAGAGAAAATGAGGGACTTTTCAGAAGCATTGGCAGATGATAGCCGTGATCTGGGAGAAGAACTCCTTCTTTACACGGTTGACCGTCTCACGGATGAAATGGAAATTCCTTATCAGTTTGACTGGGTCGTGGGAGTGACCTTACGCAAACAAAATCACGGGGCAACGGTGAAAGACTTGGCCTATGAGAGTTTTAATGAGTTCTCGGAGAAATTCGCAAAAGGTCTTGGCTACGAATACGCATTGAGTCCCACATGGTATGACGATTACAGAAGTGACGAATTTACTATTTTCCAAGCCTTCTCTGTCCTACGTGCCAAACGTCTGAGCAATGAAGAACTCTTCTACTACCAACGGATGCAATACCTCCGCTATATTCCCCATTATAAGAAGGAGGTCCTCGCTAATCGCTCCCAATTTAACATCACAGACACCCTAATTAAAGTCCTAAAAGGAGGCTTCCTCAAGCTCGAAAGTCCTTATGGTTCTTCCTTTGTGACCATTCTTCCTGTTGGAAAGTTTCCTGTGCAATTCAACGGCTTTCACCTGGGAGAATTTGTCCAACGCTTGAACTTTCCTGTAGAACTGCGCATCAAAGCAGAATTTATTGATACCAACAAAATCAAGGGGAGAATGGGACGTTCCAATACCCGTTATCGAAACATCATGGAAGAAGCTGAAAATACGGACACTGTCCAACAAGACGAAATCATCATGGGTTCTATCTCCCTAAAAGATCTGATGAAAAAAGTCGGAAACAAGGAAGATATCATCGAATATGGGGCCTATCTGATTGTCTCTGCTTCTAGTGTCAATCAGCTTCGTCAAAGACGACAAGTAGTCCTTAACTACTTTGATGATATGGGTGTTGAAATCAGTGAAGCCTCGCAAGATGGACCTTACCTCTTCCAAGCCCTACTCTACGGGGAAAACCTCCAAAAGAAAACTCGCACATGGACACATATGGTTACAGCTCGTGGGTTTTCAGAACTCATGCCCTTTACCAATACGTCCTCAGGAAACCGTATCGGTTGGTATATCGGACGAGTAGATAACTGGACGGGGCGTTGGGACTCTATCGCTAAAGCCATTGATTCCTCTAAAAATATCGTCCTCTACAATGCCACAGTCGGAAACAAAGAAGATATCGCTGGAAAGATTACCAAGAACCCACATATCATTATTACGGGTGCGACAGGACAAGGAAAATCTTTCCTCGCTCAGATTATCTTTTTAAGTGTGGCTTTACAAAATGTCAAAACCCTCTATATTGACCCCAAACGAGAACTCAGAAACCACTACCAAGAGGTAATCAATTCCCCTGAATTTGCACGACGCTACCCTGAACGCAAAAAACAGATTGACAACTTTAACTTTGTGACACTAGACAGCTCACTACCATCAAACCACGGAGTCCTAGATCCCATTGTAGTTCTTGATAAGGAACAAGCTGTAGAGGTCGCAAAGAACATGCTTGAGTTTCTACTACAGGCTGTCGATGATGTAACGATGGACCAGAAAACAGCTATCACAGAAGCCATCAATGCTATCGTAGAACGTCGAGTAGCTGGTGAAAACGTCGGCTTTAAACATGTCCTAGAAGCCTTAAGACAGGCTTCCTCCTCTGAGATTGCCTCCGTTGGTCGCTACCTGACGTCTATTGTGACAAACTCCATCTTGGAACTCGCCTTCTCAGATGGTAGCACATCAGGTCTTAACTATGAGTCCCGAGTTACTATCCTAGAGGTCAATAACCTCAAGCTCCCAAAGGATGATTCCACAAAGATTTCAGACCACGAACGAAACTCTATTGCCCTCATGTTTGCGCTTGGGGCCTTTTGTACCCACTTTGGAGAACGCAACGAAAATGAAGATACCATTGAGTTCTTTGACGAAGCTTGGATTCTCATGAAGTCCG
>ERZ773265.595-NODE-595-length-21649-cov-87.375891_pt1 | contig 21649 bp, 15 predicted proteins | sample MGYA00580512_ERZ773265 | MGnify/ENA primary metagenome ERZ773265 (study PRJEB29015, sample SAMEA2738169) | human oral metagenome | biome: human oral; feature: human-associated habitat; material: saliva | place: China | collected 2183 ... | reverse complement strand
ACTGGATACATACGCCCGTTCTCAGACTGCATATTGGGGCATGTCAGAGATGATGAACCGTGGATACACTCATAGCTCATCGATTGACGGGGTGGGGTTTTGCTCATCTGCCGCTGCCTTGGTCATCGCCGTATTCATGAGGCGGTACGTCGAGGCGCCGGAATGGTTCGTCGGGCGTCGATCGTGGTCGGTCCTATGCGGTGCTGGGTTTTTCGGTTCGTGCGGGCTGTGCCTCGCTCACTTACCTTAGTCTTACCCGTTGCGCTTGAGCACACTTCAATTATAAAAATGAGTTACTCATAACTTCAACTCGCAGTAAACGTGAATCTCTTCACAGGGCTCTCCCTCGACCGCGCCAGCCCATCCTAGTTCCGCGCCGCTGAGCACGAATAGGGTCAAGCCGCACGCCCCGTTTAAACTAGAAGAATGACCAACAGCACCACCCCACAGGCAACCACTCATACCACCGACCACAGCAGCGCCTTCGACGTAGAACTCGCGCAGCTCACCCGCAACCGCTTCATTGAGGCATGCCACCGCGGCCGCCTCATTCTGCTGGGCCCCGACGGCGATGTACAGCTTGCACTCGGTGACATCCATGAGCCCTTCTACCTGCGCTCCGCCGCCAAACCGCTGCAGGCTATCGGATCCATGAAGGCGGGCGCTCCCCTGCGCGGCTCCCAGGTCGCCATCGCCTGCGGCTCGCACCGCGGCACCTTCGAGCAGATGCGCGCCGTGCAGGACGTACTCACCCAGGGCAGCACCGAAACCAACCCGCTCACCCCGGCAAACCTGGCGCTCAAGCCCACGCTCCCCTCCGACAAGCAGGCACGCCAGGCAATGGTTCAGTCGAACCTTGCCGCTACTACTCTGGCGCATCCCTGCTCCGGCAAGCACGCCGCATTCCTGTGGGCGTGCACCGCCAAGCTTGAACGCGGTGACCTCGAAGAGGGCTCGCAGAACTGGACCCTGCACAACTACCTCGACCCCGCACACCCGTTGCAGCAGGTCATCACCGAAGAAATTGAGGCGTTCACCGGCGAGCCGGTAGCCGCTATCGGCGTTGACGGCTGCGGTGCGCCCGTGCACGCCGTCTCCCTGGCCGGTGCCGCACGCGCCTACTCGACCCTGGGTGCGGCAATCCGCAACCTCGGGGCGGATGCGCGCGCCTCCACGGTCGCGACCGCCATGGTGGACTACCCCGAGCTGATTCAGGCGCCCGGCTCCCCCGACACCGTGCTCAGCGAAGAACTGGACGCAATCATCAAGGGTGGCGCGGAGGGCGTGCTCTGCATTGGTCTGCGTTCGGGCGCGTCCGTGGTGGTGAAGATGAGCGACGGTTCGCACCGCGCCATGTACGCCGTGGCTCTGCGCGCTCTCGCCGCTGGCGGCTACCTGAGCGCCGAGGAATGCGAGCGCCTACTCGCGCTGGTGGTTCACCCGGTGACCGGCGGCTATGTGGACGGCAAGCCGGTTGAGGTGGGCGAGCTGCGCGTGCATGAGGAGCTTTTCACCCGCGAAAATCTGGCTCCCGGCACCCCGGAAGAGGACTAGTCGTGGCGATTCGACGTAAAACTTCCGAAGCAAACGGCATGGCGGCGGTACGCGAGGTGCGCGCGCTCTTCGCTTCCTTTGATTCTGAGCCTTCCGAGACCGCACTCGTACCCATCGAAATAGAACAGGCGTTCGCGGCACTCCCCCGCTCCGTGCGCGCAACCTTCGTGCGTTTTACCCTCGAAGAGCTGGCCACCCTAGCCCCCGGCAATAGCGTGGAGGTGCGCGTGCCCCCGCTGGGAGTCACCCAGTGCGTGGCCGGCCCCCGCCACACGCGAGGTACCCCGCCCTCGGTCGTAGAGACCTCACCGACTGTCTGGGCGGCGCTCGTGCTGGGCGTCTGCCCGTGGGATCGCGCCGTGGCAGCCGGTGCGCTCGATGCCTCCGGCGAACGCAGCAACCTCTCCGGTCTGCTACCGCTCTTCTAGGCTCGCGTTCGTTCCCGCTAATCCGCGCGGTTTTTACCCGGCTTCCGCGGCCTGCGTTGAGATGTCCATACCGGGGTATTTAGCGTATCCTTCACCACATCCACGCCGAAACCCGGTACACTTTTAAGGGTCTGATGTATGCCATCGCACATACAGGCAGGTACGAGCGCAGAAACACACATCCGTCTCGCACCCGCGCAGACGCATCCGCAGTCCCAACGTCGAAAAGAAGTGACTTGATTCGCCCCGACGGAAAACTCACTCACGACCTCGATCCGATTGACCACGGACCCAAGGACGCCTGCGGCGTCTTCGGCGTCTGGGCCCCCGGCGAGGACGTGGCAAAGCTAACCTACTACGGCCTGTACGCGCTTCAGCACCGCGGCCAGGAATCCGCAGGCATCGCAACCAGTAACGGCAAGCGCATCCACGTGTACAAGGACATGGGCCTCGTCTCCCAGGTCTTTGACGAAGCAACGCTCAGCTCTATGCCCGGTGACCACGCTATCGGCCACGCCCGATACTCCACCACCGGCGCGTCCCACTGGGCTAACGCGCAGCCGACCCTCGGCACCACCCCGCACGGCACGCTCTGCCTGGCCCACAACGGTAACCTCACCAACTCTGCAGACCTCTACGAGCGTGTGCTCGAGAAGAACGGCGGCAAGCCGCCCAAGCACGGCGAGCTGGCGCAGGGTAACACCACCGACACCGCACTGATTACCGCGCTGCTGGCGGAGCACGACTTCGGTTCCCTCGAAGAGGCAGCCCTCGACCTGCTGCCGACCCTGCGCGGTGCCTTCTGCCTCACCTTCATGGATGAGCACACCCTCTACGCCGCACGCGACCCCCAGGGCGTTCGTCCGCTCGTGCTCGGTCGCCTGGAGCGCGGCTGGGTTGTTGCCTCCGAGACCGCGGCCCTCGACATCGTTGGTGCCTCCTTCGTTCGCGAGGTTGAGCCCGGCGAGTTCATCACTATTGACGAAAACGGCCTGCGCTCCCAGCGCTTCGCGGAGGCCAAGCCCGCCGGCTGCGTCTTCGAATACGTTTACCTGGCCCGCCCTGACACCTCCATCGCCGGTCGTAGCGTCTACGAATCCCGCGTTGAGATGGGCCGTCAGCTGGCCCGTGAGCACGCGGTTGAGGCCGACCTGGTCATGCCCACCCCCGAATCCGGTGTTCCCGCTGCAATTGGTTACGCCGAAGAATCCGGCATTCCCTACGGCAACGGCCTGGTCAAGAACGCGTACGTGGGCCGAACCTTCATCCAGCCCTCGCAGACCATCCGTCAGCTCGGCATCCGTCTGAAGCTCAACCCGCTCAAGTCCGTTGTGGCGGGCAAGCGCCTTATCGTCATCGATGATTCCATCGTTCGCGGTAACACCCAGCGCGCCCTCGTGCGTATGCTCCGCGAGGCCGGCGCGAAGGAAGTGCACGTGCGCATCTCCTCGCCGCCCGTGAAGTGGCCCTGCTTCTACGGCATCGACTTCGCCTCCCGCGCCGAGCTGATTGCGAACGGCCTGTCGGTGGATGAGATTGCCTCCTCCCTCGGTGCCGACTCGCTCGGCTTCATTTCCGAGGAAGGCATGATGGCCGCCACCGAGCAGCCCGCCGAGAACATGTGTACCGCCTGCTTCACCGGCAAGTACCCCATCGAGCTGCCCAGCGAAGAGCGCCGAGGCAAGTCCCTCTTCGATTCCGAGGAGAAGGGCAAGGGTGGCCCGCTGGCCGGTAAGGCCGCCGAGGTGACCGTCGAGCGCGCCGTCCCGGCCAAGCCCGAACACGCCGAGGCCGTTTCGATTGACACCCGCGAAGGCACCGAAACCCTCGAGACGAAGTTCGACCCCTCCACCGTAAAGGTCTCCGATGACGACGCCGGCATGGGCATGTGCAACCCCGGCCCCGACGCCGATCTTGAAGGCCTGCTGACTGAGGCGGACCGCACTCCCGCCAACTCCTCCGCCACCACTACCCCGAAGGAATCCTAATGAGCGAGAACCCCACCACCGTAACCTACGCAAGCGCAGGTGTTGACGTTGAGGCCGGCGATCGCGCCGTCGAGCTGATGAAGGACGCCATCAAGGCAACCCACAACTCCTCCGTTGTTGGCGGCGTGGGCGGCTTCGCGGGCCTGTACGACGTCTCCGAGCTCGTCAAGTACCGCAAGCCCTACCTGGCCACCTCCACCGACGGCGTGGGCACCAAGGTTGCCATTGCTCAGGCCCTGGATATTCACGACACCATCGGTTACGACCTGGTTGGCATGGTTGTAGACGATATCGTGGTTTGTGGCGCCAAGCCCCTGTTCATGACCGACTACATTGCCACCGGCAAGGTCGTTCCCGAGCGCATCGCCGATATCGTGCGCGGTATCGCTGGCGCATGTGCACAGGCCGGTACCGCCCTGGTCGGCGGCGAGACCGCCGAGCACCCCGGCCTGCTGGCCGAGGACGAGTACGATGTCGCCGGTGCCGCAACCGGCCTGGTTGAAGCGGACGAGCTGCTCGGCCCGGACCGCGTGCGCGAGGGTGACGTGCTGATTGCCATGGCCTCCTCCGGTATTCACTCCAACGGCTACTCCCTGGTCCGCAAGGTCCTGAACGTAGCCGGCTGGGGCCTGGAGCGCCAGGTGGACGAGCTGGGCCGCACCATCGGTGAGGAACTGCTCGAACCCACCCGCGTGTACGCGGCGGACTGCCTGGATCTGGCGGCTGCCTTCCCCGTCAACGGCGAGGACGGCACCACCGGTAGCGGTGTGCGTGGCTTCTCTCACGTGACCGGTGGCGGCCTGGCTGCTAACCTGGCACGCGTGCTGCCCCAGGGCCTGGAGGGTCGCGTGGACCGCTCCACCTGGCAGATTCCCGCCATCTTCTCCCTGATTGGTTCGCTGGGCAACGTGCCGCTGGCCGACCTGGAGCGCACCCTGAACCTGGGCGTGGGCATGATCGCCATCGTTGACCCCTCCGTGGCTGAGGCAGCTACCAAGCGCCTGAACGACCGCGGTATCCCCGCCTGGATTATGGGCGATGTTGTGGCTGCTGGTGACCCCGAGCCCAATAGCGCCGACTACATTCAGGGCGCTAAGGGCGTGGATGGCGGCGCGGTTCGCCTGCTGGGCTCCTACGCCTCCTAACGTACTTGAGCGGTCATGAGACCGTACCAGAGGGCCGGGGTGGCTCCACTCGTGTGGGACCACCCCGGCCCTCTGCGTACCGGACCCTCCTGTACTTTGGGTCTCCTGTACTTTGGGTATTCCACCATTTTGGCTTCCCCTGGGAATCCCCCCTATTTTCGAGGCACTCTTAGTTTTACTTCACGTTCTTTTAATTCTCTTTATTTTAATGACAAGAACATTTTCTCTGCATTAAAGTGCTTACACTATAGTGCTAATAAGCGCCCGGGTTCGAATCGGGACTGCACCACCCACCTATTGAGTACTTAACTTTCAACCTTAAGCTCAGAATTCCTTCAGCCGCGGGCAGGCTATTCCATTCCACAAGGAAAAATTCACATCTTGATATAAAAAATATAGTAGAGATATACCTCAATCTCTTCTTTAGGTGATAGCTTAATGAGGTACCTTTATACGCCATCCAAAAGATATGCGCGATTCCATGCTTCTTAGCGTATCGACGGAAAATCTTTTCCTGCGTTCCTCGGTTTACGTCGCTTAGCAATACCTAACCGTAGACGAAAAACGCAGGACGGCTCCGGTACACACCACACTATCCGCGTACTCTCAACTCATCAGGAGATTTCTCATGAAGCTCCACTGGCCCGTGCCCTCAGCTGGCCACTCCACAGCGTCACACAGAGCCAACCATCCCACCGTCATGAAACCCTTCCGCGCAGGCCTCGCCCTGCTGGCCACAGGCTCCCTCATCTTCGGAGGCAACCTTCCTGCAGCCCTTGCGCAGGCGCCCCACGAGGATGCCGCTCAGACCGACCAGGCCGAGGCTGCCGCTCCTGCCTCCCCCTTTAGCGTTCCCACCAACGCGGGATCGCCCCAGGGTGCTCCGCGAAGTGCTGCTCCCGGTTCCCTTCCCCAGCAGAAGTTTGACCAGTTCATCGTCACCTACACCGACGATGCAAAGCAGCGAGCCGAGGAGCGTAGCGGAGATGCCGAGGTGGCCGGAGGAGTAACCCCCGGTGACCTGGACAGCGGCATCCAGCAGACCATCGACTCCTCCGCGGCCTCCCTCGAAACCAGCGGCGGGGTTGTCCGCACCACCACCTCCAACGACGCAATTGTCCAGACCTCCAAGAAGCTAGACAAGCAGCAGGCCCAGGAGTTCATGGACCGCTTGGCTTCCAACCCCAACGTGGCCTCCGTGGAGCCCGACTACGTCAACTACCCGGCGGTCGAAAGCACCTTCGTCTTCAACGACCCCCTGTATTCCAAGCAGTGGAACCTCACCAACCCCACCGTCGGCATCGGCAACACCGGCAACGCGCGCCTGTATCGCGGTCTGAGGACGACCGTTGCGGTGATTGATACCGGTTACACCCGCCACCCCGAGCTCATCCACTCTCTAGTGCCGGGTTACGACTTCATTAGCAATCCAGTGAGCGGCCGCGACGGCAATGGCCGCGACGCCGACCCCACCGACGAGGGCGATCAGGCTCCCTTCAACCTCTGCGGCGACATGCAGAACGCGCAGATTTCAACCTGGCACGGCACGCACGTTGCCGGCATCATCGCCGCACGCGGCCAGAACCGCCAGGGTATTGCGGGTGTCTCTGACTTGGCCGCCATCCAGCCGATTCGCGTGCTCGGTCGATGCGGTGGTCAGACCTCCGACATCGCCGATGCCATCATGTGGGCGGCGGGCGGTCACATCAACGGCGTTCCCGATAATAAGCATCCCGCACAGATTATCAACCTGTCCCTGGGCGGCGTTCGAGCATGCCCCAACGCCTACCAGAAGGCCATTAATTTCGCGCTCTCTAAGGGCGCTATCGTGGTCGCAGCCGCCGGCAACGCCGGGATTGATGCCTCGCAGTTTGCTCCGGCCAATTGCAAGGGTGTCATCGCGGTGGGTAACAGCACCAAGAACGGCACCCGCGCATCGGACTCGAACTACGGCAAGACCGTTACCGTCTCTGCCCCGGGTACCGATATCCTCTCTCTGGGTATTGACAGCATCAACCGCCCCAACGGCAAGTACAACTACGTCTACAGGAGCGGCACCTCCATGGCGGCACCGCACGTGTCCGGTATCCTGGCTCAGCAGTTTGTGAACGGCGCAAACGTCAGCCGCCAGAAGGTCTACAGCTCCGCTTTCAACGCCGCGGCCAACCCGATTAAGTGCGACAAGGGCTACTGCGGACGCGGTATCATCAGTAGCCGTAAGATTGCTCAGTACGTAGGCAACCTGGACGCGCAGGGCAAGATGTCCTTTAGCCGTCCGCGCACCATTTACACCTCCAGGGTAATTACCTCCGCCCACCGCACGGCCCTGTCCGATATTGATGCACAGGACACCTCCGTTGAGGTTCAGGGCGGGCAGGCCCCGGATAGCGCCGAAGAGCCGGCTACGATGACCAACGATAACGCAGACCCCATCAACCCCGATGCTGTCTCGGCCGACGCGGATTCCTCCGAGGAATCCGGCACCCAGTCGCAGGATGCGAACGACCTGAGCGACGACGGGGACTCCCAGCAGGATGGGGACTACACGATGACTTCCCCCGTGCAGAAGCCCCGTGAGGCCGGCGAGCTCACCCTGGTGAGCTAAGCCCCCCCCCCACATCGGGCGGGCTCTACCTTCTGGACGAGCACTTTAAGCGCCTAATCCCGTAAGCCCGGTTGTGCGTCAGGCGGGGCTCGGTGAAGGATCCTTCACCGAGCCCCGCCTTTACCGTTCCCAACCTAACACCCCGCGCTCTCGGTGCTCTCGGTCCCCTCATGCCACGAGCCATCAGGTGGTGCTCATGCGCTACCCGGAGGGATGGTGTTTGCGATAATGCGATACTTTATTCCTAAAATATCAATTCTGCTATGCAACTATTTATGCCGGGCTGAGGAATATCTAAATCTTTACTTTAATCTCTCAATATTGTCTTGACTAGGCAATTCTTTATTTTTATCCCAAAATCAAAAAAATACATTAGCTGTGCCACATTCCCGGTTTTTGGAGCTTTGCCATGAGGGAAAGGTGCTAGGATAGCAATATCTCACCGCATAAACCACTTCCGAAATAAACTCCTCCAGGGGCTTAGAAAACATTGCACATTAATGCAGTAATGTGCATTTTTCTTTCCGTTACCGCACTGCCAACGCGGCGCACAAAGAAATATAAATGTTTTCCGAAAAGTGCATTTATGTGAGTGGGTCATCCTCACCAACTGCCGCTTCCGGCACTCACATATGCAAAGGACCCCGATGTCTTTTACCACTCATACCTCCTCGCGCCGCATCGCACGCGTCGCACTGAGCATGGGAACCGCCGCAGCACTCGTGGCCTCCCTGGGCGCACCCGCAACCTTCGCGGCTCCCGCCCAGACCAGCAACGCAGCTCGCGCCGCAGCACACACGACCATCTCCTCCCTCAGCTCCGATCAGCAGAAGGCAGGTTTCAACCGCTTCGTCATCACCTACACCGATGACGCATTGAACGCCGGCGGCATCAACTGGGCAAGCCCCGCGGGCACCCATGTTGCCACCTGGAGCGATTCTCTCTACTCTGGCATCACCGCCGACGTGCAGAAGATTGACGACCTGCTCAATGTCAAAACCAACTACGTGCGCACCACCTCCCAGAAGGCAACCGTGGTGACCACTTCTTCCAAGCTCACCGCAGAGCAGGCGGAGAAGTACATGGCGGCGCTGAGCTCCAACGCCTCCGTCGCCTCGGTCGAGCCCGATCTGATGCGCCGCTCCAGCGCGCGCCGCCAGGCCACCAGTACCCTGGCCAAGGCCGCAAGCGCTTCGAAGACCCAGGCGGCCGTCACCCCGAATGACACCCTGTACCCCCAGCAGTGGAACCTACACGACGCTAAGGGCATCTCCGCTCCTGAGGCCTGGGCCACCACCCAGGGCTCCGGCGTGACCGTTGCTGTGATTGACTCCGGCATCGTCAAGCACCCGGACCTCGACGCGAACGTTCTGCCCGGCTACGACTTCATCACCGAGCCCTCCATCGCCCGTGACGGCAACGGCCGCGACGCCGACCCCACCGACCAGGGCAACTGGGAAGAAGCAGGCGTCTGCGCCGCTGACTCTGAGGCAAGCGAGTCGAACTGGCACGGCACCCATGTGGCCGGTTCCATCGCCGCAATCATGAACAACAAGCGCGGCATCGCGGGCGTGGCTCCCAACGCCAAGATTCTGCCCCTGCGCGCCCTGGGCATGTGCGGCGGCTACGACTCCGATATCGCGGATGCCATGGTGTGGGCCGCGGGCGGCACCGTTGAAGGCGTGCCCGCCAACACCCACCCCGCCCAGATCATCAACCTCTCCCTCGGTGGCGAGGGTACCTGCCCCGCGACCTACTCCAAGGCCATTGCCGAGGTGAATAAGCGTGGTGCCATTCTGGTGGTTGCCGCCGGTAACGACGATCAGGACACCTCCAAGATTGCCCCCGCAAACTGCGGCGGTTCGATCGTGGTTGGCTCCACGAATCAGAAGGGTCAGCGCAGCGATTTCTCCAACTACGGCAAGATCGTTGATGTGAGCGCCCCCGGCGACGGCATCATGTCTACCGTGGACCTCGGCACCACCGTATCCACCGGTGCCGGCTACACCGAGTACGACGGCACCTCCATGGCGGCTCCCCAGGTGGCCGGCATCATCGCCCTGATGAAGTCCGTGGATCCCTCGCTGACCGCTGATCGTGCAAAGCAGGTTCTCAAGCAGAGCGCAAAGCCGCTGACCTGCAATGTGAACGCATGCGGTGCGGGCATCGCGAACGCCGCGAGCGCTCTTGAGGTCCTGCAGGGTAAGAACGCTACCCCGGCGCACCCCAAGCCCAAGCGTGCGCCGAAGTACCCGACCCGTGCGGCTCGCACCGGTTACGTGACCAACCCGACCACGAATCACAACCCGCCGTTCCTGATTACCCCCGGTGGTCTGATCCCCGGTCAGTAATTCGGTGAGCTCTCACCCCTCTGTCTTCCGGCGGCGTTAGCCGTGGGAAACCTCAAAGAATGACAATCACAAAGCCCCCGCCGGGTACGTCCCGGTGGGGGCTTTGCGTGAACAGAACGCTGCCGCTTTTGGTGCTGCAGCTTGCATCTCCCACCCACCCTCACGACTGACAGGTGGGAGAAGTTTTGTAGGTAGCCCCTAGTGAACTAGCCGCTAGGGGCGTACCTGGGAGGCGCGCGCACCGGTACGGATACCGGCAGCCTCCATGCGAGCGGACTCATAGCTGACCGCGCGCAAACCCGAGGGTGCGCTGGTTGCCGTTGTCTTCTCTCGCGTATTTTCCTGACGCTGGGTGGGTAGAAAAACCCAGCGGCGCTGAACCGCAAAGCTCACCGGAATCAGGATGAGCTCGGCCAGGATCTTGGCGACCAGCAGGGACGCGCCCAGGCCGGTCAAAGCTTCCATGAGAGCCGCGTTGGCGGCGAGGATGCCCACCGCCAGCGTTGCGTATCGCACCAGCGAGGAGGATGCCGAGGGCCGCGAGCCCCCATCATGCATAATTATGCGATTGACGGTGAAGTTCGTCAGTGCCGAGATGACGCGGGCACCAATCACGGCTGCCAGCAGCGGAACGCCCAAGCCCACCAGGACGAAGAGGGCGATAGCATCCACCAGGAAGCCGGTCAGGAACGACGAAGCCAGGAAGGCAAGCAGCGGTGCGTAAATCAGCGCCGAGTCCTGCAGAGGCCTAAAGTGGCTGGTCGGGTTGCCGGGCTCGTAGACCTTCACGATGGGTACCTGCACCAGCTCCACGTCTGCGCGGGTTGCGCGCAGGAGCATGGAGAACTCGTACTCGTACTTATCGCCGGGAATCTGCAGCAGCCAGTCCAGAATCTGCGGGGTGAAGCCGCGCAGACCGGTCTGGGTGTCTGCCACGCGGGCACCGGTCGCCAGGGCGAAGAAGCCTACGGTTGCGCTATTGCCGATTTTGGAGCGCAGCGGCACCCTGGTGCCTTCTTCGCCGGCGTTCGGGTCGGGCTTGGTACGCACGCCGAGGATGATGCTCCTCTGGCCTGCCGCTGCCGCGGTTTCGGTGCGCACACCCACACGGAAGATGTCCTGGGGGAGATGCTGGCCGTCCGCATCCGCGGTCACGAGAATCTCACCGGGGCGGTTTGCTTTCGCCCAGGCGATGCCGGTGCGCAGTGCCGCGCCCTTGCCTCGGTTGACGGGGTGGGTCTGAACGATGGCCCCATCCAGGTGCAGCTCGGCAAAAATTGGCGCATAGGTGCTACCGGATCCATCGTCGATAACGAGGATCTCTGCGCTCGCGTCTTGCGCCTTTAGAGCGTGCGCAAGACGGACAAGAGACTGGTCAGGCTTATATGCGGGAATTAGAATAATCATGATGCGCTCCCGGCAATGTAGAGAATGTCGCTGGTTCCACGCTCCTTCGTGCCACCCTGGGGGCGGTTAACCAGCTGGTTGTTGAAGACCATGGCGGAGGAGCCACCACCGTCCAGGTTGTAGGCGCTCACGCAACCCAGGTCCTTGAACATCTGCGCGAACTCGGTCATGGTCACGCCGCGCGAATAGTTGGTGGAACGGCCATCGACCACGATGAAGACCAGGTGGTTGGCGCCGAGCACACCCACACCGGTTCGAGGCTGGTTACCCTGAATCGAGTGGTTACCGAAGTTGGTGTCCACCTCAACGCTGTCGATGCCATCCACAATGGCGGAATCCTTCACCAGGGCCGGGCCGAAGGAGAGGGTGTTCCACACGCCCTCGTTGACGAGGGTCTGGGCGTTGGTTGCGGTTTCGTCGTAGAGCTTGACGGAGCCGTCGCGGTAGAAGGCGAGGCCTTCACGTGCACCGGAGTCACGGTAGACAACACCGTTTCGGATCACGATGCCGGTGGTACGGAAGCCGTAGTAGTCGCCGTTAATGGCCCAGATACCGTTGTGCTCCGAGGCGATATTCGAGGGGGTATCAATGATGTTCTGGCCGAACTTGTTGTTCGCAAAGGCGCTACGCAGCAGGGTCGCGTTATCGAGCTTGATGTCCGCGACGAAGGAAACAACCGCGTTGGAGCCGCTACCGGTGGTGGTGGAGGTGATGGTAATCGAGCCTTCGTTAGCGGTGAGGCTCTGGCCATCGATTTTCACCCCGGTCAGTTCGCTAGGGCTTGCGGTGGCGGAGCCGGATGCGGAGGCGTTCGCCTGGGCCGCGGCCGCCTCGTAGGCGGTGGTATCTTCGATCTCGGTGTGCTCTGCCAGGTAGCGGTTGTAGGCCCAGCCCGCGCCGCCGCCAACAACGGCGAGCGCGCCGAGGCCGCCTCCGATAAAGATACGGCGGGTGAGCTTCTTCTTGGCGAGCTTCTGTTCTACTGCGGCTTGCTCTGCGGCGGTTTGTTCTGCCGCGGCCTGGGTGGTCTGGTTGCTGTTCTGAGTCATGTTCTGTTCGTTATTCATGACTCTAGATTGCCCGTGTACTCTCAGCGTCAGGCATGACTAAGCTGTGCCTCAGCTATGTATGCTTATTCAGCTGAAATTATTTTATGCAGGGGTGTTCCGTCTTTTGAGGCCTCCGGAGGAGCGGTCTCCTTCGTGTTTTTCTCGGTTACGCGTCCCCTTATCCGCGCTCCTCCCGGGGCTCGCCCTCTCGGCTTGGGGTATTGAGGGCACGAAAAAACCGGCTGAGCACCCCGTGCGGGGCCTCAAGCCGGTTCATCATCTGTAGAATACGCTCGGTCGATACCTACCGAATCATTCCGCGTATCCCTATGCCTCATCCTCGTAGGAAGCGTACTTTTCAGCGTATGCCGAGTAGTCGTCCTCGTCGTCATAGCGGCGGCGGGACGAATCGGAGGACTTGGTATTCTTCGCGCTGCTGAGCTCACGCTCGAGAGCACTGTAGTCGGTCTCGGGGCTGAAGTACTTCATCTCCCGAGCCTGCCTTGTTGCTTTAGCCTTCTGACGGCCGCGCCCCATGGCGTGACCCCCTCTTTCATCCTGTCCGAAGCTACGGGCGCGCGGGGCACGCCCTCCCTCGGATCGTTCTACAGTCTTTACTACACTATAGAGTACCCTGTTTTGACGTTCAATGTCGCGCTCTGCAACACGTATTTTACGGAGCGGAGCACCCCTATGCACCAGAACATCCGTTTTATTTTTCTCGCTCTCGGCTCTCCACGCACGGAACCCCGCATCGAAGGCATACTCAGCTTCGAAGCGGGGTTCGTGTCTCTCGAGCGGCTCACTCACAAGACCGGCATCGAGAGAATCAGCCGCACCGGTCATGACCTCCGGCGCGGGGTCTATGGGATTCCCAAGTTCCGGGCCCTAGCTTGCGGTGAAACTACCCAGCGAGGTGGCGTTCGAGGCCACGGAAGTGCTGGAGGTATCCACGCTATCGGTCGTGGTGTACACCGTGTAGCTCTGGCCCTTGGTGATATTGGCACTGGAAACCAGGATCAGTGCGGTGTTGGAGTTGGTCACCTTGTAGTTGGCCACCACCTTACCCGAGGAATCGGCCACCTGAATGGTCGTGCCGCTGCTGACATTCGACAGGTTCGTCAGCTTCACGTAGCCGCTGGTGGAGGAGGATGCGGGCGCCTCGAACATGTCGCCGGAGTTACCCGCAACCACGGTCGTACCGTTGAGCAGCAGGTCGCCGTTGGTATCCAGCGAGGTGTTACCGCCCGTGAACGGGCCGTTCACGACCAGGGTGCCGCCCGAGAGGGTTGCCGTACCGTTGGAGTCGATGCCGTCGCCGTTTGCGTTCACGGTGATAGTACCACCGGCAATGTTGATGGTCGCGTCGACAACCTCGAAGGTGCCGCCGCCTGCGCCACCGCCGCCACCGGCCGGGGGCTGGCCCATGTTACCGGAGGGCGCCTGGCCACCTGCCGGGGGCTGACCGCCCTGACCGCCCTGACCGCTCTGCGCTGCATTACCCTGTGCCGACTGGCCGCTCTGGGTATTCTGCGCGGTCTGGCTGGTCTGCGTAGTGGAGCTCGATGTCGACTCAGTGCTGGATGAGCTGGAGGTGCTGTACGAGGCGTTGATACCGTCATCCGAGCTGGTCACGTTCACGGTACCGTCCAGGATGTTGATGTACTGCGCCTCGATACCCTCGTTCGACTCGGTGATGTTCAGGGTACCGCCCGAAATCTCCAGCACGCGCTCGGCCTTGAAGCCGTCGTCACCGGCGGAAATGTTCACGGTACCGCCGCTCAGGCGGACCCAACCGCGGTTGCCGTCGGTGTCATTGGTAGCCTTGATGCCGTCCTTGGTTGCGGTCACGGTTACGGTGCCGTCCAGGATATCGACGTAATCCTTACCCTTGATGCCGGTGTTCGCGGCGGTCACCTCCAGGGTGCCGGAGGCGATGACCAGGCCGTCCGTGGTGTGGATACCCTCTTCGTACTTACCCTCAACCTTCAGGGTGCCCTCGCCGGCAAGGGTCAGGTCACTCTTGGAGTAGATAGCTGCGTCGGGGCTGCCGCTGGCGGTATCGGAGTAGGAGGAGCCGTCAGAGACGGTGTTCGTGCTACCCGAGGCGGTGTAGATTACGACCTCATCAGCCTCAACCACGTTGATGGCCGCGCCGGTGGAGTTGGTGATGGTCGCGTTATCCAGGATCAGGCGGACCATGTCACTATCGGCTGCCTCAACCTTGACCTGGCCGCTATAGGTGCCGCTCAGGCGGTAGTTGCCCGCCTTGGTGATGGTGATGACGCCGTCGCTGACGGTCACGCCATCGGTTGCAGTCGGGTTAGAAAGATCGATGGTGACCTCGCTGGAGGAATCCCAGGCCAGATCCTTCGCGGAGTAGTGGGTGTCCTCGGCGAGCTTCGCGCCGCTCTTCACGTCGGTGGAGAAGGAATCGGCGGTCTTCGACTTGGTGTCGGAATCGCTCGAGGTGGAGGTGCTGATGGCGCTCGTCGCGCTGGTGTTCGATGCCGAGGTTGCCGAGCAGCCGGTCAGGGCCAGGGCCGCCAGGAGGGTAATGGAGGTTGCACTCTTAATCATATTGCTCTTTTTCACGGTATTCCTCTTCGTGGTTCACAAGCACTATGTAGTGCCGCTGCGGTTTTCGGGTAAGTCTTTTTTTGGGGGGGGTCAGGCGTACTCTTAGCGAATCCTGTTGGTGCCTGCGCCCGGTCAGGGCTATGTCTGGTCAGGATCCGGTTCCATCCGCGCGGGTAGAGCCTGCTACCCTACCCGCGCATCCGGGGTGACGGCCCTAAGCGGCCGCGTAACATTCGGTCAGAAGCTTGCGGTAGTCTTCCTCGGTCAGCGCATCCACGTCGGGACGGGTGCCGTTGACCGGTTCCAGGTGCATCCAGTTCTCCAGGGTCTCTTTCCACTTGTTGCTCGCCAGCTGCGGGTTCAGCGCCGCCATGCCGGTTGCAAACTTGGAAATCTTTGAGGGGGTGATGCCCGCATCCCAGAGGTGCTGATCCGCTACGGAGGGCTCCACGCCGGACTTGGTTTCGATGATGACCGCGTTCGGCAGGCCGTAGGTGGTGCCGACCAGGTTGCCGTGGAAGTTACGGTAGTTCACGCCCGCCATGAGGATGTTCTCGGACAGCGGGGTCCAGGTCAGGTTGGTGTCCACCGTCATGCGGGAGGCGACCGGGTTCTTCTCGCTCTGCGGCAGGAAGACCGTGGTACGGCGGTACCCGGTGGTCAGGACCGCCTCCAGCTTGTGCACGGGGCCCGCGAGGATGTCACCAAGTGCCGCAGTGATGTACTCGTGGCCTTCCGCGGTGAGCGTATCGCGCTTCTCGAAGGTGTACGGGATGCGCTTCTTGACGGTCATATCCTGTTCACCGTCGGTCTTGACCTCCAGGAAGGTCAGCTTCGAGTCCAGGTAGCTACGGGTACGGATTTTGAAGGTATCGTCGCGGCTGTAGGCTGCCGAGTGGTAGCTCTGCATCTGCGGGGTGTCGAAGTAGACCGAGTCGTAGGCGAAGTCGCGCTGGCCCTTGATGTCCATGACGGAGGCGTCTGCGTCAAGCGTGGAGAGTACCTTCGCGGCGGTTTCCGCATCGACGATGTACTTGCGGTCCACGCGGGTCTGCATGGCTGCCTTCTCGTTCATGGCTTCGAGGCTGATGCTCTTCCACTCTGTGGGGATGATGTTTGCGGCTGCGTTCGTCATGGTCCTATCCTTCTGGGGTTCCGCCTCGATTCGTCGAAGGCGGCGGGAGTAGTGCGTCTGTCGTGGATTTTAGATTTTGGGGTGGTGCCTACCGGGCTTACTTAGCAACGGGAGTCCGCTGGAGCGGCATCATCCGGGTATCCAGCGTGGCGTACGCCTCGGCGGTGGGTGCTACCGGCTGAGTTGCCGCGGGCTGGCGGGTTGCGGTTACCTGCGGTGCTGCTGCCTCCACCGCTGCGGGGGTGCCGCCCTCGGTGGTCTCCTTGGGCTGGTAGGTGATGGTAGCTCGGGTCAGGTCGTTCACCATGTCCAGCTCGGTCACCTTGACCGAGGTGATGGCGTAGCCCAGGCGGGCGCCCAGGTAAGCCTTGAGCTCTTCCTCATCGCTAATCGCGCGATCGGCGGTGACGGTCTGGGTCTGTCCCTTGACCGCGGGGGCGCTACGCGCATCCAGGATTGCGATGAGAGCCACCAGGGCCGCCATCAGGATGAAGGCGATGTACGCGGGGCTGATGTTGATACCGGCGATCATGCCGACCGAGAGTGCTACGAAGTAGTAGCCGACTTCTCGCTGGCTCAGGGCGGTGGAGCGCAGTCGGATAATCGACAGAACGCCGAAGAGGCCCATGCCCATGGCCGAGGCGTTTGAACCCGCCGAGACCAGGGCCACCGAGACGGTGAAGATACCGGCGTTGATGACCGCGTAGGAAATCATCATTTCGCGGTTGCGGTGACGCACCAGGTAAAGGGTGCACAGGATTGCGATCGCGAGGGCGTCTGCAATCGCCATGGTCAGGATTGTCATGGGGTGCTCCAGGTCGTGGGGTAGGTTTCTAGTCTTCCGAGCCGTCTGTTCTCGGCTCCGGCTTGAGTACCTACGTGTTCTGCTTGGTTTCTAGAATCCCGTCCGAAGCTGTGTCACGCCTGTGCGCTCTGTAATTCTCACTTATGTCTTCGCAAACACCGATTAAATGACTGGTCAGAGCGTTTTACCTTTAAGGTTTTTTCAATTACCGGGGCGCAGTGAGGCGGTCAGCCGCGCCCGGATACAACAAATGGGGCCCCTCTACATCAGAGGGAGCCCCACTCGGGTTTCTAGGGAGTAACCCTAGAATTCAGTATGTACTTATGCCTTCTTGCGCATGCGGGTTGCCACGATGGTTGCACCACCGGCACCCAGAGCAATCAGACCCAGGCCAGCAGCGGTCATCGCACCGGATGCACCGGTCTTAGCCAGGGAAGAAGAGCTCTTGGAGGATGCGTTGGAGGAACCGGAGCCGGAATCCAAGTTGTCGTTGGAGGAGCTGGAGCCCAGGTTGTCGTTGTCAGACGTGGAGTTCTTGTAATTGGGCTGTTCATCACAGCCCTTTCCGTCACCGTCAGCGTCGAACTTCTCGCGGAAGTCCGGGTCACCCTTGTAAATGGGGCCACCGCGGTCTGCCCATACGTCAGCGCAGTTCTGGTACTTGTAGGCCTTCTCGTCCTTTGCGGAGGAGTCGGAAGCCTGGTCAGACTTCTGGTCTTCGGACTTCTGCTCTTCGGCAGGCTTCTGGTCCTCTGCAGGCTTGGTTTCCTTAGCGTCCTCAACTGCAGGTGCGGAGGTCTCTTCAGCAGGCTTGGGAGCCTCGGTAGTCGGGTCCTGGGTGGGAGCCGGGGTCGAGTCTTCGGAGGGAGCGGGGGTCGGGTCCTCGGAGGGAGCCGGGGTGGGCTCGGTGGACTCGCTCGGGGCCGGGGTAGGCAGCGACTCGTGAGCGGCCTTAATGGTCACGGTCGCAGCCTTGCCGCCGCGGGGCACGTCACCATCCTTCAGGGAGCCGGACAGCAGGTAGAGGTCAACCGAGACATTGCCCTGCAGCTCGCTCTGCCAGGGAACGGTGACGGTGAAGTTGCCGGCTTCGTCGGCGTGGATCTCCAGGTAGTCCTGGCCATTAATCTTCACTGCGCCCTTGTTCAGCTTCAGGGCCAGCACGGAGCCGGAGGCGCCGTCAGCGGTCTTGAAGCCCTCACCTGCGATGGTCAGACCCTGACCCTCAACCCAAGTGTCGGGGGTGATGAGGCGTGCGGAATCCGCGTAAGTAAAGGAAATCTCCTGTGCAGCTTCGTCAGCGAAGGTAGCGGGGACGGTAGTAGCGACCAGGCCACAGCTAATCAGGGCGGTGGCACCGATGCGTGCGATGTTGTTTCGAATGCTCATGCCCCCCATTCTAACGACCGAACCTGACAATATCGGGGTGCATGATGCCGATTTAACATGAGCTGACTCACTTAATGGGCCCTTCTTGAAGAATTCTTGAGGGGCGAGTTGAAGAATCAATCGCATATTCAAAGAATTCGAACGCTACCGGCGCCTTGGAATCCGGGCGTTAGTTTAGACGGTTTTCCGTCCGTAAACCCACTCAACGCCCTACCGCTCGGGACCCCGTTAAACGCAGAATCCCCCACGCCCGCGAGGCGAGCGAGGGGAATCCTGGAACAACGCATCCGATGCCCGGAGCACCGGATTCCTAAACTCTAAACTTAGGAGTTCTTGCGACGGAGCACAGAGGTCACGCCCGCAACACCCAGGCCAACGGCCACCATTCCCAGACCGGCCACGGTGAACACGTTCGAGGCGCCGGTATTAGCCAGCGAGGAACGCTGCGCGCGACTCGAGAGAGAGGCGCTCGACGAGGAAGAGCCGAGACGGTCCTGGGCGCCCGATCCGCTGGAGCCGAGATTGTCCTGCGAGGAGGAGCTGCCACTCGAGGAGGAACCACCGTTCGAGGAGGAGCCGCTGTCGACAACCTCGCAGCCGAGGCCGTTATTATCGGCGTCGAACTGCTTACGGAAGTCCGGGTGGCTCGAAGGAATGGGGGCCAGGCCCGCGGCGGCGACCTCGGAGCAGTTAGCGAAGCGGGTGCTCTCGGGCGAAGGCTGCTCGGTTGCGGGGGCCTGGACGCTCGAGGAGTTACCCAGCTGATCCTGCGCGGCGGGAGCATGCTGGGAACCGTCCTTCTGCTCGGCCTTCTGGTCGTTCTTAGCGGTCGATACCTTCTGGTCGGCCTTCTTCTCGGTCTTTACCTCAGCGGAGGCAGAGGGAGAGACAACGGTAGACGCGGAAGCCGATGCGGTGGCGCTCGGGCTCACCGAGGCGGAAGCGGAGGCTTTCTCATCGGCACGGTTCTTCACCTCGGCATCCACCGAGGCAACGGTCTCGTCAGCTGCGGTAGCCGATGCCGAGGGGCTGGCAGAAGAATCAGCCTTGGATTCCTTCTTCGGCTCGACGGTAGCACTGGGGGATGCGGAGGGCTCGGCGGTAGCACTGGGGGATGCGGAGGGCTCAGCGCTTGCCGAAACGCTTGCCGAGGCATTAGGGCTCTCGGGGGCCACGGAACGAGCCTCAATCTTCACGGTGGCTGCCTTGCCGCCGCGAGCGGTGTCATTGTCATTCAGGGAACCGGAGAGCAGGTAGACGTCAACGGAGACGCGATCCTCCAGGTCGCTCTGCCAGGGGATCGAGACGGTGAATTCGCCCTTATCGTTGGCGGTTACCTCGAGGTAGTCCTTACCGTCGATCTTAATGGCGCCCTTGTTGAGCTTAATGGCGATGGTCGAGCCGGAGGCGCGGTCCTGGGTCAAGAAGCCCTCGCCGGAGATCTCGAGGGTTTCACCCTTGTACCAGACCTCGGAGATGTGGGAGGCGGCACGGTCCTGGTATTCGTGAGTGACGGTCTCGCCGTCATTCTGAGCGAAGGTGGCGGGGATGGCGGTCACAACCAAACCGCAACCGATGAGGGCCGTGGCACCGAAGCGAGTGATAGTGTTTCGAATGTCCATTCCCTCATTCTAGCCCCGGGTTCCAAGGTATTTTCACCAGTCAAGGGTGTATTTGCAATGAATTGCAACACAACCGCGGGCGGGTGGTCGCAGCGGCCGGACCATCGAGAGCCTAGCCGTCAATCGCATCAAGCATGAGCTCCAGGGCCTCCCCCACCCCGGTGCGCCACAGGAAAGTGGCCTTCGCATCCGCACGGCCCGGGCCGCCGTTGATGATCGCCACCGGTTTGCCGGCACGCAGGGCCTCCAGCACAATCTTGTAGCTGCTCATCACCGCCACCGAGGAACCCACCACCAGCAGCGCCGAGCACTCGGCGAGCATGGCGTCCTTGCGCGCCTTGCGCTCGGCCGGCACGGACTCGCCAAAGTACACCACATCCGGCTTGAGACGGGTCGAACCACACCCCAGGCAGGGCACCATCCAAAAATCTTGGATGTACTGCTGGTCCAGCTCCACGTCACCATCGGGGTTTACGCGCAGGTCACGGCCTTCCAAGCGGTCCAGGTAGCCGGGGTTCGCGGCATCCAGGCGCGCGTCCAGGCTCTCGCGGCCCTCATCCTGACCGCAGTCCAGACAGACGATGCGCGATAGGTCGCCGTGTAGCGCCAGCAGATTGTGACTTCCGGCGCGGGCGTGCAGGCCGTCCACGTTCTGCGTGATGATGCCTCTAATAGCGCCCAACTGCTCGAGCTCGGCGAGCGCGTAGTGAGCGCGGTTCGGCTGGGCGCGGCGCATGCGACGCCAACCTACGTAGGAGCGAGCCCAGTAACGCTGACGGGCGGCGTCATCGTAGCGGAATTCCTGGTAGGTCATGGGACGGTGGTCGTGCAGGGATCCACCCGGACCGCGGTAGTCGGGGATGCCGGATTCGGTGCTCACGCCGGCACCGGTCAGCACGAGAACCTTACCGGACTTGAGTAGCCGCGCGATGCCCTCGGCGGCGTACCCCTCCTCGTGGGGTTCGGCGGTATCCGCCACGACCCGCTGAATGGAGCGAATCGCGGCCCTGTGCACGGAGGCGATTTCTTCGCGCTGTTCACCGGCGGCGGCGAAGTTCTGGTGGTCGGTCCAGCGGTCCATTCTTCTCCCATGCTCTGTGTTCTCTATACATTAAAAGGCTGTGGGGCACCCCCTTTCGAGGGTACCCCACAGCCTATTTTCTATTAGTTCCAAACTCGCGGACTCAGCCACAGGCTAAGCCCGCCCGGCTAATCGGATTCACCCGGCTAACCGGTTGAGCTTAGTCCTCAGCCTTCTGCTCACGCTCGGAGGTCACCGACAGGCCGTCGCTGGCAACGTCCGGGTTCACGTCCACGGTCACGGTGTCGCCGTCGTGGATGGCACCGGAGAGGATGCCGCGAGCCAGGCGGTCGCCAATCTCGCGCTGAACCAGGCGGCGCAGCGGGCGGGCACCGAACGCCGGGTCGTAGCCGGTCTTACCCAGCCACTCGAGGGCTGCCTCGGTCACGTTCAGGGTGAGGCGGCGGTCCTCCAGACGCTTAGCCATGCTCTTGACCTGCAGACCCACAATCTGACCCAGGTTCTCAGCCGACAGGGGCTGGAACATGATGATGTCGTCCAGTCGGTTGA
>ERZ773265.594-NODE-594-length-21657-cov-5.754745_pt1 | contig 21657 bp, 23 predicted proteins | sample MGYA00580512_ERZ773265 | MGnify/ENA primary metagenome ERZ773265 (study PRJEB29015, sample SAMEA2738169) | human oral metagenome | biome: human oral; feature: human-associated habitat; material: saliva | place: China | collected 2183 ... | reverse complement strand
CTGACCTGTGGGTTAACCCGGATTGCGGTTTGAAGACCCGCGACTACGAGGAGACGAAGAGGACACTCAAGAACGTGGTGGCCGCAGCGAAGAAGGTTCGGGCAAGTCTGTAGTCTCTTGATAGGTCTGCGAGCAGCGGGTTCTTGCCCGAGAAGGTGAGAAAATATCACCTTTTTGGCAAAATACCCGCTGCTCGCGGATTGTTTTACCCACGTCCCGGGCCATCCTGCGGGCAGGCTGAGGGGTAACCTCATACTGCGGGGTGAGGCGCGCCATCTGCTCACCCCCTAGAATGGGTTCATGGATAACACTAAAAAATCAGGTATTGTCACCGAATGGGTCGATTCAAACGTCAAACCGGGCGATGATTTCTTCCGCCACGTGAACGGCGCGTGGCTCGACACGTACGAGATCCCCGCCGACCGCTCCAAAGACGGCGGCTTGTACACCCTGCGCGATGACGCCGAGAAGCATGTGCGTGAGATCATTGAGCGCGTCGCAAAAGAACAGCCTGCTTCCCGTATTGGTGCACTGTACAACTCGTTCATGGACACCAAGAAAATTGAGGCGGATGGCCTGGACCCGCTGCTGAAAGAGGTCGCCCCCATCCTGAACGCGCAGACCCCGCAGCAGCTGGCGGTCACCCTGGCGCTGCTCTCACGCGCGGGTATTTCGCAGCTGATCGGCTGGTACACGAGTATCGATTCGAAGGACCCGCAGAAATACACGTTCTATATGACCCAGTCGGGCCTGAACCTGCCGGATGAGGCGTACTACCGTGAGGAGAAGTACGAGCAGGTGTGCTCCGCCTATATTGAGCATATTGCGCGTGTTTTTGAGCTGACTGGTTTGGCGGAGGGGTTCAGCCTCACCCCGGCGGAGGCGGCGAAACTGATTTTTGCGCATGAGGCCGAGATCGCCGCCCACCACTGGGATGTGGTCGCTAACCGCGACGCTGAGGCGCGGTACAACCCGGTGGATGCGGCTGAGCTTGAGGAGAAGTTCCCCGGGTTCCAGTTCTCGCACTGGCTGCGGGCGCTTGGTGCTGACCCCGACAGCATGGGCAAGGTGGTGGTGTCTCAGCCGTCGTTCTTTGAGGGTGTGGCGCGCCTGTGGGAGCAGACGCCGCTGCTGACGTGGAAGCTGTGGGCGGTGTGGAATGCTGTGCATTCGCGGGCACCGTTTATGTATGACGAGCTGGTGCAGGCGAATTTCGATTTTTACGGCCGCACCCTTTCGGGTACGGAGAAGCTGCGCGATAGGTGGAAGCGCGGCGTGGGCACGGTTGAGAAGGCGCTCGATCAGGAGGTCGGCAAGGAGTACGTGGCGGTGCATTTCCCGCCGGAACATAAGGCGAAGATGCTTAAACTGGTGGATAACCTGCTGGAGGCATACCGCCGCTCGATCACGAACCTGGAGTGGATGACCGAGGCCACCCGGGCGAAGGCCCTGGAGAAGCTGTCCATGTTCGTGACGAAGATCGGTTACCCGGATGAGTGGCGTGACTACTCGAAGCTTGAGCTGGTTGAGGGCGATTTGTTCGAGAATTTGCGCCGCGCCTCCGCCTTTGACTGTGATTTTATGCTGGAACGCAATGGCCAGCCGGTGGATCAGAACGAGTGGCTGATGTCGCCGCAGACGGTGAACGCTTACTATATGCCCCCGGCGAATGAGATTGTGTTCCCGGCCGCTATTTTGCGCCCGCCGTTCTTTGACCCCGAGGCCGACGATGCAGCAAACTACGGTGGTATTGGTATGGTGATTGGGCACGAGATCGGCCACGGTTTTGATGATAAGGGCTCACGCTATGACGGCACGGGGGCGCTGAATAACTGGTGGACCGATGAGGACTATGAGGAGTTCAATAAGCGCACGCACGCCCTGGTTGAGCAGTATAATGCCTACACCCCGGTGGGTCTTGACCCGGAAAAGTTCCGGGTAAACGGTGAGCTGACGCTGGGTGAGAATATTGGTGACTTGGCGGGGCTGTCGATTGCGATTGAGGCGTATAAGATCGCCCTTGAGCAGCAGGGTATTAATTCGTTGGAGGATGCGCCGGTGCTTGATGGGATGAGCGCGGCGCAGCGTCTGCTGTGGTCCACGGCCCAGGGCTGGCGCACGAAGTCCCGCCCGCAGCACGCGGAGATGATGATTTCGGTGGATCCGCACTCCCCCGATGAGTTCCGGGTGAACGGCACGGTACGCAATATTGACGAGTTCTACACGGCTTTCGGTGTTGCTGAGGGCGATCAGCTGTACCTGCCGCCTGAGGAGCGGGTGCGTATCTGGCTGTAGCGCCCTGCGCCTTTGGCAGAATCTTTAGCAGACCCACAAACCTGCGGGCAGGGGGTATCGGTTTGAGCAGCGGATATTTTCTCCTCTGTTAGAACACATATCCTCTGCTCGCGGCCTCAGGGGCTGGATGTTAGGTCGTGCGGCGGGTCCACTTGGTGAGGGTAAGACCCGCTGTAACAGCTATGAGGGATGCGGCACACACTATGGCGTACAGCCCGGTATCAGCCCACACACTCACATGTGAGAACAGCAGGCTGCCTAATGCGGTGAAGAGTGCAGTTGCCAGGAAAATAACCGACATAACTTTCCCAATATGTTTGGGGGTACTGTTCTTCTGCACATCACTATATAGTCGAATATTGTAAATAACTATAATTCCTGCGCTTATAAATAATGCACAAAATACACTAATAATTCCGGGAATGATAGCTATACAGTACGCGCAGCACATCAGAAATAGTAGAGTATTTGGGTGAGCTTTTGCCCCGAGACTGGGCGTTTTATGAATAATAGCGGATGCAGCCACAGCACCCAGCGCCGAGATAAACATGCCCAACCCGTACATGTTTGAGTCCATCCCCAGGTGCGCCACTCGCCCCAGCAGCAGATACAGAGTGGAGGCTCCCCACACGTTAATGACCGTAATGTAGAGTACCTCACGTCTAAGATATGCTGAAGAGGCTATATATGCTAGTCCATCACTTAAATCACGGGCTATTCGAGGTTTTTCTTCCTTCACCTCAGCACGAGACACACGCCGCCCCGAAGGCAGATACAGAGTGATTACCAAAGAGAGCATGAAAGAGACAAAATTGACAATCAGCGCAGCTTCAAGAACATCAGCTGTCTGTTGCGCCAGGATAGCTGCACCCACTAGCGGGCCCGCCGAACGCGATAATTCCCCTACCACCGAATAAACACTATTGTATTTTTCAAACTCTTGAGTATGGAGTATTTCAGGAATGATAGCCCGGCTGGTGGGCGCATATATTGTTGCGATAAGCGACAACCATGCCGAAAGAATGAGCACAATAAAAACACTTGCGTGCCTGTCAAGGTATATCGATAATACGGCGGCGACTACACAGACAATACTGTTTATAATGTCATAGGCGATAAGCAGTGTTTTCTTATTGTATCTGTCAATAATCGTGAACCCCAGAATACTGGCAAGAAGCACCCCTGCCCCATTGAGTGCGTTCATCAGCCCCACCATCTGATTACCTGCATGTTGGCTCACGTACCATGCGACCACCACAGTGTAGGCGATCGACCCTACTCGGGAGAGGGCGGTGGCAGGAATAAGGTTGTGTGCCCTGCTGTATCTGTTAACCACCTGGTTTATCACCGTTTCATCATTACCCATACGGCGCGGCTTCTAGCTCGCAGTGTTGGATTTTTATATCCTTCGCGGGTGCATAAGAGTGCATCTACACCTTGTTCGTACCGCTGGTTGCGGAGGAGAAGAACAAGGCGTCAGTGCTGATGACCCACTTGTTGTCTTTGTAGGTTAGATGCATCTCTGCGTCATCGGTTATTTCCCGCTTGTCACTGGAAATATCTCGCGCACGGCCATCTGACACAGCGAACTCCCCGATAGTGATTTTCGTTGTGCAAGGCCACATGTATGTGTCGTCTTTTTTCGTGGGCAGGGGATCTTTAAGGATGAAAACGCACTTGGATTCCCCCACCCATGCCTGGGTGAAGGGTTTCCCAAAATACTCGTACACGCCCTTTTTGTCTGCCTCCTCCATGTTCACCTGCTGAATACAGGTGTCTTCCCCGGTGTTTATGGCGTAGGTGATGGCGGCCGCATAATGCCCGAGGGCGGAGTAGATTCCCGCAACGGTTTTATTGTCGATGTTGGCGGGTTTGACGGGTTTAGGCGTGTTCTTGGCGCGGTGCTTTCGGGTGGCGGGTTCGTAGGTTCCCGCGGAGGTGTCGTAGCTGTCGAACTTGATCTCGCCCGAGTAGTCTCCCCTTATGTCTGTGAGCTGGGCGGAGGAGGTGCAGGCCCCTAACGCGGTGGCACCTGTTGCGGCGATCCCCGTGAGCACGGCGCGGCGGGTCACGGCGGAAGTTCGGGTTAATGCGGAAGTCATAGGGTCATCGTTCCTTTTTGCGGTCGATGGTCGGTTCTTCATTCATCATATCGACCGCCGGGGAACATCTAAAGACCCCACCGCCTTCACTGCGGTGCAGGTAACCAGTGTTATGGCTTGTGAATCATCTGTAACACTCGTGAGCTGTTCTACTGTGCGCGAGGCACAGGAGAAATAGGGCACCGGGTTCTGCGGGGGGCGAGCGCGGCAGCAGCCTTGTGCTGGCACCCTAGACGCGGGAGGTCCCCCCTGCACCGGGCGATGAGGAGCTGCTGCCGGTGGGCAGGGTATCAAAGACCCACCGCTCATCCTTATACCGGGCAACGATATCCATGGGGAACTCTTGTGACCGTTCTGATTCTGGGACTTCTTCCACTGAACGATTCTTCACCCGGAAGGGGCCGATTTTAAGAGTGAGCAGAGCTGGCCACGTGTAGGTATCGCCGTCTTGCCGGGGTGTAGCCTCTTTAAGACTAATGATCAGTGTGGGGTCAGCAAGCCAGGTGGAGCCGCTCACACGGCCTATAGCTCTTGTCAGAGAGGCTTTATCTTCGCTGCTTAATGCGCTTTTTCCAACACATTCCGCGTCGCCGCTGTTGAACCCGTAGATGTAGGTGGCAGCCAAGTAGGCAATATTAGCGTGGAGTCCGGCCACACTGTTCTTATTCGCTTCTTCGGGAAGAATAGGTTTGGGGACGTTTTTGGCGCGGTGTTCTCGGGTGGCGGGTTCGTAGGTTCCCGCGGAGGTGTCGTAGTTCTCGATTTTCGCTTCGCCGCTAAAGTCGGTGCGTTCAGAGCTTGAGGGGCTGGCTGCCCCTTCCTCTATTGTTTGTGTGGTGGCAGGCACCAGTGTGGAGGCGCATCCTGTGAGCGCGGTAGCCGCTGCAATACCCACGGTCATGAGTGCGGTGCGGCGGGTATAGGCGGAAGTTGTCATAGTGTGTCATCCTCAACGATTGGTGATTGCCATATTAGTTTATCTGTATGGCGGTATTTAGTTTAACGGCTTAACCACGGTGTTGCTTGTTATTTTGGCAAGTATTTCATCTCTGGCGGCTGGCGCCTGGGCCTGAAAGCTGATCGTCCTGGGCTCATCTGAGAGGGCCGAAAACGGGTGGAGGTTTAGTTGCTGGTGTACTGCTCGTCGGCTCAAACATTAACCCTGAATATTGTGTTAAAGCAGCGCTAAAACGCTTCGCGCCGCGCTGTCCGGGCCACTTTTGCGCGACTATTCAGGTTCTTTCCGTACAATAGAATACGTTGCCTCCGTACAGGTGCGCGGCACCCGAATAACCGTGCACGGTACGTATTGGCGGCTTCACCGTGACTATTAGTGCGCTACAGAAAGGGTGTCCAGTGTCTGACGTTCCCGCTTCCGAACCACAGTTCGGTGCACCCCCAACCGTTACCCAGGCCCCGGCCAGACTGGGCACCCAAGGCACCCTGGATTTGGTGAAAAAAGAGACCCGCGCACCCGAGGCAGCCACGGTGAATAACGGCGCTGATGAGCTGGCAATAGCGCTGAATAACACCGACCTGAAATCCCCCACGTTGCTTGACACCCTTGAGAACACGATCTCGGTGTACGGTGCCGACACGTTCAACGGTATTGACGTAATCACCCAGCGGCTGCTGAACATGCAGGAGCTTGAGCTCGCCCCCGAGTCGCCGCAGACGAAAGCCTCGAAAAACTTGGCTGAGCTGCGCGCGCAGATCAACTCCCTAGATTACAGCGCAATTGACGGCACCCCCGGCAAGCGCGGCCTAGCAAAACGCCTGCTGGGGCGCGGCAAAAACAAGATGGAGGCGTTCTTCTACCAGTACGCCACCGTCAACCGCAATATTGAGGGCATCAGCAAAAAACTTAAAAAGTCCACGGACGCCCTGGTGATGCAGCAGGCGGAGCTGGTGAAGCTGCGTGAACGCCTGCAAGAAGGCATGCGGGATTTGAACGAGAAGGTTGCGGTGCTTCAGCAGTTCGCCGACATGGTGCGTGCCGCCGCCGAAGAGACCCGCCTTGAAGGGGATGAAGAGACCGCGCGCATTTACACCGAGAAGGTGCTGTACGTGACCGAGCAGCGCATCAGTGACCTGCTCACGAAGCTTGAAATCGCCGGGCAGGCGTACCTGACCAGTGACGTTGTCTCCAGCAACGGTAAAGAGCTGATTCGCGGTATCCGCCGCGCCGAAGACACCACCCTGTGGGCGTACAAGATGACCGCCTACATCGCCCGCTCTTTGGGCATGCAGGAGGCGGTGCTGCAGCAGCTTGGCGCCCTGAAACAAACCACGGAGAACGCGATCACGCGCAACGCCGAGATGCTGTCCTCGCAGGCTACGCGTATCCAGCAGATGGCGTCCCAGCCCGCAATCGACCCGCAGGTGCTGGAGCAGGCGCACGGCAAGGTGCTGGCCGCTCTTGATGAGATTTCCTCCTTCAGGCAGGGGGCGGTGGATGCGTTCGCCCAGTCAAACCAGATGCTGCGGGAGCTCACCGCTGACTCGATGCGCCGCGTCGAACGCAGCAACGCCGAAGAGAACACGGTCACCGGCGGCGGTTCTGCCCGCGCCATCACCGGGAACTAACACCAATGAGCTTCCTTAAATGGTTTCTTGGGGTTCAGGATACACAGCCTGCACCCCAGCTTGGGCAGCAGCCAGCCCCACCCGGGGCGGGGGTGGGCGAGCATACTGCCCAGGCCGGTTACGCACAGGCGTACCCGCAGGTACACGAGCCCACACCCGCCGAGGTGATCGCGGAGGCCAGCATACGCCTGGGGCAGTTCGCTGACACGGTACCGCCTCGGGCGCTCTTTCCGGCGTTTGAGATGGTCGAAACCTACCGGAAGATCACGGATGAGGCGGGGTCTAACACGCACCGGGCGCTGCCGGAAACAACCTCGTACACCCTGCAGACGGCGCTAAGCACCTACCTGCCGAACCTTTTCACCGCCTATACACGCACCCACTCCCCCACCGAGACGCAAACCACCGAGCTGGTGCAGGCGCTCACGGAGGCGAACCGCGAGTTCTCCACCGCCCTGAACCTGGTGCGGGCCGGGCACAGCATGGACCTTGAGACGCACACCCTATTTATGCGTAAGCGCATGGTGGCATGATGGGGGCGGTAACATGATGGAACTGAGCATCGGGCAGAACGTGAACCTGACCCAGGCCGCCCCCGAGGTGCACAATATCCTGGTGGGGCTGCGGTGGCGCACCGACGAACCGCTGCTGCGTGAATGCCTGGAAGCCGGGGTGCTGCTCACAACGGGCGGGCGCCTGGTGAACCGCCGCGACTTCGTGTTCGCGCACCAGGTACTTGACAGCTCCGCCAGTGTGCACCGCCGCGAGCTCATGGGCGACGACAAGGCACAGTTCGGCCTACATTTACCGGAGGTTCCGGCGGATGTGGACTCGCTGGAGGTGGTGCTTTTCATTAACGGGGAAAGCTCAATACGGCTTAACCGTGCCAGCGGCATACGGGCCCGCGTCCTTAACCCGGCCACGGGAGCCACCATGTTCCGTGCACCACTGGCGCAGGTGGGCCGCAGCGCGGCGGTGCGCCTCATGCAGGTGTACCGGCACCGTGGGGACTGGAAGGTGCGTGCGGTGTGTGACGAATGGGCAGATGTTCCAGCGATGCTGCGGGGGTTCGGGTTGTGAGCCGCTACAGCTTCTTAACGGCGTACCTGGCCGACCCGGCGCCGCAGAATACTCGTGACCACGGCGGCAGCGCCCCTGCCACCACGGGCAGCGCGGCGGCCCACACACCCCAGCGAACAGCCTCGGCCGCCACCCAAAACACCCGGCACAGCTCCCCCACACTGGCGGCGCAGCCCGGTGGCGGCGGGCGTCGCGTGCAGGCCCCTTCAGTCGTCAAACCCGGCGGGTCGAATAGCGCGGGGCGGTCGGTGACACCGCCAGATATGCGTAAACCCGCGCGCCGCACCGCCACCTATACCCCCGCAGAGCCCAACAGCCAAATATCGGGGGTACCCTCTGGGGGCGAAACCACCGAAACATCCACACCCGTAACCGCCAGCCCTATACCAGACCCCGAACCGCACTGGTGGGGGTCCGCCCCGAATATCACCGAAGCGGCGCAGGAGGAACGGGCCTTCATACTTGATGCGGTACAGTCCGGAATCGGCGGGGTGAGCATCACCGGCACGAACCTGCACGCAACCCTGCTCACCTGGGACGGCACCACCATCGACTACCCTGAGCCTTCACGGCCCGAACCCATTGATACGGTCACCAGGATCACTCTCAACACCGATTGCACGGTGCTGAGCATACCGCCGCGGGCGCTCGCGCAGCTGCGTTCGCTGGTTGTGGGCGGAGAAAATCTTATACTTGCCAACACCAGCCTGGGGTTTACCCGAACCCTGGACAGGGGCGCGCTAGTATTAAGCGAGAGTGGGTACGCTACGCTCGCAATAGCCATTATTGGCTAGAAATAACCACCATAAATAGACAAGAGATAAGGAAAGGTACATGGCTGCTATTAAGCTTACCAAAGGCAACCCCATTAACCTCACCAAGGAGGCCCCCGGCCTGAAGAACCTCACCATCGGTCTCGGCTGGGACCTGTCAATTGCCGGGGAAGCGTACGACCTGGACGCCTCGGTCATGCTCACCGATGAGAACGACAAGATCATTTTCGATGACGCCTCCCTGATCTTCTTCAATAACCCCACCAGCGCGGACGGGGCGATCGTGCACACCGGTGATAACCGCACGGGTGACGCCGAAGGCGACGATGAGACGATTATCGTGAACCTGGAGAAAGTGGACCCACAGATTCAGCGTGTGCACATCCTCGCCTCCATCTACGAGGGTGAGAAGACCGGCAAGAACTTCGGTGTGGTGCGCAACGCCTACGTGCGCCTGATTAATGACGACACCAACGAAGAGATCGCCCGCTACGACCTGTCCGAAGACTGCTCGGCGGCACCGGCGGTGCTGTTCGCTGTGGTGTACCGCCATAATGGCGAGTGGCGTTTCAAGGCTGTGGAAGACCCCTTCACCGGTGGCCTGCCGCACCTGCTCACCTCCTACGGTTTTACCGTCTAGAACCCTCTAGACAGCACACACACGCTCTATAAGGAGAGCTTTTAATCAATGGCATTGTTGAAATTCTTCAAATATGACCTGCTCATCACCCTCGCGGCGCTCATTGTGGCGATGTTCTACGGCGGTGTTTCGGGCATGGTTTCCGCCGCGATCCTGATCGTGCTTGAGATCGTGTTCTCGTTCGATAACGCGGGCGTGAACGCAAAATACCTGAACAAGATGTCGCACGCCTGGCGCCGTATCTTCCTGACCGTAGGCGTGCTCGTAGCGGTATTCGGAATGCGTCTGGTGTTCCCGTTCCTGATCGTATGCCTGGCCGGTAACGTGGGACCGGTCGAAGCGTGGAACCTGGCCATGGAGCGCGGCGACCCGCACACCCCCGGCACTTACGGCTACATCCTGGAATCGGCGCATCACACGATCGCCTCTTTCGGCGGCATGTTCCTGCTGATGCTGTTCCTCTCATTCCTGTTCGAGGCAGGTAAGGATGTGCACTGGCTGGCGGTCATTGAGAGGCCGCTGGCTAAGGCGGGGCATTTCGACTCAATGCCGGTGCTGGTTTCGGGTGCGATCCTGCTGGGGGCCGCGCAATTGTTCGGGGCCGAGCACCATGAACAGTACACGATCCTGCTCTCCGGGCTGCTGGGTATGCTCACGTTCCTGGCGACGAACGGTCTGGCGACGTTCATGGAAGACCGCAATGAGGCTCAGGAAGAGTCTCTGTCGGAGGTCGCCATGCTCACGGGTAAGGCCGCGTTCTCCATGTTCATCTTCCTGGAGGTGCTGGATGCGTCATTCAGCTTCGACGGGGTGCTGGGCGCGTTCGCGGTGACTTCCGACCCGATTATTATTGCGATCGGCCTGGGTGTGGGCGCCCTGTTTGTTCGTTCAATGACGATCTACCTGGTTGAGAAAGGCACCCTGCAGGAGCTGCGCTACCTGGATCACGGCGCGCACTGGGCGATCGGTGTTCTGGCGCTCATGCTAATAGCGACCCTGAAGTGGGATATCCCGGATTATGTGATCGGTTTATCTGGCATCGTGTTCATTGCGGGTTCGGTCATCTCATCCCGCCGCGCTAACCGCGCCGAAGCCGCTGAGAATGATGGGGACGCCAAAGAACCTGTAGCCTCAGGAAGCTCAACCGATTAGGCCGCCCTGTGAGCGTGTCCGTAACCGCTGCCGGGTAGCCGCCCCACCGTGTGGGTGCTGTCGCCCGGCGCGGCATGACAACTAACGTACAACGATGTAGAAGGGTATAGAAACTATGGCCATTAACCTTTCAAAAGGCCAAAAGATTAACCTGTCAAAAGATAGCGGCCTCACCCAGGTACGCCTGGGGCTGGGCTGGGACCCGATCAAGGTGAAGGGCTTCTTTGGGCGCACCAAGGAGAAGGCCGTGGACTTGGACGCTTCGGTGCTGGCCTATGATGCCTCGGGGCAAATGGTTGAGGCCGTGTTTTACGGGTCGTTGCGTGCCGCAAACGGCTCAATCATTCACCACGGTGATAACCTCACCGGTGCCGGTGATGGCGACGACGAGGTTATAGACATTAACCTGCCCGGGGTGGATGCCCGCGTCAACACCCTGGCGCTGGTGATCACCTCATATTCGGGTGATCAGTTCAGCAGTATTGAGAACGCGTTTGTGCGCGTCGAAAATGTGGAAAACCGGCAGGAGCTGGCCCGTTTTGAGATGACGCAGAAAGGCTCGCACACGGGCCTGATGGTCGCCTCCATTAGCCGGGACGGGAACGACTGGGTGTTTAAGGCTGTGGGTTCGCCGCTGCCGGGCGCTGCACGCACCCCGCGGGACGTTATCGACCCGGCCCGCGCCTACCTGTAACCTGCCAGCTAACGCGAACCGTAGAAGCAGGTTCCGGCCCGTGATACAGGGGTGCCCCAGATGGTTAGCCATCTGGGGCACCCCTGTTACGTACTTTAGTCAGTCATGGTGCGCACCCCGACACTTCGGCGGCGCTGCACCAACCACGTGTCTTTGAAGCAAACGTAGGTAACCGCCTAGATTGAACTGCTGGGCGAGGCACTGGCTGATGCACCCGGCGACTGAGAGTTGAAGTCACTAAGATGCCACGCACCATCCGAATATTTGGCAGTAAGCTCACCCTTATACGTGTGCTTCCGTTCTGCCTCCTTGAACTCCTGCACTTTTCCGGGAGCTGCTATATATTCCCCAAGGTCAGAGGTGAATGTAGCAGGCCAATGGTAAGTGTCATCACGTTTAGTAGGCTGGGGTTCTTCCAGAACAGCCGTAAAAGTGGGGTTATCAAGCCATGCTTCCCCCTCTTTAAACGCCTTGTACATATCCCTGGCAGAATCCTTAGTAATGTCCCGTTTGTCTTCGTCATTGAGGTCTGACTGCTCAAGATACTGGTCGTCTCCCGTAGCGAAAAGATATTGTAGCGACGCTATCATGAACGCAAGAGACGAGTAGAGGCCCGCCGCTGACTCCTCACGAATATTATCAGGCTTAACAGGTTTGGGCACGTTCTTCGGTGGCTGGGTGCGGGTAGCTGGCGAGTAGGTTCCCGCAGAGGTGTCGTAGCTTTCGAGCTTCACCTCACCTCTATAGTCTTTCTCGGGCTCTTTTGTCTGATCATCATCAGAAATATCTGAGGCAGAAGAGTTTATATTCAGCCCGCTGCAGGCGGTTAAAAACGTAAGGGAGCCAGCGCCTAAAAAGCCGAAGGCGGCACGGCGGTTAAATACGGAAGTCACAATATTATCGATCTCATTTGTCTAGATTCAGGATGTTTGACTTCTTTATTATAGCTAAAGTTCGTTTTTATGACCTTATATTTCTTTTTATGAGTTACCTGAAAGATTATAGGTCATCATGGTAACTTCCCACACGCTACCAGTGTATTTCCCTTTCATATACCCCTTTTGAGGCTTTTCAGCCCCTGTAGAGGGCACAGGGGCTGTCTGACCTTGTGCGTTATGGACATTTTTACCGTAATCAAAAACAACTGTAGAGGGCCATGTGTAGCCAGAGCCTGACTTGGTGGGCTGGTCAGTTGTTAATGTAATAACAATCTTGGGGTTTTCAAACCATGCGACACCGCCTGCAATATATTGTGCCATCTCATCATACTCACTCAGGTCCTCTTCCTCATCAGTCTTTACCTGGTCTAGGTATTGCCGGTCGCCTGTTGTCACAAAATACTGGAATGAAGCGGCATAGAAGGCGATTGTTGAGTATAGACCAGCCACCGAGTTTTCATTCATATTCGCTGGCTTAATGGGTTTAGGTACGTTCCGCGGGGGATGCTCGCTAGTGCCGGGCTCATAGGTACCCGCGGAGGTGTCGTATTTCTCCAGTTTTGCCTCACCTTTATAGCTCTTTGCAGACTCCGAAGATGCTGGTGAAGACGATGACGTAGAGGCCGCAGGGCTCACGGACTCCTCAGACGGCTCCGGAGAATGTGAATTGGGGCTGCTACTACTGCTACTGCTGCTATCGCCGCTACTTTTCTTAACGCTTCTTAGCGGGGCGCAGGCCGCTAAAAATGCAGCAGACCCTGCGCCCAAAAGACCCAGGGCGGTACGGCGGTTAAACACGGAAGTCATGACAGGGGTCGCATCCTTTCCACATAAGGTGATCGCGCACTCTTATCATACAGCGGCAGGGGCAGAAGTAGCGGTTCGAAGGTGCGTGCGCCCTTAATAATAGAATGCAGGCCACATCCATCAAGAGGGACAGTAGGCGCCTAGGCGCGTACCCCCTACGGCAAGCCTACTGAGCAGGAAGCTCTTACAGGTATCGCCCGTGGCCATGATTACCCATGACAGCTATGCACTTTAGCTGATACACCACTACACCACTATTTATCCTCGTTATCTTGAGCCTTAAAAACCTGGCTTGGCATATGCTCTACAGTTTCAAGATGGATCTCGCTCTCAACGGCATCAACACGCCAGTCACCGTCCTCCCACACCATCGGCACGGAGAACTTAGCAATATGATTCTGCCCATCAGATTTCCACAGAAAAACAGCGTCAACCACAGCCCGCTCTGGCGAGTAAGACTTTATATCATAACCAGCGATACGGGCATCAGCAGAGTCAGCCGGATGGCTCTCAGGAACTTCAGGCTTATATCCAGCAGCAACACGCTTTGAAAGCAAACCCCTACGCTCTGCCTCAGTTGCATTAATATCACTTTCAGCAGCCATGTACGTGATAGCTGCCATAGCAGCACCAGTTGGGTTATGAGCAAAGCAATATCCCACAACACCAGGCGTATAGGTAGGACCATACGTTGCAGAGACCGGATATTTAATACCATCATAGGTTTTCTTAAACCGGTAATCTGATGGAGCTTCTACGCTGAATTCTTTCTCAGAAGCCACCGCCACATCACACTTATGATCGCCACGGCCTGTAGATGGTGTGCTTGCTTGCTGTCCGCCATCCGAAGGCGCAGAACTTGACGACGACGCACCTTCGGCCGAGTTTTTAGTCTCTCCCTTATTTCCCATTAGATTCCACACCAACAAAACAGCCAGTATTAGAATCACACCGAGCATGACAATAAAAAGAAAATTACGCCCCCGGATTTTAGAAACGTCAGACATTAAGCATCTCCAAAAAAATATTAATAGATATAGTTAATGAATATTGCGACCACTATCGCAGCGAATAGCTAACCACCATATACTACACAGATCCACACCATAGGGCCGGTTGCTACCTTCATCCAGTCCATTGTGTCTTTTTCAAGACTAATAACAGGGCCAGCATGAATCCATGACGAAATAAATGTCTGAAAAAAGTTAACGGCTCCGGCCCACAGGGAGATCGGAAAATCATTACTCAGGCCTTCAAGCTCAGTTTTAACAGCAGTGCCACCAGGATCTTCAACAGCCCCTCGCACCTTTTCAGAGGCAGCAGCCACATTCTCATGATATTCCGCTTTATCATCAATCGCAGGGTTCATATCACAACTGAAATCCCCAATATTTTGGTTGCACCCGCAGCGAAATCAGCCACGTAATTATTCATTAGCTTTTGCCTCCGTTGGCCTTAAATACCTGCCCCGGCACACGAGTCACCAACACCGGCTCCACCGTGTCTGGATTCACGTCCACCTTCCAGTCATCGTTCTCCCACACCAACGGCAGAGTAAATTTCACCGCAGTCTGCTTACTTTCACCCTCACGAGTCACCAGTACAACAACCCCAATCTTTGCCCTCTCCGGTGAATACTGCTCAACCTCATACCCAGCTATACGGGTATCACGAACAGGCTTAGCCGCAGACATATCGAGGCTTTCCCGCACAGAAGCAGAAAACAGACCCTTTAACTCCTCCCCAGACGCGCGAGAGTCCCCCATTACAGCCGTAACCTGCGCCGCAGCCATTGCGGCCCCCGCCGGATTATGCGCAAAACAATACCCAACCACAGCCGGGGTATACGTCGGCCCCACCGACGCACTCACCGGGTACACAATCCCCACTGCTGACGTCTTAAACTGATAATCCGATGGCACCTCACCACTAAAAGCCTTATCAGGAGCCACCGGCACATCACACTTATGATCGCCACGGCCTGTAGGTGGTGTGCTTGTTTGCTGTCCACCCTCCGAAGGCGCAGAACTTGACGACGACACACCTCCAGCCGAGTTTTTAGTCTCTCCCTTATTTCCCATTAGATTCCACACCAGCAAAATAGCCAGTATTAGGATCACGCCGAGCATTACGATAAAAAGAAAATTACGCTTCTGCCCCTCAATCACACGAGACATTAAGCACCTCCAAAATAGTATTCATACAATAATTACTGACTGTGGCAATCATGGTTATAAGAACAGCTGCCCACCATCTGCCGATACCGCAGGTGGGTCCAGCAGTGCAGTTTCCTCCGCGATAAACATGACTGACCGACCAGCCCCAACATAATGGTCACGCACGGGCTGGCAGGCTGCCCATACCTCGTTGGTGCCGCGCCCAATACCCAGAAGACACCGTAACTTTTGTGTGTGAACGGGCTGCACCTTAGCCCTCTGTTTCGTTTTACGGAGGAATAACCCCCTAAATGCCAGGAGATAGCGAGTAACTATAAGGGGGCTCTGTGGAATGTATGTAAAAGAAGAAGATAGTCCGACGTTATCAATAGTTGTAGAAAGGACGGCAAACACATCTCTGCCATACTGCCCTTTGGGTACTGCAATGTGCCCACGGCTGCCAATGGCAGATACCGTTGTAAAGCTACCTGAGTCAGCAACAGCGCCACACCTTATCGGCGTTCTCATAGAGGTGTATTTCTTTCTAATTATCGGCAGGTGAAACGGCTGTACCGTCCAAATTTTATTATAGGCAAATGAATATTAAAGATTCAAACATGATATATATAAATCATATTGTAGATAGATACTTCCAAAACTATCTCAAAACCTCAAGAGGTAAAAATTATATTTATCCGTAAAGTAAAAGCTACCCCGGGCTTATAAACCATGCAACCACTCAAACACCTTAAGCAGAGGTCTGATACAGTACCCCGGATCTACTCTGTGCTGTATAACAATTCGCCTGGATTGAGAGGCTGTTTCATCACCCAATCCAGGCGAACTTTAGTTCTTTTCAAGAATAGTTAATCTATAGCTGCAAGGCATATAACAAACATACGTCAGGGAACACTCACAACCGCAGTGGTAGGACTAAAGCAGTTCCCTGGAGGGCTCTTTATGCCTGCTGCTTGCGCTTCCGCGATGCGGCATAGGTGAGAGCTACACCTGTTGCGAATAGTCCGGCGGCGGTAGCCACCGGAGTAGTTGAGAAGCCGGTGTTCGCCAAGCTACCAGTGCTCTTCGCTGCGGTCGCCTGACTCTCACTCTGCACACCCTGCGCAGCAGAAGCAGCGGCCGGGTTATTAGCAGGCACAGCAACAGTCCCAGAGTCTTGAGCCTGCTGAGCGGCAGGAGCAGCCGGGGCGGCCTGAGAACCTGCAACAGGGGCAGACCCGCCGGACGCACCATTAGCTGCAGCACCAGCACCCGAGCCGCCAGCTGCTGCCTCAGAAGCAGGGGTGTAGGCAGGAGTATAGGCCGGAGCCTGTGCCTGCGCGGCGGGGGCCGCCTGAACAGTAGCCTGAGCGGCAGGGGCTTGCACGGGCGCTGCCTGAACCGGGGCCTGTGCAGCGGAACCGCCTGCCACAGAGGTGTCGGCCGGGGCGGCAGGAGCTACCGGGGCTGCCGAAACAGGGGTTTCAACTGGTGCGGGCTGGGCAGGCTGAGCAGGAGCAGGATCGGTATCAACCACGGGAGCCGCCGGGACGGGAGTTACCGGGGCATCAGGTGCTGGAGTGGGGTTAATTGCCGGGTCGGCAGGTGCTGGGGTCGGATCAATAGCAGGATCTGCCGGTGTCGCATCCCCCGGAGTGGGAGTCAGCCCAGGAGTCGGGAACAAACCGACAGGGTCCTGCTCTGTGGCAAGAACCGGAGCCTCAGGCTCAGCAGCAGGCTGAACGACAGCCGCCGGGGAAGCCGCAGCAGCGGGCTCTTCAGTTGCCACAGCCGCCGGGGTGTACGCTTCAGAGGGGGCGTCATCAGCCATAGCTGGAACCATATTAATAGCTGCAAGAACAGCCAAACCGCCCAGTATTGTCACTTGTTTCTTCATGGGGTCACTCACTCTCCATCTTTCTTAATAATTGTCATGTGGTGATGGTCGGCTGATAACAGCACGGATGCTCCATCATGGTTAACACCAAGAACCTCACCTTCCGGGCTCTTGCGCACCCCACCGGGTCCAGCCCACGAAACGCCGCCCGTGCCGCCAGAAAGGTGAAAGCCCACCGGAAGTGGGGTAGCTTTTTCAGGGGCCATTTCTATGGTATACGTTGAACGAGTGTTACAGTTGATAATTTGCTTACCTAACAGTAGTGTCGAACCAGAAAAATCTACCTTGGCGCCCTCTGATACATCAACAGAGACCTTCGCCGCAATATCATCAGAACTCACCGACTGAAAAACCAGGGTTGAACGGCCATCAACAGACCAAAGCGTCATCACCTCGCCACGCGAGCTCACCCCAGCCCACGATGTAAGACGCGCACCCTCCCCCGGTGAGGCAAGCTTATGCGAATCCTCAACCTTGCCGGATGCATCGGCTGTAACAACTGTTCCTCCGTCCTGGGAAGTAGCCCAGTACGCCCGTGAACCATCAGTAGAAATAAACGACGCTCCCTCGGCCGGGGTGCGAAACTCTTTGGGCGATGACCCCAGCAGTGTTACTTTCGCTGGTTTAGACGGGTTATCACGGTTAACCAAAGCAGTAACCCCTTGACGGGTGAGCATTTGCTGGTCTTTAGCGGAGTACCGCAGCACCTCACTGAATTTCTTATCGCTGGACCACGTGAGGTAGGACTCTTTACCGACGTATGCGAAACCACCCTGGTGGGGCCGTATTGTCAGTTCAGAAAGCGCACTATCGGGTTCTTTTACCTCCGTTTTGCTGACTTCCTCCCCCGTCTGAGCCGATACAACATACAGTGTTTTACCGGACAGGTAGGTGACATATTTACCATCCTGCGAGACGGCGGAAACTTCAGCAGCACCGGCTAACTGGACGGTGTCACCTTTCTTCTCCTGGGTAGAGTCGGGACTTTGGGGGTCTGTACTAGTTTTATGAGGCTGAGCTGAGACAGTTCTCTCCCCATGATTCGAGAAGAAAAACATGACTCCCCACACGCTGCCGCCCAGCAGCCCCACGACAAGAACCAGTGCCAGCGGAACAAGAAACGCTGCCCGCTTGTAGAAGGGTTTCTTCTCCGCAGCAGGGGCCGCTACCGCTGCTTGAGAAACCACCATATTGTCGGGCTCGACAAAGCCATTCGGGTATACCACCATGACTCTGTTACCGCCCTGCGCATCTGTTACATGGACGTATACCGGGCGCCTTAGGTTACTGGCAATAGTGGAAACATAAACATAGGAGCGGGACAAAGCAGCATCAATTGTGGCCTCTTGAATGAAGCGAACCCCTTGATCCTGAACAGCCAACTCAACAACAGCTGGCCCTCGAATAATGGCATCCACACGCGGGTACCTTGACGGCTCCATTCTTCCCTCCTTGCATGCCCCTATTCATCATAGAATTTGGGCATTTGGCACACCCTATGGGGGTACTCATAAATGTACATATATCGTAGCAAGGTTCGCCGAATCACTAATATGATCTGACTGCTCAGCCCTACCAGGTATACGGTCAGCTATCCTGGCCAGAAAACGGTGATTAACATATTTTTCGCTGGTGCACAGACCTATCAGTTCATAGCTTCCTACCTACACTCGCTGGAACACGCCAGTGATTTCAAAAATTAGACAAAGAGTTGATATATGATATCGGGTAAGAAATTATTGAATTATAATCGCTACAAATTTATTTCAAGATAGAGATAACTATGAATAAAATACGCGGCACACCCAAAAACACACACTACAACCCAGACCACAAGGAAAAACACACCATGCCACTACACACCTTCACCACAATCCTACAAATTTCCGCGGGGATCATGATACTCTACGGCATCCGCGACGAATACAAACGCTACCGCGATAAGAAAAAAGGGAAAATCGTCAAACGCCTCCCCCGCCTTGAAGGCGCCGCAACTATTTTCGGCTGCATCTGCCTCGTCGGCTTCTTCATCGCCTTATTCATAGCACTCCCAGCATCCGAATGGCTCCCCAACTGGTACTACTTCGCAGGCGGCATACTCTCTGCAGCAACCGGAATCGCCCTGCTATACCGCTACGAAACAAAATATCTCAGCATCAACCCCGACGCCACCATCACCTACCGCGGCAGCTTCGGACGCCCCCACACCGCACCCGTGAGCTCAATTAATGAATACAAGTACACCCCAGGACATACGCACTTAAACAACGAATATATTGAAGACAACCTCTGGCTCTGGGACAGTAAAAATAACACCATCGCCACCTACTCCCCCGAATACCTGAAAGAATACAGCATCATGGCCCACCTCGTCTTCCGATGCGCACGCGGACGCTGGCCCGACATGGACAACCCCGACGAAGCAGCCATCATTAAAAAAGCCACCACCAGCAAAGGACGTGGAGAAATCATCCGCTACCTACAAGAAAACACCGAAGCCACAGGACTCGCCAACCACACCCCAACCTAAAATAGCAACAGCCTACAGCCATTCAAGAGGTTTAGATGTCTATCCCCACCCTCACCTTCTCCACCGCCGCCCTCGCACTCACCCTCTACATCCTCCACGACGAAATACAACGCGCCCGAGACAAACACAACACCAGCACCATCAAACGACCACCCCGCTACCACGGATGGATAGGCATCACCACAACCCTCTTCTGGGCCAGCGCCCTCATCATCCTCCTCTTCGCAACCCCCACACCCGAAACAGGCGCCATCCTCGCCAGCACAGCCTTCTGCCTCCTCGGACTATTCCTACTACACAAGTACGCCACCAGCTACCTCAGCATCAACCCCGACGCCACCATCACCCACCGCACCTGGACCGGACGCCGCATCACCACCCCCATCACCTCCATCAACGCCTACACCTACACCCCCACAGAAACCACTGCCGAAGGCGACTTCCACCCCGACCAGCTCAAACTCTACAACAGCAAAGGACAAAAAATAGCCTCCTTCTCCCCCAGGACCCTCAAGGAATACACCATCGCAGCCCACCTCATCTTCCGACACACCGAACACCGCTGGGCCGACATGAACACCCCAGAAGACGCACACACCATCACAAAAGCCGCCGCCCACCCCCTCAACATCACCCGATCCCTGCGCAGGTTCCGCAACGGCAACAACCTCGCCACCGAAACCCTCACCCCCACACACCCCAAAAACTAACCAACCCACCAACCACACAAACACACCCGAACGCCCCTAGATAAACAGAGCCTGAATACCGCTGCTAGTGGTGGTGTCAGTAATACTGCGGACTATATCAGTAAAGGCGGTCCGGATCCTTTAGAAGCGCTCGGAAAGTTCAGCTTTGGTGCTGGAAGTAGCGCCCCTGGCGCTGGTGTTGGCGGTACGATGAAGACTAAGCTAGGTGTGCCAGGGTATGCTGATCACAGCGCATACTACGGCGCAGGGACTTCAGACAGCAGCTACGAAAGCTAGCGATTCTCTGCAGATCGCGGCGATTAAGGTGCAGAATTATGATTATAGTCAGTTGGTTACTCCCACAATACTGCGGTAGAAACTAGAAGGGTTATCAATGGCACAGCAAGGTACCCAACATACTAAAAGGCGGAAAGGGATGGTTAGCACTATTTTATTAATTATTGCAGCCTTTTTACTTTTGTTTCTTCCGGGATATTTGGCACGTATTTTTGGTGATGATAGTGAGGGGAAGTATAAGTACTGCACGGTCGAGAAAGCCTGGGCAGAATACCGCGCTGGCGGTGATACTGGAGGTAACAATGACTATACCCGAGTCGGTCGTATAGAGACTCGGGAGTGTGGAAAATTAGCGCTTTCAGAGCCCCCGAATAAGGATCAGTCAATGGATGATTATATGGCCTCTGTTGAACCGGGAGGGTATTACAAGGTGTATATGACAAATGTACAGTTGAACTCTCCGGGGCTGACATCGGTGACTCGGTTAGAGAAAGCGGAACGTCCTTAAAAGAGATGAGGTTTTTATCTTTTAGGGAGGAGGGGTGTGTTCGTGTATTCTACACGAGCACACCCCAGAGTGTATGTTTTTGATGACTTATGCTGTGCAAGAAGATACAGCAAAGGGGTATTTGTATGAGCTCTGCGTTTTGGGGTCTGCTCGGTGGGGTCCTGGTGAACATCATGCCCGGGGCCAAACGTAAACAAGGGCTAGAAACCCTAAATGTGGAACAGCACCGCCCACCGATTGCCTATATCATCAGCTATGGGTTTCTCTTTATCGCGTTTATTGGACTCCCCGTATACTTCTGGATGAGATATAGATATGACCCCATAGGATACGCCCTTATATCCATTATTGGGTTTGGTCCTATCGCCCTGATATTTACGGCTCATTGTCATAACTATTACCACTGCTTCACGGAAACTGGGATCCGCTGGCGTAACTGGCGACGGAAAGTCCGGTACTTCGACTACCACAGCATCTACAAAGTCTCCTATGAACAGACGAGTAAGAACGGGTGGG